>Ga0335075_10014118_pt1 | contig 12008 bp, 9 predicted proteins | sample Lox_Sample_24_FD_206723 | JGI IMG/M metagenome (GOLD analysis project Ga0335075, IMG submission 206723) | Soil microbial communities from Loxahatchee National Wildlife Refuge, Florida, United States - Lox_Sample_2.4 | ecosystem: Environmental > Terrestrial > Soil > Wetlands | place: USA: Florida... | reverse complement strand
GAATTCATCGCGAGACGAAGCGGCTCCCCGCGATCGCGAACCGCAGCGGCCGCTCCGCCGCCTTCGTGATCCCCACGCGCGGTGACACCGCAATCTCTTCAGGCTCGAACCCATCATCTTCCACGTGCAAGCCTGACCGCCGGCTCGTCACGTCGATGCCGTTGTGCGTCTCCCGCGTGATGCCCAGCGCCTGGCACAGCCGTCCCGGCCCCGACGCCAGCAGCCGCGGATTTGCGCCCCGCGCCAAACCCCGCAGCTTCGCCATGGTCTCCAGACCCTCCACCGGCTCCAGCGCCCGCAGCAGCACGCCCCCGGCCTGGCCGTCCGGCTCGCAGCTGAAGTTCAGGCAGAAATGCATGCCGTAGATGAAATAGACATACGCGAAACCTGGTGGCCCGAAGAGCACCGCATTCCGCGGCGTCTTGCCGATAAAGGTATGCGCCGCCGGATCGTCGAGCCCGAAATACGCCTCGACCTCGACAATTCTCCCCGTCAGCCGCGTCGATATTGTCTGGGATTTCCTCCGCAATTCATATCTGCGAACCAGCAGCTTGCCCAGCAGCTTCCGCGCCACCACATCGGGAGGGTGGAGATAGAACGCCCGCGGCACCACCGGGAGCGCCATCTATTTCATCCCCTTCAGCGCCTCCAGCACCTCTTCGGCGTGACCCTCCGGCTTCACTTTGGGGAAAATCTTCAGCAGCCGCTGGTCCGGCCCGATCAGGAACGTCGTCCGCTCGATCCCCATCACCATCTTGCCGTACATGTTCTTTTCCTTCAGCACGTCAAACTGTTTGCAAACGGATTCGTCTACATCAGCAAGGAGGGGATAGGGCAGATCGTATTTCTCGCGGAATTTCCGCTGCGCTTTCGGCGTGTCGCGGGAGATGCCCAGCACCACCGCGCCGGTCTTCTGGATTTTCGCGAACTGGTCGCGGAAACCGCAGGCTTCAATCGTGCATCCCGGTGTATCGGCACGCGGAAAAAAGAACAGCACTACCGGCTTGCCGGAGAAATCCTTCAGATGGACGGTCTGCTCCTGGTCATCGAGCAGCGCAAAATCGGCAACTTTGTCATTCACTTTCATCATTCTGCCTCGGCGTTTGAATCGAAACGCGCGGTACCGCGTTCGATATAGATTGTTTCTTAGAATTGGAAATTATGTCACGGCTCGCCAACGGAATTCTCGGATGCCTCTGCGCGGCGGCCTGCGCTCTGCCCGCCTGCGCGCAGTATCCGGGGCACATTAATCCCAGCTCCCCGTCGAATGGGCCGCACCTGCGCGCGACCGCCGTCCTCGAGTACACCGGCGCCCTCGACCACATCACCGCCAGCCGCCTGGTCCCCATCGCCATCTGGGACGGCGTCCAATATGAGCCCGGCGCGCTCTATCTGGCCGATCCCGAGCCGCTGGCCGTGGTGTCGGGCACCCAATATGAGCTCGAGAAAGACGGCCACTCCCTGGGCTTCTTCAACGTCGCCGACTCCGAGCAGCTCGCCGGCCTGTGGATCGGCGCCGGCCGCTTCGAGGCGCCTCCGGTGGTCGCGAGGCTCGCTCCCTCGAAGAACATGCCGCACGTCGTCCGTGACTACGACCCCGACAAGCCGCATTTTGCCCACGTGCCCAGCGACGACACCAGCGACCAAACCGGAGCCCCTGCCACGGCACAGTCCAGTTCCAGCGGACCATCGCTCCACCAGCGCCCCGCCGGCGGCTCGGGTGCAGATTCCGGCTCCGGCAGTGCTCAGCAGGCGTCCGCTCAATCGGCCGATGACGGCGAACCCACGCTGCACCGCCACGGCAACGCCGCCCAGTCCAGCGCCAACGCCATGCCCATCGATCCCGACCGCCCGCGGCTCTCCTATGCAAATCCGGACGCGACGAAAACCCAGGAGCCGACCGTCCTCTTCGGCCTGCCTTCGGATATGCAGCAGATTGCCGGCATCTCCGACAGCCGCAAGCTCGACACGGAATCCTACGCGTACATCTGGTCCGATCCCGGCGACGCGAACAAGATGCAGAACGCGCTGGAGACCATTGCCGAGCAGGCGCTCACGCCTCCGCCTCCACCCGCGCCGGCCCCCAAACACGGAACGCGGCACAAGGCGCAGCCGGTCGTCTCGCCCGCACCTCCGGTCCTCGAAGATGAAAAGTTCCACGCCTACGGCCTCAGCTTCGGCGGCGGCGCGACCATGGTGCTCACCGGCCAGGCCGGCACCGACCCAGTGAAGTACGTGACGGTGATCGCCCAGCCGGACTTCTACGGCAATCCCCAGGTGCTGCTGAAGCAGGTCACCAGCAACAACGACCTCGACGCCGTTCCGCAAATGCGCCTCATCGATGCCGTGGACACCACCGGCAGCGGCGGCGCCGATCTCATCTTCGAGCTGCGCGGGCAGACCTTCCGCCAGTTCGCGATCTATCGGATCGAAGGCGGCCAGGCGACGCAGGTCTTCATCACCCCGCCCATGAACATAGCGCGTGGCGCCACGGAGTGATCCGGGCTCACAGCTTCGGCAGCTGGCTCGTGTCCCAGCCCCCGCCCAGCGCGCGAATCAGCTGCACGCTGGCGACGAACTGTTCGGCCGCGATGTTCTCCTGGGTACGCTCGTTGCTCAGCTGCACAGTCTGCGCCGTCAGCACTTCCAGATACGTCGTGACGCCGCCCTTATAGCGGCTGGTGCTCACGGCCAGCGAGTGTTCTGCCGATGCCACGGCCTGCTGTTGCGCGGCGGATTCCTGATCGAGAATGCGCAGCGCCGCCAGATTGTCCTCGACATCCTGGAACGCGCTCAGCACCGTCTGGCGGTAGTTCGCCACCTGCTGCTCATAGGCGTCGCGCGCCTGCTGGGTGATGGCGTGCCGCCGCCCCGCGTCGAAGAGCAGCTCCACAGCGGACGCGCCCAGCGACCACATCTCGCTCGGACCCTGGATCCACGTCCCCGGCTGGCCGCTCAAAAATCCGCCGCTTCCGTTGAGCGAAACGTTGGGATAATACGCCGCCAGCGCGATACCGATCTGCGCATTGGCCGCGTCCACCGCCCGCTCGGCCGCGGCGATATCCGGCCGCCGCTCCAGCAACTGCGACGGTACCCCGACGGGAATCTCGGGAATCTTCGTCCCCAGCGGCATCGGCGGCAGCGAAAACGACGAGGCGGGCACGCCGATCAGCGTGGCGATGGCATGCTCATACTGCGCTCGCGCCACGCCCACGTCGATATCCTGCGCCCGGGTCTGTTCCAGCTGCGTCTGCGCCTCGGCCACGTCCACTTCGGTGGCGACGCCACCCTTAAAGCGAATCTCCGTCAGCTTCAGGTAATCCTGGTAGGAAGCCACGGTGTTGTCGAGCAGCTGCTTCTGCGAGTCGAGCCCGCGCATCTCGAAGTAATCCGCTGCCAGCTCCGCGCGCACGCTCAGCTCCACGTTGGCCAGCAGCGCCGCCGAGACCTGAGCGTTGGCGCGCGCCTGCTCTACCGTGCGTCGAACCTGTCCCCACAGATCCGGCTCCCACTGCGCCTGGCCGGCCAGACTGAAGGTGTTGAACTGGTAGTTGGAAACGCCTCTTACCGTGTTCGCCTGGTTGTACGATTCGCGCGTGCGCTCAATCGAGGGACCCGCTGCGAGGGTCGGGTAGTATTGCGAACGCGCCACCTGCACCTGCTCGCGCGCTCCAAAATACTGCTCCATCGCCGCGCGCAGCGTCTGGTTCGAGACCGCGACCTTGTCCTCCAGCGAGTTCAGCTGCGGGTCGCCGTACATCTCCCACCACGGCCCCTTCAGCACCGCATCGCTGGGCTCTGCTTCCTTCCACGTTCCATTGGGAGGATTCGGCGGCGGTACGGCGTTTTCCTTCCAGGTCGGAGCCGTGGCCGCCGCGGGCTTGTGATAATTCGGGCCCACGGAGCATCCTGCCAGCAGCAGCGCCAGCGCGGTTCCCGCCCAGGTCCCGGGACGCACTAACTTCACCGCCCGCCCCCTTCAGGTCCCGAACCGGATCCGCTCGGATTCTGCTCGGCCGGCATTCCGGGTACGCCGCCCTCGCTGTTCGGCTGCACCACGCGCACGATTTCGCCATCGATGATCGAATCCGGCGGGCTCTGGATGACCAGGTCGTCGGGCGTGAGGCCTTCGGTCACCTGCACCACGCTGCCATCGTCCTGGCCGATCGTGATGGGCAACAGCTTCGCCTTGTTCCCGTCCACCACCGTGGCCACGCGCAGGCCCTCCTGGCGGAACAGCAGCGCTGCCGCGGGGATGATCAGCGTCTGCTTCACCAGGTGCAGTTGAAAGTGCACTTCGGTGTAATCGCCCGGCACCAGCGCGCCCTTAGGATTCGGCACGTCCACCTCCACCAGCAGCGTGCGCGAGGTAGGATCGACAGCCGACGCCGTGCGCACCACTTTGCCGTGGAACCGCTTGCCCGGATACTGCTCCAGCGTCAGGTCTGCCGGAGTGCCCGGCGTACAGGAGGGTGAATCCACCTGCGGCACGTTCACGTAGACGCGCATCACGCGCTCGTCATCCATGTGGAACATCTCACGCCCGCCCTCGGAGCCTGCGCCGGCGTTGATCAGGGTGCCGATGTCGACGTCGCGCGCGGTGATCACGCCGGTGAACGGGGCGTAGACCTTCTCGAAACCCACCAGCTGCTGCAGCCGGTCCACGTTGGCCTGCGCCGATTTCACCTGGGTGCTCGTCGAGGCAGCCTGGGTGACGAAATTCTCCGTGTCCTGGGTGGCCACCGCGTTGTTCTTCAGCAGCTCGGTGTAGCGAGCCGCCTGTTTCTTTGCGTAGCTGGAATTCGCGATCGCCGTGGACAGATCGGCTTTGGCCTGGGCCAGCTCCTGGTCCACTTCCGGGCTGGCGATGGTGGCCAGCAGCTGCCCCTTGCGCACGTGCGCGCCGATGTCGAAATACCACTTCTCCAGGTAGCCGTCGGTGCGCGCATAGATCGGCGAATCGACATAGGCATACATGTTGCCCGGCAGCACCAGTTCCTCGCTGGGCTCTCCCAGCTTCGGTTTGGCCACGACCACGTCGGCCAGAGCCAGCTGATCGGTGCGCTTTGCCAGCACTTTCTGCGCGCGCAGCCGCGGCAGAATGCCTCCCACCGCAAGCACCGCCGCCAGAATCAGCAGCACCGCAATCAGCAGCAGCGCCTTCCGCCCGGACATCGGCTGGTGCTGCACTTCCCGTCCCTGCATTGGTTCGCTCATGAAGCACTCCCGCTCGCCGGCTGCGCCCGCTGGGCATGGTGCCGCGTTTCCCGCTCGCGGCGCCGGCGCTCAGCGCGGCCATGCAGCACGCTGAAAAGGGTTGGAACGAAGAACAGCGTGGATACCGTTGCGAACAACAATCCGCCGATCACCGCGCGGCCCAGCGGCGCGTTCTGCTCGCCGCCCGAACCGAGCCCCAGCGACATGGGGATCATGCCGATGATCATCGCCAGAGCCGTCATCAGCACCGGCCGGAACCGCACATAGCCGGCGTTGAGCGCCGACAGCGCCGCGTCGCCCACCGTCTCCTCCAGCTGTTCCCGCGCAAAGCTCACCACCAGAATCGAGTTCGACGTGGCCACCCCCATGCACATGATGGCTCCCGTCAGCGCCGGCACGCTCAGCGTGGTGTGCGTCAGGAACAGGATCCACACAATTCCCGAAATGGCCGCCGGCAGCGCCGTAACAATAATGAACGGATCGAGCCACGACTGGAAATTCACCACGATCAGCAGATACACCAGCATGATCGAGAACAACAGCCCGCCCAGCAGGCCGGCATAGGCGGTGCGCATGGTTCGCACCTGACCGCGCACCACGATGCTCGATCCGCGCGGCAGATGCTTTCGCTGCTGCGCCACGATTTTCTCGATCCGTTTGTCCACGCTGGCCAGATCGGTGCCCACTACATTGCCGTAGATATCGAGCACCGGCGCAATGTTGTAATGGCTCACCATCCCCTGCTCGGCGCCCGGCGTCAGCGACGCTACGTTGCCCAGGATCTGGATCGGCTGGCCGCCCATGATGCCGCTCGCCGGCGGCAGCCCGGCGCCGTTCGAGCCCGTGTTCGCCGGCAGCGCGCCCCCGCCGCTGCCCTCCACCACCGGAATGTTCTTCAGGTCCTGAATCGTATCCAGCCAGTACTGCGGCGACTGCGCGGCGATCTCGTATTCCACCCCGTTGCGCGGATCGAGCCAGAACGACGGCGCCGTCTGGAAACTGCCGCTGGTGGCTACCAGCAGGCTCTGCATCACGTCGCGCTCGCTCAGGCCGGTGGTCTGCGCCATGGACCGGTTGACGTTGATGGTCAGATTGGGATTGTCGAACATCTGCTGGATGCGCATGTCCTGGGCGCCCGGAACGAACTTCACTTTGTTGAATAACTGGTACGCAACCGCGCGATTGCCCTCGAGATTGGGCCCGACGATCTGGATGTCGATGGGCGCGGGCAGGCCGAAGTTCAGGATCTGCGTGACCATATCCACGGGCAGCGAATAGAACTCCGTGTCCGGGAAGCGCTGCGGCAGTATCTCGCGCAGCCGCGCCACATAGTCGGCGGTGGGGTGATGCTTTTCCGTGAGCGACACCTGAATATCGGCGTCCGCCGGTCCGATGGGCGCCGAGTTCGAGTACGACGTGTTGATGCCCGAATAAGGCAGGCCGATGTTGTCGATGATCGTCACCAGCTCCTTCTTCGGAATCACCTCGCGGATGGTGTTGTCGATCCGGTCGCACAGGTCGGCCATGTCTTCAATGCGGGTTCCGGTGCGCGCGCGCACGTGCAGCTTGAATTGTCCGGCATCGACGGTGGGAAAAAAATCCTCGCCCAGGAATGGATAGAGCAGCGCTGCCGTTCCCATGGTGAAGACGAAGAACAGCACCATGAATACCGCCGCGTGGCGCACGCACAGATCGAGGGCGCTGCGATAACCGGAGCGGATCTTCTCGAAGTAGTGCTCGAACCCCAGCTGGAACCGGGTGAAGGGATTGCGGCTGTGGTGCCTTTGCCTGGCCTCGCCTTCGTCGTGCTCGTGCAGCAGATAGCGCGCCATGGTCGGCACCACCGTCCGCGACAGCAGATACGACGCCAGCATGGCGAAGACTACCGCTTCCGCCATCGGTACGAACAGGAATTTCGCTACCCCGCCCAAAAAGAACATGGGCACGAAGACGATGCAGATGGAGAGCGTGGCCACGAACGCTGGAACCGCAATCTGCGCGGCCCCGTCCAGAATCGCCTGCTCGATGGCCTTGCCCTGCTCGAGATTCCGGTTGATGTTCTCGATCTCCACGGTGGCATCGTCCACCAGAATGCCCACCGCCAGGGCCAGTCCGCCCAGGGTCATGATGTTGATGCTCTCGCCCAGCCCCCGCAGCACCAGCAGCGAGGTCACGATGGAGAGGGGGATGGAAACGGCGATGATCAGCGTGCTGCGCCAGCTCCCCAGGAAGACCAGAATCATCAGCGCCGTCAGCACCGCGGCAATGATCGCCTCGTGCACCACGCCGTCGATCGATGCCCTGACGAAGATCGACTGATCCGCCAGCGGAGTGATCTTCAGCTGCGGCGGCAACTGCGGTCTCAGCTGTGCCAGCTTGGCGCGAATGCCCTTGATGATGTCCAGCGTGGAGGCATTCCCGGTTTTCATCACCGACAGCAGCGAGGCGCGCTGACCGTCGACGCGCACGATATTCGTCTGCGGCGGCGATCCGCTGTGCACGTTGGCCACGTCGCGGATGTAGACCATGGCGCCGTTCACCTCGCGGATGGGCAGGTTGTTCAGCCCCTCCGTGCTGAGCGGTGCGGCATTGCTCTCCAGCTGGTATTCGAAATGCCCGATCTTGATGGTTCCCGAAGGCAGGATCAGGTTCTGCGCGGCGATCGTGTTCACTACGTCCGCGGGGGAAAGACCCTTGGACTGCAGCGCCGGCATATTCAGATCCACCTGCACCTGGCGCTCTTTGCCGCCGTAGGGATACGGAATCCCCGCGCCGGGAATGGTCACCAGCTGCGTGCGGATGAAGTTCAGCCCGTAATCGTTCAGCTGCGTCTCCGTCAGTCCCTGTCCGGAGAGCCCCAGCTGGATGATGGGCACGCTGGATGCGTTGTACTGAATGATCAGCGGCGGCGTTGTGCCCGCCGGCAGCTGCTTGATCTGGGTCTGCGCAATCGCCGTCACCTGCGCGACGGCGTTGCCGATGTTCACGCCCGGCTGGAAATAAATCTTGATGACGCTGCGCCCGTTCACCGACATCGACTCGATGTGCTCGATGTCGTTCACCGTGGTGGTCAGCGAACGCTCGCTCAGCGTCACGATGCGCTCCGCCATCTGCTGCGGCGAGAAGCCCGTGTACTGCCAGATCATCGAGATCACAGGGATGTCGATGTTGGGGAAGATGTCCACCGGCATGGTGACGATAGCCAGCGGCCCCAGAATCATGAGCAGGAGCGCAAGGACGGCGAAGGTGTACGGCCGTCGCAGCGCGAGGCGGACTATCCACATAGCGCTTGCGTCTCTCCGGCGATGCGCGGATTTTCCCCGAGCCTGGAGCCCCGGCTCCGGCGCTCAGAATGTTCCACAGTAATCAATGGTGACGAACCAGCGATACGACGTTGCTACAGCAGATCAGCGTTGGTGGTTCCCGATGCAGGAGCCTTCAGGCTGACGCGACCGGCAGGAAGCGGCAACCCTGGGAAGAATTCGTTCAGGGCACGGTTACCCTGATTTTGCTCTGATGACAGTATCTACCCGCCACTGGCGGGGCAGAAGCGGAAGCTGGCTTTCGCTCTATGCTTTCGGGAGACGGACGGACGCACAAAAAAGACGCGCGCGGCGAGCTTCGCCATACAGATGTGCCGCCGGCCCGGCATGATTCAGTTTCCTGATTTCCAGGGCCGGCTAAAGATTCAGCCTCTTAAACAGCGGCCCGGGAATGGCGCGCACCGCCAGCATGATCGCGGCCCAGATGGGCGGCACGTACACCACGTCGCGCCTCTGCTCGATGGCCCGCACAATCCGCCGTGCCACCTCAGCCGGCTGCGCAAAGAGCGCGTTCGGCTCCAGGTGCGCGGTCATCGGCGTCGCCACAAAGCCCGGTTTGATGGTCAGCACCTTCACGCCGGCGCGGTCGATTCGATTGCGCACTCCGTCCAGAAAAACGTTCAACCCGCCTTTGGACGCTCCATAGACGTAGTTGCTCTTCCGTCCGCGATCGCCGGCCACCGACGAGATCACGGCAATCGTTCCCCGCCGCTCCGCCTCGAAGTAGTTGGCCAGCCAGCCCACCAGCGAAACTGCGGAGAGGAAATTCGTCCGCAGCACCGCCTCCGCCGCCGCATAGTCGCGCTCAGCATGCGCCTGATCGCCGAGCACGCCGTGCGCCAGCAGAGCCACATCGATCCCGCCCAGTGCCTCCACGGCCTGCGCCAGCAGCGCCGGATGCGCCGCCGTGTCGTCGAGGTCCGCCACGATGGCCGTCGCCGCTGCCGCGCTGCGCGTCAGCAGGTCATCCCGCACCGCTTCGAGTTTGTGCGGAGTGCGCCCCACCAGCACCAGGCTAGCACCGCGCTCGGCGAAGATCCGCAGTGTGGCCTCGGCGATGGCTGAGGTCGCCCCCAGCGCGAGGAGGCGTTGCGGAAGCGCCCGCTGTTCACTCATCGCGAGGCCTCCGTCCCGTCACCCGCTGCCAGAACGCCGAATCGAAGCCCGGATCGATGTAGCGCGCAAACTCCTGCCACTGCGGATAAAACGCCTGAAACTGCTCCGCAGTCATGCGCGCATCTTTGGCCGCGTACATTCGCCCGCCGCATTCCTGGGTAATCTTCGCCAGCCAGTCGAGCAGGTCGAAACTCTTCTCGCGCCGGATGGGAAAATCCAGCGCCAGCGTAATCCCCGGAGCCGGAAACGACATCATTCCCGGCGAGGGCACATCCCCGAAAACCTTGATCACCGCGAGGAAGGATGCCAGGCCGGCAACCGTGATCATCTTCAGCATCTCCACGATGCCGCTTTCCCCGGATTCCCGCGGCAGCACGCACTGGAACTGCAGCAACCCGGACCTCCCGTAGATACGGTTCCAGCGCTGCACCGCGTCCAGGGGGTAGAAGAACGGCTCGTAGTCCACCGGCCCCGCCTTCTCCTGGCCGATTTGCCGGTGATAGTAGAGCGAGTTGAACGCCTTCATCGACCAGCGGTTGAGCGCAAAGGCGGGCAGATCGATGGGAAAAACCAGCTTCGATTCCTTGCTCCGCTTCAGCGGCCCGGGAATCGCCGTGTGATCGCCCCGCATGAAGATGCCGCGCGCAAAGTTCTTGCCCGTCGAGACACAATCGATCCACGCGACCGTGTATTCGTTCGCCGAGGTGCGCGAGAGCTCCAGAAATTCCGCGATGCCGTGGAACTTGACGCCGCGATAGTCGATCCTGCGCGAAACGATGGGCCGCAGCCGCACTTCCGCCCAGGTGATGAGTCCGGTCAGGCCCATCCCGCCCACGGTGGCCGCGAACCATTCCTGGTTCTCCACCGGACTGCAGACGAACCGGCTGCCGTCGGATCGCGCCAGTTCGAAGCGGAGCACGTGCCGCCCGAAGGTTCCCGCCACATGGTGGTTCTTGCCGTGAATGTCGTTCGCGATCGCGCCCCCGACGGTCACGAACTTCGTGCCCGGTGTCACCGGAAGAAAGAAACCGCGGGGAACGGCAAAATCCAGAATCTGCTGCAGCGATGCGCCCGCCTCGCAGCGCAGCACGCCCGTCGCCGGATCGAAGTGCAGCAGACGGTCCATCCCCGGCGTCGCCAGCAGCGCGCCGTTCTCGAGCAGGCAGACGTCGCCGTAGCTGCGCCCCAGGCCCACCGGCAGCTGTTTGGCCGCCGGCGCCGCGGACAGCGGAAAATCCGTCGTCCAGTGCAGCGGGACCACTTTGGCCTGCAGCGTGGGAAATCGCCCCCACGATTCAAAACGCGGCCGCTTCTGCCGTTTGCCCATCGTCATCGCAGCGCCGCCGCTGCCGCAACGACCGCTACGCCCACGCCGATCAGCAGACTCACCCGGTCGGTCACGGCAAAAATCACCGGATCCTCATCCAGCTCGCCGCGCGAAGCCAGCAGCCATACCCGGCTCAGCCACAGGATCATCAGCGGAGTGATCAGCCACAGGCGATCCGCGTGACGGTAGAGCCGCGTCACTTCGTGGCCGCCGATGTAGATCGAAAACACCACCACCGCCGCATACGCGCACGACGTCCCGAAGCTGCGTAGCTGCTCGATGTCGCCCAGCAGATAGCCGCGTCCGTTCGCCAGCGTCTGTCCGCGCGCCCGCGTATTTTGCAGCTCGCTGAAGCGCTTCACCATGGCCAGGCTCAGGAACAGGAACAGCGACAGCGCGCCCAGCCACGGCGTGATCGGTACCCGCGTTGCCGCCGACCCGGCCAGCATGCGCACCGTATATAACCCTGCGAGCAAAATCACATCCAGCAGCACCACGCGCTTTAGATACAGGGAGTAAGCCAGCGTCGTCGCCAGGTACAGCAGAAGCCACATCAGATATTCGCGCGGCAGCCACGCCGCGGCAATCGCCAGCGACCCTCCCAGCAGAACCGCGCCGGTCCCAATCCCGAAAGCCACCGAGAGATCGCCGGCGGCGAAGGGCCGCATGCGCTTGCGCGGATGCCGCCGGTCCGCCTCGATATCCAGCAGGTCGTTGACGATATACGTGGCCGACGCGCACAGGCTGAAACTCAGGAACGCCAGCAGCGCCGCCGCCAGCACGCCGCTGTGAAGATTGTGCGCCAGCAGCAGCGGCAGAAAGATCAGGATGTTCTTCGCCCACTGGTGCAGCCGCAGCGCCTTCAGCATCGCTCTGGCCGGCGGCACGCGGTCGTCGAATTCGCGCTCCACCGTGACCCGGCGCGAACGCAGCCGCGCGCGCAGCGCCGGCGTGGGATTGGCCAGCATCGCCGCACCCGCGTGCTCCAGCAGCGGCAGGTCCGGGCCGGCGTTGCCGATGTAGTC
>Ga0335075_10014117_pt1 | contig 12009 bp, 12 predicted proteins | sample Lox_Sample_24_FD_206723 | JGI IMG/M metagenome (GOLD analysis project Ga0335075, IMG submission 206723) | Soil microbial communities from Loxahatchee National Wildlife Refuge, Florida, United States - Lox_Sample_2.4 | ecosystem: Environmental > Terrestrial > Soil > Wetlands | place: USA... | reverse complement strand
GCTGCGCAGTGTGATGGTGATGGTGCAGGCCGAAGTCGCCGAACGCCTCGCGGCCGAACCCGGCGGCAAGGAGTACGGCGTCCCCAGCGTCAAGGTCCGCTTCTACGGACAGGTCCGCCGCCACGGCATGGTGTCGCCGACCGTATTCTGGCCCATTCCGCGCGTTTATTCCGGTCTGGTGCGCGTTGACCGGCATGCAAACCCACCGTGGCCGACCGATCGGGCCTTCCGTCAAAACGTGTTCAAACTGGTCGATATTGCATTTGCTCAGCGGCGCAAGACATCTCGCAATGCGTTCGTTGAGTGGGCGGGTTCCGGCAACGAATCGGCGAGTCGGTTGCTCGCCGCCAGCATCGACCCGGCGCGCCGGGGCGAGACGCTGGCCATCGACGAATTCGTCCGGCTGTACCAGCGTTCGGGTGAACCCGCCGGCGACAGTGCCGCCAGTGCCCCTGGCGTTCCGCAACGGCACGCCTCGGCGAGCTAACCGCCCACGGGGTAGGGGTTTGCCGGTCGCGGGCGATAAAGTCGCGTGCGATGCCGACGGACCCAAACACCGCTGCTCAGTGGGTGCCCACTGGGTCAGTTACCGTCCGGGCGCCCGGGAAAATCAACCTTTACCTGGCCGTCGGCGACCGGCGCGAGGACGATTATCACGAGCTGACGACGGTGTTTCACGCAGTCTCCCTGGTCGACGAGATCACGGTCCGCAACGCCGACGTGCTCTCGCTCGAGATCAGCGGTGAGGGTGCGGACCAGTTGCCGGTCGACGAACGCAATCTGGCGTGGCAGGCGGCCGAACTCATGGCTGACCATGTGGGCCGGGCGCCCGACGTTTCAATCGCAATCGACAAATCCATCCCGGTGGCCGGCGGCATGGGTGGCGGAAGTGCAGACGCGGCGGCCGTGCTGGTCGCGATCAACTCGCTATGGGAACTCGGAGTGCCGCGTCGCGACCTGCACATGCTGGCTGCGAAGCTGGGCAGCGATGTGCCATTCGCGCTGCATGGTGGCACCGCGTTGGGCACCGGTCGCGGCGAGGAGCTGGCCACCGTGCTGGCCCGCAGCACTTTCCACTGGGTGCTGGCGTTCGCCGAGGGCGGGCTGTCCACCTCGGCGGTGTTCGGCGAACTGGACCGGCTCAGGGACGCTGGGACACCACCTCGGCTCGACGAGCCGGGTCCGGTCCTGGCGGCGCTGGCTGTCGGCGACCCGGAGCGGCTGGCGCCGCTGTTGGGTAACGAGCTGCAATCGGCGGCGCTGAGCATGGATCCGGCGTTGCGCCGGGTGTTGCGTGCCGGAGTCGAGGCGGGCGCCCTGGCGGGCATCGTGTCGGGTTCCGGACCGACGTGCACGTTCCTGTGCCGGTCAGCACCCGCCGCGGTCGACGTTGGTACCGAGCTCTCGGGGGCCGGGGTCTGCCGCACCGTGCGGGTTGCCAGCGGCCCGGTGCATGGCGCGCGGGTGGTGCCGGCTCCCGTCACAGGCATGTGAAGTAGGCGCGATTGCACCCGCGAGTTTGGCAGTTACTTAAGAGGAGTTTAAGATGTTCCGCGGTGACGAATACCGGTCAAGAAATGCGCCTGGTTCCCTCGCCCGCCGGCAGCGCCGGCGGGCGCTGTACGAACCGGATGAACCCCACGCGCGGCCGTGTCTTCGCCGCAACCGCAACGTTGCGTGAGGTTACCGCTTCATCACCGATTCGAGACGAAATCGCTGCCCAATTGTGGGCGTGCGGCTGTCCCAATATGCCCCTGAACAGGGGCAGCATTAGAGACTGGGCGATGGGGCCGGAACCGAGGAGGTCGTCGTGAGCAGGTTTACCGACAACATGTTCGGCAACGCTCACAAGAGCACGAAGGGCATGGTGACCGGCGAACCGCACCACCCGGTCCGGCACACCTGGCTTGAGGTCCACCAGCGTGCCCGCCAAGTGGCCGGTGGCTTGGCTGCTGCTGGTGTCGGCCACGGCGACGGGGTCGGCGTGCTGGCCGGCGCGCCGGTGGAAATCGCGCCGACTGCGCAAGGGCTGTGGATGCGCGGCGCCAGCCTGACCATGCTGCATCAGCCCACGCCGCGCACCGACCTGGCGGTGTGGGCGGAGGACACCACCACCGTCATCGACATGATCGAGGCCAAGGCGGTGATCGTCTCCGACCCGTTTATGGCGGCCGCGCCGGTGCTGACGGAGCGCGGCATCAAGGTGCTGACCATCGAGCAGCTGTTGGCATCCGACCCGATCGATCCCGTCGAAACTGGCGAGGACGATCTGGCGCTGATGCAGTTGACGTCCGGCTCAACGGGATCTCCCAAGGCGGTGCAGATTACCCACCGCAACATCTGCTCCAACGCCGAGGCGATGTTCATCGGCGCCAAGATGGACCCCAGCGGCAACGATGTGATGCTCAGTTGGCTGCCGTGTTTCCACGACATGGGCATGATCGGCTTTTTGACCGTGCCGATGTACTTCGGCGTCGAGTTGGTCAAGGTCACCCCGATGGACTTCCTGCGCGACACATTGCTGTGGGCCAAACTGATCGACAAGTACAAGGGCACCATGACCGCCGCGCCCAACTTCGCCTACTCGCTGTTCGCCAAGCGGCTGCGCAAGCAAGCCAAGCCCGGCCAGTTCGACTTGTCGACGCTGCGGTTTGCGCTGTCGGGGGCGGAGCCCGTCGAACCTGCCGACGTCGAGGACCTGATCGATGCCGGCAAGCCGTTCGGTCTGCGGCCCGAGGCGGTGATGCCGGCCTACGGGATGGCCGAGACGACATTGGCGGTGTCGTTCTCCGAACTTGGTGACGGGCTGGTGGTCGACGAGGTGGACGCCGACCTGTTGGGTGCGCTGCGCCGCGCGGTGCCCGCCACCAAGGGCAACACCCGCCGGTTCGCCTCGCTGGGCCCGCTGCTGGACGGGCTGGAGGCCCGCATCGTCGACGATGACGGCAACGTGCTGCCCACCCGCGGTGTCGGTGTGATCGAACTGCGTGGCGAGCCAGTAACCCCCGGCTACATCACCATGGGCGGATTCATCCCGGCGCAGGACGAGCACGGCTGGTATGACACCGGTGACCTCGGCTACTTGATGGAGAACGGCCACATCGTGGTATGCGGCCGGGTCAAGGACGTCATCATCATGGCCGGCCGCAACATCTATCCGACCGATATCGAGCGGGCCGCGTGCCGCGTCGAGGGTGTCCGTCCGGGCTGCGCGGTGGCTGTGCGCCTGGATGCGGGGCATTCCCGTGAGACCTTCGCGGTCGCGGTCGAGTCGAATGCCTTCGAGGATCCCGTCGAAGTCCGTCGTATCGAGCACCAGGTCGCGCACGAGGTGGTCAGCGAGGTCGACGTGCGGCCGCGCAACGTCGTGGTACTGGGTCCCGGGACGATCCCCAAGACGCCCTCGGGCAAGCTGCGGCGGGCCAACTCCGTCACCCTGGTCACCTAGCCGCTCGGCATCCGAAACGCGTCGAAATGCGAGTTACCAAGCGTGGACGCGGTTTTGGGCAAACTCCAGGCCCAGCTCGATGAGCAGCTCGGTGGCGTCGGCGGCCTGCTCGCAGAGCGTAGGCACCTCCGGGCGTTCGGCGGCCGTAAAGTTCTCCAGCACGAACGCCGCCGGATCCTTGCGCCCCGGCGGTCGGCCGATCCCGATCCGCACCCGCTGAAAGTCCTTGGTGCCCAACCCGGCGGCAACCGAGCGCAGTCCGTTGTGACCACCCTCGCCGCCGCCGATCTTCAGCCGGATCTGACCGAAGTCGATGTCCAGGTCGTCATGGATGACCAGCACATCAGCCGCCCGCACCGAATAGAACTTGGCCAGTGGGCCCACCTGGCGGCCGGACTCGTTCATGTAGCACCGCGGCTTGGCCAGCACCACCGACCGCCCACCGAGCCGGCCGGTGACAATCTCGGCGCCGGAACGCTTGTGCGCCTTGAACGTTGAACCCAGCCGGGCGGCGAGCCGGTCTGCGACCATGAACCCCAGGTTGTGCCGGGTCTGGGCGTAGTTTGGTCCCGGGTTGCCCAGGCCGACCACCAATACCGGGTCGGCCATGAATTATTCGGATTCGGCTTCGGACTCGGACTCGGGCGCCTCGGCTTCGGCGCCCTCCTCGGCCGGCTCCTCCGCCTCTTCCGCCTCGCCGGCACCCTCGGCTTCGAGCTCCTCGGCGGTCGGCGCATAGCCGACGTTGACGACCAGCAGGTCCGGGTCATCCATCAGGGTGACGCCCGGCGGCAGCGCGATCTGCCCGGCGGTGATCTGGGTGCCCGGCTCGGCGCCTTCGACCGACACGACTAACTCCTCGGGAATCGATAGCGCCTCGGCCTCGATCTCGATGGTGTTGGCCTCCTGGGTGACCAGGGTGTCGGGCGCGGCATCGCCCTGAACGTTGACACCGACCTCGACGACCACCTTCTCGCCGCGACGCACCACCAACAGGTCGGCGTGCTGAATGGTACGGCGGATCGGATGAATCGCGAGCGCCCTGGTCAATGCCAGCTGCTCTTTGCCGTCGATTTCCAGGGTCAGCACAGCGTTGGTGCCGGAGTGGCGCAGCACCGCGGCGAAGTCATGCCCGGGCAACTCCAGGTGCTGCGGGTCAGCCCCGTGACCGTAGAGGACGGCGGGAATCTTGCCGTCGCGCCGCGCCCGCCGGGACGCGCCCTTGCCGGTCTGGGTCCGTACCGAGACGTTCAGCTGATTTCTCGGCGAAGTTGCGGATTTAGCCATGGTGTCGCTCCTGTGTCAGTTTTCATGGCACGGCCAGGATCACGACAACCATCGAGTCGGTCCCCGTCGATAACGGTGGTGTGCCGATTTTGTCGCAAACCACCCTCGCCGTGACGCCCGGACAGGTTAGCGCATCGGCACCTCAGAGTGGAAATTTGGTGTCGGTGAGATGTTCGGACAGCTCCCACAGCGCGCTGGCGGTAGCCGGGCGTTTGGCCAGCGGGCTGCGCCCGACCGGTCGGCTGCGACCGGCCATGCCGAAGCTCGGGCCGATGAAGCTGTTGCCGGGTAAATCCTGTGAGGCCGCATACAGCGTTTGCCGGGCACCGAAGTCGGCATCGGAGGCCAGCACGCGGGTCGCGACAGACATCATCGCGTCGCCGAATCTGCGACCGGTCCGCCCTTGCAGGTTGGTGTGCGAGTAACCGGGGTGCGCGGCCAGCGCGCGCAGCGGCGACCCGGCCGACGTGAGGCGGCGTTGCAGCTCGCTGGTGAATAGTAGGTTGGCCAGCTTGGACTGGCCGTAGGCCACCCACGCCGAGTAGGGCCGCGACGTCCAGTTCAGGTCCCTGAGGCTGATGTAGCCCATCCAGTGCATCAACGACGAGACGGTGACCACTCGGTCGGTGATCTTCGGCAACAGCAGGTTGGTCAGCGCGAAGTGTCCGAGATGGTTGGTACCGATCTGGGTCTCGAAGCCGTCGACGGTCACCGCGTGCGGGACGGCCATCACGCCGGCGTTGTTGACCAGGACGTCGAGGCTGTCCACGCCGTCGGCGAACTGCCGCACCGAGGCCAGGTCCTGCAGGTCGAGTCGGCGCACCTCGACGTCCCCGGTCATGTCCCGGGCGGCGGCTTCCCCCTTTCCGGTGTTGCGCACGGCCAGAATGACCTGCGCACCGACCCGGGCCAGCTCGCGGGCCGTCACAGCGCCGAGGCCGCTGTTGGCGCCGGTGACGATGACGGTACGTCCGGTGAATGAGGGCAGGTCTGCGGCGGTCCACGACGTCATGGCAAACACATTAGTGCGGCGGCAGTGTTAATAGGCGCGGCCGGTTACTTACTTTGCTGCGACGGTGAATCCGTGAATGATTGCTTGGATGTCGGCCGCGTCGGGAGCGGCCTGCTCGGCCAGGCTGGTGACCGCGAGCTGTACCAGGTAGCGCTGGCGGGCGGGCGCTGGGCCGGTGGGAATGACGATGCGGTTGTAGGTGTGCATCCGCTGGCCTTTGAGGTCGTAGCTGCCCTCGATCATCGACGACGGAAAGCCGTTGAAGTTGGCGCCGGACTGGTCGAGCAGTTTGAAGTTCTCCGCGAGCGTGGCATCGGCGTTGCCGTGCTTGACCACGTCGGCAGGGTCGAAATCTCCGTTCAGTTTGAACACCATCAGCATGGCCGTGGGAAAATTGTCGCCCTTGGCGATCGTCTCGGTGGTGGGCGCGATGTCGGGCTTTTCGACCTTCGCCCAGCCCGCCGGTATCGGAATCGACACGGTCAAGTCGGTCAGCTTGTCGGGCGCCACCGGCTCCCCGGTTACCCCGCTGCTTTCCAGATACTGCGCGAACGGAACCGGGGCTTCAGTCGACGACGTCGTCGTTGTTGTTGCTGAGGTCCAAATCGACTGATAATCAGGGGTTTTCGGTCCGCACCCGACTGGTAGCACACTCACAGCCAGGGCCGCGATCGCTGCCCTGCACAATCCGAGCCTCACAGGATCTCGCGAACCCCGTCTAACGGACGGGCCAGCCGGGTGCCTTTCGGGGTGACGACAAACGGTCGTTCGATGAGGATGGGATGTTCGGCCATGGCGTCCAGAAGTTGCTCGTCGCTTGCGTCGGCCAGATTCAGCTCTGCATACAGCGATTCGCGTTTACGGACCGCGCTGCGCACGTCGATCCCGGCATCGCGGATCATGGTCATCAGCTCGTCGCGGGACGGCGGGGTCTTGAGATACTGCACGACCTTGGGCTCGATGCCGTTGTCCCGCAACAGCTCCAGCGTCTTACGTGACGTACTGCACTTGGGGTTGTGGTAGATGGTGGCCTCACCTGCCATCTAGGCGTCCCCGTCGAATAGCCCTGTGACCGAACCGTTTTCGAATACCGCACGGATCGTACTGGCTAGCAGCGGCGCGATCGACAAAACGGTGAGTTGCGGGAACCGCTTTTCCTCACCGATCGGCAGCGTGTTGGTGACGATCACTTCGCGGGCGCCGCATGCCGCGAGCCGCTGCGACGCCGGGTCGGACAGCACGCCGTGGGTGGCCGCGATGATGACGTCGCCAGCGCCCTCATCGCGCAGCAGCTTCACCGCGCCGGCAATGGTGCCACCGGTGTCGATCATGTCGTCGATCAGCACACAGGTGCGGCCCTGCACCTCGCCGACAACCCGGTTGGACACCACCTGGTTGGGCACTCGCGGATCGCGGGTTTTGTGGATGAACGCCAGCGGTACACCGCCCAGTGCGTCGGCCCACTTCTCGGCGATGCGCACCCGACCCGAGTCGGGGGAGACGACCACCATGTTGCCGTCGGGGTAGTTGTCCCCGATGTAGCCGGTCAGCAGGTTCTGTCCACGCATATGGTCGACGGGTCCGTCGAAGAAACCCTGGATCTGATCGGTGTGCAGGTCGACCGTGACGATCCGGTCGGCACCCGCGGTCTTGAGCAGGTCGGCGACCAGCCGCGCCGAGATGGGTTCGCGGCCGCGGTGCTTCTTGTCTTGCCGGGCGTAGGGATAGAACGGCATAACGGCGGTGATGCGTTTGGCGCTGCCCCGCTTGAGCGCGTCGATCATGATCAGCTGTTCCATCAGCCAGTTGTTCACCGGCGCCGGGGCCGATTGCAGGACAAAGGCATCACAGCCACGCACTGACTCGTGGAAGCGCACGAAGATCTCGCCGTTGGCGAACTCGCGGGCGGTCTGGGCGGTGACGTGGACGTCGAGTTCTTTGGCTACCTGCTCGGCCAGCTCCGGATGCGCTCGGCCGGAGAAGAGCATCAGGTTCTTGCGATTATCGGTCCAGTCGTGGCTCACCGTGCTGCCCTCGCCGTATCGGGATGGAGATAGGGATTGAGATGATAAGGAATTGAAGGCCCCATCGTAATTGAAGTGCTCCGGTGGGTCGCCGAGTTGCCCGCTTGCGCGTTACAGACTAGTGGGTTCACGGCGTCTGGTCGGCCTCGAGTTCTTGCTTGGCCCTTTCTGCGGCTTTTGCGGCCGCGGTGCCCGGGCGCTTGCGCTGCACCCAGCCTTCGATATTGCGTTGCTGGCCGGCCGAAACCGCCAGCGCACCAGGCGGAACGTCTTCGCGCACCACCGTGCCGGCTCCGGTGTAGGCCCCGTCGCCGACGGTGACCGGGGCGACGAACATGGTGTCTGAGCCGGTGCGAACGTGGGAGCCCACGGTAGTGCGTTGCTTGGACGTGCCGTCGTAATTAACGAAGACGCTGGACGCGCCGATGTTGCTGTGCTCGCCTATGTCGGCGTCGCCCACATAGGTCAGGTGGGGCACCTTGGTGCCGGTGCCGATCGTGGAGTTCTTGGCCTCGACGAACGCGCCCAGCTTGCCGTCGGTGCCCAGCACGGTGCCGGGCCGCAGATAGGTGAACGGGCCGACCACGGCGCCGTCACCGATCGACGAGGACGTGGCGTGGGTTCGGACCACCGACACGCCATCACCGACGGCGACGTCGGTCAGTGTGGTGTCCGGGCCGACGCTGCAACGGCCGCCGATGCGTGTGCCGCCGAGCAGCTGAGTTCCGGGGTGGATGACGGTGTCGCGGCCGATCGTCACGTCCACGTCGATCCAGGTGGTGGCGGGATCGACGATGGTCACCCCGGCCAGCTGGTGGGCGGCGACGATGCGGCGGTTGAGTTCAGCGCCCACCTCGGCCAGCTGGACCCGGTCGTTGATCCCGGCCACCAGCGCGCTGTCGTCGACATGCCGGGCCTGCACCACCTGGCCGTCCTGCCGGACGATCGAGACAACGTCGGTGAGATACAGCTCTTGTTGGGAGTTGTCGGCTGACAGCCGGCTCAGCGCCGACCTCAGTGGCGCGATGTCGAAGGCGTATACGCCGGCGTTCACTTCGCGGATTTCCTGCTGCGAGGGTGTCGCGTCGGCGTGCTCCACGATCGCGATCACCTCGTCGTCCTGGGTGCGCAGGGCGCGGCCATAGCCGGTCGGATCGTTCAGCGTGGTAGTCAGCATGGTGGCCGCCGCGCCCCCGGCGGTGTGCACCGCGAACAGATCGGCCAGCGTGTCGGCGTCGAGCAGGGGTATGTCGCCGGACGTGACGACAACGACGCCGGCAAAATCATTTGGCAGTGCTGATAGGCCGCACAGCACCGCGTGGCCGGTGCCGAGCTGCTGATCCTGGATTGCCACGTCGATGGAGCGCCCCAACCTGCCGGCCAGATCACCGACAACCCCTTCGATGCGTTCGCGATCCTGGCCCAGCACCACGACGAGGTACTGCGGCGCCAGCTTGGCGATGGCGTGCAGCGAATGCGCCAGCATGCTGCGGCCGGCGATGGTGTGCAGCATCTTGGGAGTGTCCGAACGCATCCGCGTTCCGGCCCCGGCTGCCAGCACGAGGACCGCCGATTCGCCTTGCGATGTCAAGAGAACCTCCTCGGCTTCTGGCCAATTCCGGGCGCGGGCGCATGTTCATCCGCCGCCATGCCGCTAGCGTGTCATTATCCGCACGGTCGGGGCAAAGGAGGTGCTCTGCCCCGCCCGATCCCAAGTATTGAATTCGGCTCGATTCGGCGGTGGAATGCCGCTATGGGCGATAATCAAGCGGTGGACCGACGCCGAACCGGACAGGCCAGCCAATCGCCGATGGTGACCCTTGAGCAATTGCCGGCCCTGGTGTTGTTGGAGCGGATCCCGATTCCGGTGTTGGCCGTTCTGCAGGACGGCACGATCGTCTTCGCTAATGGTGCGTTCGCCGAGATGGTCGGCCGTAGCGCCGACGAGGTCGTCTCGCTGAGGTTCCACGATGTCTTTTACGGCGCAACGGCAACGGAATCGGTGCTCTCGGTTGTCGATGGCCTGGCGAACATGGTCGTCGAATTAGCACACCAGGACGGCTCGACCGTGCGTGCGTTGATGAGCAGGTCGGCGCTGAGGCGCAGCGATGATGAGATTGCGCTCGCGACGTTCCAGGACCTAACCGAGCATCTCTGGGTCAACGAACGCTAGGTCCGCTCGCGTCGCCGGCTACGACGAGGCGTCGTGTTTGACGTGACGCAGGGCCTCGCGGGCAAGGTACTCGCGGTAATAGGGCAGTGATGTATCGGTCACGAGGGCGGGCAACAACAACTCCCACATGTGGGTCAATTGCCCGATGAGGTCGCTGCCCCCCGGCGCGGACTGGGAGAGTATCCGCGTGCCAAACGTTGCGCTGATGATGGACTCGCTGACCATTTGCGGGTCGAGGTCTTCGCGAAGGTCGCCTTCGCTAATCGCTCGCCCGGCTTCCGCGGCCATCATCTCCAACCATCTGGCGTAGACGCGGGCGCTCGTGTCATTGAGATTGCCGAGGGCAAGACTCAACTGCTCAGCGGTACGGGCGACTTTGTCGGAAGAGAACAGGTCTGCGGTCACGAACGTGCCGTGCACCATGTTCTCCAGGGCCGGAGAGAATGAATCGGACGTGCCGGCCAAAACGTCGAGGACCAGTTTGGCGCCCTCGTCGATGATGGCCGATGCGAGTGATTCCATCGAATCGAAGTGGTGGTAGAAAGCTCCCTTGGTCATTCCGGTGCGTTCGATGATCGCGCCCCGATCGGCAGCGGCATACCCAACCTCGTTGAACACGTCGATCGCCGCATCCAGGATTTTTTGCCGCGTCACTTCCGATCGAACCTGACGCGCCATCGCATGCACCTCCGGAGTTCCTCGACTGGGTAGACTCCGGACCCTCGGGGTCTCAGCGGGCCAGCCTAACAGCCGCCGATGGGACGTACCGGCTTCCCGAGTCCGCCTACCCCGGTGGCCGCCGTCGCGGTCAGGCGGAGTCGAGTACGGCCGAAGTCGTTTTGATCGCGAGTGCTGTTCGCCGCCTGATGAATTGGCTGAAGTAATCGATACGGTCTGGTTCCACGATGCTGGGCAGAACTAGCGCAAAGGTTCTCTCAAGGTCGAGTAGAAACTGCTCAGGTTCTTCCAGGTTGCTGGTCTGGCGCATCCCCATGTACAGCGACACGAGAAGGCGTCCGACGTCGTCGGGATCGCATTGCTGGATGATGTCGCCTTCGGCCTTGGCACGCTCGATGATGACCCCGAGAAGTTGGATCCAGTGCCTTAACAGCTTCGCCTGGACCCCCTCGATCCGGCCCACCGACTCGAGCAGGTGCAATCCCGCTCTGGCAATCTCTTCGCTGATGTCGGCGACTGCTATCAGATAGGCGACGTCGACCAACGTTTCCAGACCTGACAGCCTCCGGGAGAGCAAGTCCTGGACGGTGGCGATGTACTTGGCCTCCTGGTCCTCGATGATGGCCAACGCCAAAGCGTGTTTCGAGCGGAAATGAAAATACATTGCGCCCTTTGTCAGTTCAGCTTCTGCAAGGACGTCGTCGAGACCCACTTGGTGGTATGGCCGCTGGGCGAACTGGTGTGCGGCGGCACGCAGAATCTCTTGCCGCGTCGTATCCGCTCGTCTATCGGTTGTTTCCGTCACCGTTGCCCCTCAATCCGGTGCGACGAGTGGTGGGCGATCGCAACTGCACTACAACTTCGCTACGTTCGCCGCGCTAACGACTGATGAACGGAAGCCTAATGTCTCACGGTATCGCTTAACGAGACTAATGCTATAGCAAATGCGCACGGGTGAGGCATAGGCGAGGCTGACCGTGCCGATGCGGCGCCGTCGACCGTGCTAGTCGCCGTCGGCGCTGAGCCTCCCGGCAAAGTGCGCGTTCCTGCCGTCTGGCCGCCGACAGCAATGGCCGGTATCCGTCGGCATGCAGCAATGCCGCGAGCCCAGCAAAGGTAGTAACAGGTCCGTTGTTGGCTGCGCGCCCGACACGACTGCGAGCCGACGTATTACTTTGAGTTTGTCTAGAGTGTTCACAACATCCGAAAAGTATGTATACTCCGTAAGCTATGGAGCTTCGGTTTGTACGGGTTGGGGCGGCTTGCCATAGCGGGCACCGCCGCTGCAGGCCGCAGTCCGCCCAGATCGGTTTATCCGTTAGGACCGTTAGGAGCAGCACATGTCTTTTGTGACCACGCAGCCGTCGTTCTTGACGGAGGCGGCCGG
>Ga0335075_10014116_pt1 | contig 12009 bp, 12 predicted proteins | sample Lox_Sample_24_FD_206723 | JGI IMG/M metagenome (GOLD analysis project Ga0335075, IMG submission 206723) | Soil microbial communities from Loxahatchee National Wildlife Refuge, Florida, United States - Lox_Sample_2.4 | ecosystem: Environmental > Terrestrial > Soil > Wetlands | place: USA... | reverse complement strand
ATACCAGTTGTTTGAGTTGACAGTCACCGATGTCGAGGCCGCCACCGGCAAACCTGCCGCCAGGTTGCATCTCTAGACTCGGGCGGCAGGCTGTCGGACTTGTTGCTGTCGGGCAATAATGACCGGCATGCGGCGGCCTCAATCACGCGCGCGGCCTTGCTCGCGATCACGCTCTGTAAATGAATTTGGTTGACGACGAACGTCTCTACGAGCTGAGCCTCCAGAATCGGCGCGATGACCTGCAGGATCGGCTCGTTGGAAAAGACAACGGTTCCTTCCGGCACAGCCCAGACATCTCCGGTGAAGCGCACTTCGGAGAGTTGCTGAACGAACTCGTCTGTAAACAGGCCCAGTGCCATGGTGATCTCGTACAGGTCGGTGAACAGTGCAGTGATAGCCGGGCGCGGTGACATGGCAGGAATCACCGACCGTCAGCGTATCCGCAGATGCCGCCGGCGTGGCATGAACTCCAGCGATAGCAGGACTATCAGCGCGACCGGAATATGCCGAATCGACAGCAGCACATAGCGGCGTTCGCCGAACGCATTGAACTTGCGGAGGTACCGGTACAGCGACTCCAGCTTGATCAATGAGCGGCCGAGGTGAATAAGTGCGTAGTAGCTGCCCTCGATGAGGTTGCGGTTCTCGTTTTCGAAGATCTCCGGGAATGCGCCGAATGCCAGCGAAAGCCGCTGCCCGCCAGACTCTTCACAGGCTGTGATCATGTCGACACTCATTCGCTCATCGATCCCGTTTGGCGCTCCCGGGCGGCGCCATGGCACGTCGAGGGTGACGTCGGTTCCCCCTCCTGCCGTTGCGTAGCGCTGGAACCCCTGCACCCTCCCGCGGCTGTCTCGCGCGATGATCAGCCTGATGCCTGGGTAGCGCCCCTCCAGCGCATGGTCGAGAATCATCGAAAAGCCGCGCTCGACACGCGCCCCGCGGTGCGATGCGTAAAGCACCTCTGTCAGTTCGCCTGCGAGCACGTCGTCGAGTTGGTCTTCGGGCACGATCTCGGTGGTAATTCCGACGTTGTGCGTGCGCTGCACCGCCTGGCGGAGGTTGCGGTATCGCCGCCCCGCCATGTTGAAGCCGCGCACGTCGATGACGACATCGCGCCCAATCGGCACTGGCCGCAGCGATTGGCCGATCACGGCGCGATCACCCCACAATCCAAGCGACTGCTCACCGCAGCCCAGCACGACGATGCGCCAGCCACGGCCGCGACACATCGCCGCGAAATCTCCTATGAGTTGCGGAAAATCGCTGCGTTGCCCGATGGGGTCGCCGCTGACGACTGCCAGGCCAAGCCGTGCGCAGTAGGCGATGGCCGCTGTGCTTTGGGCATTGAAGTAGTAGCTTTTTGACGATTGCATTGCGAACGGGGCAAGCGGATCACCTCGGGTCGCTTCGATCAGCGGCCATACTCGCGCCAGCGCAGTAGGGTCCCGCCGCGACGGCACCGGCCAGGTCAGCACCCATCCGGCGCTCGCGACGAGCCCGTCGCCGAGCAAATGAAACGACAGCAGGCTACTACCCAAGCCCGTCGCCAGCACCACCGCCACCGCGGTGGCGTGGCCGACGGTTACCGGTCGACCCAGCAGGATCCCACGCGCGGCCAATATCACTGCCAGCGAAAGTGATAGTGACCAAGCCAGACGGCTCGTCGCATACCAATCGGGAACGTAATGGTCACGCGCCACAAGCAGGAGGAGCAATCCGGACGCTCCGACTAAGGCCAGCAGGCCAGTGCGGCGCGCTCGTTGCGACTCGGAGCTGACCATCACGCGATCGCGCATGTCGACCTTCGCCACGCTCACCGTCTCATTCATCGCAGCTCTTCAACTGTGGCGCGCGAGGCCAGCAGTTACCGCTGGGCGACGGGGGTCAGCGCCTCATGCGCTAAGCCATTGGGGTGAGTGGACTGCGAGACGGCCGACTCGCGGGCCAGGAAGCCGGTGAGTTCTCCGATCGCGCTCATCAGCGGGGCGGGAAACACGACGGTCGTGTTCTTCTCCACGCCGAGTTCCGCCAGGGTCTGAAGATTTCTCAGCTGCAGGGCCAACGGGTGCATCATCATGGTGTCGGATGCGTCGCCAAGTGCAGCAGCAGCGCGTGCTTCACCCTCGGCGGCAATGATTTTGGCGCGCTTTTCGCGTTCGGCCTCGGCTTCTCGGGCCATCGCGCGTTTCATGCTGTCCGGAAGCTGGATGTCTTTCAGCTCTACCAGCGTGACCTCCACGCCCCACTCCACTGTGGTGGTGTCGAGGATCTGACGGATGCTTGCGTTGATCTTCTCTGTTTGGGCGAGCACTTCATCCAGGGAGTGCTGCCCGACGACGTTGCGCAAGGTGGTCTGCGCGATCTGATCGATTGCGGCATGGACGTTTTCGATGACGACGACTGATTTGCGCGCGTCGATGACGCGAAAGTAAGCGACTGCCGCAATGTCGACGCTGACGTTGTCGCGGGTGATGATGCCTTGCGACTGAATCGGCATCGTCACGATGCGCATCGAGACTCGCCACAAGCGGTCGATGACCGGAATGATCAATCTCAGGCCGGGTTCGCGAACTGCTACGACCCGACCGAGGCGGAAGTGCACACCTCGCTCGTACTGCCAGACCACCCGAATCGAGGCGATCAGTAGCAGCAACGCCAGGATAGCGACGGAAACCGTTGTAGTTATTTCGATTTGGTTCATGACGACAACTCCGATCTTGTTAGGTCATGCGGCACGTGGCAGATCCGGCGTTCCGCTCGTTGCTTGCGGAGCCGATCGTTCAGATGGCGGCATCCAGCCGACGTACGTCAGGTACAGACCGATCAGCGTGAAGCCGATGCAGATTGCACGCCACAGATCACCCATGCCGATCACCGAGTTGGCCATCGATATGAAGGCCTTGGGGAAAGCCAGCAGCAACACCCCACGCAGCGTGATGAGCCAACCCATAAGAGACACCACAACGGCGGCGGGATCGCGCCAATAGGAGTGCAACGCGGCGACGACAAGGCCACCCGCGAGGACAAACGATCCCGCCACCCATGACCACAACGCGTTCGCGGCGAAAGCTGACATCAGCGAGGACATCTCGGAGGTGCGTGCCCCAGCGGTGGCGCAAACAATGACAAAGAATGGGCCGAGCACTCGAGCGAACATGCGCGTCCTGATTCCGGGCTGGTCAGGAGAGCTCATTGCGATACCTCCAGCTAATATCGTCAGCCGCCACTGACGATTTGATCTCCTGGAGCTATCTGACCATTGCGCACCCCTCGTCGATAGGGACAGAAGTCCCGGCAGCTCAGGCCGTTCGTCATTCGACTACTACTGACGCACCAGCAGGACCGAGCAGTTTGGGTAGGAGGCCAGCGCGTGGCCGTGCGGACCGACCAGTCCGGTTAGCTTGTTAGCGTCAGCGCTCCCGGTGACAAGCAATTGGATCGGTTCGTTATGGGTCACCAAGTACTCGGTAGCGGTGTCGGTGATGCACTTGTCTAGTGCCACATCGGGATAACGAGGTTGCCAGTAACCGAGCCGATGGTCGATCTCTTGCTCGGAGATCGCCCCGAGTTTCCACCGTCGTACTCCCAATGCCAGGACGGAGGCCTTACGCAACCGCGCTTCAGCGAGGGCGTGGTGTATCACGTCATCGTTGTCGGCGTGACGATCGATGACTGCCACGATCTTTTTTGTACGCGACGGTTCGCCGTCTGTGCGGATGATCGCGACGGGGCAGTGTGCATGCTTGGCGAGGCTGACCGCGCTCGATCCCAGGAGCCGGCTCGCCACGTGCCCAATGCCGACCGACCCGACGCATATCATCGCTGCGTGACACGACTCGTCGATGAGGGTGAGGTCGACATCGCCGCGACGTATTACCGTGTCGACGTCGACTGGGCGGCCGCTGGCCTGGATGGCGGCATCAGCTGCGTGCAGAGCTGATTCGGCATACTGCATCGCCAAATGGTCGTCTTCGCCAGAGGCGCTTGACTTCTCCTCGGCATGTACAACGTGAACCAGCCGCAGCGGAACGGCCCTACTGATCGCTTCGTCGATGGCCCACTCGGCCGCATTGATCGCCGCCGTGGATCCGTCAATCCCAACCACGATCGGACTATCGCAGGCCGTTGACCGCATGGCGGTTACGACTGTCTGGCTACGATCACCGGCGTGCGCACGGATTGAACGACAGCGTTGCTCACCGAACCCAAGAACATGCCGGCGAATCCGCCACGTCCATGACTCCCGAGGACGACGAGCTGTGCGGTTTCGGACGTTTCGACGAGGACGCGGGCCGGTCGGTCACACACAAGGAGCCGATGCACAGTGACGTCGGGGTAGCGTTCTTGCCAACCCGCCAGGCCTTCGGCCAGAATGCGCTCCTCTTCGGCCTTGACCGCCGACCAATCCAAACCGGGAAGCTCAATAATCTCCCTGTCGCTCCAGGCATGTACTGCCACCAAGTTGACGTGGCGTCGGGAGGCTTCGTCGAACGCGATCGCGGTGGCCCGCTCTGAAGCCGGTGAGCCGTCGATGCCCACCAGCACCGGGGCCTGGGCGGGATGGGGCATCCGCGGCTCCTCGTCCCGGATCACTGCGACGGGGCAATGTGCATGCCGGACCAGGCTCGAACTGACCGAGCCGAGCAATCCGCGAGCCAACGCGCCGCGCCCGTAGTTGCCTACCACGATCAACTTGGCCTTGCGTGACAGGTCGACGAGTGCTGGAACGGTCGCCGAGAACATCAATTCGCTTTCGATCGACGTCTGTGGACTATCGATGGCGGTATCCTTGGCGATCTTCAACGCATCTCCAAGAATCCGGTGACCTTCGTTTTCTTGCCATACCGCAAATTCGTCCAACAGCGGGGCTTGCGCCCAGGGCGAGGTCTCCGGATTGACCACGTGTACCAGCGTTAGCGGTGTTTGGCGCATGACCGCTTCATGTACGGCCCAACAGACGGCGGCATTTGATGCCGGCGATCCATCAACGCCGACGACGATCCCGTAGCTCTTGGCCTGTGTTGACATTTTGGGCCCTCCTATGGTCAATCCAGAACGCTAGGCCGAATTGCGCGGCACATCATGGGGCATTAGTCCTTAGCCGCATGGTCGTAGGACTCTCTGTGCCATCGTGACCCAGGACTCTCGGATGCGCGCGGTCATCCTTACGGTTGGTTTCAGGCCAGAACCACGGAGGACGCCATGCGGTGTAAGGACAACAGCGGACCATCCGGTGCGGACGCGGTGGTGGCCGACCTCGCTGGTGTCATTGTGCGCTCTGGAGATCGACCAGTGTCGGCGCTTCGATCCCGAAGCTCGCGCGGGTCGACGCTGAGCGCCGTCGTATCGTGCTCGCTCCGCTGTGGCCTGAACAGCTTGGGAGGCTGGCGTTTCCATTCAGTTACCGCGGCCACCGTCTACACCTGGAAGTCAACGGACGGCGCGCGAAGATCAGCTCAGATTCCGGGCAAAGCAATGTGATCGACATCGAGTGTCGCGGCCGGGTCGAGCGGCTCATGCCCGGACTTACCATCGAATTCACTTAGCGGTCTGATCAGCCCAGAACCGGGAATCGGCGTTCGCGGGCAAGCCGGTCCAGGGCGTGCTGCATCTCCGAACGGACATAGGAGTCGACCTCGGCGATGTCGGGATCTCTACCGAATTGGGCGAAGATGTCGATCGGTTCGAGCGCCTGGTTGACGATCTTGGTGGGCAGCGGGAAGTTAGCCGGGAAGAACATCGTCATACCGAACGGCAAACCCACTGTGACCGGCAGGATGTCGAGCCTGATCCGGTGCAGGCCGAGCCGCTTTGCCAGCCGATCGCCGCGGCTCAGGAATAGCTGGGTTTCCTGGGCGCCGATTGACACTACCGGCACGATCGGTGCACCGGTTTCGATTGCGACCCTGACGTATCCGGTGCGGCCGTTGAAGTCGATGACGTTTTGGCTCAATGTCGGCCGGTACGCGTCGTAGTCGCCACCTGGATACACCAAAACAGCCGCGCCCGAGTGCAATGCCTCGGCGGCGTTTTCGGGGCTGGCATGGACGGCTCCGATTCGGCCCAAGTAGCTCCTCAAGGGTGTGAAGAACACGCCATAGTGGGCGAGGATGTAGAGCGGGCGGTCATACCCGAATGTGCCGTAGAAGGCCGGACCGAACACCAGCGGATCTGGCGTCAATGCGCCGCCGGAGTGGTTGGATACCAACAACACTCCGCCGGCGCGCGGGATGGATTCCAAGCCCCGCACCTCTACCCGGAACCATCGGTTGATGATCGGTGCGACCAGTTTGTTCGCCTGCGCGGTGAAGACAGGGTCCCACTTCGCGAGTTCCGAAGCGTCGATACCTTTGTCGCTCATGATGCTTCCAACTCGCCACGGTGTTTCACCGGCGCCCGTTTGCCTGGACCGGGGCGGGTGACGACGGTTTCGCCGAGCGCATTCGTGCTGTCGCCGACCTTCTCGTCGTCTTGCGTGTCGCGGTCGAGATGGGCACTGGGTCGAAGGCGCCGGGGTCGTCGAGGTATTCGCGGAAGACGCGGGCCATCGTTGCGGCTTGATAGCCATCGATGAACCGGTGGTCCAAGCCGATGGTTAGCGGAAGGACGGGGCAGATGACGGCCTGATGGTCTCGGACCAGAACCTTGTCGGTCACCGCGCCGGTCACGATCGTGAAGGGCACGTGGCAGAAGGTGGGCACTGGTGCCGACACTGAGTCCAGCCCATACGTGCCCAAATTGCTGACCAGGATGGAGCCATAGGGCCGAGCGTCCACACCCATGAAGGGGATCGGCAACTGGAGGGTTTCGGTCACGAAGCCCAGCGCGTCGAGCACCGGGCGGAGCACGATCGGCGGTAGCCCTTTGACCATCGCCTTGGCGCGCTTGAACTGCGGGTCATCGTTGTCGCGGATGCGCGTGGCCCGCTCGGCCAGTTCCTTGGCAATGACCCACGGCGCTTTTTCATTGATACGGCGCACGACTGAGCCGGATAGATCGGTGCCGACTGCCTCGGCGCCGGTTGTCGGATCTGTCCGTAGCGAGATCACAAAGAAGCAGTCGATGGTTGGTGACGGCAGAAAGCTGCCGAACGCGACGCGGCCGTTGAGTCCCGGCAGAGCTTCGAAGACCCTGCCGGCGGCCCGGCCCACCAGATGAGCCGGGGTGACGTGTTGTCCGGTGACGTGACGAACTCGACTGATGTATTCCAATAGCCGCGAGGCTTCAATTTCTGCGGTAGCCCAAATCATTGGGTCTTTCCGGGGACGCCAGGTGGCCATGGCAATCTTGCGCCAGGTAGAAAATGAGAACGGTGAGCTTGGTTCAGCCATCGACGACTCCTTTCCGATGCGGTAACCCCGGGAATGGGGACCGTTGCCGAAAGCCGTTATGCGCTTCGGCCTGCTCTGGTTCGACGGCCCTGGCGGCGGCGCGTCCGGCTGATGGCCGCCAACCGCGCGACCGCACGCTCGATGCCTGCGGCGAGTTGCTCGAGGTCGGGCGCGGCGTCGTGGTCGCCGGTGATGCCGAAGACGAAGCTATCGGCGTAGCTGACCATGGCGATGCCGGTGCGCAGCTGCAGCGCAATCGGAGGCACCGGAAGGGTTTCCAATACTTCACGTCCCATCACATGCTGGCGATTACGCGGGCCGGGAACGTTTGTTGCCAGAGCAGTGACGGCATGTTGCGGCAACCGGGTCAGCATTCGCACGGTCCACGCCGACAAGGTGAACGGGGCGCCGTTGAGCACAGCCAGGAATGCGGTAGCGCCTTCGCGCTGGCCACTGCTTTTCGCGGCCGTGAGCCGCGAGTGCACGAGTTCCAATTGTTTAACCGGGTCGGGCTCGTCGATGGGTAAGAGCGGCAGCATCGCCGAGACCTGGTTGTCGGTCTGCTGGAGCTCCCTCATCGATCGGACCGATACCGGAACCAGGGTGCGCAGCGAATCATGATGGGGCTTTTCGCCGCGGCTCAGCAGAAGACTGCGGTAGCTGTCGGTGATCGCGGTCAGCGCCACATCGTTGAGCGTCACATCGAAGGCCCGGGACAGCCGCTGCATCTCAGCGAGCTTGACCCTGGCCGCGGCGTAGCGTCGCATCGTTGTCACCGGGCCGGTCAGCGAGGATTCAGGCGGTGAGCTCAGCAGACCCGCCGTCAGCTCGGCGACCCCGATCGCGACGTGTTCAGCAGCACCGGCCGCTGCCATCGCGGTGCGCCACACGCCGCCCAACCACGTTATCGGGTTCAGGCTTATCGGCGGAAATCGCAGCGCGGGCCGATCCGATTCCTTTGCAGCGCGGATGTTTTTCGCGAAGGTGTCGCCGCCAGTGCTGTCGCTGAGCTTTGCCAGCATTTGGGTCGTGGCGATTCCATCGGCGATGCAGTGGTGAAGTTTCATCAGAATCGCCCACCGGTCGTCGGTGAGTCCTTCGATAATCCAGCACTCCCAGAGCGGACGCTCACGGTCGAGCCGATGCTGCATGACCGTCGCGATCAGGTCGAACAGCTCGGCGTCGTCGCCGGGCTCGGGTAACGCGACGCGGTGCAGGTGATGCGAGATGTCAAAGTGGGTGGCCTCCACCCATTCCGGCGGGCCGAGGTCGAGCGGATGAGTGCGCAGTACCTGCGTGCATCGGGGAATCTCGTGTACCCGTTCGGCGAAGGCTGCGACCAACTCGTCATACGGCGGAACGGGTCCGGCCACGATGGACACGCCTGCGATGGCCAGGTTGGCATGCGGATCGGAGTCCTCGACCTCCAAGAAACCCGCATCGAGTGCTGTCAAGTGCTCCATTAACTCACGGTGCGCCTTCGCATATCCACCCGGCAGGGTCGGAAGTCCTTCGTCATTGGGGCCGAAGGACGCTGCTAAGTCGCTGAGAGCCGTTGTAGCGTAAAGCAGGTGAGTGCCACGATGTCTGAAACCGGTCAACCCGTTAGCATCCTTTCGGCGAGCGAAAGCTGGAGCCTGCTGGCAAGTGTGACGTTGGGCCGTCTGGTCACGAGCGTCGGCGGCCAGCCCGAGATTTTCCCGGTCAATTTCGTCGTCCAGCGACGCACCGTGCTTTTTCGCACCGCGGAGGGCACCAAGCTGGTCAGCTCGGCCATTAACAACAGCGTCCTATTCGAGGCCGACGACCACGACGCCAGCGAAGGCTGGAGCGTCATCGTAAAGGGCATGGCCCGAACGCTGCGCACCAACGAGGAACTCGACGAGGCCGAGCGTGCGCAGTTGCTGCCGTGGACTGCCACGTTGAAGCAGCACTACGTTCGCATTCAACCCGTCTCGATCACCGGCAGGCGTTTTCGGTTCGGTCCGGAACCCAGTCGGGAATCCACATTTGCCTGACCCGTGCCTGTCGGCTCGGCGGAGGGGTCAACGCTCAATCCCGAAGCGGTCGCGCAGCAACGCGGCGATTCGGGTGGTTTCCGGAATTTCTTCGCGCGGCGGCTCTAATTGCTGCGTCGACTGGTCTTCGTCACGCGGTGCGGTCGCGTTCTTTGCAGTCATTGCGGGGCCTCTCTTGTGCACGCATGTGCCACTCAGAGACCGGCCCGCGACGGTCTCTACGGACACGTCCGTCGACTCCGGCCCGTCACGGCCGGCCGAGCCGACAGAACGGCAGCAATGCTACATCTATCGAATTCGCCTTACAAGCAATGTTTAAGCAGCTGAACGGACTTCCGGTCGGTGCCATACGCTGAGCGGCACCCCGTCAGCCGAGCCCCGCCACCACCAGATCGCTTCGACTATCGCCGCGCCGGACACACCGATCCCCAGGGCGGTGCCGGTCAACGCGACGTTCGAGGGATCGAGCATGAACTGTTCCCGTGCGAGCGGGATGCTGAAGATCACCACATATGCGCCCGCCGACAGCGCTACCAACGCCACCCGCCACCAGCTGTAGGGTCGGGCCACCACCGCCAACACCCAGACCGCGATCACCAAGAGCGTGATCAAGGCCGACGTCGATGCCTGCGTCTGTTGGGTCGCTGTCGCCGTCGTCCCTCGGAAGGCCAGCGAATAGCACGCGAAGGTCGCAATGCCGGCGACCGTGCCGTTAGGTACTGCGGCCGTCATCACGCGGCGGACGAAACCCGCTTGCGCGCGTTCCGTGTTGGGCGCCAGGGACAGGATGAACGCGGGGACGCCGATGGTGAACCAGGCGGCGATGGTCACATGGATCGGCTCGAACGGGAACATCAACGATTTGATGCCCCACACTTTGGCTGCGAGCCCGGTGATACCGATCAACAAAGCCAGCAACACCGAGTACACCGTCTTGGTCAAGAAGAGGTTGGATACCCGCTCGATATTTCCGATCACCCGGCGCCCTTCGCCCACGACATAGGGCAGCGTGGCGAACTTGTTGTCCAGCAGCACAATCTGCGCGACAGCGCGGGAGGCCGGACTGCCCGTTCCCATGGCAACGCCGATATCGGCATCCTTCAGCGCCAGTACGTCGTTGACGCCGTCGCCGGTCATCGCGACGGTATTGCCACGGGATTGCAAGGCACGCACCATGGCACGTTTCTGGTCTGGGCGCACTCGGCCGAAAGTGGTGTAGTTCGTCAAAGTTTCGGCCAGGCGGTCCGGATCGTTGGGTAAGCTCCTGGCGTCCAGCGTCCTTCCTTCAAGGCCCAGCGCCGATGCCACTGCACCAACAGACGCGGCGTTGTCGCCGGAGATCACCTTGACCGAAACATTCTGCTCGGCAAAGTAGTTCAATGTGTCGCGAGCATCTGGGCGCACCCGTTGCTTCAGCATGATCAGAGCAACCGGGTTGAGACGGCCTGGTGCGTCGGGGTGATCGACCGGTAGGTCTGTGGACCCGAGCAGGAGCACACGCAGCCCTTGCGAACCCGCGGCTTCGGCCTGCGCTGCGACTGCAGACGACCGATCCTGCAGCACGTCTGGGGCGCCCAGAACCCAGTTGCCGTGCTCGCCGAAGGAGACTCCGCTCCACTTCGTCGCCGACTTGAACGGGGCGGTCGCGGTGACCGTCCAGCCCGGCGGGTTGCGGTAGGCCTCAGCGATGGCACGCACGCTGGCATTGGGGCGGGCGTCGTCGGCGGCCATCGACGCGAGCACATCGACGATCGTGTCCATAGCGGCCGCGGAATCGAGCCGCTGAAGATCGGCCACCTGCATCCGATTCTCGGTCAGCGTGCCGGTCTTGTCGGCGCACACCACGTTGACTCGCGCCAGACCCTCGATCGCAGGCAGCTCCCGCACCAGACACTGACGGCGGCCCAGGCGTACGACACCCACCGCGAACGCAATCGATGTCATCAGCACCAAGCCCTCCGGGACCATCGGGACCAGCGCACCCACCGTGCGCAGCACCGACTGCTGCCACCCGACATGGGTGGTGAACAGCTGCGTGTAGATGATCAGCAGACCCGCCGGAATCAGCAGGTAGGTGATGAACTGAAGAATCTTGTTGATTCCGGCCTGTAGTTCCGAGCGCACCAGGGTGAGCTTGCTGGCCTCGGCGGTCAACTGGGCTGCGTAGGCGGCGCGTCCGACTTTCGTGGCTCGGTAAGCTCCGGTCCCGGCAACGACGAAACTGCCCGACATCACCGCGTCGTCGACGCTTTTCAGGACAGGTTCGGCCTCGCCCGAGAGCAGCGACTCGTCGATCTCCAGCCCGGATCCCTCGACCAGAACGCCATCCACCACGACCTGATCACCGGGACCCAGCTCGATGACGTCGTCAAGCACCACCTGGTTGGGCGACAGTTCACCTGTTCCGTCCGCCCGGCGAACCCGCGGTTGGGCTTGCCCGACAATCGCCAGGCGGTCCAGCGTTTGTTTTGCCCGTAATTCCTGCACCATCCCGACGACGCTGTTGACGATGATCAAAAGACCGAACAGTCCGTTGATCAACGACCCGGTCGCGAGGACGATCGCGAACAAAACGGCAAGGATCGCGTTGATCCGGGTGAAAACGTTGGCGCGGACGATGTCGGCCACACTGCGGGTCGACCGGATGGGGACATCGT
>Ga0335075_10014115_pt1 | contig 12012 bp, 14 predicted proteins | sample Lox_Sample_24_FD_206723 | JGI IMG/M metagenome (GOLD analysis project Ga0335075, IMG submission 206723) | Soil microbial communities from Loxahatchee National Wildlife Refuge, Florida, United States - Lox_Sample_2.4 | ecosystem: Environmental > Terrestrial > Soil > Wetlands | place: USA... | reverse complement strand
CTTTCTGTGGTTTTCTGCAGATATTCGCTAGATGGGAAAGATGATGATGAAATTCAACTGCCTAATCCAGTAATGTAAACACGCTATAACCCTTAACCTATGATCATGCGATCACGACATCCACAGCTAGTGTGAAAGTAAATCTGGCAAAATTATGCAAAATTGCGGATTTAGTGGTTTTAGTGTGCAAGGACCTAATAAGGTGTTATAAGAGAAGACACCAGTTGTATTCGTAATCTACGAGTGCTATATATACGGAGTGCTAAACCTTACCCCTCACATCAAGCAGTCTCAATCTTCATCATCTTCTCCTTCAACTGCTTCTCATCATCCCTTTATCGGGCTACAATTCCAAAAGAAAATCCCCTCGTCAACACACACATTCGTCAACACACACATTTGTCAACACACACATTCGTCAACACACACATTCGTCAACACACACATTTCCAACTGTACATTCTGCCTATTCCAATTCAAATCGCCATCAAGATGGACGACTCACCCCGTTCCGAATCTCTGTTTGACCTTTCAACCGCTTCTCCGTCTTCCGGAAATCCAAATGATTCCACCGACTCCCTTGTTCACGTTCGCAATCCCGACGAACCTCTTCCCATTCTTCACCCATCTTTGTTGCCCTCACCTTCATCATCTTCACCAAAGATCCAATCTCATACTTTTCACAAACAGAGCCCAGCCATTCGGACCATGTCAGTTACCAGTATCGCTCAGTCACTCCCTGTGCAACAGCACCAATTCGATCATCAACCTGATCTCGATACAGCACCTATCGGATTCATTTTGACAGCAACTGAAGTAAGAGAAATTTTGACGGAGTCGAAATACTTTGTAGCCGACCAAATCGCATATTGGAACACGGATATTATGGTACCATACGGCACTAATGCAAAAAACTACGTTGCCATTTACGTTGCAAAAAAGGGGTTTCGGTTCAATGCTTTGTACGACGGAATGGGGGGTTTGGTGAAAGCTCCTCAGGGATTGTCCCATATTGAGGTATGGAAACGAAATTTCATGAAGGGATTAAGGCTCAAAGAACCCCTCGGTGACGGAAGGTATCATCTCATAATGAATGTCCAGACTAATTTGTAGGGAGTTTGAAATTATGAGACAACTGGCTGTTGATCCTATTCCACCAAGTGTTACATGATGTTGGAGAATATGATACGAACTTATTTTCCCCAAGTGGCTTGCATGCCGGGTACCCGAACAAGATACTTTCATTTCGGTGTCCAAACGGCAACACCAACGAAAAGTTCATTGAATTTCAATTAAAATCTCTCCACGACCGTCTAGGCCATAGTTCAGTCTTGTACCGAGGCATCACTTGTATAACTGAATTCATTCATGCCTTGGCCGTGGGAGCTTTTCTTGTTCCAAACCCGAGCGCCGACTTTGGCCATGGAATGTACTTTACATCTGACTTTAATTATGCAAAGCTTTACGCTGAAGAGGGCGGATGTGTTGCAATTTATGAGTGGAATGGGCCAGGACAATGTTCGATGAGGGAAGTCGTTGGAGACGATTGGCAGCAGTATGTCAAATGGCACTGCGGACACACCAACGTCAACGTCACGATTCCTAGACCGCCAATGTACTCGGAGGACTTCCTATCCGGTGCTATATCCGTTGATACTTTTGCAACATGGGAATGCAATCGACCGGTTCCAACAAATAAGATTCAAATCGTTGCTAAAACAGCTCGAGCTGTCGAGACGATGGCTTCACGCCTCGTGGGAGTCGTTTGTGTCGCTTGATTTGTGTCTCTTCCATTGAGTTGTAACTAATTGTCTAGTCAACGAATATGTTCGCTTCTACTGTATTCTTTCGCTTCTTTCGCTACTTTTGCTGTCTTCTCTTTATCGGCGTCGTGCATCGTGAGTTATTAGAATCTTATCATCACTATTATGGAGCGGTCAGTTTTCATCTTTCGAATGTATGGCATATTGGTATAAGGCGGTCTGTGGATGGAATGAAAATTCTGGAGAATCTACTAGCTATCATTAAACAAGATTTAAAAGTGCTCGCGAGAAGCAGACACAAATCACGAGAATATGAATTTCTAAGTCATGACTTGCTTCCCCACCACTACCGAAAGATCCTTCTCATCAAAATATGAATTCATATATGATGTATAAATCAAAAAAGTAAACAAACATAACACGGACCTCGTTTCATTGTTTGCGGAGATTCGGTCGATTTCGCTGTGCGTATATCGGGAACGGATACCTGTTTCTCAGATCGTTCCGTATCTTTTGTTAAATGAAATGAGGTCGAATCGTATGGAATCGAATTAAGTTTGGCTGAGATACGGTCGTTTCTAACATGCCTGTTACAGGCAAGTATTGCTTCCTTGTGAAGTGCGTATGCCCGTTACACTGGCATGATATCGCCTAATAAACTGTAATATACTGTGTGATAAAGCAGGAAAATGTAACAGCCTGAAAATCTTATATGTGGTACTCAACTTCCAAACCTAAATAAACCCTGTCTCTACTTCCCTGCACACACACAACTTATAAAACTACTTTTAGTACTTGTACTCTACTTACTACTACTCGTGTCGATCAGGATCAAGATCAACATTTCAACGACGGTTGTAGACATGGAAGAGGATACTGCCATGCCCGATGCTCAGTCTGAGATTGTGTCATATCCTCACCTCGTACTTCCAGGAGAGTTGCTTTCTACAGATTCTGCTCAAACTCTTAAACTTGGCCCTGGTCTCAGGCATGTCACGAACACCACATGGCAGACCTTAATCCAAGCGACTCAAGCAGGCCTTCTTCACAAAACGAAACGTGCCGAATATTATGTAGATTATAATTCTCGACGGGTATCTCTCATTTCGCGATCTTTATTAAAAATAGTACATCCCAAGTCAAGGTGAGTCCGTCATTGGCCAGATTACAGCTAGAACGGCAGATAACTATCGTGTCGATATCAATTCTGCGCATCAAGCGACCCTCTCAAATCTTGCTTTTGAAGCTGCTATTAAACAAAATCGACCACAGTTGAATGTCACACAATTGGTCTATGCAAGAGTATCTGCTGCAAATAAAGATATCGAGCCAGAACTGGAATGCTTTGATGCGACTACTGGAAAAAGTGTGGGTTTCGGCGAATTGAAAGGAGGCTTATTGATTGATGGATTGAGTATGGGATGGTGTCGACGACTGATGAGAGAAGATAAAGGGGTATTGACTGAAATTGGAACATATATAGGATTTCAATGTGCTGTTGGCATGAATGGAAGAGTGTGGGTTGATGCTGGAGATGTGAATAAGACGATTATCGTTGCGAGGGCAATCAAGGAAACTGAAGGCAAGTCTGAAGAAGAGAGTAGAAAGCTGGTGAGGCTGCTGGTATTGTCGGAGTGAGATTCTCGGACAATGCACAACAGTCATCTTAGGGATCATCCACTAGTCAAAAGCTGCTTCTTTGCCGCCAATCAACCACAAAGGACGGGGCAGGGTTCTTGGGGTGAAGTGAAAAGGGCTGGGATATATGGTCTGGACACAAGTGCCAGGCCCAATTATACTATACATGGCCTGTCTCAAGTATTAAATAGTCTTAGATAGCCACCTCGACCCTATGGCTTCACTAGAACATTAGAGACATATTCTATCAAGTTAGCAGCGGAATAAGGTGTGATCCATACCTCCTCTCACAACCATTCTTCTTTCCCGTCTCTTCTTACCCGCAATTCTCAGCTTCTGCGTCCGTCTAACTAGCCCGACATCTCTCTTCCCCGTGACTAAAACCAACGGAATCAATTCTTCAACAGGTACAATCGTCTCTTTCTCCGTCAACAGGGACGGAATGAATCGCTGTCCAGCCACCAACCCCTGATCAATCACAATAACCAACTCAAATCCCGCCAACTTGGCCATCTTCACTTTATGCAAGAATGTACAATCTCCTCTCTCCACCACTACCGCTCTCGAAATCTCTTCATCTCGAATACCCATCTTTGCTTCTGAGAAATAAGGTAGACATCCCTTTGTATTCTCAGGAGATTGAAACACTTTAAAACTCCATCCAACATCCAAATCAGGAATACCAGAAGCAGGAATAGCACAGATTTCAACATCTCCTTTACGATCTGTAACTGTTAAATCCAGTAATATGTCATCTTTATCGACTTGAGAAGGAGTAGGTGGATCCCATTGAAACAAGGCAGTATCCTCGGTCATATAAACCCAAAAATTCTCATCAGATATAATCACATTTTCTCCCTTTCTGACAACTGTTCCACCAACTACAGTCAACTAGGTACTTGAAGGGAAGGTTACCCATACTAAGAGTCAACTTCTCATCTGCATTTTTAGCAAAGCGTAGTCGAAGGCCACTGAGATCTGGCACATGAATGCCCTCATCGGTACGAAGAGGGGGTAGATTAGGTAGTTGCACTTTACCTCGCTGTAGAGGGTGCTGATATGGTACACGTTGTGCCGGTGGAAAAATGATATCAAACTCCTAAAACGTCAGATCAAGTCCAGAGTACGGGTGGCACCTCTAAAATTGCGCGCGGCGTGGAAAAACCTTGGGTATCTAGTAATGGTAGGAAAAGGGTATTTAAACTCGTGTTTGGTGTGAAAGGATGAAATGCATCTGGAATTGAGAGCACGGAAGAGAAGAAGCCTGTCGAAGAAGGTGGGATTTGACAGGTTGCGGCGACGGAATTGGAAGGGGCTTTGCGCTCATACGCTGCAGACAAGTGAATAGGATGACCTTCGGTTGTGAACACGAAATTAGAGTCTAATGAATGCAAGGGATTGTCTAAATTAGAGAAGCTCCAACTCAGATATACCTTCGTCAAACAGTAGATATAGATATTTGAAAGTCTCGCTGAGAACGAAGCTCTCCATTCGGTCTTCATGTTCTTTAGATAGAACATCCCTGATAACGGAGAATCCACACTTGAGTTAGACAGAAAAGGGGGAGCGAATACATCCACTTTGGTGTAGTTGAGCAAATCTGCGAGGATTTGCTCTCCAACCTTGAGATAGAAAGGATCCTTGGTCGTCCGATATAGGAAATATGTCGACTCCACAAACTCAGGCCTCAGCTAAAGATCAGCAAGTGCGAACAGGAGTAATACCGGATAGAATCCAAGTTCAGGTCGACCACTGAAATAATTGTATCGTTCAGGAATCATCCCAAAAGTACTCCAAATCCCCCAATATTGCAAATGTCCCTTAATCGCAGCATCGACATCCCCAGCTAACACCTGCAACCCTGGAAAATACGCAGCCAAACTGTCTATCCAGGTTGTCGCCAAAGCCATACTCACAAAATTGATATTCTTATGTATAAACTTGCCATGATCCTGAATATGGATCTTGATCGAATCATAGAGGGTAGTCCACACATTCCAATACGCAACATCGTCGAAGAGAATATAAGCTTTTACTGCATATTCCATGAAACTGTCTATTCCGGCACCGATTCCAGTGATAGTGTTTGTCCATAGGCCAGTTTCAGCGTCGATGGTATTGCCTATCAAATCGTTTTTGAGATTTCTTCTATTGAAAATTTCATAAAAGGCAACTCGAGCTACGTCTTCGTAAATGGGATCGTCTGTGAGACGTGACAAGGTGCCGAATTCGATAAGTAGAGAGCCTGCGCCTGCAGCACAAGTTTCTGCAGTATCGCCAGCGACAAGGCCAGATCTGAGATTGATCCTTGGATATGGTATTCCTGTAGGAGAAGTAAAAGCTGGTAATAATCTCTCGGCCAAGTCTACTGACAGCGAGAGCAGTTCCCCCTTGTAATTGGCTAATTTGTAGCCTCCAAGCAGCTTTGGATCTGTAGCGTAGATGTGAGCGGAAAGAAGACCTCCGAGAACGCGAATCGTAACTTCGAATACTTGAACTTTGGAGTTGATGTCGAACGAAGGTATCTGTTCTATGACCAGATTGACCGCTTTCTCGAAACCCTCGTAATCACCTAGTATCTACGAAATCAGTGGAAGGAGAGGCATGGTAATACCGCCAGAGTGTCAAGCGTGTCTATTAGCGTTAACGAGAAGTCTCCACAAACATCGTTGATTCCAATGTTCTTTGGATTCAATTTGTCAGATCCTCGACCAATACATGACAACGGCCGTAGTTCATCAGCAGGGAATCCATAGTCCATATAACTCAGATATCCATGATAAAAGGCCTTCTTTGTCTCTTCCCTAACGCCTGTCAGTCTCTCTGTCCACCGCCAAACTGGGGTGTACCTGAGTTGTTTTTGACGAACCCTAGTCATTCCATGGCACGGAGCATAAAACAACAAGTTTAAGAATATACACACAAACGAGAACCACAGAAACATTCTCGATTACACCACTCACTATTCTCCTGTTCCTAAGTCATTTGCATTACCCTGCACGCAATGGACCTCGCATTTTTGGCCTTGCGTCGAATGTGCAGATTCGCAGAAACCTTGAATTTTGGTGCCACGAAATTCCCAGCTCACGCGAAGATCATGCGGGCGATCGCAATTTCAAGCTTTTTTGGGTCCTCGGTTTTGGAAACCAAGATTCAACGACTCCCCGTTGTCAGCTATAATGCGTGGGTTTCAGCAGAAGCAGCTGGAGCTGTACCTTGATAATATCTTGGATGCGCTGGTGAGGCAGGATAAAGCTGCGCTGAAGCGATTTGGACAACAGAACGGGTTCGTGAACGATCGGATCAGAAGGCTAGTTTGGTGAGTTTGTGATTGAAAGCGAAACTAAACTCGTACAGGCCTGTGTTGCTTGATTGCCTTGATGATGATTGTTCTCTGTATAAAGACGAACAATTTGAGTTTCCAGATGTCGACGAGAGAGATATAATCACCATTCAACAAGATGTACGAAGGTCATTTACTCGTTTTCCTGGTATCCACGTCTTCAAATTGTGTCTAATTCAGATCTGGAGGATTCCAAGCGAATAGAGCTGGAAAACAGACTAGAAGCCCTCATAACAAAGATCCTGAGAATACATCCAAGACTACATTACGTTCAAGTATACCTCGCTCGCTCCCTCACTGACTAGATAGGGTTTCCATGATGTTGCAGAAGTGTTAATCCTTGTAATCGACGATCCCAAAAGCTTTCTCCCCTACGCTCTCCTCCACCACCTCTCCCTCTTCAACTTCCGAGACATGCTCCTCCCCTCCCTAGAACCAATGCTCAACTCCCTAAACCTAATCCCCGCAATCCTCCAACGTATCGACTCCAAACTCTACAAACGCGTCCTAATAGCAATTCGACCACCCCACTTTGCAGCATCATCTCTCATGACCTGGTTCGCACATGACCTTTCCTCTCTGAACACACTATCCTCTCTCTACGATTTTCTGCTCTCATCACCTCCTATAACGATTTTCTACCTTATTACCGCAGTGATACTTCATTCGAAGCCTGAGATTGTGGCGAAACCTGACGATGATGAGAAGGCTGATGAGTTTGCTGTTGTGTATAGTCGTTTGGTCAAGGTTTTGAGAGGAGATAGAGTGAATGTTGGTGTTGTGTTGGGATTGACTAGGGAATTAGTTAGGAGAGTTCCGCCTGAGACACTAGACATTTATGGCGAATTGAGTGAGTGGAGTTGTTATAAGTTGGAGGGTGTTGAAAGTGAACGATCTTGGATGGAAGAAGGAAGTCGGATTTTGAAAGAGGCTACTGAAGAACAATATCGCTCGAGGACTACAGAGACTCCAACTGAAGTGGCTCGACGTGAGAGAACAATTATACGACAAGATCAAGTGGATGAGATCTTAAAAGAGTATAAAGTGGCTCACGTCGAAGTCTCGCAAGAGCAAATGAGAGAGAAAATCAAGGGATTAAAGGAACTTGTTATTGCAGAGGAAGTTGAAAACTGGAAAGTAAGGGAAGAACAAAGGAAATTGGAGGAAGAACAGGAAAAGGAACGAAGAAGACTTGCTAAGGATTTGTATAGAAAGAAAAGAAGTGAGGATAAGGAATGGGACAATAATTTCTGGGGCATTGTTATTGGGGGGACTGCCATTGCTATTGTGGTGATTGCAATTATGAAGGGATACCATTACGTTTGATGTACAAGGTAGGTAAGCTAAGAGACATTGCACCATATTTCTGTCACGCATTCACGCAATTGAAATTCCTATCTACCTACGAAACAACCAAAACTAATAATTGAAGATATAGAGAACTCATTCGGGGCCTTTCCAGCCCGTGCTCTTCAAGAAATCGATCCAAGTGTTCAAATGAACGCCAAGCTAGAGATAGTTAGATAACGAATGCTACAGGATCTCACCTCCTTGGTGTTCTTTTCAACCTCAGGCTCTGAGTAAGCTCCGAGTCCGATATCTGGGAAGGCGTTGAACATCTCCCAGAGATCGATAGCAGCGAGGTTTCCAACCCTTGAACTAGCTGCTTGGATATAAGGATCATGTGGGATGAGTTGGTAAGTAGCCTTCTTCCCAGTGACTAGAAAATCAGGTGCTTCGCAATGCTATTCTCACCTTTCTCGAATTCGGACACAAGACGCTCAAGCTAAAAGAGTAAGTTATCAGTAAGTACAGGGTGAGATACACTAATTTCCTCGCTGACGATTGGGAACACTTTTCCATTTGCCTTGGGTCCGAGGTCAAAGATACCTTTGACTACAGGACCCATGTCATGCTCAATATCGCAGACAGGAATGGTAGCTTCAGGAGAAGGTAATGGCAACGCAAAGACTACAGTACCACCCTCCCCCTACACATCAGAAAGAAGTATGATTAGAAGTACCTTAAAACTCATCCCTCCGAGGAAATTCTGGATATAGCAAGAAGGAGCGACAAAACTTGCAATCTCAAAGCCCAAAGACCTCGCATATTGTTCGACATGATACTTACCATCGAAATGGTAGACTTGAGGATACTTTCCGCCGGAACGTTCCTTGACTTCATTCAAAGTGCTCCAAATGAAGTGTTTGATGCCTACTTTCTTGGCAACATCAGCAATGAGTCTTCCTTCTTTTTCCTCAGTGATATCTTCGACTTTATCGATCCTGTGAGAAAAGTAATTGGTCAATGCAAAGAATCCATCGGCGCCCTCCAAGGCAGAAGCAAGGGAAGATTCAGAATTCAAATCGCATTCTTGAAGAGTGATGTTGGATCCATACTCAAGAAGCTTTTTTGCAGATGATTTGGAAGCATCACGCGTCAATGCGCGAACCTCAATTGTCAGATCTGGATAACAAGAAAGGACAAAGTACCTCGTAATTGGGATCGTTAGCAAGAGCTTTGACTACCGAACCTCCTTGATTGCCTACAATTAGCATACGCTTCGTAAAGTTGGAGAGGATGAAAGGTGTACTCACCTGTTGCACCAGCTACCGCAATGATTTTCTTTGCCATCCTCGCAATTGAAAAGAATCTTATCGCCACGACTGCAAGCCAATTTGTTCGTCAGGGGTCTCCTTATATCGCCTACTACAGCGGGGAATTAAGCCTAGTAATTCCGCTGTTGTGTCGTCCTGTAACCTTCTGGAGTTGTGGACTGTCGGAGAAAACGGTGGAAGATGAAGATAAAGGGCAATTGTTGTGTATGGAAGGAATAAGTAGAGCGTGGTTGTCTGGCGATTGCGCATGGAGTGTGACGAATAAGTCATGCCGATCAAGTCAATTTGATTGGTCGCCCATTAGTAATTTGCCTCGCCGACATTTCAGCGCGCCTAAATGACCAATGACAGGATGCCGCGATATAATTTCTAATCAGGGACAGAAAATAAAGTCCCATAGAGTTCTATCTCATTCTTTCACAGGCAAATGCAACAATTCTCTCCGGTATAATCTTGAGCCATCAGACAGACCTATCGATTGCTCAGTTTACCGGCCTTATCTGATGGCCGTAATTTATCAACCTGCATTTGTCATCATGCCAGGGAAATAAGATTCGGCGATTTCGGGCCGGAGACGGCGAGTAGTCGTTTGGTCGTCTCGTTGAGATGCAGAAGTGTGGGGGAAGAAACGGTCCGAGCGTCTGTAAAAATTTCCCTCGTCACACCCGGACTGATCACTTCGCCTTTGGATCAGACTTGCTACTGTATATTTCCAACACTATCTCCTCATGAGCTGGTCAACAGACCCAAGGGAGGGTGGGCGTATTGCATACCGGTATCATGGTAAGATTCAGCGTGAATTTTGTCTTATTTTCCCAGGATACTACTATATTGAGAATGTGAGGCAACACGGCTATCCACAAGTGCTTGGACAACATCTGGTGTCGCAAATCCCATTGAACAACCCGGGGGCTTTCCAAAGTAGTTCTGAATCCCAAATCAGGCATTAATGCGGCAGAATGGAAAGAGGCTAAGCAGGAACAGCTGGATAGATCGTACAAATATTGGCGCGAGGAGAAGTTTGCTTTTGCTCCAACACAATTTGTCCCTGTCACCACCGGGGTCGAGGATGAGACACTTTCTGATATTTCAGATCTGGACTTGGACAACGAGACGCTTCCTGAGACAAGCAAAGATGGTCTCGACCCGGATCTTGCCCGCCGGATGCATTTTGATGAATCAGACAAAGATGGTCTGGACTCTGGCGTGTTCTTCGCCGATTCTAGATTCACAGGTCAGGCTCGCAGTGGTTGGAGTAAACTTCCCCCTTATGAACTTGAACTCTCCCTTAGCTGGATGTACATCATCGATCTGGACAGAAATTTATTCTCGGTAACTGAACGGGATAACGAGACCAGCACAACTCATTTCCCCTTGGGTACCATACCGCTCGGTTGGCTCGCCAATATCCGATTCCAGCTCCGAAGACTGCCTTCTCATGAAGAGGACTATGAATTCCTATATCGTCCCTCTGACATTTATGGCCTCCCACCTGTCGATGAGACTCTTCTTAAATACTACCAAGAAAACAAGGCCACTCTGATCGATGCTCCGGTCAGCGTCTCCACAACCCCACAATCGTGGATTTTGTGGGGCGTTCAGACGATGCGAAACTTTTTCCAACTCTTCAAAGAAATGGGCTACAGAGACAAATTCGCCTTGACGCCGGAAGATCCAGCAATGCAAAGATTAGTTTATGAGCTCGTCAAATGTTGTACTTGGAGCTCGCTTTCAATCCACAAAGTCCAGGGTCTCGAGAATCAACCTGATGACCATCCTTATGAAAATTGGACATGGTTGTGGTTGCTCAGTGAGAGGCCAAATTTCGAGACAGATGCAGCGTATCCTACCATCACAGATTATTTCGTCCCAATTGGACCTGATGACCAAAAAGTCCTTATATCGTTGGCAGTAGGCTTGGACAGCGAACCTCATCTTCAAATGGCAGTTGCAAAAGTTGTTAACATGATTCCCGATGACCAAAAGCTCACCGCTTGCATTCTCTCCCCTCTTCATGTTGTCATTGTATACCTGGATAAAAGGTCTGTTCCCCCGAGCATCGAACACACTCCCGCTCTTCCTCTTTGGTCCGTGGACGACTTGAAGTACGAGTTGAGGCACGAGCCGCGGTATCCAGGAATAGGCAGAGCTGCTCTCACTCAAGTTTTATCGCCCGCCATGAGCAATCGCAACAGGGTAGCAGTAAACCCTTGTCCCCTCCCGCCAGAGCTGCTCGAACGAATCTTCGAAAGTCTGTTTTTCTTGGGAGGTAACACAGAGACAATTAGCAATTTCCGACGCGCATGTCAGTTATTCAAAGCCATAGTCGATGACCGAACAATACGGATCCCTGGACTAACTCTCCTGCAATCTCCGGTTCCGGGCCGCGGATACATCTCATACTACTACGGCCTAGATGATGAAGGAAGAAAATTATTCCAGGTCACGGTCGGCGGCCCTAAGTGGAAAGCTAGACACAGAGCCTGGGCAATGGGAATTGATGATATACCGTTTCAGATGGGTATACTTCAGTTTCGGGTCCATTATTTTGAGAAGGACGGTCGTCATAGTTTTGATGTTTATTGAATCGCCCAGTATCATGGGACCTACTCGCTTCAAGTGAAAGTGAGGTACTAATAGCTGGCATTAT
>Ga0335075_10014113_pt1 | contig 12013 bp, 12 predicted proteins | sample Lox_Sample_24_FD_206723 | JGI IMG/M metagenome (GOLD analysis project Ga0335075, IMG submission 206723) | Soil microbial communities from Loxahatchee National Wildlife Refuge, Florida, United States - Lox_Sample_2.4 | ecosystem: Environmental > Terrestrial > Soil > Wetlands | place: USA... | reverse complement strand
ACGCTGCGCATCACCCTGCCCACGCTGGCCGCCTCCGCCGCCACCGTGACCTGCGCGATGCTCTGCCTGCTGACCGCCGATTCCGCGTCGCTGCACGGACTCGGCCCAGTGGGTGCCGTCGGCATCGTCGCCGCGCTGCTCGCGCAGGCCACGTTCCTGCCCGCGCTGCTGCTCGTCACCGGGCGGGCGGCCTTCTGGCCGCGCGTCCCGCGCTACGGGGCGGCGGGCAGGGAGGAGTCGCGGATCTGGGCGGCCATCGGCACCCGGGTCGCCCGCCGCCCGGTGGCCACGGCGGTCACGGTCGTCATCGTGCTCGGCGCGGCCTGCGCCGGCCTCGCGACGCTGCGCGTTGACAACAACCCGGCGGACAACGTCAAGGGCAGCCCGGGCAGCGTCACCGGCGAGCGCCTGCTCGCCGCGCACTACCCGGCGGGCGCGAGCGAGCCGCTCGTGCTGCTGGCCCCGCCCGCCCAGGCGGCCGCCGCCACGGCCGCGGCGCACGCGACGCCGGGTGTCAGCTCCGTCGTCGCCGGCAAGGCCACCGAAGGCTACGACAGCTTCTCGGTGACCCTCGCCGGGGACCCGTACTCCCAGGCGGGGACCACGGCGATCACCGACCTGCGGCAGCGGCTCGCGAGCGACGCGCCGGGCGCGCTGGTCGGCGGCAACCCGGCCATCGCTTACGACGAAACCCAGACGGCGGGCCGCGACACCGCCATCATCATCCCGCTGGTGCTCGCGGTGATCTTCGTGATCATCGCGCTGCTCCTGCGGGCGATCGTCGCCCCCGTGGTGCTCGTGGCGACCACCGCGCTGAGCTTCGCGGCGTCGTTCGGGCTGGCCAGCCTGCTGTGGCACGCGCTCGGCTACGCGGGCGTGCAGTCCGTGCTGCCGATCTACATCTTCATCTTCCTTGTCGCACTCGGCGTCGACTACAACATCTTCCTGTCGGCGCGGATCCGCGAGGAGTCGCGGCGGCTTGGCCTGCACGACGGCACGCTGCGCGGGCTCAGCGTGACCGGCGGCGTGATCACGGCGGCGGGCGTCGTCCTCGCGGCCACCTTCGCCGCCCTCACCCAGATCCCGCAGGTCAGCATCACCGAGGTCGGCGTCGCCGTGGCGCTCGGCGTGCTGCTCGACACGCTGCTCGTGCGCACCGTGCTCGTCCCGGCCGGCCTGCTCTCCATCGGCGAGCGCGTCTGGTGGCCGGGCCGGGCGGGTGGGTGAGACACGGCGGGCCCGTTCGGGATAACTAAGAGGCCGAGGCGGCGGGAAAGGTCGGAGCCGAGCGCGCCGGACGGGTCGATCGCGGCGCGGAGCTTGCGGAACTCCGGCAGCCTGGGGTACATCTCCTCGAACACCGGGGCCGGGACGCGCGAGTCCTTGGCCAGGTAGACCCGGCCGCCGTGGCGCACGACGAGCTCGTCGAGCCGGTCGAGCAGCGGGCCGAGGCCGGGGGTGCGGGCCGGGAAGTCGAGCGCGAGCGTCCAGCCGGGGGCGGGGAACGACAGCAGCCCGGCGTCGCCCTCGCCGAACCGCTTGAGCACGGTCACGAACGACGGCGCGGGGTGCGCGCTGACCAGCTCGAACGAGCGGCGGACGGCCGGTTCGGCGCCGAACGGCAGCACATACTGGTACTGCCGGAAACCGCCAGGGCCGTAGACCCGGTTCCAGTTCCTTATCCCGTCGAGCGGGTGGAAGAACTGGCCGATCGTCTGCAGCTCCCCCGCGCGCAAGCGGGGCGCCTTCCGGTACCACGCCTCGTTGGCTAGCCGAACCGTGTACCTGTTGATCAGCCCGGGCGGGAACGCGGGCGGAGCGCCGAGCCTGGCCCGCGGGTCGAACCTGAACGGGTCGCCGCGGGCGGCGGACGGCAGGTCGCTCGGCGCCGCGAAGTCGCCGCTGGTGACGATCGACCGGCCGAGGGCGCCGCCCCGCGCCAGGCTGTCGGACCAGGCGACCGTGTAGCCGTACTTCTCGTCGTGGGTCGCGAGCACCGCCATCGTCTCGTCGATGTCCGCGGTCTTGACCGTGTCCACCCTGACCAGGGACGTCCCGACCCGCTTGAGCCGCACGGTGGCGCGGACGATGAGGCCGGTCAGTCCCATGCCGCCGGCCGTCGCCCAGAACAGCTCGCCGTCCGGCGTCACGGTGGTCAGCTCGCCGTCCGGCGTCAGCAGGTCGAGGGACGTCACGTGGCTGGCGAAGCTGCCCGCCACGTGGTGGTTCTTGCCGTGCACGTCGGCGGCGATGGCGCCGCCGACCGTCACCTGCCTGGTGCCGGGCGAGACCGGCACGAACCATCCGGCGGGCAGCCCGGCGACCATGAGCTGCTCGAGGCTGACCCCGGCCTCGCAGACCGCGACGCCGGCCGTCGCGTCGAGGCTGATGATCCGGTTCAGCCGGGCGGTGGAGAGCACGAGCCCGCCCGCGGACTGGGCGGCGTTGTTGTAGCCGCGGCCGAGGCCGCGCGGTATCACCGCGCCGCCCGCGGGCCGCGGCCGGCGCAGCAGGGCGGCGGCGTCGGTGTCGCTCGCCGGCTCGGCGAGCTCGGCGGCGGTCGGGGCGATCCGGCCCCATCCGGTCAGCGTGCGGGTCACGGTGCTGGTCGGCATGGGACGCATAGTACTGGCGATTATCCCGAACGTACCGGGGCGGCTCGCACCGGCTGGTCAGGACTTCACGAGGCGGGCGATGGCGTCGGATGCCTCGCGGACCTTCGCGGCGCCCACCTCACCGCCCTCCGCGGTAGCCTGCGCGACGCAGTGCCCGAGGTGATCTTCAAGCAGGCCGAGCGCGACCGCCTGCAGCGCGCTCGTCGCGGCGGCCACCTGGGTGAGGATGTCGATGCAGTACTTGTCGTCCTCGACCATCTTCTGCAGGCCGCGGACCTGGCCCTCGATCCGGCGCAGCCGCTTGAGGTACTTGTCTTTCTCTGGTGTGTAACCGTGCATGCCCAGCCTCCGCTCGCCCACGTCGAGCACAGGATACCCCGGGAGGGTAATAGCCCTGGTTAGCGGCGGCGGCGGGTGAGCCGCTTGCGGTACCCCAGGCTGCCGAGACCGGCCAGGATGGCCGTCCCGCCAAGCCCGATCGCCAGGCCGTTCTGCAGGCCGGCGGTGCCGCCGCCGCCAGTTTGCGGGGCGGTGGTCGGGTAATACGTGGTCGGCGTCGGGGTGGGCGCCTGGGTCGTCGGGTACACAGCGCCGCTGCTCGTCGGGGTCGGCGTCGTGGTGGCCTTCGTGGGCGTCCCGGTCGCGGTCGCGGTGGCGCTGCCCGTGGCGTGCGCGTTCGCCGAGGCGGCGGCCGTCCCCGAATGAGTAGCCGTCCCCGACGGGGAGAAGATCGCCGGCAGGCTCGACGACGGACTGTTGGTGCACGCCGAGACCGCGGCCGTAACGAGGACCATCAAGGCGGCGCAGCCGAGGAGCGATTGCCGCGCACCTCCCGCCATGCCGGGGATGCTTATGCGCGCCTTCATTCAGGCCTCCTTAAATGCCCCGCGAGCGGCGTGAAAAAGAGCTGCTAGCCGGATACTGCCCGCGCTGACAGAAGTTAGTCCCGCGCGGGGGACGGCCATAAAGGTAAGCCCGCTGACAGCACGGGCACGCAATGGCATGTTTTCCATTTGACCATTAGGCTACGCGAGTAGCACCAGTTACGGAAGGCAGGCGGAAGGGGCGTCCTTGGGCACACCGCGGCGCATAGCCGGGCTGCGGGTGGTCATGTCCTGGCCGGACAGCGAGTTCGCTCCGGCGCCGCCGCCACCGGGCACGTTCCGCGCCCGCCTGGCGGGGATCACCGGGGCCCTGCTTGTCGCCGGCGGGGCGATCACGATCGCGGTCGCGCTGCTTTCCCAGCAGCACGCGCCGCTGCCCGCACCCGCCGCGGCCGGCGCCATAGGCCCGGCGGCGAAGGGCCCGTGGCTGCGCCGGTCGACCCCGCTAGCCGTCGACATACCGGCCATCGGCGTGCGCTCCCAGCTGCTGCACCTCGGCGTCAACGCGGACGGCAGCATGCAGGTGCCGTCGCTCACCGCCAGCGCCGGCGAGGCGGCGTGGTACAAGTATTCGGCCACTCCCGGCCAGATAGGCGCGTCTGTCATCGAAGGGCACGTCGACAGTTATCTCGGCCCCGCCGTCTTTTTCCGGCTCGGCGCGCTCCGCCCTGGAGACACCATCGACGTGACCCTGGCCGACGGAGTGACGGCCATTTTCCGGGTTACTGGCGTACGCGAATATCTCAAGGCCACATTCCCCGCCAGCGTCATTTACCGCACGACCGATTACGCAGCGCTACGACTGATAACTTGCGGTGGCACATTCGATCCCGTCACCGGCCATTACCTGAGTTCCACCGTTGTCTACGCCTCCCTCATTTCGTCCCGGTAGCCCGGGCCGGCCGCCGCGCGGCGGCGGTCGATGCGGGTGAGGACAGGCAGGGCGAGCAGGCCGCAGAGCAGGGTGGGCAGGCCGCCGATGACCAGCGCCCAGCGGGCGCCCGCGTCCTGGCCGACCCAGCCGACGATGGTCCCGCCGATCGGGGTCGAGCCAAGCCAGGCCAGCCCCCACAGCGCCATGACCCGGCCCCGCATGGTCGGCGTCGCGGCCAGCTGAAGCGTCGTCTTGGCCATCGAGTTGAAGGTGATGCTGCCGTACCCGACGAAGACGAGCGCGGCCAGTTCGAGCGGCATCGTCGGCGCCACCGCCGCCAGCAGGATCGCGATCCCCCAGCCGATCGCGGCCACGCACAGCGAGCTGGCGCGCGGCCGCGACTTGGCGGCCGCGACGAGGCCGCCGGCCACCGCGCCGACCCCCATCACCGAGGCCATCACCCCGTAGGCGGCGGCGCCGCCGCCGAAGACCTTGCTCGCCATCAGCGGCAGCGACACCTGGAACTCCCACGCCAGCGTGCCGATGACGGCGATCATGACGAGCGGGATGAGCAGTTCCGGGGTGCGCCTGACGTAGCGCAGACCCTGCCGGATCTGGCCGGGCTCCCTGGCGACGCGGCGGGCGGGAAACAGCGCCGACGCCTGCATCGCCGCCAGCGAGGCGAGCACGGCGGCGAACGACACCGCGTTGACCGCGAAGCACAGCGCGAGCCCGAGCGCGGCGGCGAGCACACCGCCGAGCGCGGCGCCGAACACCCGGGCCATGTTCATGGCCACCGAGTTGAGCGTCACGGCGTTCGGCAGGTCGCCGGGCGGGACCATCTCCGAGATGAAGCTCTGCCGCGCCGGGTTGTCGAAGACGTTGACGAAGCCGAGCAGGACGGCCAGCAGGTAGACGATCCACAGCCGCATCTCGTGCGTGCCGGTGACGACGGCGAACGCCGCCGCGAGCAGGCCGGCGCAGGTCTGGGTCACGTACAGCACCCGGCGCTTGTCCCAGCGGTCGGCGAACAGGCCGCCGGCCGGGCCGAACAGCAGGACAGGCAGGAAGCGGACCGCCGTGGTGAGGCCGAGCTGCGTTCCGCTGTGCGTGAGGTCAAGGACCAGGAAGGACTGGGCAACGGTCTGCATCCAGGTCCCGATCACGGAGACGAGCTGGCCGGAGAAGTACAGCCGGTAGTTGCGGTGCCGCAGGGACGCCGACATGCGGGCGGCGCGATTCCCGCGGGCCGGCGGGCGGCTGGTCCTGGTTTCCCCGACGGCTGTCACGATCGCCCGCGCTCCTCCCCGGCCGGCTCCCTGTGCTAACGGAAATAAGGTTAGCTCTGCTAAGGATATTCCCCGGCGGGCGGCCAGTCGAGCAGGAAGAGTCGAGCGGGAAGTCGAGGGGCGGCGCTGGCGGGCTACTTCGGCAGCGGCGCGACTGCGGTCTTGGTGAAGAAGGACCAGGCCACCTGGGCGGCGCTCGGCGTCTTCCCGATGGGCGGCGCGATGCCGTGGCCGCCACTGTCCCACACGGCGAAACCGACGCGCTGGCCGCTCGTGCAGTCGGACCACGTCGTCATGGTCATCGCGCCGTGCGGGGTGGCGACAGACGTCCCGCCGCACCCGTCGACCGAGCGCAGCATGCCGACAAGCACCGTGGCGGGCGGCGACTCCTTGCCCTTCTCGCCGGGCTTGTAGGGCACCGCGGGGTCGTTCAGCGCGGCGATCTGCAGGATCGTCAGCGGCTTGCTGAGCACGCAGCCCGGGTCCGGGTCTGCCTTCACCACCGCCGTCGCGTCGAACAGGCCCGGCGCGTCGCACGCCACCTGATAGGCGAGGCGGCCGCCGTTGCTGTACCCGATCACGTAGATGGGGTGCTTGTGCCCCGGGTCCACCGCCGGGACCAGCGCCTTCATGAACGCGATGTCGTTGACGTGATGCGACGCCGCCGCGCCGCAGCAGTCGCCCGCGTCCCACGACTCCCGGTACGCCACGGGGTAGACCAGCTCGGCCTGGCCCGAGTCGACGTAGGGCGTCAGGTAGTCCCGCTTGACCTCGTTGCTGACCGGGGCGGCGATCCCGGAGAGCATGACGATGATGGGCGCGGAATCGGGCAGCGTTTCGACCGGCCCGATCACCTCATAACTCCGGGTCAGGCCGCCGGCCTGCACCGTGTACGTCGCCGTGTACGTCGTCCGTTCCAGGGCGTTGATCACGTTCGTGCCCGCGAAGGTCGCGACGCCGAACGTCAGCACGAACGCGAGAGCCAGAATGAGCTTCCGCCGCATAACTTTGCCCGCAGTTCCTCTCCATTATGTGTACGTGCCCGGGCCCGCCTCGGGGAACGATACTCCCGGCCGGTGAGCACCAGGCTAAGGGGAGTGCGGCGGGCGGCGGAGGCGATCAGCCACGCCACGCCGTAGACGACCGGCACCATGACACCGAGCAGGATGAGCACCTCGATCAGGGCCGGTTCATGCCGGATGACGACGAGTATGCCGCTCGTGCTGGCACCGAGCAGCAGGACCTGCAGCACGAGCGGATGCGCCAGGAAGATCCCGAACGAGCTCGCCGATCCCTCCGCGAACACCTTCCTGAGCGGCGCTCCCCGGTCGCTCCACAGCAGTCCGCAGGCCAGCAGCGCCCAGCCGAAGGCCAGGGCCTCGACCACCACGACCGGCTGGAACACCGCGCTCGCCGTGGCCGGCGCCGCCCCGCCCACGTAGATCTGGACGAAGTAGGCGCAGAGCCCCGCGGCGACGCCCAGGCCGGCGGCCAGTGCCACGGTCCAGGCCCTGGCGTACCGCCGGGTGACCGCGCAGATCTCCTCGAAGTGCCAGCCGACGATCGCCCCGCCCACGATGTACAGCACGTAGCTCTCGGCCCAGATGCCCTGCCCGGCGCCGTTGAGCCAGCCGACGAGCGGCCCGGACCGCACCCAGTGGTACTGGAGCGCGGCGGTCAGCGCGAACTGGTAGAGGCAAGCCGCCGCGAACAGCGCGGCGTGGTGTCCTGAGGTCTTCTTCAGCACCCAGCGCAGCACCGGGAACAGCGCGTACACCTGCATGGTGACCAGCAGGAAGTACATGTGGTACCGGGAGTTCGCGTGCAGCAGCTCGTGCAGGTACGCGGCGGGGAAGGGGCCGCGGCCGCGGCCGTCGGCCCCCCAGTAGATCGTGCTCCACACCACGTAGGCCGGCAGGAGCAGCCAGTACCGCCGCCGCCAGAACTTCAGCCAGTTCACCCGCTCGCGGTGGCCGTAGTTGTAGGTCAGCACCAGCGCGGTGAGCAGGAAGAACAGCTCGCGGCTCGTGTGGAACACGGTGATGATCGCGCCGAGGGTCACCGTGGTCTGGCCGCCGGCCAGCGACAGCGTGTGCACGCCGACCACGAACAGCATGATGATCAGCCGGATCATGTCGAACGCGACGATGTGCGGCCGGGACCTGGCCGGCGCGGCGGGCGCGGCAGCGGCCGGCGCGGCGGGCGCGGCCTCAGTGGCCGGGGCGGCCTCAGTGGCCGGCGCGGCCCCAGACGCGGTACCCGGCGAGGCCGCGCCTGGGGCTGCCGGCTGGGGGCCGGTATCGGAGATGGTCGTGCTCACCGCGATGCCGCCACCAGGTCCTTCAGCTGGCGCCTGGCGATCTTCCCGGTCGGCCCGAGCGGCAGCTCCGCCACGATGCGGAACTCGGCCGGCTGCTTGAACCGCGGCAGTTCGGCCTCGCACACCTTGCGCAGCAGCGGCTCGACCTCGCCGGCCGTCCAGCCGGAATCCATCACCACATACGCGACCGGCCGCTCGCCGAGCACCTCGTCGGGGGCGCCGACCACCGCGGCCGCGCGGACCCCCGGCTGGGCCAGCAGGATCTCCTCGATGTCCCTGGGGTAGATCTTCTCCCCGCCCCGGTTGATCACGTCGTCGGAGCGCCCGACCAGGAACAGGTAGCCGTCGGCGTCCAGGTACCCGAGGTCGCCGGTGTCCAGCCAGCCGTCGGCGTCGATGGCGCCGGGCCGCCCGCCGGCGGCGTAGGCCGTGATCACCCCGCCGCCCCGGATCCGCACCCGGCCGATCTCGCCGGCCGCGGCGGCGCCACCCGGCGCGTCGATCCGCACCTCCGCGCCCGCCGGCCGGCCGGCGGAACCCGGCTTGCGGGGACCGTCGACCGGGTTCGCGGTGATCATGCTGGCCGCTTCCGTCATCCCGTAGGTCTCGATGACCGGCACGCCGAGCTCCAGCTCGAACCGCTCGAGCGCGGCCAGCGGCAGCGGGGCGGAGGCCGACCGCACGAAGCGGACGGCCCGCGGCCGCTGCGCCGGCGGGTCCATCGCCAGGATCGAGATGATCGCGGGAACCGCGTTGATCCAGGTGATCCGGCGCGCCGCGATCATCTCCCAGAAACCGCGGCGGCTGAACTTGCCGTCGAGCGCCAGGTACGCCCCGGCCCGCAAGGTGGCGAGCAGCCCCACCACCTCGGCGTTGACGTGGAACAGCGGCAGCGAGCAGTAGCCGCGGTCGGCGCGGGTCAGCCGGTGGACGGCCACGACGCTGGCGGCGGTGTGCGCCAGCTGCTCGGCGCGGATCAGGATGCCCTTGGGCGTACCCGTGGTGCCGCTGGTGCAGAGGAAGATCCCGCAGTCACCACGGGCCCGTTCGGGAGAATGAAGGTCGGTCACCTCCAACGAGCCGTCAGTGACCGTGGCGGCCGGGCGCGCTACCGCCAGCACGCGGGCCACGTCGGCGGGGGGTGCCCCGGGGTCGAGCGGCACGGCCACCCGGCCCGCGGCGACGATCGCGACGAGCGCGGTCGCGTACCCGAGCGGTTCGGTGTGCCGGACCGCGATCCGGGCCCCGGGCGGGAGCCCGGCCTCGTCGAGCCGCCGCTCCCAGTCACGGGCGGCGGCGCGCAGCCCGGTGTAGGTGAGCGTCCCGCTGCCGCGGGCTTCGGCCAGGTAGACGGCGCTGCCATAGGTGGCTGCCGCCTGCTCGATCCAGTCGCTTATCACGGCGGGTGTCCGTCCGTTCAGTACATCATCCGGGGGTCGTTGTAGTGCTTGAACTCGAGCAGGTTGCCCGCGGGATCGACCAGGACGAAGGTCCGGTGCTCCTCGACCATGCCGCCGAACCGGGTGGCGACGTCGTGGTAGAAGGGGATCTTCCTGGTGACCGCGCAAGCGTACAGCGCCTCGAAGTCGGCCGCCGCGCGGAACGTCACGCCGAAGTGCCGCGGGTACAGGCTCTCCGGCTTGGCCGGCGCGCCCTCGGTCAGGTGGCACACCACCTGGTCGCCGAAGAAGTCGAGCGTGATCCGGTCGGCGTAGCGGCGGGCGAGCTTGCAGCCGAGCTTGGTGACGTAGAAATCCTGCGCCGCGTCCAGGTCGTGCACCGGGATCGCCAGGTGGAAGACGTCGTGGGTGGTGCGCATCCGCGGTCAGTCCTGTCCGAAGAGGGTGAGCGTGTCGGCGCGCAGCCCCAGGCGGAGCGTTTCCAGGCCGATGACCCCCTGCGCGGGGATGTTGCCGAGGTTCACGTCCGGCCCGATGCGGGTGATCAGGTGCGTCTGCAGCGCGGTGGTGGGCGCCTCGAACAGCAGCTTCTGCTGCGGGATGCCCGCGTGGAGCACGTCCTCGACCAGCCCGTACCGCAGCGCGCCGTCCGGCCGGCAGATGCCGGACTTGCCGCTCTCCCTGGCCTCCAGGGTCACCAGCGAGGCGCCCGCGTCGATGTCCTCGCAGATGCAGGCGATCCACTCGCTCGGCGCCAGCATCTCGGAACGGCCGGGGTCCTTGAAGCCGACTTCCGACACGACGGTGAATTCGGGGGCGAGCTTGCGGATGTAACCCGCCTTCTCGGTGTTCGACATGTCGACGGTGCCGTTGGAGACCTCGACGTGGCGGCACCCGTACTGCTCGAGCATCCCGCGGTAGTCCTCGAACCGGCCCTGGAGCACGAACTTCTCGAACAGCGTGCCGCCGAAGTAGAAGCCGACGTCGTTCGCCTCGAGCACCGCGATCTTCTCGCGCAGGCAGTTCGTGACGATCGACGTGCCCCAGCCGAACTTGACGTAGTCGATGTACTCGGCGCCGAACTCGATCTGGTCGGTGAACAGGCCGAGCGGGACGCCGCCGTCGATCACCATGGTGAGGCCGGTTTCGCGTGGCTTCGCCGCCCGCCTGGGCAGCATTAGCGCGGACGGGGTCATCAGGTTCCTCCTCGGGACTTCATGCGGGACTTCGTGTCGAAGTCGGGGATCCGCAGTATGCGCGCGTTCTCCAGCGGCTCCCAGGTCATCTCCTCGACCGGGATGCCGCTTGCGTAGGCGGTCAGCACGCGCAGCGTTCCGCCGTGGGCCACGATCACCACATCGCCGTCGGCGGCGTCGCCGTCGCCGCCGCCGTCGCGGCTCGCGGCGAGGCCGTCGGCGAGATCGTCCGCGAGGTCGTCGGCGAACGAGGCGGCCCGCCGGTACAGGTCGCGCACGGACTCGCCGCCCGCCGGCCTTGTGTCCGGGTCGGTCACCCGGCCGCCATCCAGGCCGGTGACGGACGGGCCGATCGCGGCCGACGCGGTGCCCTCGAGCACGCCGAGGCCGCGCTCGCGCAGCCTCGGGTCCACGCGGGTGGGCACGCCGAGCACGGCCGAGAACGCGGTGGCGGTCTGCATGGCGCGGCGCAGGTCGCTGGCGTACAGGGCGCGCACGCGATGACCGCGGAAGCGCTCGGCCGCGTCGGCGGCCTGGCGCAGCCCGCGGGTGGTGAGCTGCGCCAGGTCGTTGTGACCCTGGGCAAGGCCGAGCGTGTTCCAGGTGCTCTCGCCGTGCCGGACCAGGTGGAGATCAGGCATGACAGGCAGCGTCGCGAGCGATTGTGAAAGAAGAGTTAAAAAGTAAACGTCTCCAGGGAACTCTTAAGAACTTCTAAGGATCCCCTGGTTAACTGGCTGACATGCGATCGAGGCTGCTGGTGGTGGACGACGACCCGGACGTGCGGGACTCGCTGCGGCGCGCGCTCGGTTACGCCGGTTACACCGTGGCGACCGCCGCGGACGGGGCGGAGGCGCTCAGGTCGCTGTCGCTGTCACCGGCGGACCTCGTGATCCTGGACGTGCTGATGCCCATGCTCGACGGGCTGGGCGCGTGCCGGGCGCTGCGCGAGCGCGGGAACTCCGTCCCTGTCCTGCTGCTCACCGCGCGCGACGCGGTGGACGACCGGGTGGCCGGCCTCGAGGCCGGCGCCGACGACTACCTGGTCAAGCCGTTCGCGCTGCGGGAGCTGGTCGCGCGGGTCAACGCGCTGCTCCGGCGCACCCAGCCGCCGCGCGACGTGCTCGGCTACGCCGACCTGACCCTGGACCTGACCAGCCGCACGGTGACCCGCGACGGCACGCCGGTCAGCCTCACCAAGATCGAGTTCGCGCTGCTCGAGCTGCTGCTGCGGAACGCCGAGCAGGTGCTCAGCTACGAGGTCATCCTGGACCGGGTGTGGGGCTACGGCGAGGCGCCCGCCTCCAACGCCCTGCAGGTCTTCGTCGGGTTCCTGCGCCGCAAGCTCGAGGAGCACGGGCACCGCCGGCTTGTGCACAACGTGCGCGGCGTCGGGTACGTGCTGCGGGCCGAGTCGTGAGGCGGCCGCGGCGGC
>Ga0335075_10014112_pt1 | contig 12013 bp, 11 predicted proteins | sample Lox_Sample_24_FD_206723 | JGI IMG/M metagenome (GOLD analysis project Ga0335075, IMG submission 206723) | Soil microbial communities from Loxahatchee National Wildlife Refuge, Florida, United States - Lox_Sample_2.4 | ecosystem: Environmental > Terrestrial > Soil > Wetlands | place: USA... | reverse complement strand
GCGAGATGGAGCAGCTCGCCGCGGCTCTGCCGGTCGAGCGTGCCGCCAGCCGCTGGATCGTTTCCACCGATCCGGACGAGCACGTGGAGAAGATCAGGCCGTACATCGAGCTGGGCTTCCGTCACCTGGTGTTCCACGCTCCAGGGCCGGACCAGGAGCGCTTTCTCCGGCTGTACGGCGCGCAGGTGCTGCCGAAGTTGCGGCAACGGTTCGCGTGACGCAGCGGCAGGAACACCTTTCCCGCACTGCGGGACAGAGCCTGCCCCGGACTAGTTCCGGGGTCGCCGCGCGAAGCGCGGCGGGTGAGGGTGCGGCGCGAGAGAGCCCCAACCCAGTTCCATGACCCCGCATTCGGCTCTGGAACTCTTCGCCGTGCCCGGCCTGCCGATGGTGCGGGCCGGGGATGACCTCGCGGCACTGATCGCCAATGCTCTGACGCAGGCCGGGCGGGACCTGCGCGACGGCGACGTGGTGGTGGTGGCGCAGAAGATCGTCTCCAAGTCCGAGGGGCGAATGGTCGATCTCGCCTCCGTCACGCCTTCAGCGGAGGCGGTGGCGCTCGCCGCCGAGGTGGGCAAGGATCCGCGGCTGGTCTCGGTCATCCTGTCGGAGTCCGTACGCGTCGTGCGACGCCGGCCGAACCTGATGATCATGCAGCACCGGCTCGGGTTCGTGATGGCCAATGCCGGTGTCGATCACTCCAACGTCGCCGCGCCGGGGGAACCGGAGAGCGTGCTGCTGCTGCCCGCCGATCCCGATGGCTCCGCCACCCGCCTGCGCGACGGGCTGGCCCGACGCTTCGGCGCGGCAATCGGCGTGGTGATCAACGACAGCTTCGGCCGGCCCTGGCGCCGCGGCACCTGCGGCGTGGCGATCGGCGCGGCCGGGCTGCCGGCGCTGATCGACCTGCGCGGCCGGCCCGACCTGTTCGGCCGCACGCTTGAGGTCAGCATCCTCGGCTTCGCGGACGAGATCGCCGCGGCAGGTTCGCTGTTGCAAGGTCAGGCCGACGAGGCGCAGCCGGTCGTCGTGGTCCGTGGCCTGCGCTGGACGGCGCCGGACTCGCCGGTCGCCGCCATGGTCCGCACGCCGGACGAGGACCTGTTCCGTTGATCGTCGCGCTGTCGGGCGGGATCGGCGGTGCCAAGCTCGCCCTCGGCCTGAGCCACGTGTTGCTGCCCGATCGGCTGCTCGTGGTCGGCAATGTCGGCGACGATTTCGAGCATCTCGGGCTCTGCATCTCGCCCGATCTCGACACGCTGATGTACACCCTGGCCAGGCTCGACAATGCCGAGTTGGGATGGGGCCGGCGCGACGAGACGTGGTCGTTCATGGAGACACTGGCGACGCTCGGCGGCGAGACGTGGTTCCGGCTCGGCGACCGCGATCTGGCACTCCACATCGAGCGGACGCGACGGCTGCGGGCGAGCGAGGTGCTGTCCTCGATCACCGCTGATTTCTGCCGGCGGCTGGGCGTCGGTCCGCGCATCCTGCCGGCAAGCGACGATCCGGTGCGCACGCGTGTGCTGACAGAGGCGGGCTGGATCGGCTTTCAGGACTATTTCGTGCGTTACCGGACGGCGCCGGTCGTGCGCGCGCTTGCCTTCGAAGGCGCCGAGCGGGCACGCGCCCAACCCGATCTGCTGACTGCGATCGCCAAGGCCGAGGCCGTGGTGATCTGCCCGTCGAACCCGTTCATCAGCGTGGAACCGATCCTCGCAGTTCCCGGCGTCCGATCGGCGCTGGAAGCGACGACGGCACCGGTTGTCGCCGTCTCGCCGATCATCGGCGGCCGCGCAGTGAAGGGTCCGACTGCCAAGATCATGCGCGAGCTCGGGATGGTGCCGAGCGCACGGGCTGTGGCCGAGCGATATGGCGACCTGCTGGATGCGTTCATCGCCGACACGGAGGACGCTCCCATGATGGAGGGGCTGCGAATCCCGGTCCGGCTGGCGCCGACGCTGATGACCGATCTCGTCGAGAAGATCGCGCTCGCGCGGGTCGTGCTGGACGCGGCGGCAGCCCTGCAATGAGCGTGTGGGCAGCCGTGCCGGTGAAGACGTTCGCCACCGCCAAGCACCGGCTGGCATCGCTGCTGACACCCGCGCAACGGAGCAGCCTCGCCGCGGCGATGCTGGAGGATGTGCTGTCGGTGCTCGCCGGTACGACGCTCGGCGGGATCATGGTCAACACCGAAGATGCCGCGGCGGCGGCACTGGCCCGACACTTCGGCGCAGTCGTCGTTGCCGAGGACGCACGGGACGGCCATACGGCGGCGGTGGCGGCGATGGCCCGCATCCTTGGCGTGCGGGGCGCCTCGGCCATGCTCGCGCTGCCCGGCGACATTCCGCGCGTGACGGCGGCGGAGCTGGAGCAGGTCTGCGCCGCCGGGCGACATCCGCCGCCCGCTTTCGCGATCGTACCGTCACATGACGAGCTTGGATCGAACGCGGTTCTCGTCGCGCCCCCTCGCGCGGTGCCGCTGCGCTTCGGCGACGATAGTTTCTTCCCCCACCTGGACGCGGCGCGCCGACACGGTATCGAGCCGGTGGTGGTGAAGCTGCCGGGGATCGCGCTCGATATCGATCGTCCCGAGGACGTGCATGCGCTGTTGCGGGCGAAGCCTGCGTTGCCATTGCGTGCGGTCCGACTGCTGGCGGAGATGCGATTAACCGCCGATTAAGGGCTTGCGCGCAGGGTCGGTCAGCCGAGCACAGGGATCGACCGCATCATGGACGCACCGCCGGGCTCACCGTTCAAGCTTGTCGCCGAACTGCCGGGCATCCTGGAATTTACCGGAGAGTTCGGCGCCGAGGTAAACTCCTTCGTGCCGTTCGTCCATTGGCTGCACCGGACGGGGCTGATGCGCGACCGGTGGATCCGCACGTACGCGGGCATGCGGGCGTTCTATTTCTTCCTCGACGACCGGCAGATACTGGAGAAAGCAGAGCCTCGCCGGTACGTCTGGCCGGCGCAGCGGCCGATGTGGTTGCCGACGCGCGACGATCATGCGTCGCTGCGCAGCCCGTTCGAGATGTTCCCCGATTATCGGGCGCACTACCGGGACGGATCGTTCGAGACAGCGAAGCCGCTCTTGATTGTGCACAACAAATACAGTGTGGAGTGGGGGCAGCGGCCGATCAACTATCTGCCGCCTGAACTGCTGTGGCATGTCTTCGAGGAGCTCGGGGAGCGGTTCCAGATCGTCTATCTGCGTCCCGGGGTCCTGGGCGGCGAACCGGCTGGCTATTCGGGCGACCATCAGCCGGATCTGGCGTTCGGCGATCTGGAAGTCGTGCGCCACTTCTCCGACGTGTGGTTGTTCGATGAGCTGGCGCGGGAGATCAGGCCGCGCGCCGACTACAACCAGCTGAAGCTGCGGCTTTACGCGCATGCGTGGTTTCATCTGACGGCACAGGGCGGGAATGCGCACCTCGCCGCGTTGTTCTCGGGCGGGATGGTGGCGATCCTGCACCGCTTCGGGCAGGAGCTCCGGCACTCTTATCGGAACGGGCATTTCGGCTACGCCGCACATCCGGCGCCTAGCTATCTGATCTGCCGCACCGTCGAGGAGATGATGGAGGCTGTCTCCGCCCTTGGAATGTGCGGCATCGGCGGCGGGCGGGTGCTGGTGCCGCCGGCTTGCGCGGCGACGCTGTCGGCGTTGTCGCCCGAGGCGCAATGCGGCGCGGACCGGATGACGCCGGATGGAGAAGCCGTGCCGGCCGCGGCATAAGTCCGTAACCTTCACCTCTCCCGCTTGCTGGAGAGGTCGGTTCGCGAAGCGAACCGGGCGAGGGCCCCGCTGACCGAGGCGCCCTCACTCGGCGCGCTCTTCCAGGCGTTCCAGCCGCGCAGTAAGGGCGTCGATTTGATCCTGCACGGCTGCATCGTCCTCCAGCCGGTCAACTTGCGCGCGCTGCAACGAAAGCAGTGCATGCTCGATGCGCGAGAGGCGCCGACGAAACTGCTGATTGTCATCGCGCAACACTTTGTGTGCATCAAGCACGCGTTGCACCATCTGTTGCAGTAGTTCGAGACTGGGTTCGGGCATCGTTCGCGGCTCCTTTCGCGTTCCTTTTGAACATTCTGGCTTCAGCCCGCAAGCAGCGGCACTCACGAGGCAGCCCGCGAGCACCCCTACCCGCTGCGCTGCGCGCAGCGACCGCTCCCGCAGAGCGGGAGAGGTGATTCAAGGACTCGGTCAAGATAGTGGTCGAGTCGCCGCAGCGTCGCGGCCCAGGTGTAGCGCTGCTCCACCAGGCGGCGTCCCGCGCAGCCCAACGCGGGGTGGCGGCCATCGAATATCTCGCCCACGAGCCGTGCCATTTCCGCTCCGCCGTCGGCCACCAGAAGGTCGCGGCCGGCTTCCGCGCGCACCCCTTCGAATGACTGGCGGGAGGCGACGACGGGGCGGCCCATCGCCATCGCCTCCAGCACCTTGTTCTGTACGCCGCGCGCCATGCGCAGCGGGCTCACGGCGACCGCGGCGTACGCCAGGTACGGCCGCACATCCGGCACGAAGCCGGTGACCTCTACGCCCTCGTGCGTGCCGAGGGCGAGCACGTCCGCGCCAGGATTGTTGCCGACGATATGGAACTGCACGCCAGGCCAGCGCTGCCGCAGCGGCGGCAGCACCGCGTCGGCGAACCAGCCAACCGCATCGGCATTGGGCCAGTAGTCCATGTTGCCGGTGAAGACGATGTGTGGCCCGTCGCCCTGATAGGGCGAGTCGAAGCGGAGTGCTGGGGAAAATCGATCGAGATCAACCCCCATCTCGATCCAGGTAAGACGGTCGGCGGTTTCCGGAGCGAGTTCGGTGAAGCGCTGCGTCTCCTGTTCGGTGACCAGGAAGGTGACGTCGCAGGCAGATGCGGCGCGACGCTCATAGGCGAGCAGCGTGCGCGCCTCGCGCGCCCAGATTGCGCGCATCGGCCAGCGTGCCCCGAGCGCATAGAGGGCGTATTTCTCGGAATCGATGTCCTGCATGTCCAGGACCTTGCCCGGGCGGTGGAGATGCAGGGCATAGGGCGCCATCGCCGCCGAGTAGATATAGACGATATCCATGTGGGCGCGGGCGAGCGTTTCATTGACCCAACGCCGCAGCCCAGGATGGAAATAATAGTCGAGTGTCAGCGGTCGCCCTGGACGAAAGCGGGTCAATGCCTTCAGCTTCTGGTATCGCTTGTCGATGCCGAACCCTCCGACAGTCGCACAGATCGTCTCGAGGTAGGCGAGGTGCTGCCAGTCAGCCGGATCGTCGATCAGGCAACCGAGATGAACCCGATACGAGCGCGCCATATGGGTGATCAGGTTGTAGCCTCGGATCTTCTCACCTTTGGTGAGCGGGTAGGGAATGCGGTGACTGATGAAGATCAGGTTGCGCACGTTCGAATCCGTTGTTCGCGCCGGCAAGTAAATGGCGAGCCCATTGGGTACATCAAGAATTTGACACAGAGATCACCGAGAGCGACAGAGGTCGCAGAGAAATATTGTGTCGCCACGTCTGTAAAATCTAACCGCCGGGCGACTCTTGACCATCATGCCTGCCAAGCAGGTATCCATTGGAAACACACTGATGAATGGATTCCCGCTTGTGCAGGAATGACGACTGAAGCGTCAGCGACGTCACCACCTGAAGAAAGCTTCGCCGCTGCCTGATGGGAGCTTCTCGGCTGTCGTGTCTTAATTCTTCTCTGTGATCTCTGTGTCCTTCGTGACCTCTGTGTTGAATTCTTAATATGTACGGCCAAGCAAGGCGCCGCCCTGCACCGAACGGGGCGTCCGCACACAGCCGGTCGACCACGGAGATGTCAGCGCCGCGCGGGTATGGCCCAGGCTTCACTGCCACGTTCCGTCAATTTCACCGGATAGGCCTGACCGCCTGCTTCGTTTAATGCCGCGATCAGTCGGTAGCGCCGCTCGGTGGGCACGACGAACATCATGAAGCCGCCGCCGCCGGCGCCGGACACCTTGGCGGCCAGCGCGCCGTTGCGCCGCGCGACGGCTTCCAGTTCCTCGATATGCTCGTTGGAGACAGCAGCGGCGGTCCGCTTCTTGGCCATCCATGACCGTTCCAGTATTGCTGCAAATCCCTCCATGTCGCCAAGCAGCACCGCGTCCTTCATGGCGGCGGCGTCCCGCTTGAGCTGGTGCATTGCCTCCAGTGCGTCGGTTGCCCCCGCGTCCAGCCGTTCGGACTGCTGGCGGATGATCCGGTCGGACAGGCGGGACTGGCCGGAGAAGCAGACCACCAGCGAGGACTCGAGCTCGTTGATGACCGCCTGGTGAAAGCGCAGCGGGTTGACGATGACGCGGCCGCCGGCCAGGAACTCGATGAAGTTGATGCCGCCGAACGCCGCCGAGAACTGGTCCTGTTGGCCGCCCGCAAGTCCGAGGTCCAGCCGCTCGATCTGGTGCGCAAGATGCGCCACCTCGTAACGGCCGAGCGGAATATCGAGATAGGCGCAATATGCCTCGATCAACGCTACCACCAGCGCCGACGACGAACCGAGGCCGGAGCCCATGGGCGCATCGACCACCGTGGTGACGGTGATCGCCAACGGCTCTCTGGCGTTGTAGTCGCGCAGCATCCGTTCATAGACGCCGCGATGCAGCAACAGGCGCGAGGCCGGTATGACCGGGGCGGCGTCGTGGGTTTCCTCTCGACCGACATCGCAGGCGTCGAACACCAGGCGGCCGTCGTCGCGCGGCTGGATGGAGGCGAAGGCGTAGCGGTCGATGGTCGCGTTCAGCACTGCTCCACCGAACGCTTCGGCATAGCTCGGCAGATCGGTGCCGCCGCCGGCAAGGCCGAGCCGCAACGGCGCACGCGCACGTACCGCTTGATGTGGGTGATGCGCGCCGCGGATCACCGTCCGGCGGAAGGCGTGATCGATGATCTGATGCATGGCGCACTCAACCGCAGGATTACGCCAGCAGTATAACAACCGGCCCGACACGCAACAACGATATCCGCAACCGACCGGTGCATTTCCTGCTTGGCAACGACATGCCGCTCAGGCAAAGCTCCGCCATGACCGAGGCAGACAGTCAGTACATCGACGCGTATTTGTCACGTTCAGCGGCCGCGATGGCGGAGCTGGCGCGTGACCGTGACGCCCAGGCGTTGCTGGCACGCATGGCGGACGTCACCTGCCGGGCGATGCAGGCCGGGCGCAAGCTGATGATTGCGGGCAATGGCGGCAGCGCGGGTGATTCCCAGCATATCGCCGGCGAGTTCATTTCCCGGCTGATGTTCGATCACGCACCCCTGCCGGCCATCGCGCTGACCGTCGATAGCTCGGCGATGACCGCCACCGCCAACGATTACGGCTATCAGCACGTGTTCGAGCGGCAGGTACTGGGGCTCGGACAAGAAGGGGACGTGTTCCTGGGGATTTCCACCTCGGGCCACTCGCCCAACGTGTTGCGGGCATTCGACGCCGCCCGCGGCAAGGGCGTGGTCTGCCTTGGCTTTGCCGGGCGCTCCGGTGGGGATATGGCGGAACGCTGTGAGCTGCTGTTCCGTGCCCATTCGGATCACACCCCGATCATTCAGCAGCTCCATATCACCGCGGCGCACGTGTTCTGCGCGCTGATCGAACGGGGCATGTTCCCGGACCTCGCATCCGCCTGACCGTGGCTGCGGCGACCATCCGCCAATGCGCCATCCTGGCCGGCGGGCTGGGCACAAGGCTGGGGACGATCACGGCGGCGACGCCGAAGCCCGCGCTCGAGGTCGGCGGGCGGCCGTTCCTGAGCTGGCTCATGCGCGAGCTGCTGCGGTTCGGGGTCGAGGATATCGTCCTGCTCACCGGGCATCTCTCTTCGGTGGTGGAGGATGCGGTGCGCGCGGCCGCCGAGGGGCTGCCGCGGCGCGTCAACCTGCGGTTTTCGGCCGAGCCGGCGCCCGCCGGCACGGGCGGCGCGTTGTTCCATGCCAAGGCGCTGCTGGCGGACCGCTTCCTGCTGTGCAACGGCGACAGTCTGTTCGATTGCAACCTGGCCGAACTGCTGCGCGACGCGGTAGCCGACGGCCCGGAAACGGTCGGGCGGATGCTGCTGCGCCGGACCGCGGATGCGTCGCGCTATGGGGTCGTGGCGCTGGAGGGCGACAGGATCCGTTCGTTCCAGGCGCGGCCATCGCCTGGCACGCCTGGGATCATCAACGCCGGGGTGTACCTGTTGGGCCAGCAAGTTCTGGCGCATGTGGCGCCGGCCTGCTCGCTGGAACAGGACGTGCTGCCGGCGCTGGCCGCGGCGGGTCACCTGCGCGGCACGCTGGCCGAGGGGTGGTTCATCGATATCGGCATCCCAACGGATCTGGCCCGGGCGCGTGAGGAACTGCCGGGGCGGCTCCGCCGCCCTGCCCTGTTCCTCGACCGCGACGGCGTGCTGAACGTGGATCATGGCCACGTCGGCACGCGCGAGCGCTGGCAGTGGGTGCCGGGTGCCTTGGATGCGGTGCGCCTGGCGACCGCCCGTGGCTGGCACACGTTCGTGGTGACCAACCAGTCCGGCGTGGCGCGCGGGCTTTATGACGAAGCCGCGGTGCAGGAGCTGCTGGCGTGGGTGGCAGACGAGGCGCGGGGTGCCGGCGGGACGGTCGATGACGTCCGGTATTGTCCCTATCACCCGGAGGGCGTGGTCCCTGCGTACCGGCGAGTCAGCGACTGGCGCAAACCGGCACCCGGCATGTTGCTCGACCTGATCCGGGCCTGGGAGCTCGACCCGCGGCAATGCGTGATGGTGGGAGACGCGCCGACCGACCTGGAAGCGGCAGCGGCGGCCGGGATGCGTGGTCATCTGTTTCCCGGCGGGAATCTGACGGAGTTCGTCGCACCCATCCTGGCGGACGCATCCGCCCTTGCCGGATCAGCCGAAGGGTGAGGTAATCGGCGTATCGCTGTCAGAAGGGGGTTACGCATGACGACCTATACCTGGGAGCACATTCATCTGCGCAGCCCGGATCCGGAGGCAACGGCGCAGTGGTACGAGCAGATGCTGGGCGCCGCGGTGATCCGGACCGAGCAGCCGGATGGGGCGACGCGAATCGACCTTAATCTTGGCGGCGGGCAGAAAGTGTTCATTGCTCCGGCAAACCCGAAGCTTGCCACCGCCGCACCGCCGCAAGCGCCGTATTTCGGGCTGGAGCATATCGGGCTGACGGTGACTGATATCGACGGCGCGGTGGCGGAGCTTAAGGGCAAGGGCGTCGAGCTCACCACCGAGCCGACAACGGTACGGCCGGGCGTGCGGATCGCGTTCATGCGCGGGCCGGAGGGGGTGCTGATCGAATTGATCCAGCGTGGCTGACGAAGCCCGTTGCGCGGCCCCCTCCCCTGCCCCTCCCGCAAGGGGAGGGGGTTCTTGCCGGCTGTTAATTCAGGCCGCCCAGGCGCAGGCCGTCGGCGTAGCGGGCGCGATCTTCGGGCCGGCGGATCGGCGAGCGCTCCATTGCCTGACTGAGGGAGAAGCGCGGTTCGAGGGTGAGGAGCCGTGCACGCATCTCGGCGGCTTGCTGATGTCGGCCGAGGTGGCCCAGAGCCGCCAATTGCGTCTTATAGGATGACGAGAAGCCGGGGTTCAGGGCGATTGCCCGCGATCCGGACTGAACCGCCGCCTCATAGTCGCCGCGCAGGAACTGCGGTACGGCGAGCGAGCCCTCGTAAACGAAGCCCAGCGGGTCGTCGGGGGAGAGGCTGCGCGCACGCGCGGCGCGCCGCAGTGCCTCTTCGTGGTTGCCAGAGTAGCTGTGGGCGAAGGCAGAGCGGCACCAGGCCATGGGCAGGTTGGGGTTGGCGGCGATGGCTCGTTCGTGCAACTCGAGCGCCTCGTCGGGCCGCTGCTCGATAAAGCCGCGCACATGGCCGGCCAGGGTCAGGGCGCGCGCATCGTCGGGTGCGAGATCGACCGCGGCGCTGGTCAGCTCGTGCGCGCGCCGGGTGGCGCGGGCGACATCCCCGGCCCAGCCCTGGCCGATGGCGAACAGGTACCACTGGGCCAGCCAGGCAAGAATGCGGGGGTTGTCGGGATCGAGCCGGAGGGCCTGCTCCAGGTTCTCGCCGGCCGTCTGGAAGCCGGAACGATCGAGCCGGAACAGATGCGGAATCGACGCGTGGAGCAGCTCGTGCGCGGTCCGACTGCCGTGTGACAGCGCCGCTACGCGTTCGCCCTCCCACATCAGCAGCTTCGATTCGAGCTGGGCTACGGCGCCGGATGCGATTTCGTCCTGGAGATCGAGGATCTCGGTGATGGTGCGGTCGAAGCGGGCGGCCCAAACGACCTCGCCGGCACTGCGCAGATCGAGCAGGCGGGTCATGACGCGGATTTTCTCGCCGTACTGCTGGACGGTGCCGTCGACCAGGAAGTCGAGGGAGAGCTCGCGCCACAACGACTCTTTTGTCCATCGCTCGCCGAACAGGGCGGCCAGCGAGGTCACCGGGACACAGGCGAGCCATCGGAAGCGCGCCAGGGCGCCGGTGAGTTCCTCGGCCAATGCTGCCGCCAGCTCTACGGCGAGGTTGCCTGGCAAGGCGCGGAGCGGGGCGACGCCGATCCGGAGGCGGCTGCTCGACCGGCGGAGACTGACCGGGAAGCCGGGTGGCTCGATTTTTTCGGGCGGAGCGGGCTGGGGTTCGTTTTCGACGCGGGCCTGTGCGAGCAGTGCGATGGTCTGTGGCGACGGGGTCCTGCCACCAGCTTCGGCCAGCGCGATGCGGCATTGCTCGAAGACGGAGAGCGCGGCGGCCTTGTCGCCCTGGTCGATGCGCGCTCGCATCAAGGCCTGCCAGGCTGCTTCGTGGCTGCGGTCGATGGCGAGCAGGGCTTCCGCCGCTGCCGCCATCCGAACGGGGCTGTCGGCCGTTCGGAGCGCGGTTTCCGCATCGGCGCGGGCACGCCTGCCCAGGGCGATGCGCTCGGTGGCGAGCCACTGGTCGAAGGCCGGATCGATGCCGCCGAGATCTTCCAGGAGCCGCGATGGGTCTTCGGACTGCTCCGGCCTTGTGCCGTCGGCGGTGCGGAGGTCCACCTCAATACAGTCATCACGCAGGGCGACCTGGGCGCGGTCGATGTCGAGCAGCGGCGCCGCCAGCGGGCCTAGCTCGGTCTGCAGGTCATGCAGGGCCTGACGCAGCGAGGCCTTGGCGTGCTGTGGCTCGCGGCGGCTCCACAACAGCGCGATGAACTGGGCGCGCGGCACCGGGCGCGGCGCCGTCATGGCGAGAACGGCCAGGATCGCGCGGGTCTTTCTTACTCGCGGCAGGACCGACCGGCCGGATATATCTGTGACCTGCATCCGGCCACGCAGGGCGATCCGCAGCACGGGCGGCGGTGTGACAGCGCGGCAAGCCTCGGGCCGGTTTTCGGCGTCCAGAGGGAAGATGGCTTACCTCCGACTTGGCGATGCTGGAACGAAGCGGACTCGGCTAACGGCTGGTTCAGCGCTGACGTAAGCTGCAAGCGATGCAGCCTGCTCCTGCGCTCTCCGATCTATTTTGGATCAGGTGTTACGCTACATACAACCCTTCGGCGTCCTTGGAACCATAACAGACAATCATAGGTAGGATCAATAATATAACGTATCAGGGATTATTGCCATTTACGGCAAGGGCCGGTGGGGTGGGCTGTCGCGCGCCGCCGGGCTGGCGGCGAGCGGCAGTCGAGGCTTGCCGACCGGTCGCCGGCGCGAGCCTGACCACGGGGAGGCGCCGGTGGGCTGAGGTGGGAATCCGCGGATGGCCGGAGGTCAGCCTGGCGCCCTGACGGTTGAACCGCGGCGTATCGCCAGTTGGGCGTTGGTCCACCCTCGAGCGACATTCGTGCGCGGCCGGGCTCATGGGGCGCCTTCTTGCGAGTGGGGCTCGGCCGGCCGGACCAGCGTAGAATCGGGACGGCGGGGCTGGCCGTGGGCCGGTCCCGTTCCGTGGTTTTTGTGTGTGAAGGCGCTGCGGTGCGTTACGGGCCCGGCCCCCTCGCCCCATCGATCCGCTTCTCCCGCAAGGGGAGG
>Ga0335075_10014111_pt1 | contig 12013 bp, 10 predicted proteins | sample Lox_Sample_24_FD_206723 | JGI IMG/M metagenome (GOLD analysis project Ga0335075, IMG submission 206723) | Soil microbial communities from Loxahatchee National Wildlife Refuge, Florida, United States - Lox_Sample_2.4 | ecosystem: Environmental > Terrestrial > Soil > Wetlands | place: USA... | reverse complement strand
TGCGGGCCTCGTCCTCCACCGTCTGGGCGTGCACATCAAAACGGCCCGCCATCGCCCGCATCTCATGCGGGTCGGTCATAAAACGCGTCGGCATAACTCTTTCTCCTTATCTCGATGTCATTTCGGTGCTAATACGTTGTGCGGCAACGGCATCCCCGCCTCTCACCCGCCGGCAGGCGAGCGGGTTTCGACCTTGACGGGGGCCGTTTTTGCGGCCTGGTTGCCCACTCCACGCCCGTTGAGCGCGCCCATCAGGGCTTGGGTGAACGGGCTATTGGGCAGCCCCGCGGACGCCGTCGGCGGGCTGACACTGGTTTGGGGTAGCACCGGGGCCGCGCGACTCATCTCCGGCGCCGCCGTCGACCAACCATTCGGTATCGACAGCCCGCCCAACCGATGCGCCGAGGCCAGCTGGGCGCTGACCGACGACCCCCACGACCGCATCTCGCCGACGATGCCCCCCATCATGCCCTGCATCTTGCTGTCGACAAGTTGGGAGACGCTGCCCAGCATCGCCTGATTGCTCGCCTGCAGCGCCTGGCTGGCACTCATCGAGTTGCTCATGCTGATCAACATTTTGGCGGGCATGCTGGCCATCATCGATCCGTAGTAGGTGACCTGCACCGGAAGGATGTCCAAGGTGGTCGCTCCCAGTAGGCTGCCCGCCCCGGTCGACCCGGTCGACCCGGTCGCCGCGGAAGGCAACGCCGCCAACCCCGACGAGTGTCCAGCCGAGTTCGCCGTTGTGCTGGTGAGCCACGACCACATATCCGTCGGCGTGAACGCCGGCGGGGTTGGTATCGGATCGGTGCCGGTCGGCAGCATCGAATTCAGCTGGGCGATCAACTGCGTCAAATCGGTGGACAGCGTTTGGGCGTTGGTCGCGGCCGATTGTGCGGCCGCGGCAGTGTCGGAGGACGTTCCGCCGTCGCTTGTCTGCGGCGCCGGGGTCTGTTGCGGCAGCGCGGTGGCCTGCTCCGAAGCCAACGCGTAGGCGTCCATCGCCAGCCCGTCCTGAATCCACATCTCCAGGTAGTGCGCCTCGGTCGCCGCGATCGCCGGAGTGTTTTGACCTAGGAAGTTGGTGGCGACCAACACCATCAGCAACGCCCGGTTGGCCGCGATCACCGCCGGAGGCACCGTCGAGTCAAACGCGCTCTCATACGCAGCGGCAGCCAATTTCGCCTGACTCCCGGTCTGCGCGGCTTGCGCCGCGCTGCCGTGCAACCACGCTATGTACGGAGCGGTCGCCGAAGCCATCCGCATCGAGGCCGGACCCAGCCACGGCCCGCCGGTCAGTTGCGTGACCACCGCCTCGTACGCGACGGCGGTGGCCTCCAGGTCGGCGGCCAACTCATCCCAGGCCGACGACGCCGCCATCAGCGGTCCCGACCCGGCGCCGACATACATCAGGGCCGAATTGATCTCCGGCGGAAACATCAAAAAGCTCATCGACCCAAGTCCCCCTCAGCCCGCAGCAGCTGCATTCGCCGCCTCGGTCAACGCGTACGCCCCCGCCCCGGAACGCAACGCGGCCACCAACTGCTGGTGCACTTCTGCCGCCTGGGCGGCGATCTGCTGATACGCCAAGCCATGCTGACCGAACTGCGCCGCCGTCGTCGCCGACACGATATCGGAGGCCGCCGGCGCCAACCCCGTCGTCGGCGCCGCCGCAGCCGCGTTGCGGGCCACCATCGCGTCACCGATACCCGCCAAGTTGCCCGCAGCTCCCGACAACACCTCCGGCTGCGTGGTTACAAACAACGACACCTCCGACCTCCTTAAGACTCCGTTGGAGCCCCGGTCAGCTGTTCGCCGCAGTTAATTCAATTAACTTTTTGCAGAGGGCGTCGGCCGGGCGCGTAACGGTTGGGCAATCGTAAAACACCGGCCCGCGTGCTGTGCCGAAAAAGCCAAAGACTTTCCGTCCGCGACATTAATTTTCTTCCATGCACATTCAGGCTCCTCTCAGGAAAGGGCCGAGCGCGCCAAACCGCCTCGTGCTCGGCGCGGCGGTCAGCCATCGGTCGCCAGCTTGTGCAGCTTGGCGCGGCCCTCGCCGTCAGCGGGAGCAATGGTCAGCGCGGGTCTCCGAACAGTGCCGGGCGAGTAGCTCCGACCGCTCTTCGCCGCGGTGGCCGGCTCGCCCGCCACGATGAACTCCAGCAGGCAGCTGAGCTCAGTGTAAATGGTTGATGCTCTTGGCAATTCGCCAGCGCATGGTGCGCCATACAGGTCGATGCGGGGCTGAGGGTGCAGACGCGGCGCGACCGTACATCAACCGGCGGCACCTGTCCCTAGCGCGTCCGACACCAGCCGATGGCTGCCGTTGTCGAACGGCAGGCGGCGGCCGGTGAGCCGGACGATGCGCTGCATCCGGGAAAGGCCACCGGCGGCTCTTTGACCATTGTGACGTTTTGTCGGCGGTCTCGAACATCCGCACCACCGTTGTGGGCGTATATGGACCCCACTAGTGACGGGTTGTTGTGCCCAATGATCTGAATCCCGATCGTCTCGCCAATGCTGAGAAAATACTGAAAAAATTTCGCGACGGAAAGCCTGCGTTAAGGCTCACGTCGATGGCATGGTCTTCACGATCAGCGAGCAGGAACTGGCTGCGGCCGACGAGCATGAGGCCGACGACTACCGGCGGATTTCGGTGCCGCTGCGGTCGGGCCCGCACGCCTGGGTTTACGTATTCGCCGGTTAGCGACGAAGGGCCGGTATGAAGGAGCCATGGGCGAGGCGCCGGAAACACCGTCAGGCATCAGGCGCCGCACGTTGTTGACGACGGGCACGGCGGCGGCGATCGTCGGTGCGGGTGTCGGGGCCGGCGCCGTTGCGCTGCTCGGGTCGCCGCGTCGCGGCCCGAGCTTGTGGACCAGGGCAGACCAGAGCGGCGCGCAACCGGTGGGCGGGCTGCATCTGCAATTCGGTGCAGACGCTTCGACCGAGGTCGTTGTCTCGTGGCACACCACCGATCCGGTTAACAACCCGCGGGTCATGGTCGGTACGTCGACGTCCGGCTTCGGCCGCGTCGTGCAGGCCGAGACGCGAACCTATCGGGACGCCAAGTCCAAGAACGAAGTTCGCGTCAACCACGCCCGGCTCAACAACCTGACTCCCGACACCGATTACGTTTACGCGGCGATGCACGACGGCACCAACCCCGAGCTGGGAACCATCCGAACTGCGCCGTCCGGCCGGAATCCTTTTCGCTTCACAAGTTTCGGAGACCAGGCAACCCCGACGCTGGACCGACTCCCGACAACCAGCTACGGCAACGACAGTCTTGGCTCCCCCGCAGCCGGAGACACCACCACCGCGATCGAACGGCTCGGTCCACTGTTCAACCTCGTCAACGGCGACCTGTGCTACGCCAACCTCGCGCATGACCGCGTTCGCACCTGGTCGGACTGGTTCGACAACAACACGCGCTCGGCGCGCTACCGCCCGTGGATGCCGGCCGCAGGCAACCATGAAAACGAATTAGGCAACGGGCCGGTCGGTTACGCCGCGTACCAGACCTACTTTGCCGTGCCCGACTCAGGATCCGACGCCGAGGTCCGTGGGCTGTGGTATTCGTTCACCGCCGGCTCGGTGCGAGTGATCAGCCTCAACAATGACGACGTCTGCTTCCAAGACGGTGGCAACTTCTACGTACATGGCTACTCGGGTGGCGCGCAGAAGCGTTGGCTGGAAACCGAACTCGCCGCGGCGCGAGCCGATCCACGAGTCGACTGGGTGGTCGTGTGCATGCATCAGACCGCAATTTCCACCGCCGATCACACCAATGGCGCCGACCTGGGCATCCGGCAGGAATGGCTGCCGCTGTTCGACCGCTACCAGGTCGACCTGGTGGTGTGCGGTCACGAGCACCACTATGAACGCTCGCATCCGGTGCGCGGAGCACAAGACACCGAAACCAAAACTCCGGTCCCGGTCGAGACCCGCGGCGACGTCATCGACACCAGCAAGGGAACTGTGCATCTCGTGATCGGCGGTGGCGGCACCTCAGCCCCGTCGAACACCATGTTTTTCCCGGAGCCCAAGTGCCGCGTGCTGACCGGCGTCGGCCCGTTCGATCCGGCGATCGGACGCAAGGCGCCCTTCTATGTGGTGGAGGATGCGCCGTGGTCGGCGTTTCGTGATCGCGAAAATCCCTACGGGTTCGTGGCATTCGACGTCGATCCGGGCTCGCCGAACGGCAACACATCGATCAAAGCGACGCACTACGCGGTCAACGGCTCCTACGGAGCGATCAGCGTGATCGAACAATTCACGCTCACCCGGCCCCGCCGCGGCTGAGCGTTTCCTACGCTTGCCGGTATGACGACTACCGATCTTCCGTTGGCCGGCAAGGTTGCCTACGTGACGGGCGCCGCCCGCGGCCAGGGCCGCTCGCACTGCATCAGGCTGGCCAGAGCCGGCGCCGACATCGTCGCGATCGACGCCTGCGGACCGGTAACCGCACACAACGGCTATCCCCCGTCGCAGCCGGAAGACCTCGCTGAAACGGTGAATCTGGTGGAGGGTGAGGGGCGCAAGATCCTCGCCTCGGAAGTCGACGTGCGCGACGCGGCCGCGCAGCAGCGCGTGGTCGGCGACGCCCTCGATCAGTTCGGCCGTCTGGACGTCGTGGTCGCCAATGCCGGGGTGCTCAATTGGGGCCGGCTGTGGGAGATTTCAGCAGAACAGTGGCACGACACCCTCGACATCAACCTGACCGGGCTGTGGAACACGATCAAGGCCGTGGTGCCGCCGATGATCGACGCCGGCAACGGCGGTTCGATCATCACCATCAGTTCCGCGGCGGGAATCAAGGCCGTTCCCGGCTGCGGCCACTACTGTGCCAGCAAGTTCGGCGTGGTCGGACTGACCAATTCGCTTGCCGTTGAGCTCGGCGAGTTCGGCATCCGGGTCAACTCGGTGCACCCGTACGGCACCGACACCCCGATGGGCAACGACGTCTCGATGTACCAGGTGTTCGCCGACCACCCCAACTACATCCACAGCTTCTCCCCCGGCGCGCTACCGACGGAATCGCTGGCCGACCCAAATCTGATTTCCGACATTGTGGTGTGGCTGGCCAGCGACGCCTCGTCGTTGGTAACCGCGGCTCAGATTCCGGCTGACAAGGGTTATTTGAAGATCTAGCCAGCGAACTCTGCGAGTCGCGATTTCATGAGGCCGACCGAATCGGCGCGCTTACTTATGGGCAACACATAATTGCTTCAGGAAAAACTAGATTGCTTCTCAGTAATTTGTTAGGTTGGGTCGCGCCCGACGCAAAGCCATAGCTGTCGTAGGAAGGGCCAGATGGCTCGTCACCGCACCATCGAGGTCGATGGTCAGCCGCTTAACGTACGGGCGTGCGGGCGTCGTCGTGGTGTTGGTCTTGGGTTCGCCGCGGGTGCTTGTTTAGCGTGCGGCATGATCCCAGTGGTCACCGCGCCGGCGGCCAACGCCGACGAGTTCGACGTCATCCTCGACCCCATCATCAACTCCGTCTCGAATTCCCTCTCGAATTCCCTCTCGGCCATCGACCCCACGCTGGGTGCGGATTTGGGCGCGCTGGCGACCAGCTTTGATCCGGCGCCCGCCGCGGATAGCACGGCCGCTGCGGCCTCCGCCTCGATGGCTTCTTCGACCCCCGATTTTTCTGAGCTGTTCAACCAGTTTGTTTACGCGCCGACCCACACCGCACTTGAGGACTGGATCAACAGCAACCTCGGTGAGCGGGTCGACGGCGTCATCAACACCGTGGCCGGTTCGTATGTGATCGGCAACGGCGCGCCCGGAACGGAAATTGATCCCGACGGTGGTGCCGCCGGATGGCTGTTCGGCGACGGCGGGGCGGGTTGGAACAGCACCGACCCCGGTGTTGCCGGCGGTGAGGGTGGCTCCGCCGGGATCATCGGCAACGGGGGGCCGGGCGGCGAAGGTGGCGCCGGTGCGCCCGGAGGCGACGGCGGTACGGGTGGATCGTTCATGGGCATCGGCGGCGAGGGAGGCAATGGCGGCGACGGCAGCACCCCCGATGGTTTGCCCGCGCTCGGTGGGAGCGGCGGCAATGCCAGCGTGCTCGGCATCCACGGAATAGTCGGCGACTATGGCACGGTGGCCGGCGCCCCGTCGGACACCGACTCCATCGGGACCACCGGCAGTTGGCTGACCAACAGTGACGGGCAGGTGGTGCTACTGCATGGGCTCAACGAGGTCTACAAGGAGCCGCCATATGAGCCCGCCGCCGACGGATTCAACAACAACGACGCAGCGTTCCTGGCCGCCAACGGCTTCAACGCCGTTCGGGTGGGCATCATCTGGTCCGAATTGGAACCTGAGCCCGGCGTCTTCAACACCGCCTACCTCGCCTCGATCGAACAAACCGTACAGACCCTCGGCAACCACGGCATCTACAGCATCCTCGACTTCCACCAGGACGCTTACAGCACCGAGTTCGGGGGTGAAGGTGCGCCAAGCTGGGCGGTGCAGACCGACGGGGCGGCCAACCCCCAGCTGCCTTTCCCATACAACGAGTTCTTTGATCCCGCCGAGACTCGGGCCTGGGATTCGTTCTGGTCCAACGCCGACGCACCAAACGGCGTCGGATTAGAGAACAACTACGCGCAAATGTTGGAGTACGTCGCGAACGCCTTCAACGGAAACCCCAACGTGGCCGGCTTCGAGCTGATGAACGAGCCGTCGCCGGGCTCATACACGCTGTCAACGTTGTTGGGCAGCGCGTTCTTCGACTCGCAGGAGCTGACCCCGTTCTACAACCAGGCGGCCGACGCCATCCGGGCCGTCGACCCGACCACACCGATCTTCTACGAACCCGATGTCCTCTTCAACGCCGGCTTGCCCACCCATCTGGGCACCGTGGACGCCACCGGCACCGTCTTCTCGTTCCACGACTACTGCGAGTTCGACCTCGGGCCATTGGGTTGCTTGCCGAACGTCAACGGGATCGTGGACCATGCGCTGAATTACGCGCAGGCACAGGGAATCCCGGCATTCATGACCGAGTTCGGAGCCAGCAGCGACCAGTCCGGCATCTCAGCTTCGATGGACGCAGCCAACCAACACCTGATTGGTTGGACGGAGTGGGCCTACTCCGGCAAAGGAGACATCACCACCACCGCATCTCCACCGAGCTCGGAGTCGCTGGTCTACAACCCCGAGCTGCCGCCGGTCGGCAGCAACGTCAACACCGCAAACCTGGACACGCTCGCCGAGCCCTACCCGCAGGTGATTTCCGGTACCCCGACTTCCTGGTCGTTTGACAACGGCACCTTCGACTTCAGCTACTCCACCGACGAGGCCGACGGCCTCGGCAGCTTCCCTGCCGGCTCGCAGACCACCATCTCGGTGCCCGCCGTCGAGTTCCCGAACGGCTACGAGGTGACCGTCAGCGGCGGGCAGGTCATCTCGACTCCCGACGCACCCGAACTGGTCATCGCATCAGACAACGGAGCAAGCACCGTCTCCGTCGTCGTGACGGCCACTTCGGACAGCGGCGCCGGAGCCGGCTGACAATGGCCTGACGGCGTTGGCGGCATCAGGCCAACCTGGTGGTAACGTCATTACCGTTTCAGGCCAGTACGACTCTCCGGAGACGTTATATGCATTCACGCAGGCTGCTCTCATGACCGAGACGGCGTCGGCGCGCGCTGGCGAATCGGTGACCGCGTTCGCCGAGCGAGCCCGAAAGTGGCTGGCCGAGTCCATGCCGAGCATCGACCCCCGCGATCCGCCGTTCGCCGACCGCGGCGACGAGGCGTCGTGGCAGCGGGTCCGCGAATTGCAGCGCCGGCTTTACGACGGCGGGTTCGCCGGGATCTGCTTCCCCGCCCAGTATGGCGGGCTAGGTCTGGATATCGAGTACCAGAAGGCGTTCGATGCCGAAAGCACCTGCTATGAGATGCCGCTGATCTTGAATACCCCGACGTTCACCATCTGTTGTCCAACGATCCTGGACACCGCCACCGAAGAACAGAAAAGGCAACATATTTCGGCAGCGCTGCGCGGCGACGAGGTGCTGGTCCAGTTGCTTTCCGAGCCCAGCGGCGGTTCGGACCTGGCGGGCGTGATAACCCGCGCCGAGCGGCGCGGCGACAAGTGGGTGGTCAACGGTGCCAAGACGTGGAGCACGGGCGCCTTCGCCGCCGACTATGGATTGCTGCTGGCCCGGACGAACTGGGATGTGCCCAAGCACGACGGCCTGACGATGTTTCTGGTGCCCATGCACAGCCCGGGCATTACGTTGCGCCGGATCAAGCAGGTCAACGGGTCCACCGAGTTCTGCGAAGAGTTCTTCGACGACCTGGAGCTCAGCGACGACGCCGTGGTCGGCGACGTCGACAATGGTTGGGAGGTGGCCTCGCGCCAGCTATACCACGAGCGGCGCGCGGTCGGCGGCGGCTCGGAATTCGCCAGCGGCAGCGGGAGCGAGAACAACCAGGAACAACCACCCGACTACACCGCGATGGTCCGGGCAGCCGGGCTGGCCGACAACGAACGATTGCGTGAAGCCGCCGGTCGCGCGCTGACGCATCGCGCGGTGTGGGACCAGTTGATCGACCACGTCTACCGTGGCGTGCAGGACGGATCACTCCCCCCGGCGGCCGGCTCGCTGATCCGGCTTTTCCAGGCCGAGGAAGTCGGGCTCGAGGTCGATACCGCACTGGCGATCGCCGGCAGCGCCGGCGTGGTCGACGGGCCCGCCGAGCTACTCTTCGTCGGCGAGCGCTATCTATCACGGCAGACCGCCGAGCTCGGCGGCGGAACAACCGAGATGGCGCGCAACGTGATTGGCGAGCGGGTACTGGGTTTTCCGCGCGAATTCGCTGCCGACCGCGGGGTGCCGTTCAACCAGGTGAAGCACAACCGGAGCTGACGTCCTCAATATCCTCAGGAGTCCCCGCCCAACAGGATGTGGCTTTGTGCCCGATACGAGCGACAACTCGCGGGCCTCGTCACCCAGTGCCAGCACCCGCTCGTGAATCCGATGTTCGGTGCCGCGCGGCATGGCACCCGGACCGTAGAGTCCGCGCTCAAACCGTCGGACTCGTCGGCGTCTTAACTCCCACCGCAACGCGTCGGAGACCGCGTTCGACGGCCGACCGTCGACGTCAAGACCTAGCCTGGTGAGAGCCTCGATAAGCTCCGCGATGGTCGCACGACCATGATGGAACACACGACCATGATGGAACATTTGCATCGCCAGGACTTAGCGCAGTTCGATTCCCCGCAAGCGGCGCATCTTCTGCATCGTTGAACAGTGACATGCCGGTATGACATAGGCGCGGTTGTCGCTGGTAGCCGGGCACAAAGCCACATCCTTATCCGCGATGATCAACGCATGATCGTCGGCAGGGCCGGCGGCGCAGCCTGGCATGATGCACATCATGCTGGGCGCCAAACCGTACGGACAGCTGCGGTATCGGGAGATCGCGGGCAACCGGATGGCCTATGTCGACGAGGGCAGCGGTCCCGACGGCACGACGATCGTCTTCCAGCACGGCAACCCCACCTCGTCGTATCTGTGGCGCAACGTGATGCCGCATCTGGAAGGCCTCGGCCGGTTGGTCGCGTGCGACCTGATCGGAATGGGTGGGTCGGACAAGCTCAGCCCGTCGGGCCCGGACCGCTATCACTACGCCGAACAGCGTGAGTACCTGTTCGGGCTTTGGGATGCCCTCGATCTTGGTAACCGGGTGGTGTTGGTGCTACACGACTGGGGATCGGCGCTGGGTTTCGACTGGGCTAGCCGGCACCGCGACCGAGTGGCCGGCATCGCGTTTATGGAGGCGATCGTCACTCCGATGACGTGGCTGGACTTCCATGACAGCGTGCGAGGCGTTTTCCAGGGGTTCCGGTCGCCCAACGGTGAGCCAATGGTCTTGGAGCAGAACATCTTTGTCGAGGCTGTGTTGCCGGGCGCCATCCGGCGACGGCTGTCCGACGAGGAGATGGACCACTACCGGGCACCGTTCGCCAACGCGGGAGAGGACCGGCGGCCAACGTTGTCCTGGCCGCGAAACATCCCGATCGACGGCGAGCCCGCCCAGGTCGTCGCCGTGGTCGACCAGTATCGGAACTGGCTCGCGGAAAGCGACCTGCCAAAGCTGTTCATCAATGCCGACCCCGGCGCGATCGTGACCGGGCGAATTCGCGACTACGTCCGCACCTGGCGGAGCCTGACCGAAATCACGGTCCCCGGAGTGCATTTCATCCAGGAGGACAGCCCCGAAGCAATCGGCGCGGCATTGGCGCAGTTCGTCCGGCAGCTGCCTGGCTAGACATCCTTAAGGTTCGTCGTCTTCGTGGTCGGCCTGTAGATAATGCCGCGAGCGCCGAAGGTCGTGTGGCGCAATGCCGACGGCGAGCTGATTGATGCGCGCTGCTTCGGCTGCGGCGCGGAGCTGGTTGTGCCCGATGTGGTCGAGCACGGAGTGTGCTACTCGTGCGTACCACGTGAAATCGGAGGCGGCGCGCGTCGTGATGCAGGCGAAACGTATTGTGGGAGAGCATTCTTACGGAACCGGAAACGGGTTGGCGCACGTTAGTCGAACGGCGGCTCATAATTGGACTATCCCGGCGTCAGCCATATCCTCCTTGGCCGTAGCCCCAAAAGCCCTGGCTGTAACCCCACCAATCTTCCGGCTCGCTGGCCGCCGGTGGCGGGGGCGAGGGCGGCTCTGGCGCAGTGGTGGGCGGATCCGCTGGCAACGGCGCTGGAAGCACAGTCAGCGCGCCGCCGAAACCGGGCGCCGCATACGCCGGAATGCTCACAGCGGCGGCGGTTATACCGATCAGCACCCCCGCCACCGCGATCTTCGCGATGCTGCTGCGGGCGCCGGATGATCTTGCCCGAGTCATTGATCGCCCCCTTCACCGGGTCCCGAATAAGCACTTGCTTCATCGGGTCCCAGACTGCTGATGTTGCCACTAATTGATCGAGGCGATAGATATTCACTACGGCGTAGCGGCTGTTCAGGCAACCGACACCCGTCGCACATCCAGCGACTGCTCACGCGCGTCATCACCGGGAGTGCCCGCATCGCTACGCCAACCAGACATACGAGTGGAATTGCTGACCGTGCAGCAGCATCAGTTACGCCACGCCGCGACCCTCCGACCGGTCACCATCACGTACAGCTCAGGGGGTATGCCGGCGAGAGCCCGCCCCGGGGATGGTCGCCAACCCAGGCCAAACAGATGACTTCCTTCCCTACGGGTTACAGACTTTTGCAATCGGCAAACCTGAAAACATGCCCTGACCTGCACGATTTTCCCGGAGTTTGCTGGCGTGAAGCCGTTAAACGCCACAAGTGCATCGGAGGGGGTACAGGATGACGGCCGATTCGGCGGATGAAGGCCGGTTCGGCCTTTGGCCCGTATCCCCCAGCTTTCGCTGCTTTTCATATTTGTGTCGCTTTCGACCCGCACACTGACGGCACCGTTAACGCCAAGAAGAAAGAAGGCGCATCAAATGCCCTCACCTCGCTGGCTGGCCAGACTCACCATTCCCATTATGGCTGGCGCTGCCCTGGTTACTGGCTCTGCGATTGCGACTGCCGATCCCGTTAATGACGGGTACCTCACTCAACTGCAGGGCCTCGGCTTCACTTGGCCGCCGGGCCACGAGGAGGCTCTCATCGGGATGGCGCAGCTAATCTGCGACGATCTCGGGTCGGGTTGGACGCACGACCAGATTGCCCAGAACATCCACGCCAACTTGGACGGCAGGGGCATTCACTACGGACAAGTCGCAGCCATGGTGAACCTCGCACACTCGACCTATTGCCCCAACCAGACGTGCTGGGTCGCTCCAGGCAGCGGGGCAAGTTGGTGCTGAGCGCGCAGAGTCTCTGCCCGGACATTCTCGGCATGCTGAACCTCAGCCAGCCGTTCGGCTTGGGCGCGGATCCGCTGGCGGTCGACCTTCGCCCGCATTTCAGCCTCGTTGGGTTCGGCATCAATTGGGACCGTTCCCGTTAGCCCGGCC
>Ga0335075_10014110_pt1 | contig 12015 bp, 12 predicted proteins | sample Lox_Sample_24_FD_206723 | JGI IMG/M metagenome (GOLD analysis project Ga0335075, IMG submission 206723) | Soil microbial communities from Loxahatchee National Wildlife Refuge, Florida, United States - Lox_Sample_2.4 | ecosystem: Environmental > Terrestrial > Soil > Wetlands | place: USA... | reverse complement strand
TGACCTCTGGTGCAAGATGGAGCTCCTCCGTGACGCCGGGCAAGTTGTACACGGGCACAACGGCGCCAAGCACCGTAGGAATGTGGATGATAGTGACCCCGTGGGCTTTTGCCTCGGCAAGCTGCTGGTCGCTCATCGGGCCGTCCGACGCGCCGAAGTCTACCGTCTTCTCCGACACCTGGCGTATGCCGGCACCCGAACCGACCGACTGATAGTTGATGTGCACACCGGGATGTTGCTGTGAATACTCACTAAACCAACGCGAATAGATCGGATTCGGGAAGGTGGCGCCCGCTCCGTTGAGGTTCTGCGCCCATGCGCCGGTTGCCAGTAACGCGACCGCGGTAGCGGCTACAAGTTTGATTCTCACTTTGAATCCTCCAGGTTGAGCGGTACCTCGTCGGGCCGCATCGAGTTCGGAATCTTAGCCTGTCTAAATAGGACGCCATCGCGCGACGAGGCGTCAGCCTCGCCGCGCGATGCCGTTGACTAGGGGATGTAGTAGCGCATCTGGAAGTGCAGCATCGAGTCACTGGTCTGCGGTGCCGGCGGAGTTGTCGAGCTGCCGATACCGGACCAGAGGCCGCGCTTCAGATAGCTGTAGGTCGCCGAGTACTGCAGCTTGCCCCACTTCGGATCATTGACCGGACGCCACTGGAATCCGAACATCGGTTCCTGGATGTAGCGCGTGGGCTCGCCGCACGAAACGGCTCCCAAGGTGCCGGTGAATCCGGCGTTTCCGATTGTTGAGGACGGCCCACCCGGGATGGTGTCGCAACCCGTGTCATTCAGGTTCGGAGGACCGTAGCCCACGAGCGAACCCACTGGGCTTGTATAGACCGTCCGCTGCGCATACTCGCCACCGTAGTAGGCGAAGATGTCGAAGTTCTTGCCTTCATGGGTCTCGATGCTCAAGAGGCCGTGGTAGTTGCGGATCGGCTCCAGCGTCTCGTCCGGACGCAGGGTTGCGTCAGCGAGCTGCGAAGAACCATAGCGGCCGACACCCGTACCGGCCATCGCCTGAACGGCGAGCTCAGCATACTTGCTGAGGTAGCCGCGAGCGCTGGCGAAGACACCCCCGGCCGCCGCGGTGTGCTGCTGGTAGGTGTTGGTGTAAGTGAAGGTCGGTGCAGAGGCCGTGCCGCCCCAAGTGACAGGGTAGTAGTAATCGCGGAGCCAGCGGCCCAGACCACCGATTTCACCGTGGAACTTCGGCAGGTCAAAGGCAGCCTTGACCACGAGATCAGGCGCCGTGTTGTTCGCGTAAGCCGTGATGTTGCTGGTGGTGGCTGTCACCGAGGTCACGCAGGTTGATGTGGAGGTTGGGGTCGAGCAGGTGGTCGTCGTAGTCGTCGTGCCTGCCGAGGCTGCGGCCGCGTTGTATAGACCGCCGTTCTGGCCCAGACCGCCGAAGAAGTACTGGCTCGGGTTCGTGCCGTTCGCAGTGAAGTTGGTAATCTGCGCCTGCTCGAGCGAGAGGGCCAGAGTTGTGGCGTGAGTCTCGCTCGAACCGAAACGCTGCTGGACGCGAATCGTCGGCTGCCGGGTCCACGTGTATCCCACAAGGTACTGGGGATCGATGGTTTGCGGCTGAATCTCGGTCCGGGCATCGGTTCCACGACGATTCTCCGTCACCAGCGACCAGGTCTGACCGCCCGTTACAGCAAAACCGCTCTGAAACGCCGCGCGACCCCATATCTGACGTACGCGCATTACGTAGCTGTTGGACTGGTTGTTGTTCGAGGTCGTACCGGTGCCGAGGAAGTCCATTTCGGCGTAGGCGGTCAGGTTCATCGTGTTGGAAGGCTTGGCCTGGAAGAGTCCACCGAGACGGCTCTGACGCCCGCTGAAGTTCAGCTCGCTCGCCTGATACTCATTCGCACTTGGGAACGGGATGTTGTTGAACGGTGTATTGATGTCCGAATTCACCGTGTGCTGGCGCCACACACCTTCAAATGCGAAGAAGGCTACCGGTGTAATGGTCAGCCCCTTATATCGGAGTGCAAGAGGATTTTCGATCTCGGACTTGAGCGCAGCCTGGTTGTTGACAACCGTCTCCTGCAGACCGGCGTTCGCCGTCTTCATGTCATTCACACTGCTCTCGAGCGCCGCCTGTTTGGTGCTGGCCTCGCTCGCGGCCTGCTGCGCCTGGTTGGCTGCAGTGGTTGCGGCCTCGGCCTGGCTTTGCGCGGTGGTTGCCGCCTGCTGCGCCTGATTTACCTGCTGATCTTTGCTCGAGAGCTGCTGCTTCAACGAATCGATCTCGTCCTGCTGCGCCTTCATCTGCTCACGTAATTCGCGCAGTTGAGTCTCGAGCGGGCTTTCCTTCTTCGCCTTGCTCGTCTTCCTGGTAGTTGTCTTCCCTGCCTGGGTGGAGGTTTGAGCGGGGCAATACCCCGAAACGAGCGTTGCAGCGAGCAACGCTGTCCACAATCTGGCTGATCTCATGAATCCCCTGACGGGCATGGCTAAGGTGCGCGCAGGACAGCACTGCCATGCAGCGGGGCCGGCGCTTCCTTGCTCAATTTGTCCGTTGTGCCGATGTTCGCAAGCCGATGTAAACGTTCGGGAAAGGCGCTGTAAATGCAGGGTAAAAAATGGCAGGTTCGAATTTTTTCTTACATTTTTTCCAAACTGTCCACCGAAGAGCCACGTCTATGTCTACTTCACCACTGGGAGGGAGGTGGCTTCCGACTGCACCGCGGCGATGCCACTCAGTTGGGTTGGCAGGGTGAAATAAAAGCTGCTGCCGTGTCCCAGCTCGCTCTCCACCCAGATGCGTCCCCGTTGCGACTCCACGAGATGCTTGGCAATGGCCAGTCCCAGGCCGGTGCCTCCCGATTCCCGCGATCTCGCCTTGTCCACCCGGTAGAAGCGCTCAAACAGCCTGCCGAGATGCTCTGAGGGGATACCGTTGCCGAAGTCCCGCACACGAAAGCGGACCTCATGCGGGTAACCAGGCACCGCTTCGGCGGTCAACTGCACGCGCGCGCCTTTGGTTCCGCGGCCATAGTTCAACGCATTCTCGATGAGGTTGCTGAGAATCTGCACCACTGCGTCCGCATCGGCGATGACGTCGCCCTCCGCCGCCAGGTCCACCTCGAGCGCGCCGCCCTTCTCCTTCACCACTCCAGCAACAGTCGCCTCGGCGTCGTGGATGAGCGTCGCAACTGCAACCGGCCTGGGATCCAGCTTCTGCTCACCAGACTCTACCCGCGCCAACGCCAGCAGATCGTCCGTAAGGCGTGCCATGCGCCGCGCGCTCTTCAGAATCGCCAGCAGGAACTCGTGCTCTGAAGCCGCTGACAGCGGCGCACCTTCGCTCTCGAGCAGCATCTCCACGTAACCCTGGATGCTGGTCAGCGGAGTGCGGAGCTCATGCGAGACATTCGCGACGAACTCCGTCTGCGCGCGCTCCACCTGCTCAATACGCGTCACATCGCGCAACACGACAACCGCGCCGCCCTCCGGCATCGGCGCCGCGCTTACAGCAAAGACCCTGCCCGGGGCCAGCGAAACCGGCCTGCGTTCCGAGTACTTCCGCGTCTCAAGCGCAGCGTGGACGCAGTCCAGCACCTCCGGCGCGCGAATCGTCTGCACCAGCGAGTGACCCGCGCGCACAGAGCCGAACGAATCCACCACCAGCCGCTGCATCGCCTTGTTCGCCCAGATAATGCGCCCTGCCGCGTCGATCGACGTTACGGCATCCTGCATCGAGTCCAGCAGCGCCTCCAACTTTTCACGGCGCTCTGCACTCACCGCAAAACTCCGCTGCAGTTCATCGGCCGCCGTGCGGATCGTGGCGCCCAAGTGGTCGTGCTCGCTGAGTGTGGTCTGCAGTTGAATCTCGCGCCCCTCGCCCAATGCAACGACAGCCGCTTCCAGAGCGGCGTGATCCTGCCGGCACAGCCGAAGAATGCTCGCCGCCAGCAGCAACGAGACCACCAGCCCCATCAGCACCGCCGCCCACGGATCTCTCGTAAGCAGCAACGCAGCGCACAATACGGCGCATGCCACAGCTGCTCGAGCGAGGATCTGAAAGAAGAGGCTTCGTTTCATACTCCTACCTGAAAAGGTGCTGCGATTAGGGTGCGACGCAAAGGTCTCCAATACCATTAAATGCTCTTCACGAATGGGACGTAAACGACTTCGCTCTCCGTGCCACGTCGTGTACCTCCGGCTAGTTCGCGGACGGCTGCTCGACATGATCGATCACGAGCGTTTCTATCGGACCACGGCCGCGCTTGATGGTGAGGCCGAGACGATCCACTACGCTGTCCACGGCGGAAAGCATGTCGTGGTTCTCCGGATCAGTAGCGGGGAGATAGTAATCGTAGGAACCCGTGATTCCGGTTTGGTCCAGCACAGGAAGCTGGAGATACCGGCTTAGCATCTGCGCCATGTACGCAGTGGTGGTGTTCGTGCCCATAGCTTCTCCGTCGAAGACTTCACCGGGCCTCATCAATATGATCGCGCGTGGATCCGCCCTCGGATCTTTTGGTGGCTGAAGCTGTAGCGGCTTTCGGCTGCGGGTAAGGATGTAGACCTCTCCGTCCTTCGACTCGAGGTGAAACTTGAAACTGAACCGATCGCGCAGGAGACTCTGGAACATCAGCCGCTGTTCCGCAGTCGGTTCCGCACGGCGTACTTCGATGTTGTGCGACGGTGACTTTTCGGGCGGAACGGCGTTGATCTCCAGCCACTGCGAACCGATCCACCCGGGCCCTCCCGTAACCTGGTAGTCCCGAAAGTTAAAGGCGTAATCGATCAGCATCTTGACAGTCCCGCCAAAGAATACTCGCCCGCCTGGCTCGCCGTAGAAGCCAGCTCTCGTGTGCCGCGCGCCTGGATCGGGCGGCTTGATTGTAACGGCATCGAATGTCGGCAGGTTGGCGGAAGCCGTGGTTGACTGGGCGGCAGCACGTGGCAAACCGAGCCCCAGGGAACAAACAAGAACAAGAGCGCAGGTAGCTCGAAGCGTCAGCTGGTTCATCGGAACAAATGGTACATGGACCCTTGCCGCAATTGACGGCAGACTGAGCAAGCCGATTTGCCATCCCTGCCGCCGCTGGCGCATAGTGTGCCCGGTGGAGAAAGCATGAACAAACTCTATCCAGGCGCACAAGAGGCGCTCGCGGGCCTCGTCCGCGATGGAATGCTCATCGCCGTCGGAGGCTTCGGCCTGTGCGGCATCCCTGAGGCTCTCATCTTTGCTCTTCGCGCGACCGGTGCACGCAACCTGACCGTGGCCAGCAACAACGCCGGTGTCGACGGCTGGGGGCTCGGTCTGCTGCTCGAGTCGCGTCAGATACGCAAGATGATCTCCAGCTACGTGGGCGAGAACGCCGAGTTCGAGCGTCAATTCCTCGCCGGCGAAGTCGAGGTCGAATTCGCTCCGCAGGGCACGCTCGCCGAACGCATGCGCGCCGGCGGCGCCGGAATTCCCGGCTTCTACACGCGCACCGGTGTCGGCACCGACGTGGCGCGTGGCAAAGAAGTCCGCGAGTTTGACGGGCACCAGTACCTGCTGGAGCGCGCCATTAATGCCGATCTCGCGCTCGTTAAGGCATGGAAGGCCGACACGCACGGCAACCTCGTCTACCACCGCACTGCACGCAACTTCAACCCGAACGCCGCCACGTGTGGCCGCGTTACCGTCGCCGAGGCGGAGATCATCGTCAAGCCCGGCGATCTCGACCCCGACGAGATTCACACTCCCGGCATCTTTGTACAGCGCCTCGTCCACAATCCGCATCCCGAGAAGCGCATCGAGAGGCGCACGGTGAGAAAGGAATAGCCATGTCCTGGACAAGAGAACAGATGGCCGAGCGCGCGGCCCGCGAGTTGCAGGACGGTTTCTATGTGAACCTCGGCATCGGCATGCCCACGCTGTGCGCAGGCTGCGTTCCCCCGGGCGTGACGGTGATCCTCCAGTCGGAGAACGGGCTGCTCGGAATGGGTGCCTATCCGGTCGACAGCGAGGTCGACGCCGACCTCATCAACGCCGGCAAGGAGACCGTGACCTTTCTGCCGGGCGCCTCGACCTTCTCCTCCGCCGACTCCTTCGCGATGATCCGCGGCGGCCACGTCGACCTCGCCATCCTTGGCGCCATGCAGGTCTCCGAGCGAGGCGATCTCGCCAACTGGATGATCCCGGGGAAGCGCGTGAAAGGCATGGGAGGCGCGATGGACCTTGTCAACGGCGTGCGCCGCGTGGTCGTGCTGATGGAGCACACCGCCCCCGACGGCAGCCCAAAGCTCCTGCCTGCTTGCACACTCCCACTTACCGGCGTGCAGGTGGTCCATCGTGTCATTACGGACCTCGGCGTCATCGACATCACGCCCGAAGGCTTCGTCTGCGTCGAACTCGCCCCCGAGGTCACGTTCGAAAAGCTGGCCGCGAAGACCGGCGGGCGAGTGCGAATGCAAGTCTGATCTCTAGGCCAGCACCGGATAAACGACTCCCGTCAGCTCCTCGCTGACGGTCCACAGCCTACGCCCTGCCTGTTGGTCGAGCGCCTGCGGCCGCGGCTGCACAACCTTCGGATAGCCGCCCGCCTCTCCGAAGCCGTCAGGTCCGATGTACTGGCCGCCCTGTACCTCGGGCGCCGTCGCAGCATACAGCGTTGGCAATGCGCCCATCTCATCGTTCTGGAACAGAAAACGGCCGAACATTCGCATAAAGCGACTCTTGAAGTCACTCCCGGGCCCCGCGATATTCGTTACCGAAATGCCCGGATGCACAGCGACGCTGACTAGCTTGCTGCCCGCTTCACGCGCCCGCCGGTCCAGCTCACGGACAAACAGGATGTTCGCCAGCTTCGACATGTTGTACGCTCCCCACGGCGAGTAGTTCTTCTCGCCCTGCAGGTTGTCCCACTCCATCTTTCCGTTGCGGTGCGCCAGCGAGGCCACCGTGACCACCCGCGGAGCCTCGGCCTTCAGCAGCGCTGGCATTAGCAGGCCGGTCAGGGCAAAATGCCCCAGGTGGTTTGTCCCAAACTGCCGCTCGAAACCGTCCACCGTCTGCTCGCGCTTTGGCAGCGCCATCACGCCGGCGTTGTTGACCAGGACATCGAGCCGCGCCCCGCTGGCAACAAACTCGCCTGCAAAACCCCGGATCGACGCCAGCGACGCCATGTCCAGTGGCACAATCGCCACATCAGCCTGCGGAAGCTCGGTCAGAATCCTGCTGCGCGCGGCCTCACCCTTCGCCCTGTCCCGCACGCCCAGCAACACCTGGGCCCCATGCCGGGCCAGTTCTCGCGCCGCCTGGAAGCCAATCCCGCTGTTCGCGCCGGTCACCAGGACCGTCTTGCCTGCCTGCGGCGCTATCGCCGCAGACGTCCATCCCTGCTTCGCCATTCTTCTGCCTCTTGCGGGCTCACCAGCCCCGGCTTCAATGCTATCAACCGCTTTCCGGGACCGGGGCGCGTCTTCCGACACATCCTGTACGTCAGAATCTCTATCCAACATTCCAGGAAGTACCCGGAAGACGTGGCTACGCTGTAAGATGAGGCTTTGCGTCGTAGGTTACAATCGGACGGCAAGGCCATTATCTGGAGGCTCCACCAGGCGCGCCTTGGCGACGCGAAAGAGCGAGATTGTCGAAGGGGAAGGTTCTCTCATGAAACTTTGCGCACGAATCATTGCAGGCTTTGCGCTGCTTACTGTGCTTGGAAGCACCATTGGCTGTGCGAAGCTGCGGGCGCGCGATCAGCTTGTCAAGGGCGTGGAGGCGTTCAAGGCGGGCCACTACGAAGAAGCGGTCAACCACTTCCAGAACTCAATCGCCCTGGACCCCAATTACGAGTCGGCGCGGCTCTATCTCGCGACCGCCTACAGCTACCAGGTCGTCCCCAACCTCGACACGCCCGAGAACCTTGCCACCGCCAAGAAGGCGATGGACGGCTTCAATGAGGTGCTCGCCAAGAATCCGAACGATCTCGACGCGCTGCGCCAGATCGCCTCTATCCAGCGCAACATCAAGCAATTCGATCAGGCGAAAGCGACTTACCAGAAGATCATCTCGCTGGATCCGAAGGACGCGGAAGCCAACTACACGATCGGCGTTATCGACTGGACGCAGGCGTATAAGAATGCCGTGCAGATCCTCGGCGACCAGGGCCTGCAGGACGACGGCAACGGCAACGTGAAGATGAACAAGGCCACCTGCGCCAAGATCAAGGAAGCCAACACACAGCTTGTCACCGAGGGCATGCAATACCTCGAGCGTGCGGTGCAGATTCGGCCAACCTACGATGACGCGATGCAGTATCTAAACCTCAACTATCGTCGCAAGGCCGATCTCGACTGCCCGAACGATGCCGACCGCAAGGCCGACCTGGCCACGGCCGACGAGTGGGTTCAGAAGGCAATTGGCGCCCGCAAGGCCAACGAGGCTGCGAAGGAGAAGGCGGCCCAGGGCGGCATCACGATGCAGAACACCCAGTAGTTGTTAGCTTCGACACCAAAGAAGGCCTCCCACCCGGGAGGCCTTCTTTGCGTTCATAGCCGCAATCACGGCGGATGGTTAACGCGCTGGCCACGTCCACTTCGGCCGATTGAACATCGTCGCTCCCTCCAGCGTCGTCTCGCCGAGCTCCTTTAGAAGATGAAGCCTTGTGCACAGCGACGACGACGTGAGTACCTCGATCAACTGCGGCGCATGCGACACCGCGATGATCTGCGTCTGCTCTGCCGCCGCAAGAATCAATCTCGCCAACGCAGGCAGCAGATCCGGATGCAAACTCGTCTCTGGCTCATTCAGCACCATCAACTGCGGCGGCCGCGGGGACAGCAGCGCCGCTGCCCACAGCAAATACCGCAACGTTCCATCCGACAGCTCCGACGCCGCAAGCGGCCGCAGCAGGCCATGCTGCTGCAACTGCAGCTCAAAACGCCCGTTCTGCGCATCCACATACAAACGGCTCCCTGGAAACGCATCTTCGATCGTTTTCTTCAGGACCCCATCTTCTCGAACCTCGATGATCGTCTGCAACGCCGCAGCGAGATTGCTTCCGTCGTGACTGAGTACAGGTGAAAACGTTCCAATCTGGGCCGTCCTCGCTGGGGAAGCAGCATCCGTACGGAAACCGTCATAGAAACGCCATCCACGCACCGCCTCGCGAATCTCCAGCATCTCCGGCGCCCGCTGCGGGTCCGCAATGCTCGCCAGCATGCTGTCGGAGTCATTCAGATGCTGCGTCAGCATCACCGGCTCTTCATCCTTCGTCGTCGACAGCCAGACGAAGTTGTTCCGCCGATCCACCAGAGCTGCGGCCTTGCGATAGAACGGCCCATGCCAGATGCACTCGCGTTTAATCAATGGATCGAGCCCAAACATCGTCACAAACGTCGGCTTTGGATATCCGAGATCGATGCTGTAGCTATAACAATCGCCGCCGAATCCCAGCTTCAGACTCGCAACACCTCGCTTCGCCAGCGGCTCGACCTCGTGCACTCCCTGCCGGACGCTGCGCGCTATTGTCTCCGGGCCAGCCCAGAACGTCGCCGACAACCCACCCTCCGTCGCCAGCGACGCCACGACCGCGTTTTGCGCCGCATCAGTCAACAATCGCAGCGACCTGTATACACTCGATTTCCCGCTGCCATTCGCGCCCGTGATCAGGCTCAATTGCCCCAGCGGCAACACCAGGTCCCGCAGCGACCGATACCCTTGGACGGCGACCGTGCGAATCATGAAAAACAGCCTATCCTGACACCAAGGATGGAGCCAGCATGCGCCCTCAACCTCTCATCGCGGTCACCGATGTCGAAGCCAGCAGCCGCTGGTACCAGCGTCTTCTCGGCCTTCGCAGCGACCACGGTGGCCCCCACTACGAGCGACTCAGCTTCGATAACCAACTGATCCTGCAACTCCACAGCTTCGAGGCCGAGCACCACCACGGCCCCATCGCCAACAGCGCGGACAGGCCCTACGGCAACGGCCTCCTCCTCTGGTTCGAGGTCGACGACATCGACGCCGTCATCCAGCGCGCCAACGAGATGTCCGTCGAAATGATTCTGCCCCGCCACCGCAACCCTCCCAATGGCGACGGCGGCCCCAACCACTGGGAGTGCTGGATGCGCGACCCCGACGGCTACATCCTCGTCGTCGCCAGCCCGGATGGGTCCGCCACCGGCAAATGGCCCGTCTGACACCGCCTACTCGCCTGCCCCTTCGCTAGACTCCCGCTGTAGTGCGAACCGCTCCCGCACCACATACCGCGACCCACCTGGCGAGAGCTGGCTCTCGTATAACAGAAACTCTGCTACGCCCCAGCGAGCACTCGGCCTCTGCTGTTCGGCCGCACGCCGCAATGGCTCCATAGCGTTTCTTCCATCGCGGTTTTTCGCGCGTGCCAGCGTGATATGCGCTCGGTACGGTCTGTCCTCCACATCGAGCCCAGCCTTCCGCACCGCCACCGCCACCGCCTCATACAGTCTCAGCAGTTCTGCCGAGACATCCACTTCCACATGCAGAATCCCTGCCCGCTCAAACACTCCCAGACGATCTATCCGAAGGGCAAGCGCCGGCTGCCTCACCCTGGCGAGCTCCTGCACCAATCTCACGCGCGCCGCGTCATCCACCGCACCGAGGAAGACCAGCGTCACGTGCCACTGATCCCGCGTCGACCACCGCAGCCCATCATCCTTTGCGCGCAACCGCAGAGTGAGCCGCTCCAGAGTCTCCTTCACAGCTTCCTCAACCGCCAGCCCCACAAACAAACGCATGCGCCCAGCCTACGCCCTGCTTGTATCCCGCTCACAGTCTGCCTAGACCGATAGCGCTCGCTCCCGCGGCCTTCGCAGCTCCTACAGCTGCCGCCACCTCGCGATAGCTTACACGCGAACTTGCACTCACATAGACGCCGCGCTCCGCGCGCACACGCAAACTCGCGAGCAATGCGTCTCGCAGGTTATCCCTATCGACAACGTGTCCCTCAACTTCGTACCTGATGTTCGCATCTGGCTGTCCAGCATCGTCTCCGAGCACTCGCAAGCTGACCGGCCCGACCACCGGCACATCAGCCTTCGGCCTCTGCGGGATACGGCTCTCCAGCCCGCGTGGCGTTATCGGCACAATGACCATAAAGACAATCAGGAGCACCAGCAGCACATCAATTAGCGGCGTTACGTTGATCTCAGACTGTTGAGCCGAACTCGACACGGAAAAGGCCATAGCTACACCTCACTATTGAAATGAGCAGCAGGCGAGCAACATTTTGTGTGCTTTAGGAGAAATCCAACAGCCCGGCGAGGGCTGTATCCGCGCAGGCCTTTCACAGAGCTTAGACACCGCGGAGCTTATACATGTTCCATGGAACGCACGAAAGGCCACTCTCGGCTCGAGAGTGGCCCTTCCATGGTCCGATTACGCTGCCCTTAGTGGCCGGCTTCGACCTGCGGCGTGATGATGCCGATGTTGGTCACGTCCGCCTGGTGACCCATACCGATCACCTGGGCGATCGTCCCGAAGTCCAGGTCCTTATCGCCCTTCACGAACATAACCTTCTCCTGCCGGGTCGAGAAGATCTTCTGGAGTTCCGGCTCGATATCCTGCCGCTGGAACTGCTGATCGTTGATCCTGTACTGCGGCAGCGCCGCGCCATTCGACTGCACCTGCACCACGATGGTGCGGTCATTCGGCTGGTCCTGCTGCGGATTCTTTGGCGGCTGCGGAACGAGTGCCTCAAGTCCTCTTGGCGTCACCGGCACGATCACCATGAAGATGATCAGCAGCACCAGAAGCACGTCGATCAGCGGCGTTACGTTGATATCGGAGGAGAGCCCGCCGCTTCCTCCAGCTGTCATTCCCATGATGCAAATCCTCTCTGCGAGTGTGGCCGGGCCACACCAGCCGTTACGACTGTGCCTGGTTGTCGGTCAGCAGATTGAGCTGGCTCACGCCGCCGACGCGCAGCGCATCGATTGTGTCCATCACCTTGCCGTAGTTCGCGCGCTCGTCTGCGCGCAGATACACCGACTTGTCTGCTGCCGGGTCAGTCTTCT
>Ga0335075_10014109_pt1 | contig 12015 bp, 7 predicted proteins | sample Lox_Sample_24_FD_206723 | JGI IMG/M metagenome (GOLD analysis project Ga0335075, IMG submission 206723) | Soil microbial communities from Loxahatchee National Wildlife Refuge, Florida, United States - Lox_Sample_2.4 | ecosystem: Environmental > Terrestrial > Soil > Wetlands | place: USA: Florida... | reverse complement strand
CGAGGCTCAACTGGCCTTGCGCATGCGCGCTGCTCGCGCCGAGCTCGGATTGCCTGAGCGCTTCGCCTGAGCGCTCCGGCCGGCGCGGGTGGCGGGGCTTGCCGGGTGCACCGACCGACCGGGTGTGTGCGTGGGGTCTCAGGCGCGACGGCGAAGCCAGGAAACCCTCCGGCGCGGTGAATACGCTCAGGTACATGCACGACGGTGAGCGCCTGGCGGTGATCGATCTCGGCTCCAATTCGTTCCGGCTGGTTGTGTTCATGGCCGGCGAGGGCTGGTGGCGGCGCACTGATGAGATCTACGAGCCGGTGCGCATCGGCGAGGGGCTGGCTGCCAGTGGGCGGCTTGGGGAGGCGCCGATGCGCCGGGCGCTGGCGACACTGGACGTGTTCGACCATTTTTGCCGCGCGGCACGCCTGGGCGAGGGCGAGGTGGACGCAGTCGCGACCAGCGCGATCCGCGACGCTGAGAACGCCGCGGGGTTCCTGGCGCTGGCGCGCGAGCACACGAGCTTGCCGATACGCGTCCTCAACCGCGAGCAGGAGGCACGCTACGCCTACCTGGCAGCGGTCAACTCGACGACGCTGAGCGAGGGGTGCGTGCTGGACCTTGGCGGGGGCTCGCTGCAGCTCGTGCGCGTCGTCGATCGCCGGGCGCGCGAGCTCGAGGCGTGGCCGCTCGGCGCGGTGCGCATGACCGAGCGGTTTCTGCCGAGCAATGGTGGACGCCGCAAGGCCGAGCGCAAGCAGATCGAGGTGCTGCGCGAGCACGTCGCCGGCGAGCTGGCTCGCGCGCAGTGGCTGGATCGCGCCGGCTCGCGCCTGGTTGGCATGGGCGGCACCGTGCGCAATCTTGCCGCCGCCGTTCAGCGCGCACAGGGTCTGCCCTCGAATGGAGTACAGGCCGCGCGCGTGAGCCTCGCGGCGCTGGACGAGCTGGTCGAGCGCCTGGCCGCGCTGCCCGCCTCCCAACGCAGCTCCGTGCCGGGCATCAAGCCGGCCCGCGCCGACCTGATCCTGGCGGGCGCGATCGTCGTGCAGGGCGTCCTGCTGGCGGGCGGGTTTCAGGAGCTGGAAGCGACCGAAGCGGGACTGCGCGAGGGCGTGTTCTTCGAGCGGCTGCTCTCGGACGATCGGACGAGGGCAGCGGCTGCTGCAGGCGCGAGCAGTGATGCGGGCAGGAGTGCGGGCGCCCGTGGACGCGCACGCGCGGATGGCGACGGGGATGCCATGGGCGACTCGGTGCCGCTGTTTGCCGATCTGCGCCGCTCGAGCGTGCTGAACCTCGCCGCCCAGTACCTGCCTGACATGACCCACACCGAGCACGTCGCGATGCTCGCGCTGGCGATGTTCGACGAGCTCGCCCGCCTGCGTCTGCATCCCGGCGACCCGGTCGAGCGCGAACTGCTGTGGGCGGCGTGCATGTTGCACGACATCGGCATGTCGGTCGACTACGACGACCATCACAAGCATTCCCGCTACCTGATCCTCAATGCCGGTCTGCCCGGCTACTCGCAGACCGAGGTGGCGATCGTCGCCCAGGCGGCGCGCTACCACCGCAAGGGCATGCCCGACCCGGGGCCGCTCACGGCTCTGTTCGGGCCCGGCGACGCACAGCGACTGGATCGCTGCGCGGTGCTGTTACGCCTGGCGGAGGATCTCGAGCGCTCTCGAGATCAGCTCGTGCGCTCGGCGCGCGTAGCGCTCGAGGACGGCACAGTGCAGCTGCGTCTGATCGCCGACGGCGAGCTGGCCGTGCCACGGTGGGCGGCGAGCCGCGAGAGCGAGTTGTTCGCCCGCGCCTTTCATCGCGAGCTGTCGGTCGCCGCCTGAGGGTGCGCTGTCTCGCTCCCGAGAGTCGCCGCCCCCAGGGATCCTGCGTGCTGAGAGGTGCCGTCCCGTTGCTCGGGCATCTCCCGTATCCGAGAGCCTGTGCCGTTCGGGCGACACAGACGTCGGTGTTGGGCGTTCGCGCTCAGCTCCTCCGCAGCTCGCGCTCGCGCCCGGCGCAGTCGTACAGCAGCAGTGCGTTGGGGTTGATCGGCTTGGGCTGCCAGGCGGCTGCCGGGACGACTTCGCACGCCGCGATCACGGCGCGCGTGCCGGCGTTGCCGCCGCGTTCGGAGTAGGCGCCGCCGAGCACCACGTAGCGAGCCTCTCCCAGTCCTACGAGCCGCGCGAGGATGGGTCCGTTCACGGCAGGATCGTCGCCGCTGTAGCCGCCCATGGCCCCAGCATCGTCGCCGAGCAGGATCGCCGGCGCGGCTGTGTCGGACGCCTCGGTCAGCACGTCCCAGCGGGTACCCGGACGGTGCGAGTTGACGTAGGCGATGAGTGCCTTGGTGACGCGCAGCGCGTAGGGATCCACGCCCAGCCGCCCGACCGATGCCGCGGCGCGCGGGCCGGCGGCGGGGAACGTGCCCTCGACCGCGAAGTCCCACGTTGTCGAGGCGAACACGGCGGGGGCGATCAAAAGCAGACATAGGGTCAGCGCGATCGCCGGTCCCGCGAGGCGGCGCGAGACGAACAGCACGAGGATACCGGCGGCGCCGCCCACGATCAGCAGCGGAAACAGCCAGCGCAGATAGTGGGGTTCATACCCCAACAGCCGCAGCTGCACCGCCACGGTCGTCACGATCGCGATCGCGGCCAGCCCCAACCGTGCCGGGCGCCAGCGACCCGGCGCGATGAACGCGACCGCTCCGGCGCCGATCAGCCCAGCGGCGCTCGGTCCGAGCGCTGAGACGTAGTAGGGGTGGACGATGCCTTTGCCAAAGCTGAGCACGACCGCCTCGATCAAGAACCAGCCGGCGAGCACGATCAGCGCCGCGACGCGGGGGTCGCGCCGCCAGCGCCGCGGCGAGGATTCGCGCTCGCCGAGCTCGTTCTCGTCCGCGACCCGGGCCTCGCCGGAGGGTGCCGCCGTCCCGAGTGTCCACAGCGCGATCGCGAGCATGCCGAACAGCGCGAACGGCAGCATCCAGCCGGCCTGGCCTCCCAGCTCGACTTTGATCAGCCGCAGCGGCCCGGTCGCCCCGCCGAACGCGGTCGGCTCGCGCGCGCGACCATTGGGCAGGTACGTGGAGGGGGGTTTGGGGGGCGGCGCCGGGTGGGCCGGATGTCGCGCGGGGGCCGGGGGTGGCGGAGCCGGCGCGGGTGGCGCTTGGCCCCGGGCGGCGGCCGCCGCCGCAGCCGTGCGCTGGGCGCGGGCGCGCAGAGCGGCCCGTTCGAGATCGGCGAGCGAGCCGTACTTGACGACGACGGGGATGCGTCCGGGCCCGCCGACCTGGCCTTCGACTCGTCCCAGGCCGTTGTAGTCGAACGTGAGGTTGCGCTCGGTGTTGTTCGTCGAGCCGCCCACGAACGGCCGCTGCGAGGCGGGTGTCAGTTCGACCGCCACAGACCACGACGCCGACACCAGCGCGAGCACGACCCCGGCGGCGGCCAGCTGCCAGACACGGCGCGTAAGCGCGCCCGGGGCGCACACCAGATAGCCGAGCGCGAGGCCGGGCACGACCAGGTAGGCGGCGAGCGTCTTGGCGTTGAAGGCGAGCCCGACGAGCACCGCACAGCCCAGCAGCGTGCGCAGCCGCCCCGATTCGATCGCGCGCAGCCCGACGCCGCAGGCAAGGGTCATCAGCAGGATCAGCACCGAGTCCACGCCGTTCTCGCGCGAGATGGCCACGAATGACGGGTACACGGCCAGCGCGAGCGCGCTGGCCACGCCGGCGGCGGGGCCGAAGCGAGGGGCGATCACCCAGTACATGGCCGCGACCGTCAGCACGCCCATGATCGCCTCGGGCAGCAGCAGGCTGAGCGGGTGAAAGCCGAACACCGCGGCGCTCAGGCCCTGGATCCACAGCGCCAGCGGCGGCTTGTCGACGGTGATCATCCCGCCCGGATCGAATGAGACGAAAAAGAAGTTGTGGGCGGAGCGCAGCATCGAGCGCACCGCCGCCGAGTAGAACGTGTTGCCGTATTCGTTGCGGGCCAGACGGTTGATGTTCAGCACGGCCGACAGCACCATCACGCCGAGGAGCGCCAGGTGTTGGATCCGCACGCGTCCGGCCGCGCGGCGTAACAATCCCTCGTGGGGCGCAGGCGTCGCTGCCGGCGCGGGCACTGTGGTTGCCGGAGGCGTGGCGCCGGGCAGGGTGGTGGTCTGTTCGGTTGAGCTCATCGATCGGACAATCGCCGGCGTAGGCGGCCGCGTATGCGCGGGCAGCTCATGGTCGGGGAGAGAGCGCCGCCAGGAGCCGGTCGAGGTCGCCCTCGTCGTTCCACGCCCCGACCGAGGCGCGCAGCCAGGGCCTTGAGGGAATGTTACGCAGGATCACCCCCGCGGCACGCAACCGTTCGCGCTCTGCCTCGGGGTCGGGACTCGCGAAGGACACGAGCGTTGTATTTCCTCGCGGGCCGACCTCGCGGCCGTGCTCGAGCTCGAGCTGGCCGGCCAGATGTCCAGCCAACTCTCGCGCCCGCGCGTGTACGGCCGGCCAGCCGGCATCCTGCAGCACGCGCACGGCCGCCAGCGCGCAGGCGAGCGTCTCTGCGCTCAGCGCCATCGTGTCCAGCGCCCGCGCATCGGAATGGACCGTCGCGTCCAGGCCGGCGTCGGGGTCGGCGAGCGAGCCGTATCCGCGGCGCTGCACGCGCAGGCGCCCGCGCAACTCGGGACTCACGTACAGCATGCCGGTCCCGTCCGGCCCGCACAGCCACTTCTGCCCGGCGCCCGCGTAGGCGTCGCAGCCCAGCGTGTGCACCTCGACGGGGATCGCGCCGGCGCCCTGGGCGCCGTCGAGCAGCACCGGCACCTCGACCTCGGCCAGCTCGCGCTGCGCGACGCAGCCGCTCATCCAGCCCACGTGCGAGCACGCGATCAGGCGCGTACGCGGGCCGACCGCCTCGGCGATCCGCGTGAGCGGCGCCATGCGCACGCTAACCCCGTGCAGCTCGCGAGCGGCGCCGAGCGCGCCGAGCAGGCCTGGATGCTCCTCGTCGCTGGTCAGGATCTCATCGCCCGGGCCCAGGCCGTCGGGCATGCTCCTGCCGCCGGGATCTCGCATCAACCCGCCGATCACCTGGGCGAGCCCCTCGCTCGTGCATGTCGTCAGCGCGAGGTGCGCGGACTCGCAGCCGAGCACGGCGGCGTACGCGGTGCGCAGCTGTTCGCTCAGCTCCCGGCGGCGTTCGAAGTGGGCCATGGCACGGCCTTCACGCGCCTCGCGTTCGAGCTCGGCCGCGCTGGCCTGAGCGGCCGCGGCGGGCAGCGGACCGTCGGTGCCGGCGTTCAGGTAGGCGAGCCGCTCGAGCACTGGGTAGTTGGCGCGTAGAGATGACAGGGACACGGCGAGCGAGCATAATGGCTGCCATGGTGGGGGACAGCTCCGCGACGCCGCTGTGGCGCCCCTCCTCGCAGTGGCTGGAGCGCGCGGAGATGACCCGCTTTGAGCGTTACGCCGGTGAGCGCGCCGGCCGTACATTCGCCGGCTACGAGGAGCTGTGGGAATGGTCGGTGTCCGATGTGGAGGCGTTCTGGGCGGCCATATGGGATTACTGCGGCGTACGCGCGTCCAAGCCGTACGAGCGCGTGCTGGACTCCCGCGTCATGCCCGGGACGCGCTGGTTCGCGGGCGCCGAGCTCAACTACGCCGAGAACCTGCTCACCGGTCGGAGATCGTCGGATCTCCGACCGATAGGAGATCAGATGCGATCTCCACATCGGCCAGCCAGCCACGCCGATATGGACGCGATCGCGGTGCTGCACGCCTCTGAGCTGCGCGAGCTCGGCTCGCTGAGTTGGGGCGAGCTGACCGTGCAGGTCGCGGCCGTGGCCGCGGGGCTGCGGGCGTTGGGGGTCGCGCGCGGAGATCGCGTGGTCGCGTACATGCCGAACATCCCCGAGACGTTGATCGTGTTTCTGGCGAGCGCATCGATCGGCGCCGTCTTCTCGAGCGCCGCCCCCGAGTTCGGCGCGCGCAGCGTGATCGACCGCTTCGCCCAGATCGAGCCCACGGTGCTGTTCGCGGTTGACGGGTACCGCCACGGCGGGCGCGACTACGACCGCTCAGAGCAGGTCCGCGCGATCGCGGCGGAGTTGCCGACGCTGCGCCACACGGTGATGCTGCCGTATCTGTCCGGGGATCCATCGAGCGCCGGCCTGAGCGGTGCGATGGTCTGGGATGAGCTGATCGAGCGGGGGAGGGACGCCGGCGCGCCGGCGATCGAGTTTGAGCAGGTTCCGTTCGATCACCCGCTGTGGGTGCTGTATTCCTCGGGCACGACCGGGCTGCCGAAGGCGATCGTGCAGGGCCACGGCGGGATCCTGATCGAGCAGCTCAAGAAGAGCCTGCTGCACCTGGACCTGCACGCGGGCGATCGCATGTTCTGGTTTACGACGACCGGCTGGATGATGTGGAACTTTCTCGTCGGCTGCCTGCTCTCGGACGCCGCGATCGTGCTGTACGACGGCAGTCCGGGATACCCTGACATGGGCGTGTTGTGGGAGCTCGCGCAGCGCACGCAGATGAGCTGCATGGGCGTGTCCGCCGGATATCTGGCCGCGTGCGAGCGAGCCGGCGTGGAGCCCGCGCGCGACTACCAGTTGAGCTCGCTGCGCGCGATCGGCTCGACCGGCTCGCCGCTTTCGCCCGAGAGCTACCGCTGGGTGTACGAGCACGTGGGGCGCGAGGTGTGGCTGTTCTCGACCAGCGGCGGCACCGACGTGTGCACCGCGTTCGTCGGCGGTTGCCCGTTGTTACCCGTGTACGAGGGCGAGCTGCAGGCCCGCGCGCTCGGCTGCGCGGTGCAGGCATGGGACGAGCGCGGCGAGAGCGTCATCGACCGCGTCGGCGAGCTCGTGATCGCCGAGCCGATGCCCTCGATGCCGCTGTTTTTCTGGGGCGAGGATCCGCCCACGCCCGATGGTCGCGGGGGCGAGCGTTATCGCGAGAGCTATTTTGCGATGTATCCCGGCGTGTGGCGCCATGGCGACTGGATCAGGATCACTCCGCGCGGGGGCGCCGTCATCTATGGCCGTTCGGACTCGACGATCAATCGTCAGGGCGTGCGCATGGGCACGAGCGAGATCTATCGTGCCGCGGGCGCCGTGCCGGAGGTGGTGGACGCGTTGGTCGTCGACGTGCCGGACGCCGATGGTGAGCTTTCGATGATCCTGTTCGTAGTGCTCGCCGAAGGAGCCGTTCTCGACGATGAGCTGCGTGCGCGAATCGCCGCGCGTATCCGCGAGGACTGCTCGCCGCGGCACGTGCCCAACGAGATCGTCCAGATCGAGGCGGTCCCGCGCACGCTGTCGGGCAAGGTGCTGGAGGTGCCGGTCAAGCGCATCCTGATGGGCGTGCCCGCCGAGCAGGCGGCCAGTGCCGGCTCGCTGGCCGACCCGCATGCACTCGACTTCTTCGTCGCGCTGGCACGGGAGCGACAGTCGGCGAGCGGGCGGGCGGACGGCGGATGAGATCGAGGTTGCTCGACGGGCGTTGAACGCGCGCGCACGTACGCGCACGCGCTTACAACGTCGGCAGAGCCACCACACACGGCCTCATCCGAAACATCTGCGAGCAGGAGTGCATACCGTCGGCGTCGAAACAGACCGCCGACGATGAAGCGTTCCGCCACGCCCACCGCCCCGGCGCCGCCCGTGAACGGCACGAGCGAGCACCAGAGCCTGTCCCGCTACATCCAAGCGCGGTTCGAGGAATGCTCGCGCTCGCAAAAGGATGTCGCTCAGTACATCGTCGACCATCTCGACGAGGCTGCGTTTCAAACCGCCGAGGAGCTGGCTCGGCGCGCGAACACGTCCAGCTCGACCGTCGTGCGCTTCTCCCAGGCGCTCGGATTCGAGGGGTTCCCGGAGTTGCAGGCCGCCGCGCGCGAGGAATACCGTCGCGTGCACGCCGCGGCTCCAGCCGCCACCGGCAGCGCCACCGCGAACACCAATGGCGCGGGCGGCGGTGGCTCGACGCCACTGTTCTCGCTCGACCAGAACGAGTTCGAGTCCGCGCTGAGCGCCGACTACCTGAACATCGAGGAGACCGCCCGCAAGGTGTCGCGCAGCTCGGTGGAAGCGCTCGTGCAGGCGATCGTCGAGGCCGAGAAGGTGCTCGTCGCGGGCACCGATCAGATGGCGTTCTTCGCCAGCTACCTGCGCCACCTGCTGATGCTGCTGGATCTGCGCGTGGACGTCGTCGCCAGCCCTTCCCAGGAGGCGCTGTCGCGCCTGGGGCGCATCGACCAGGCCACGCTCGTGATCGGCCTGTCCGCCGGCCGGCCCCACCCGCTGGTCGTACGCGCGATGAAGCTCGCGCGCCACCGCAAGGCGCGCACGGCCGCGATCACCGATGCGACGCTGTCGGAGGTCGCCAAGCTCGGTCAGATCAAGCTGTACTACTCGTCGAACTCGCCGGCCTACGTGCGCTCGCACGCCGCGCTGCTGAGCGTGATCCAGGCGCTCGCATACGGCGTCTACTCGCAGGACTCCGCGCAGTACGACGACCGCATCAAGGCGTTCCGGCTGAAGTGACGCGGGACGCGCACAAGCTCGTGCCCGCGAAAAACGACGGGCACGAGCTTGTGTCGCGCCCGCTGAAGCTGAACTTTTGAATGGGCGCGGCCTTATGTGGAGGTGTGAGCGCAAGCTATCCTCCAGCCATGCGCGATGAGGCGACGTTTCGGGTCAAGACCGGGCTGGCGGAGATGCTCAAGGGTGGGGTGATCATGGACGTGGTCACACCCGAGCAGGCGCGCGTGGCCGAGGAGGCGGGCGCGGCCGCCGTGATGGCGCTCGAACGTGTGCCGGCGGACATCCGCCGCGACGGTGGGGTCGCGCGCATGTCCGACCCGGAGATGATCGCGGGCATCCAGCAGGCGGTGTCGATCCCGGTGATGGCCAAGGCGCGGATCGGACACTTCATGGAGGCACGCGTGCTTCAGGCGCTGCAGGTCGACTATGTCGACGAGTCGGAGGTGCTCACGCCCGCCGATGAGTCAAACCACATCGACAAGCACGCGTTCAAGGTGCCGTTCGTGTGCGGCGCGACCAATCTGGGGGAGGCGCTGCGGCGCATCGGCGAGGGCGCCGCGATGATCCGCTCCAAGGGCGAGGCCGGTACCGGCGACATCGTCGAGGCCGTCCGCCATATGCGCGCGATCACCGGTGAGATCCGCCGCCTGACCACGCTCGGCCAGGACGAGCTGCCGACCGCCGCCAAGGAGCTCGCGGCGCCGCTTGCGATCGTGAGTCAGGTCGCCGTCGACGGGCGCTTGCCGGTCGTGCTGTTCTGCGCCGGGGGCATCGCCACGCCCGCCGACGCGGCACTGATGATGGCGCTCGGCGCCGAGGGCGTGTTCGTCGGCTCGGGCATCTTCAAGTCCGACGATCCCCCCGCACGGGCGCGGGCGATCGTGGAGGCGACCACGCACTGGGAGGACCCCGAGCGAGTAGCCTCCGCCTCGCGCGGTCTGGGGGCGGCGATGGTGAGCTTGGAGAGCTCCAAGCTGGAGGGCGATCAGCTGCTCGCCGCTCGCGGCTGGTAGCGGCGTGCCACCGCTGGTAGGCGTGCTCGCGCTACAGGGTGGGTTCGAAGCGCACGAGCGAGTGCTGAGGCGCCTCGGGGCCGGGGTGCGCGAGGTACGCACCGTCGCCGATCTGGATAGCCTGGACGCGCTTGTGATCCCGGGAGGGGAGTCGACGACGATGACGCTCGGAATCGAGCGCGAGGGGTTGGCCGAGCCGCTGCGCCGGCTGGCGCGCACGGGCATGCCTATTCTTGGCTCCTGCGCCGGGCTGATCATGCTCGACCGCGATCACTTGGGGATCATGGACATGCGCGCGCAGCGCAACGCGTTCGGCCGCCAGTTGCAGAGCTTTGAGACCGATCTGAGTGTTCGCGGGCTGGATGGCGGCCTCGCACACGGCGATCCTGCCCGTGCCGAGCATGACCGTGACCAGGATGCGCGCCCGCTGCGCGCGGTGTTCATCCGCGCCCCCTGGATAGCTGAGCACGGCCCGGATGTCGAGGTGCTGGCGGTGATCGACGGCCATCCCGTGGCCGCGCGGCAGGGCTCGGTGCTGGCGGTCGCGTTTCACGCCGAGCTGAGCGAGGACGACCGCTTGCATCGCCTGCTGCTGCAGCTGATCGCCGCTCGCGGGTGAATCACGCCGTATCGCGACTCGCGCATACATCTCGGGGACGGCGCGGGCCAGTTTCGGCCCCGGTTCAGGCCGCCTGAAAGCGCACGACGCCGTCGGGTTCGTCGGCGTGTTCGACGACGCGCTCGTCTGCCAGCAGCAGGTCGATGTGGCCGAGCACCTCGGAGATCGTCAGAAAGGCCTGGGTGACGGCGACGTTGCCCCACAACTCGGTCGCGATCTCATGCGCGCTGCGCGGACGCTGTGCGATCAGACGGTGGATCTTCTCGGCGCGACGCGCGTGCATGCGCAGGCGTTCGTCGATCAGCGCCGCATGGTCTGAGATCGGCTCGCCGTGGCCGCTCAACACGAGCGAAAGCTGCATCTCACGGGTCTGGCGCAGCGAGGCGATGTAGTCGAGCAGCGCGCGCGGGCGGGGTCCGGTGAAATCTGGTTCCGCCCCGAGCGGCCGTGTGAGCAGCGGGTTGGAGGAGATGTGCGCGATCAGGTGGTCGGCGGCGAGCATGATCGCATGCGGGCCGTTGCTCTCGCTCTCGCGGGGCGATCCGTCGTGTGGGTCCGGCGAGAAGTCCTGCACGAACACGGTGTCCGACGGGCTGTGGCCTGGCCGGTGCAGCACACGCAGCGTGCGGTCGCGCAGCTTCAACTGCTCGCCGTCGCCCAGCGGCCGGGTGATCTCCACGGAGGAGCCCCACGCGCGAAAGCTCGCCGACACGGCGCGCAGCGCGGTGACTACGTCGGCGGGAATGCCGTGTTCGAGCATGATCTGCTGGGCGAACCGGTCGTCGAGCTCGGCCTGGGCGCGATAGTCGCCGAGGTAGGGCGCGAGGCGGTCGAGCGCCGCCACCTCGGCCCCCGAGCGGCGTGCGAGGATCGCGGCCAGGCCGAAGTGGTCGATGTGCTGGTGGGTGATCACCAGCAGCCCGATGTCCTCGATCGCGTGCCCCCGCGCGCGCAGCGCCTGTTCGAGCTCGTCGAGCGCCTTGCCCGAGTTCGGGCCCGAGTCGATCAGCGTCAGCGGCGAGTCCTCGATCAGGTAGGCGTTGACGCGCCCGACCTGAAACGGCGTGGGGATCGCCAGGCGGTGAATGCCGGCGTCGGCGGCCCGCAGCAGCTCCTGCGGGGAGGGACGGGCGTCGTCGGCCGTGGTCGCGGTGCTCTGCTCGGGCATCGCCGGGAAGTATGAGGGCTGCCCTACAGTGGCGCGACCCCCAGCCCCGGACCGGCGGGCAGCGCGATCCGCCCGCCGCGCACCGGCAGCGGGTCGGGCTCGGGGAGATCGGCGAACACAGACAGCGTCGCCAGCCCGCACGCCGGCAGCGCCCCCCGCGAGGCGAGTGCCGCGGCGGCGTGCAGTGCGGCGGCGACGCCCAGCGGCCCGTCGAGAGTGGAGGCGAGATAGACCTCGGCGCCCGCTGTGCGCACGAGCGCGGCGGCGGCCAGGAGGCCCGAGATCCCACCGCAGCGGGCGATCTTCAGGCATACCGCGTCCGCAACGCCCGCTCCAAGCGCGCCGGGCTCGGCGGCGGTCTCGTCGATCGCGATGCGCGTACTCACGCCCTCGCGCACCTCGCGGATCGCCTGCAGCCCGTGGGCCGGCTCCTCGACGAGCTCGAGCCCCGCGGGCGCGAGCGCCTCGATCGCGCGGATCGCCTGCGGCACGCTCCACACTCCGCCCGCATCCAATCGCAGCGCCGGCGTGGGGCCGATCGCGGCGCGCACCGCCGCCACGCGTCCGGCATCGTCGCCGCTGCCGACCTTCAGCTTGACGCACTCATACCCCGCTTGCACGGCGGCGCACGCCTGCTCGCTTGCGCCCTGCCGATCGAGCGTGGCTATCGTCGCGTT
>Ga0335075_10014107_pt1 | contig 12016 bp, 9 predicted proteins | sample Lox_Sample_24_FD_206723 | JGI IMG/M metagenome (GOLD analysis project Ga0335075, IMG submission 206723) | Soil microbial communities from Loxahatchee National Wildlife Refuge, Florida, United States - Lox_Sample_2.4 | ecosystem: Environmental > Terrestrial > Soil > Wetlands | place: USA: Florida... | reverse complement strand
GGTCGCAAGCGCGGCGGCCTGCGCCGCCTCGGCCGTGGCGGCGCGGGCGCGAACGACACCGGCGGCGGACGCGGCCGGGCGGAACGGGCGACCGCGGCAGCGGTGGCGGCAAGCGCGGGCGCCTTCGCGGGCGCGGGAACCGGGGCCAGCACGGCCGCCGGTGCGGGCAGGTGGAGCGGAGGGTCCGCGGCGACCGAAGGGGCGGGCGCGGTCGGGCCGACCGAGCCAATCCGGCCGGGCGGGCCGACCGGGCCCGCCGGGTCCGGGCCTTCCTGGCTGCCCGGCCGACCGCGGACGGTGACCGTCGCGGCGGTCTCGGTCGCGGTGATCGCGCTGCTCGCGGTCGGCGTGGTCGTGCTCCACCCGTTCGGTTCCGGCGGCTCGTCGGCGCAGCAGGCCGAGCTGGCAGGGTCCGGCTGGCAGGCGAGCCAGTCGGCGTCGGCCGCGGCCGCGCGGGCCCATCCGAGCGCGCAGGCCGGTCGTTCCGCGTCAGCCGTCGCCTCGCCGACCGGACGGCCGGGCAGCAGCCCGACCCCGGGTAGCGGGCGGGCAAGCGGCAAGGGCGCGCCGTCGGGCAGCGGGTCGGCCGGGGCGTCCCCGTCCGGGTCGGCCCCGTCGACCTCGAGCACGCCGGCCCCCGGGCCGTCGACCGCGAGCACCGGGATGCCCGACGCGGACGGCCTCTCGATCCTGTACGCGAGCGCGGGCGACCAGGCGCACGACTGCGTGATCATCGGCAGCGCCTACGACGCCGGGGTCAGCGCGACCGTGCAGGGAATCGTCTGCGCCGACATTCTCACCGCGACCGACTCCGGCGGCTACTCCGCCCAGGGGCAGCTCGAGCTCTACTGCCAGACCGCCAGCGGGTCCGACGTCCAGTGCGCGGACGTGGTCGCGCTGGGCGAGCTCGCCAACGCCAGCGGCGGCGTGACCGAGTCGACCGGCGACTACCAGTGCGGGCACAGCTTCGGCGCCTGCGCGACCGGCCGCAACTACGTCAAGACCGGCACCTACGCCTACTCGGGGGTGTCGATGTCGGCCTGCACCGCCAACGCGGCCGCCAGCACCGATACCTGGGGCCTGGCGGTCGGGGCGGGCGACACCAAGATCGAGCTGCCCGGCTCCGACGACTGGGTGAGCCTGACGTCCGCCAACGCCGACGACGGCAACAACGAGTCCACCGGCCACCACTACGTCTGCCCGTAAACCGCGGGCTCGAGGAAGGCGAACGCAATTATGTTGCACTCTGTTGAACCGGCTTGACACCCCATTCGTGTCATCGGTAGGCATATCTCACGGGACCGGGGATATTGATCACTTTGCGTGATTATTCCTTTACAAGTGGACAGAGGGGCGGAATGGCGTGTCCGACCTGAAGGTGGATTACCAGGCACTCTCATTCACCCACCAGACCCTCGGCGGGCTGGTGACTCAGTTCTCTGACATTCAGACCCAGCAGGCCCACTACGACTGGGCGATGGGCTCGGGGGCCGTGGCCGGGGCGATGGACAACTTCGCGGGCAACTGGAATTACCACCGCAAGCAGCTGATCAGCAGCATGAATGACCTTGACTCGATGGTCGCAACCGCACTGGAGCAATTCCCGAAGACAGACAATCAGCTCGCGCAGAATCTGACCAAGAAGTAGCTGAAGCGACAGGGGATAGTCAGATGGGACGACCGTCCGGCAGCCAGTGGCAGCCGCTCGGCTGGGACACCGACCCGGTGCCAGGCGACCCGGAGGTGATCAGTCAGGAGGCGCGCCTGCTGGCGTCGGTCGCGGACCAGATCAACGGACAGATCGCGGCGCTGAAGAAGATCTCGAGCGACCAGGCCAACATCGGCAAGACCGCCGACGCGATCAGGTCCTCGGCCAGCGACCTGGTCGGCACCCTGCAGGTCGTGGCCGAGCGCTACGAGCGGGTGTCGTCCGCGCTGACCGGCTGGGTCGGCGAGCTCGAGCAGGCGCAGAGCATGTCGATCCGCGCCCTGGACCAGGCCGAGGCACCGTACGCCCAGCTCAACCAGGTGGTGGCGCTGCCCGCGGGCGGCGGGCAGAGCACGTCGCGGCCGGGGTCGACGCTCCTTACCCAGCCCGGGGCGCTGCCGGGGTCGACCCTGCCGGGATCAAACCTGCCGGGCGGCAGCAGCACGCTGACCCCCGCCCAGCAGCAGGAGATCTCGAACTACCGCGCCGCCATGCAACGGGCCCAGGGCCAGGTCGACGACGCCAAGGCGCTGCTCAACCAGGCGATCAGCCTCCGTGACGACCAGGGCGGCTACTACGCCAGCCAGATCAACGACGCCGCCAACGACGCGCTGCGCGATAGCTGGTGGGACAAGTTCAAGAGCTGGGTCAGCGACAACGCCGGGTGGCTGAAGACGCTGGCGAAGGTGCTCGGCGACATCGTCGCCGTGCTCGCGCTGATCTGCCTGCTCATCCCCGGCGTCGACCTGCTGCTTATCGCCGCCCTCGCGCTGACCGCGATGCTGCTCGTCGTCCATACGATGCTCGCCGCGACCGGCAACGGGAGCTGGATCGACGTTGCGATCGACGTGATCGGGATCCTCACGCTCGGCTGGGGGCTCGAGGCGGCCGACTCGCTTGAGGGGGCCGAGGCGACGGCGAGGACGATGGCCGAGGGTGAGCGGACGTCGATGCTCAAGAGCGCGCTCACCTCGGGGCCGTTCGCCGACGCGCTGAAGCTCTTCCGCAGTCAGGTCGGCGAGGACGGCACCCTGTCCAGGATCGGCGAGCTCGGGGTCAAGAACACCTACGCGGCGATCCTCGAGGAGACGCCGAAGCTGCCGGAGGAGGAAGCCGCCCTCACCGGCTGGGCCAAGACCGTGGCCCAGGTCAAGGCCGGCCTCAGCACGTGGAAGTCGTGGGACAGCGTGGTCAGCACGTTCACCCACGGGGCAGACCCCGGGATCGCGAAGGCGGCCGAGTCGATCAACACCATGCGGTCGTCGTTCTCCACCGTCGAGGCGGTCTCCGGCGTGGCCGGAGCGAACGTGGCCTACGTGGCCGGCAACGTCACCGTGCTCGGCGACTCCGCGGCCGGGATCGTGTTCGGCGACTCCTACGACAAGCTCAAGGACACCCTCTCCGGCGACGCCCCGCTGTCGACCGCGCAGGCGGACGCGTTCGTCCCGACCTTCGCACTGGCGACGTCGCTGTGGTGACGCCCTCCGCGCGGGCCGTCCGCGAGGGGACCGCGTTCCGCGTCGTCTTCATCGTCCTGCTCGCGAGCGTCATCATCGGCGGGTCGCTCGAGAAGGTCGTACCGTACACGCCCGCGTTCCCGATCGTGGTGCTGGTCGCCTCGGCGGTCTGCCTGGCCGCCGCCGTCCGGGCGGACCGGTACAGCAGGCTGCTGCCCGAGCCCCGCGCGTACGTCGGCGGGTTCCTGTTCACCGCGTTCATCGGATCCGTCGTCGTCTTGCTCTTCGCCGGGCTCGCGACGATCAAGGGCGCGCTGCGCGTATCGGGCGGGGCCGCGTCCGGCGGCTCGCTCAACCTGCTGCTCAGCCTGTCCTGGCCCGCGGTCGTGATCTCGGCCCTGGCGATGGCGCTCGCCATCCGGGTCACCCGGCGGACCCGCGACGGCCAGGCCGACCGCGGACCGGTCGACGCCGGCCGGGGACGGAGGCACGCGGCATGACCGACACGACAGCGGCCGCCGACGACGTCACCGGGGACGGCCGCACCGCCGCCGGTGGGTACACGGTCGTGGTCCCGCCCGGCTGGTGCCGGATCCCGCTCAGGCACGGGACCAACGCGGCGATCAAGAACGTGCTCGACCGCTCCTTTCGCCACCTGCCGCGGGACCGGGTCGCGCCGTACCGGCTCGAGATCGAGCGGCGGCTGAAGGCCCTGGTCGCGCAGTCGCGCAGCAACGCCGGGCTCGACCTCTACTTCCCGGTCGACGCGGCCGCGGACGGACCCGTCCCCGCTTCGTTCCTGGTGTCGGAGGCCCGCTACTCGCCGCCGTCCGAGGACGGCGAGCAGGACCAGGCCGCCCGGGCGGTCGACCCGGCGCAGGTGCTCGCGTACCTGGCCAGCGAGTCGCCCGGCGCCAGGATCGTCGACGCCGACGGCGCGCCCGGGCTGCGGGCCGAGCAGGTCGTCCGGCCCGGCCCCGACGCGGAGTTCCAGTACGCGACCAGGCGGGTCGAGTACACGCTGGCGGTGCCGGGCAGCCCCGGCCGGTGGCTCGTCGTCGCGTTCTCGACGCCGGGCTCGGCCGATCCGGACGGCCGGCTCGCGCGGCTGCTGACCGAGCTGTTCGACGCGATCATGCTCACGTTCCGCTGGGTGCCGGTGTCTGGGCAGCCGCGGGCCCAGGATGGCGGCGCGCCGGGCAACCGCGCGGCCGCGCGGAGCCCACGATGATGCAGCAAGACGACCTCGCCACCGCGTCCGGCTGGGGCCGCATCGCGGCGCGGTACGACCTCGAGAAGTGGATGCTGTGCCCGCCGGAGTTCCCGCCCGGCTACGACGTCCGGTCGTGGGCGCGCACCTACGCCGAGGCGTTCTGCCAGCGGCCCGGCTTCGCCCCGACCGAGGAGCTGATCGGCGCGCTCGCGGCCCGGCTGGCCGAGATCCACCAGGACGCGTACGGCAGCGGCCGCCTGGTGTGCCACCAGTGCCTCATCTACCAGCCCGACCCGTTCCGGAGCCCGCTGCCGGTGTACTTCAGCGCGTGGAATTCGAGCGGCGACCGGGACGAGGCGCTGCGGCTGCTCAGCCACGCCGACCACGCGGGCGCGATGCAGCCGCCCTACGTCACCGAGTTCACCGCCGACCACCTCGGGGCCGGGCTCAAGGTGCTGTACTACGCCAGGCACCCGGCCCGCGGGTCGGTCCTCTACGCCGGGCTCAACTACGCCTGGCGGGTCGAGGATCTGGACACCGACCTGCGCGTCTTCGTCACCACGACCGACCTGGGCGGGCTCGGGGAGGCGATGCCCGACATCGACGAGCTGATGAACGTGACCTCGGTCGTCCCCCGGGTCGGCTGAACCACCTCTACTGAGCGGGCACGGTCACCGTGGTCAGCGTGCCGTGGCCGACGTTGAGCAGGCAGCGGCCCGGTCGCGGCGGCTGGCCGAGCTGGGCGTGCGTGAGCCTGACCCCGACCAGGTCGCCTTCCGGCAGCGTCGACGGCGCGGTCAGGCAGCCCCGCCGGGCGCGCTTGGCGTCGATCTGCCAGCCGCCGAAGCCGAGGCCGATGCTGTCGGCGTCGCCCGCGAAGACCAGCGCCCGCCCGGAGTCGCCCCCGAACGTGATGATCCGGCTCAGCTCGCCCGACGCGTCGCAGTCGCGCAGCAGCTCCGCGTCGTCGATCATCACCACCGCCGGCCCGGCGGCCGACGACAGCGCCGCCTTCAGCTCCTCCTCGTCGAGGTCGGCCCCGCCCGCGAACGCGGCCGCGACGCCCGGGGCCGCCGCCAGCGCGCTCAGCGGTGACGGCCGCGGCGTGACCAGCACGAGCGACGTCCCCGCGGCCAGCAGCGACTGGGCCATCGAGAGCAGGATCGTCGACCGGCCCGACTTGGCCGGCCCGGCCACGGTGAAGCACGGCACCCCGTCGGCGAGGTCGGGACCGAGGCCGGCCAGCGTGTCGCCGCCGACGCCGACCAGCGCCCACAGCGGCCCGGCGCCGGCCGGGCGCATCGCGTGCGCCTCCGCGAACGAGATCCTGGCCGGCAGCACGTCCACCCGGAACGGCCGCCGTCCGGGCTCGACCGCCGCGTCCCGCGCCGCGCACGCGGCGGCGATCGACCGCAGCGCCGCCGCCTGCCCCTGGCCGGACGGGTCCGGCCCGATCAGCGCGACCTGAACCTCGGAACCGGAGCCGGCCCGGAACGCCCGCCCGGGCGGAGCCTCATCCGGCATGTCGCGCGACCGCAGCCCGATCAGCCCGTAGTCGTCCTTCTCGGCCAGCTTGAACGCCAGCTTCTGCTCGCACAGGGCGGAGATCCGACCGGCCAGCAGCGACCGGTCGCCGGTCATCACCAGGTGCACGCCGACGCTGGCGCCCTCGCCCAGGATCCGGGTGATCACGTCGGTCAGGCTGCCGTGATCGACCTCTCCGAGCGTGCTTGTGAACCCCTCCCAGCGGTCGAGCAGCACGACGATGTGAGGCAGCCGCTCGCTCGCACGGGTCATCGACCGCTGCTCGGTGATGTCCGCGAACCCGCCCTCGGCGAGCTGTTCCTGGCGTCGGCTGATCTCGGCCGCCAGCCGCCCGAGCAGCCGCACCGCGCGCTCGGTCTCGGTCCTGGTCACCACCGCGCCGCAGTGCGGCAGGTCGGTCAGCGCCCGCAGCGCGCCGTTGCCGCAGTCGATCCCGTACAGGTGCAGGTCGGCGGCGCTGCAGGTGAGCGCCAGGCCCGCCGCGATCGTCCGCAGCAGCTGCGAGCGCCCGCTGTGCGGCGCCCCGGCCGCCATCAGGTGGCTGAACGTGTCGAGGCCGAGCGTGGCCGGGCGCTGCTGCTGGTAGGCGGGCAGGTCCTCCACCCCGAACGCGCACTGCTCGGCCGGGCCGGCTGGTGCGTCGGCCGCGCCCGGGTCGAGCGACATCAGGTCGCTCAGCAGCAGCTGGTCCGGCAACGGCGGCAGCCACGGGCTGCGCTGACGGGAAATGCGCAGCCCGTTGTTGGCGCGCTGGATCTCCTCGACGAGCACCTTGAGATCGGTGATCTCCTCCTCGGCCCGCTGCCTGGCGGCGGGACGGCCGGGTTCCGGCTTGCCCAGATCCTGCCAGTCCACCGCCGCCAGCCACGGCTGCGAGCTCACCGCGACGACGGCGCCGGGCCGGCGCCCGCCGACCCGGCCTGCCTGGAACGGCACCAGCGAGGCGTGCCCGAGCCGGACGTAGGCCCGCCCGGGGGTGGACTTGGAGATGAACGCGGCCTCGGGCGCCTCGATCACGTCGGCGCTCTCGGCCGTGTCGGTCACCCGCAGCGCGATCCGCAGGTTGGTGTTGGCCCGGATGTCCTGCGACACCACCCCGGACGGGCGCTGGGTGGCGAGGATGAGGTGGATGCCGAGCGACCGGCCGCGCTGGGCGATGTTGACCAGTCCCTTGACGAAGTCGGGCAGGTCCCGCACCATCGACGCGAACTCGTCGATGACGATCAGCAGACGCGGCATCGGCTCGAGGGGTCTCGCGTCCCGGTCGTGACGGCCCCGGTCGAGCAGGAGCTGGTAGTCCTCGATGTCCTTCGCGCCGGCCGCCGCCAGGATGTGCTCGCGCCTGGTCAGCTCGGCCGACAGCGACACCAGGGCCCGCTCGACCAGATGCGGGTCGAGGTCCGTGACCATGCCGACCGTGTGCGGCAGGCGCACGCACTCGGAGAACGCGCTGCCGCCCTTGTAGTCGACGAGCACGAACGTCATCTCGTCCGGCCGGTTGGCGACCGCGAGCGAGGCGACGAGCGACTGCAGCAGCTCGGACTTGCCCGCGCCGGTGGTGCCGGCGATGAGCCCGTGCGGGCCGTCCTTCCTCAGGTCGATGCCGAACGGCCCGTCGTAGGACTCGCCGATCATCGCCAGCGTCGACCGGCCGCCCGCGTTCCACCGGCCCGCGATCGCCTCGGCCCGCGGCGGCTCGAGGCGGAGCACGTCGAGCAGCCGGGCGGAGTCGGGGAGACCGGACGCGTCGTCGTCGTCGCTGGCGTCCCTGATCGGGGCGATCGACCGGGCGAGCCTGGTGCACCAGCCGGGGTTGACCCCGTCCGGGCGCACCTGCCTGATCGTGGCCGCCATCATCTGCTGGACCCGCAGCCCGTCCGGGTCGACCACCACCACCGCCTGGCACTCGGCCGGCAGCAGCCGCTCGTCGGCGTCCAGGCACACCGCGTGCACGCCGACCGCCGGGCCCTCGCGCAGCAGCTGTATGCACCCGGGCAGCGACCTGAGCTTGCGCGACCCGTCGAAGACCACCACCAGGTCGGGCTGGAACTGGCCCGGCTGGTGTCCGGCCTGGCGGAGCGTCTTCTGCCGCTCGCCGACCAGCGCCAGCAGCTCGGCGATCCGGGTGGCGACCGACTCCGCGTCGTTGCCGATGAGCGCCGCGCCGCCCCGGCCGCCGGACGGCCGGCAGTGCGGCAGCCACCGCACCCACTCCCAGCTCATCTGGCCCGACGAATCCGTCAGCAGGCAGATCTGCAGGTCGTTGGGGCTGTGCAGGGCGGCCAGCTGGGCGACGAGCCAGCGTCCGACCGCGCGCGAGGTGTCGGCCGGGCCGGCCACGCCGAGCACCCCCCGCTGCGCCAGCGGCACCGTCACCGGCGCGTCGGGGATCTGCCAGAACACCTGCCGGCGGTGCTCGTCCTGCTCGGGGTCGGTCAGCTCGACCGCCGACGGCAGGTCGGCCGTCCCCACTCGCAGCAGCAGGTAGTCGGGGTCGCTGCGGCGCCGCTCCCACAACCGCCGCCGCGGCCCGGAGGCGATCGACAAGACCGTGGCCGGGTCGGGGCACTCGTCGCGGCGCGCGATCCGCTCCGCCTCAAGCGCCTCGGCCGCGTCCCGCTCGATCCGCGCCTTGTGCTCGCGGTACTCGGCCATCCGCTGCCCGTGCGACTTGCGTCCCTGCTTGCGCTCGCTCATATAGCTGCCGACGAGCATGACCGGGGTGAGCGCGGCCATCGCCAGCAGGTAGATCTGGTGCAGGAAGTACGCCATCCCGACGCCCATGAGCAGCGGGACGACCGCCATCAGCAGCGGCATCGGACGGCGCTCGGGCTCGGCCGGCGGGGCCGGGAGCTGGAACCTGGTGACCCGCTCGGGCGGGAGCAGCCGCGGCGGGCGGTTGAAGTCGATCCCGCCGCCGTCCGCTGACGGGTGCAGGGCGGCGTCCGGCGGCTCGTACGGTGCGAGCCCGAGGATGCTGCCGCCGACCGCGATCTGCTGGCCCGGCCGCCACTGGGCGGCGGCGGTGAGCGGCTCGCGGTCGATCGTGGCCTGGACGCCCTCGTACGCGGCGACCTGGCAGCCGCCGCGGGCGTCGACCCCGACCCGCAGCGCGTACTCGGGGACCCCCGGGTCGGGGATGCGGACGGCGGTGGCCCCGCCGCCGCCGATGTCGGCCTCGCCGACGCCGAGGCGGTGGATCGAGCCGACGCCAGGTCCGCCGATCACCCGGATCTCGACCAGCCCGGTCGGCTCGGGGACCAGGCCGCCCTCGGGACGGCCGAGGCTGATCACCGATCCGTCCCTGATCGGGGAGTCGGCCAGCGTTAGGTAAGGCGAGACGAGCTGGTAGCTCACGTACAGCGGGACCGCGGCCGGCTCGGCGTACCCGGCCGGCGAGGACATCGCCAGCGAGCCCTGCACCCGCGAGGCGGGGAACTGCAGCACCCGGGCGCCGCCCGGGCCGTCGGGGTGGGGCGCGGTCGGCGGCGCGTCGGCGTAGCCGGGTACGCGGCCGCCGAACATGAACTGCTCGAGCTCGGCCGCGAGGCCCGCGACCGGGGTCCCGGGATCGGCGTCGATGATCACGTCCGCCATCTGCCGCGACGACGGCGCCACGACGGTCAGCGCGAGCCGCATGATCGCCCCTTCCGTACTCGTCTAACCCCGTATGCGGCCGATGGGCCGCCGACCACGGCTGTCAGTGGTCGGCGGCCCATCGGGAGTGCCTACGCTCGCTTTGCCAGCTCGGCGGCCTGCCTACTGCTTGAGCGCGGAGGCGAGCTGACTGTCGGTCTCCTGGAACGCCTTGGCGGCCGAGTTCAGGTACTGGCCCATACCGTTCAGCCCGGCGATCATCTTCGTCGCGCCCTGGTTGAACTGCTCGTACGACGCCTGGAACTGCTTGCTCGAACTGTCGGTCACATATCCGCTCGCGACCAGGTTGTCGATCAGCTTCTTGAGCCTGGCCAGGTCGCCATTGATCTGCGCCTCGCCCGCGTTGAGCTGGCTGGCGGCCGACTGCATGTCCCCGTACGTGACGTTAAGGTTTGCCATCGAAGGCTTCCTTTCTCGGTTCGTTACTGGCTGTGCCAATGCCGCCAGGGCGACCGGGTGGATTGGCGTGCAAGCACGGCCGGGAAGCAAGAAATGGTCACCCCGCCGCCCCGTCCGGGATAGTGCCTGCCAAGCGCGAGACATATCCTCACCCAGAGGATTTCAGTGCCGATAATGGGCTCGCAACCGCTTCCGAACATGAAGTAGCGAATGTCGCCTAAAAGCGATTTAGTGCCTACGTGCCGCCGCTGATTGAATACAGAGCGTAAGATGAGCCTCGATATGACGGGAGGCGGCCGGATGCGGGTCATTGTCACCGGGGGCGCTGGATTCCTCGGCACCCTGCTGGCCAGGCGGCTGCTGGCCGGGCCGATCGCGATCGGCGGCGGCGAGCCGGACGACGTGACCGAGCTCGTGCTGGCCGACCTGATCATGCCCGCCCCCGAGGTGGCGGCCGACCCGAGGGTGCGGGCCGCGATCGTCGACCTCGCGAGCGGTGCGGGCGACCTCGGCCCGGCCGACGTCATCTTCCATCTGGCGGGCGTGGTCAGCGGCGCGGCCGAGGCTGACTTCGATCTGGGACTGCGCGGCAACCTGGACGGGACCCGGGCCGTCCTCGAGCTGGCCCGACGGCAGGCCGCGCCGCCGGTGCTGGTGTTCTCGAGCTCGGTCGCGGTGTTCGGGCCCGAGGACGAGCCGGGCCTGGCCGGCGTGGTCAGGGACGACACCCTCCCCCGGCCGCAGTCGAGCTACGGCATCCAGAAGTTCATCGCCGAGCAGCTCGTGGCCGACTACACCCGCAAGGGCTACATCCGGGGCCGGTCGGTGCGGCTGATGACGGTGGCGGTGCGGCCGGGCCGCCCCAACGCGGCCGCGTCGAGCTTCGTGTCCGGGATCATCCGCGAGCCGCTGGCGGGGCTGCGGGCACCGTGCCCGGTGCCGCCGGACACGCCGCTCGCGCTCGCCTCGCCGGCCCGGGCGATCGAGGGGATCACCCGCGCCGCCGCCGTAACCGACGCCGGCTGGGGCAGCCGGACCGCGATGACCCTGCCCGGGCTGACGACCACGCCCCGGTCGATGGCGGCCGCCATGGACCGGGTGGCCGGCTACGCCGCCAGCGACCTCATCGACTGGACCGACGACCCGGCGATCGGCGCGATCGTCGGGAGCTGGCCCGCCCGGTTCGAGACCCGGCGCGCGCACGCGGTCGGGCTGCGCCCGGATCGCTCGTTCGACGACGTCGTCCGCGACTACCTCAGCGCGCTGCCAGCGGCTCAGGAGTGAGCCGACGTCGCCTGGCCGTAGATCACCTCGGCGAAGTCGAGGTCGAGCTCCTGGTAGTGGGCGCGCATGATCTCCTCGGCGCCGTCGGCGTCGCGCGCCGCGAGCGCCGCGAGCAGCCGGGCGTGCATCCGCTGGTACGCCTCGCCCGGCACTGCCCTGATCTGCCTGGCCAGGATCACGTAGCGCTCGGTCCGGTTCGATATGGCGTCCCGGTACTGGATCAGCACCTGGTTGTGCGAGCCGCAGTAGATCATCCGGTGGAACGCCCGGTTGACGTTCGGCATCCCGCCCACCGCGACCGGAATCCCCGCCTCTCGCAGGTACCCGAGCGCCGCCTGCTCGTCCTGGCTCTCGGCCAGGTCGCGGGCGGCCGCGAGCTCGTCGGCCGTCATCTGGCCGGCCGCGAGCCGCGCCGCCAGCAGGTCGAGCTCGCGCCGTACCTGCACGAGCTCGGCCGCCTCCTGCCCGGTCAGCGGCGCCACGATCACCTCGCGGTGCGCGACCCTGATCACCAGGTGATCCGCCTCGAGCCGCCTGAGCGCCTCCCTGAGCGGGGTGATCGACACCCCTAGGGCGGCCGACAGCGGCAGGTAGTCCACCCGGCGGCCCGGCTCGAGCACGCCGAACAGGATCTGGTTGCGCAGCTCGTGGTAGACGCCGTCGGCCTTTGTCGTCTCGCCACGGGTTCGATCGCCGTATGTCATAGCAGCGCCCCCTTGCCGCCGATCTGCAACTTTATATTATAAAATCCTA
>Ga0335075_10014106_pt1 | contig 12017 bp, 13 predicted proteins | sample Lox_Sample_24_FD_206723 | JGI IMG/M metagenome (GOLD analysis project Ga0335075, IMG submission 206723) | Soil microbial communities from Loxahatchee National Wildlife Refuge, Florida, United States - Lox_Sample_2.4 | ecosystem: Environmental > Terrestrial > Soil > Wetlands | place: USA... | reverse complement strand
AGGGCTTCTATCCGCTTGCGCATGCAACGCTCTATCTCGCCCGCGCGAAGAAGAGCAACAGCGTAGGACGCGCGTACGGCGCGGCGATGCGCGACGTCCAGGAGACGCGCAACGATCCGGTGCCGTTGCATCTACGCAACGCACCGACGGGTTTGATGAAGGGACTCGGGTACGGGCGCGACTACCACTACGCGCACGACGACTACTCCGTCAAGCAAGAGAATCTGCCCGAGAATTTGCGAGGCCGGCGATATTATGAAGCGGGCGAAAACGACGAAAAAAATTAACGGTCCGGGGGAAGACCCCCGGACCGCGTTCCCGTTGCTACTTCTCGGAGTGTGCAATGGAGCTTCGCACACGTGTAATCGTAGAGCATCGCTCTGAGATGGCTCTGAGAAATCGATGAAAAAAGCGCGCATCTACCTCGATCATGCCGCGACGACCCCCGTCCACGACAGCGTGCTCGCGGAGATGCTGCCGTATTTTCGCGAGGCGGGGGCAAACCCGAGTTCGCTGCACGGCGAGGGACGGCGCGCCCGCGCCGGCCTCGACCAAGCGCGCGACCGGGTGGCCGCATCGCTCGGGGTTTCGCGCAAGGAGATCACGTTTACGGGCAGCGGCTCGGAGAGCGACAATCAAGCGATCATCGGCGTCGCTCGGACGCGTCGCGATCGGGGGCGGCACATCGTCTCGACGCAAATCGAGCACCACGCCGTCTTGCACGCACTCGATGCGTTGCGCGACGAAGGCTTCGAGATCACGCTCCTTCCGGTCGACGAGCGCGGCATGATCGATGCGCAGACGTTCGCGCGCGCCCTGCGCGACGACACGATTCTGGCAACCGTGATGTATGCCAACAATGAGATCGGGGTCATCGAACCGATTGCGCAGCTCGCCGCCGCGGCGCGCGAGAACGGCGTGATCTTCCACACGGACGCAATTCAAGCACCGGGCTGGATCGACGTGCGGCCGCGCGACCTGGGAGTGGACCTGCTCTCGCTCTCCGCGCACAAGTTCTACGGTCCCAAGGGCGTCGGCGTTCTCTACGTGCGCGAAGGCCTTGCGCTTGCGCCGCTCGTCCACGGCGGCGGTCAAGAGTTCGGACGCCGGTCGGGGACGGAAAACGTGGCGGGGATCGTGGGCCTTGCGGCAGCGCTCGAACGGGCGGTGCGCATGCAGCCCGACCGCGCTGCGCGAGCCGGGCGTCTGCGCGATCGGCTCGAAGCGGGGCTGCGTGCCGGCGGCATTCGCGTCAACGGCGAGGGGGCGCCGCGGTTGCCGAACTACAGCAACGTCTCGTTCGTGGGTTTGGACTCGGAAGCGTTGCTCGTACGTTTCGATCTGGAAGGAATCGCGGTCTCGACGGGTAGCGCCTGTACCTCGGGTGCGATCGAGCCGAGCCACGTGATTGCGGCGCTCGGCGGCGAACCGCATCGGGGGCAGGGCGTGATTCGTTTCACTCTCGGGGAATCAACGACCGAGGAAGAGATCGACCGGGTTTTGGCGCTGGTGCCGCGTATCACTGCGGAACTACAGGGGAGTGCATCGTGATTGTGGATTGGAGCATCGTGCTCGACATCGGCGTCGGCGTGGGCGTTTTTCTCGTTGGGATCGCGGCGCTCGTCGCCGGGATTGCTTTTGCGAGCACGCTCGGACGCGTCAACCGTTCGCTCGACGTGGTCGACCGGCAGCTCGAGAGCCTCGGGCGGCCGATCGGCGAGACCCTCGATCATCTGGGCGGCATCGCCGACACCGCCGACCAGACGCTAGCTCGCTTGCGTGGCGTCGTGGCATCGCTCGAGGACGTGGCGGGGTCGCTCTCGGAAACCGCCGCGATCGCCAGGGGAGCACTCGCCCCGGCCATCGAGAACGTCGGCGCGACGATCTCGGGGATAAGCGCTGGTTTACGGCGCATTGTGACGGGAAGAACATCGAGCGACGGGTCGTAAGAGGGGAAAGGCATGAGCAGCGACGAGGGCGGCGGCAATGGCAGCGGGTTCTTTGCCGGCTTTCTCCTCGGTGCGATCGCCGGCGGTGCGGTCGCCATGCTTCTGGCACAAGAGGAAACACGGGATCTCTTGGTTGGGAAGGCCCGCGAAGCGGGTAACTTAGCGATGGATGCCTCGGGCGATTTGCGAGGCCGCTATGCTGATTTATACGAGCGCGGCCGAACAATCGTCGAGAATAGCCGTGCCACCATGGGTGATGCAAGCGAGCAATAGAGTGGAGAAGACGTTGGATATCAAGGTAAACGTTCGCGAAGCGCAAGGTGATTGTTACATCGTCGAATTGAGCGGTGAAATCGACGTCTACACCTCGCCAAAGGTCAAGGACGCTATCGGCGATCTCATCGATCGCGGCGTCTACAATCTCGTCATCGATTTGGAGAAAGTCCGCTATATCGATTCGACGGGACTCGGGGTGCTGATCGGCGGCCTCAAGCGCGTGCGCGAGCACGGCGGTTCGGTGAACCTTGTTTGCACCAATCCGCAGATACGCAAAATCTTCGATATTACGGGCCTGGTCAAAATCTTCGGCATCTTCGATAGCGAAGAGGCCGCAATGCAGGCCCTGGTGTGAATCAGCCGCTGCCGAACGCCGACGACGTCGATATCGTCGATCTGCGCATTCCGTGCAAGGCGGAGTGGGTTGCGCTGGCGCGACTTTCGGTTGCCGCGGTCGCGAGCCGCTTGAATTTTTCGATCGACGAGATCGAGGACATCAAGCTTGCGGTCGCGGAGGCATGCACCAACGCGATCCAGCATGCGCGTGGCAGCCCGTATATCGAGATCAAATGCGAAGCCGTGCCGAGCGGCCTGCGCCTGAGCATCCGTGATTTTGGGCGCGGTACGCGGCCCGAGCACATTCGCTCGCGCGAGATGGCCGACGAGCGCGTGGGGGGCCTTGGTGTATTTCTGATCCGCTCCTTGATGGATGACGTGGATTTCGAGGTCCACCCGGATCAGGGTACACTCCTGGTCATGGTGAAGCGGCTCGCCGTTTAACGTGCGCGACCAAAGCGGCGATGCGCGCTCGATGCGAGAACGCACGCGCGACCTCTTTTCGCGTTTCATTCGGGCCCGCGTTCGTCACGAGCAGCAGCCCAGCGTTTGCGAGCGCGATTATGAGTCGATGCGTAACGATCTGGTCGTGGCGCATCTCAATTTGGTGCGATTCCTCGCGCTGAAATTCGCCAATCGCGGCGAACCGCTGGACGATCTCATTCAGGTCGGCACCGTTGGGTTGCTCAAAGCCATCGACCGGTTCGAGCTCGACCGCGGCGTCGAGTTCACGACCTACGCAACGCCGACCATCGTCGGCGAGATCAAGCGGTATTTTCGCGACAAAGGCTGGGCGGTCAAAGTGCCGCGCCGTCTGCAAGAGCTCAATCTCGCCGTAAATCGCGCCAACGAAAAGATGTCGGTGGAACTCGGGCGCAGCCCGACCGTCGCCGAACTCGCGACCAGCCTCGGGGCAAGCGAGGAAGAGATCCTCGAAGCGCAGGAGCTCGGCGGAGCGTACAATCTGCTCTCGCTCGATTCCGAGATCACGAGCGAGGGCGACAAGCGCGCGCAAAGGCTGGCCGATACCGTCGGCATCACCGATCCGGGCTTGGAGCTGCTCGAGGACCGCGCCAATCTCGAGCGCGCGTTCCACGTGCTCACCGGGCGCGAAAAGGTCATTATCTACCTACGCTTTTACGAGTCGGTCTCGCAAACGGAGATCGCCAAACGCCTCAACGTCTCGCAGATGCACGTCTCGCGGCTGCAGGCAAAAGCGCTCGAAAAGCTTCGCGCGGCTCTCGGAGAATAGCGCCGTCGCTCGGCCCCGGCGCCGGTTAACGGCATGCCGGGCTCCCTGCCCCGAGACCGGTCGTAGGAGGCAGGGCCCTCTCTCTGCTATCATCCCTCATTGAACCCATGAAGAGCCAAGAACTCCGCCAGGCTTGGGTCGATTTCTTCGTTACCAAGCAGCACAAGCCAATGCCCTCCGCGAGCCTCATACCCGACGAGATGAGCACGACGCTCTTCACCATCGCCGGGATGGAGCAGTTCGTGCCCGTCTTCCTCGGCGACGCACCGGCACCGGCGCCGCGCGTCGTTACGGTGCAGCGCTGCCTCCGCGTTGCGGGCGCGAAGAGCGACATTGAGAACGTCGGGCGCACCGGACGCCACGGTACGTTCCTCGAGATGCTCGGCAACTTCAGCTTCGGCGACTACTACAAGCGCGAGGCCATCGAGTGGGCCTGGGAGTTCGTTACGAAGGTGCTCAAGCTCGATCCGGCGCGCCTCTACGTCACCGTGCACACCGGCGACGACGAAGCCGCCGAGATCTGGCACAAGGACGTCGGTCTGGAGAAGTCGCGCATCACGCGTTTCGACGAAGAGAACTTCTGGACGATGGGTCCGACCGGGCCCTGCGGTCCATCGACGGAGATCTTCTACGATACCGGCGAGGCGTACGCGAGCGCAAGCGAAGACACCGGACCGAATCTCGGCGATCGGTTCGTCGAGATCTGGAACGTCGTCTTCCAACAGTACAATCGCGGTGCCGATGGCAAGCTGACGGAGCTGCCGAAGAAATCGATCGATACCGGCGCCGGGCTCGAGCGTATGCTCGCCGTCAGCAACGGCCAGGCTTCGATGTACGAGACCGATCTCTTCACCGACCTGATCGAAGCGCAGCCGCCCCTCGCGGCAGCGAACGTGCACCCGCAAGAGCAGCGCGAGCGACAGAACATCATCGCCGATCACGCGCGCGCGGTAACCTTCCTGATCAACGACGGCATCTATCCGTCGAACACCGATCGCGGCTACGTACTGCGCTTCTTGATACGGCGCGCCATTCGCAACGGCAAACTGCTCGGCTACCCGAACGGCTTTCTGACGCACCTCGTCCCGGCCGTCGTGAAATCGCTCGCACCGGGTTATCCCGAGCTGCGCGATAACGTCACGCGCATTGAGCAAACCCTGCGCGCCGAGGAAGAGACCTTCGATCGCACGCTCGAGCGCGGCATGGCGATGCTCGACGGCCTGATCCAAGACGCCAACGACAATTGCACGCGGCTGATCTCGGGTCACGACGCGTTCCTGCTGCACGACACCTACGGGTTTCCGATCGAGTTGACGCGGGAGATCGCCGCCGACGGCGGCGTTGCGGTCGACACCGTCGAGTTCGAAGCGGCGATGAACGAGCAGCGCGAGCGCGCGCGTGCGGATGCGAAGGCCAAGCGTGCCGTGGTCTCGCTGGCAGAGTTGCCGGCGGTGAGCTCGCAGTTCGCGGGCTACGGCGGCCTCGAAAGCGACGGCGAGATCGTCGCCATGCTCGCGGCGGATAAACCGGTCGAGACGCTGAGCGCGGGCCAGAAAGGCGTCATCGTGCTCGATCGTACGTCGTTCTACGCCGAGCGCGGTGGACAGATCGGCGATCGCGGCCGGCTGACACTCGAAGACGGCTCCGTCTTCGACGTCGACGACACGCAGTACATGGGCGAAGCGATCGCGCATCACGGCGTGGTGAAAAGCGGCGAGTTCACGGCCGGTGCGCGGGCGCAGACCGTCGTCTTCGATTGGTGGCGGCGCGAGATCCGGCGCCATCATACCTCCGCACACTTGTTGCAGCGCGCGCTCAAAGACGTGCTCGGCGAAGAGGTCACGCAGGCCGGATCGTGGGTCGGCATCGATCGGATGCGCTTCGATTTTCGCAATCCGGCGGGCGCGCTGACACCCGAGCAGAAGCGCGCGGTCGCGGCACGGGTCAACGAAATGATTCGCGACGACTCGCCGGTCGTCACCCGCGAGCTGCCGATCGAAGAGGCCAAGCGCAGCGGCGCGATCTGGATGTTCGGCGAGAAGTACGGCGAGAAGGTGCGCGTCCTCCAAGCCGGACCGTCGATCGAGTTTTGCGGCGGCACGCACGCGCACTCGACCGGCGAGCTGGGGCTGTTCGTGATTCTGAGCGAATTTTCGATCGGCAGCGGCATTCGCCGGATCGAGAGCTGCGTCTCGGCGTCGGCCGAGCGCTTCGTGGTCAATCAGCAAGAGCTCGTAACCGACCTTGCGACGACGCTCTCGACGACACCGGAAGAACTGACCGAGCGTGTGAACAAACTCCACCGCGAGATGCGCGACCTGCAAACCGCCGTCGGCCAGATGAAGGCGCGCTTGGCGACGATGGAGGCGCAGAGCTATCTGGATCGCGCCGAACGCGAAGGGGATCGCACCTTCGTGGGCGCGGTGGTGCAAGAGGCCAACGCGGAAGCGATCCGGCATCTCTCGAGTGCACTGCGCAGCCGGCTCCCGAGCGGCGTGGTCGCGCTTGCCGGACTCGACAACGGAACGGTCAGCCTGCTCGTCTCCGTCAGCGACGATCTCGTGAAGGGCGGAGTGCACGCCGGCAATCTGGTGAAGCTTGCGGCGCCGCTCGTCGGCGGCAAAGGCGGCGGCGCAGCGACACAGGCGCAAGGCGGAGGCAAAGACACCGCGGGCGCGCCGGCGGCCGTGCAAGCGATTCGCGACGCCGTCCTGACCACATGACGGCGCTGACCGCTGCGCTAGCGGCGCTGGGGATGCTCCTCGTAGCTGCGGCGCCGGTGAGTCTCGACTCGCAGTACGTGCTGGAGCGCTACGAGCTCGAGATGTCGGACCTGCAGTCGCCGAAGACGATGATCTTCACCTACAGTGTTTCGCAGCTCGGTCTCTCGGATCTCGAGCAGCGTCACGTCATCTATCGCAGCGGGCTCAACGTCCGCGACGAAACGATTGCAATCGACGGGATCCCGATCAAACCGAAGATCGTCAGCTTCGGCCGGCGAGCGGACCGTTATGCGATTTCACGATTGGCGCCGCAGCGCAGCAACTATGCGATGCTCTTCGTGACCACGCAGCGCGACGGTGCGCATCTCGATTATCGTTACGATCTCACCCCGCTCGGCAGTACGGGGGCGTTCGTGGTGACCGGGATGGTGATCGACGGCGTCACCTATCTCCCGCGCGAGATCGACTTCACGACGAGCTCCGGCTCGGCACAGGGACACGGCACGCTGGTCTACGGAAAATCCGACAAGTACTGGGTGCCGCTCTATGTCACCGTCGACGCGACGGTCGATGGAAAGGCGGCGCGCGAGCGCATCGTTTGGGGTGATTATCGCTTCCCGCCGGCGCTGCCGGCCTCGACCTTTATCCCACCGCGGCCGCTGCCGCACGCGACGCTGCCGCCGATTTGAACCGCCTCGGCGGAGCCCTCGCCTTCGGCCTTCCGCTGGCAATCTATATCGCGAGCGCGTATCACGACGTCGGCTATTGGGACGTCGGCGAGATGGATACGGTCCCGTACATTCTGGGCATCGCGCACCCGCCGGGATTTCCGCTCTATACGTTGATCGGCTGGGCATTCACGCACCTCGTGCCCATCGGAAGCGTCGCGTTTCGCATGAGCCTCTTGAGCGCGCTCGCGATGGCGGGCGTCTGTTGGCTGATCTTTCGCATCGCCGGTATCGCCGCCGCGTTGCTCTACGCCTTCGGTGAAGACGTCTGGGCGCACGCGACGCGCGCCGAGGCGCATGCACTCGCGGCGCTCGCATCGGTCGCCGTGCTCTATTTTGTCTTACGGTGGCTGCGTGCGGGCCATACGCGCGACCTCTATTGTTGCGCGCTGGCGTTCGGTCTCGGTATCGCGGTCCATCCCGTCGTGGCCTGCACGCTGCCGGGCATTCTCGCCGCCGTCATCGCCCGCGCGCATGAGACGTCGCCGCGTGTGCTGCGTGTAGCCTCGCTCGTCGCATGCGCGAGCGCAGCGATCTGGTTTGCGTATCTACCGCTGCGCAGCGGTGAGATCGCCGCCCGCCGGCTCGATCCGGCTGCGGCGCTCGGCATCACCGGCGGCGCCTTCTGGAACTACGGCGACCCGGTGCTGGTCGAAAACTTCGAAGCGCTCGTCACCGGGGGCGAGGTGGGCGTCGGCGACGTGCGCTACGGCTATACGTCACACGCGTATACGCGCGGGGTCGCGCATTTCGTCGGGCTGGCCCTGGTCGAGTTCACGCCGGTTGGTTGCCTGCTGGCGATCGGCGGTCTCGTCTTCATGTTTCGCCGCGATCTGACATGGGCGCTCGTCGCGAGTCTGACGCTGGCGCCGAGCGCGCTCTTCGCCTTCGGCTTCGGCGCCGAGTCCGACGTCGACCGGTATTATCTGCCGGTCTTTGCGCTGCTCGCGATCGCAGCCGGCGCATTGCGCTGGAAGGCGGTGACGCTGGTAGTGCTCGCGACCGCGCTCTATCTCCTGATCTCGCAGCGGCACTTCTTCGATCAACCGCGCGACGATCGAGCGGCGCGGGAGGCCGCGGAGATCGTTCGTGCGACGCCAAACGATGCGATCGTGATCGCCACGTGGGTCATCGCACCGCCGCTCGCCTACGACGCGTACGTGCTGCATCGCACCGGCGCGCGCACGGTGGTGGCGAGCTGGTACGGCGATCAGATCGGCCGCATTGCGCAATGGACGGCCTCCCGCCCCGTCTACGTCGCCGGAAGCCCGGAAGGAAGCGTTCCCGGTTATCATCTCGAACGAATGCCGACGCATACCGACCTCTACCGCGTGGAACGCGATACGTACTAGATGAAGATCAAACCGTCGATTATCGCCGGTCTCGTTGCGCTGCCGATCATCGCGCTCTGCGCGCATGGGCGCTCGACACCCTACGACAACTACGTCCTGCTCGCGCAGGCGCTGCTGCATGGACATGCCTGGATCGATTGGCCGGGTAGCTACATCGACGCGCTTGCGTACCATGGGCAATACTACGTCATCGAAGGGCCGATGCCCGCGTTCCTGCTGCTTCCGCTCGTCGCAATCTTCGGCACGTTCAATCAAACCGCGCTTGCAATCGTGCTCGGTGCGATCGCCGTCGGCGCGGCCTACGAGCTCGGCGAGCGATTCGGCGTGCCGCGCGCGACAAACATTTGGATTTGCGCGTTCTTTCTCGCCGGCACCGACCTGTTGTGGTGCACGATGCTTGGCGACGTGTGGTTCATCGCGCACGCGAGTTCGGTATGCTTTACGATGCTGGCGTTGGTCGAGCTGGCTGGGGCGAAGCGGGGCTGGCTCGTCGCGTTGTGGGCTGCGTGCGCGATCTTCTCGCGTTTCGATCTCGTCCTCGTGCTGCCGGTGTATGCGTATCTTCTCGGAGACCGCGAGCGCCTGCGTGGCTTCGGCTCGGTGCTCGTTCCCGTCGCGCTGCTGTGGGTGGGGTATAACCTCGCGCGCTGGGGCACGTGGTACGACATCGGGTACAGTACGTGGTATCACCAAGACCAGGCCGGCATGCCGACCGGCTCGCCGTTTCGACTCAGCTATTTTCCCTACGAGTTGTGGTCGTTCTTCGTGCAAACGCCGCAGCGGCTGGCCGGTTTTCCTTGGCTCAACCCGACGATCAGCGGCGTCGCACTGACATGGACCTCGCCCGCGCTCGTGCTCGCGTTTCTCGCGCGCAAGCCGCTGAGATGGGTCGTCGCAATGTGGATCGCGGCGCTGCTTTGCGCCGCACCGAACTTCCTTTACTACGTCAACGGCTTCGCGCAGTTCGGCATGCGGCATGCGCTCGACTTCGAGCCGTTCCTCATCGCGCTGCTCTTTCTCGGATGCAAAGAGCGCTTGCCGGTGTGGGGCAAGGCGCTCATCGCGTACTCGTGTGTCGTTGGGGTGTGGGGCGTCTGGTTCTGGGATTCGTTCATTCGAACGAGTTGATCGTCCCTCGACGTCCCTACGCTCGGGGTGACACCCGCATCGGCAGTCCGCCGATCGGCCCGCGTTTGCCGTTGGCGGCCGCCGCCGGTTGCGGCGGTTGCGGCGCGGTGCCGGCCGGCAGATAGCGATAGGCCAGACACCATGCGAGATAGTCGTTGTACGCCTCGCACTCGCCGACGATCGTGAAGCAGCGCGCAATCCAGACCGGAACGCTGATGAACAGCCCGACGCCGCTGAAGAGCGCGATCGTCATCCAAATGCCGCGCTTCCAGTCGCCGAGGTAGTAGCCTTCGCCGCCGACGATTCCGAGGAAGATCGCCAACGTCTGCGCGACGATCGCATCCTTGGCATAGCGCTCGTACTCGTAGGCGTAGACGCCCTGCGCTTCGGGCCGCACGTAGGCGAGCAGCATCTGGGCATACGGTGTCATCATCTGTCACCCCCGAGCCGAAGGGGGTCCTCCACCCTCTCTTACGCCCGGGCGACCCGTGAGTTTCGAGCCGGTGGAGTATTAGAAATCTAATTGACAATCCGGATGCGCTGAGGTAGGGTGTTATTAGATTTCTAATAGTTTGGAGCGCGACCATGCCCCGGAAGAGATCGCTCGTTCTTACCGACCATGAGCTGCGGCTCATGGAGGTCATGTGGCAGCGTAAGCGCGCCACGGTTGCCGACGTGGTGGAGTCGCTGGCGCCGCCACCGCTCGCGTACAGCACCGTGCTCACCACCCTTCGCACGCTCGAGCAAAAGGGCTACATCGTGCATGAGGAAGACGGTCGCGCGTACGTCTACCGGCCGGTCGTCGAGCGCGACGCGGCCGCGAAATCGGCGCTGCGCCACGTGCTCGATCGCTTCTTCGACAGTTCGCCCGGCGCGCTCGCGGTGACGCTGCTCGACGAGGGTGCGCTCAGCGACGACGACGTTACTGAAATTCGGCGACTCCTCGCCAAGAGCCGGAAAGGCGGCGCGTGATGGACGCGCTGCTGCTGAGCGGCCTCTGGCAAGGCGCACCGATCGCGGCGATTGCCTGGCTCGTTACGCTCGCGCTTCCTCGTCGCCACGCGGCGACGCGTTACGCTGTGTGGTTCACTGCTTTGCTCGCGCTTGCGATCGTGCCGCTCGTAACGTTGTGGCACACCGATCCGCTGCCGGCACTTCCCGCGCCGGTCGTGATCACGGCGAGCGCGACAACGGCTGCAACGGCGCACGTTGCGAATCTCGCCGGCCTGTGGCTTGCGCTGCTCTGGGGCATCGGTGCTGGCGCGTGTGCCGTGCGCTTGGCGCTCAGCTACGCGCGCATTCGCCGCATTATCGCAAACGCGACGCCCGCGCCCGAACTCGGCGAGAACGTCGTTATTTCCGGCGATGTTACGCTGCCGATATCCGCAGGGTTCATCAAGCCGTCGATCGTCATCCCGTCATCGATCGTCGCGACGCTCGACGATCCCGACTTGACGAGCGTCTTGCTGCACGAGCGCGCGCACATCGAGCGCGGCGATATCATCACGAACCTGATCCAGCGCGTGATCGAAGCCTTACTCTTTTTCAATCCATGGGTCTACCTTGCCGGGCGCGCGCTCGTTCGCGAACGCGAGGCTGCCTGCGACGATCGCGTCGTTGTCGCGACGGGCGAATCGGACCGCTACGCGACGTGCCTCACGAAGTTGGCGCAACGTGGCGCGAGGCACACGCCCCTTCTCACTCCCAGCGCGATCGGCTCACGGCGCATGCTCGTCGCCCGCGTCGCGCGCCTCCTCAACGGAAAGGCCGCCCGCGTGAAGATCAATTATTTCGTGCCCGGCTTCTGCGCCGCGCTCTTCGGCGTTCTCGCATTCGCGCTGCAAACCGCCGGATCGTTCGCGCAGAGTTCAACACCCAATCAGCATCTCGGTGCAGCTTGCGATCACGGCGTGCGCGTGCTCAAAGCCGCGCCGCCGAATTATCCCGGATCGGCGCGGACGAAGGGCCCCTTGCACGCAGATGCCCTCGTGACGGTCGCCGCCGACGGCGACGTGGTTAGCGCGAAGATCGTAACGTCGAGTGGTGATCCAGCCGTGGATAAGGCCACGCTCGACGCCGCGGAGGCATCCACGTATGCGCCCGCGGTTGGGAATTGCAAAGCGAAGGAAGGGAGTTACCTCTTCCATGCGGAGTTCAACCCGGCGTAAGCGCGATCGAGCTCATCGGGCCTGATGACGGGCGCGGCGCACGTGGTTCCTACGCAGACGTAGGCTGCGGCCGTCGCGCCGCCGCTTTCGCTGGTAACGGCAACG
>Ga0335075_10014105_pt1 | contig 12018 bp, 11 predicted proteins | sample Lox_Sample_24_FD_206723 | JGI IMG/M metagenome (GOLD analysis project Ga0335075, IMG submission 206723) | Soil microbial communities from Loxahatchee National Wildlife Refuge, Florida, United States - Lox_Sample_2.4 | ecosystem: Environmental > Terrestrial > Soil > Wetlands | place: USA... | reverse complement strand
GCATGACCGACGTGGCAACGATAATTGCCTTCGCTCACCGAGATCAGGATCCCGTTGCAGTCTGGGCACGTGTATGCGGGTGGCGGGCCCGGCGCCTCGGCATCGATTTTAGTCGACAGCCGTCGTGCTACGGCGAAGCGGTTTTCCAGCTGGAGGTCGGGCGGCGGGGTGGCGGCGAAATCCGTCAGAGCCTCGGCGCCACTAGTCGAGGCGCCGACCGCGGCCGCTTTGAGCGTATTGGTTTCAGCTGCCATTGCACTTGACACCACCCCCCGGGTACCCCCAGGACTGCCGGGACAATCCTGTCACCGAGCCTGCGTTCAGACTACGCGGCTCGCCTAATGATCGGACAGCTGAGCTTTAACGCAGCGGCACGCTGAGTTCGACATCCGCCAGTGCAAACGGCGGCGCACCCACACCGGCGACCGAGTACGTGCCCTGTGGCGTTTCTTCGGTGATGCGGGCCGATGCGCTACGCTCGCCCACTGTCAAGGTCACTATTCGTGCGGGCGCCAGGGCTGCGGGTAGCTTATCCAAAACGGTTCCCTGCCAGTGATATTGGCCGTCGATCGGGTCGATGTGACCGCTCAGCCGGACTCGCACCTGTTCGGATGTTTCGGCCACGGTCATGGTTGCCGGACCGGCATAGGTGTCGTCGTGCACACCTCCGGGTGACGACAGGTCAAACGCCGAAGCCGCCAGGCGTCGCGATGGGCAGCGCAAGTGAACCCGCTCATTGAACACCTGTTGAGTGCTGCGGCGCACCTCGATGCGAGTGTGCCCTTTCGCGAGCTTCAGGCACTCGATGACGTAGTGCGTCGCCGGTTCGACGGGCGGCTCATCGACGATGAAGTAGTTGGGAAAGCCGTGCAATGCGATGCCGAGGTAGGGCTCCATGCCGTTGGTCCAGGCTTGCTGGAGGGTCACGCCGTGAGCACCCACCAATGCGTTGTGCGGTAGGCCAGCCCGGATCGCGAACCCGGTGCCGTAGACGATGGTGTCGGCGTCGTGGTGGACGCCATCGGCGGTGCGGATGCCCGCCGCCGTCACCTCTTCAATGGGGGGTGTCACCAGCTCGGGCTGGCGACGCAGGTAGCGCCTGGCGCGCCGTGGTTGCGCAACGACTCGCCGAGGCGGAAGCGGGAAAACTTTGACCGGCGCGCCGGACCTGTTCAGCTGGTCGATGAGCCGCCCCGCAGCGGCGTCGGCGCCGATGATCGCAATGCGCCGGCCGGCTGGGTCGAAATCGGCGGGGGGTGTCGTCGCATGAAACGTGTTGCCGCGAAAGTCCCTGCGGCCGAACAGATCGGGAATCCACGGGACGAACGGTGACTTGTCGGTGACCACCACCCGGCCGCGGCAGGTCTCGCCGTCGCCAGTGGTCAACGTCCAGGTGTCGGTGTCATCGTCGAATACCGCGCTGACCACTGCGCGGTCCAGCGTCGGGAAACCGGCGAGGGCGCCGCCGACGACGATGACGTCGTGGGTCACAGGAACTTGCTGCGCGCCCAGCCGCGACGCGCGATCGGGCCCATCAAACCGACCTCGGTCAGGAACTCGGCCAGCGGAGCGAAGCCCGCCACCTGGACGTCGTGGCGATGCGGGCTGTTGCGTGCGACGCTGCGCGCCTGCCGGCCATCCAGGCCCGCGCGGGTATAGGGGATCGGGTTGGTGAACAGGTAACGGAAGAACCACCCGCCCAGGCCGTTGACGTTGCCGACGAACCAGCGCTCCGGCCGTCGCATCTGCGGTGCCCGCTTGCGCAGTCCGTCCCGCGCGAACTGGATGTGGCGGGCCTCTTCGGTGACGTGAATTCGCATCAACCGCTGGATGATTGGCTGCAGCTCGGGGTCGTCCATCATCTGGCGCTGCAGCGAATCGAAGATCTCCTCGCCGATCAGCGCGGCCACCCACAGCACCGACCCACGGAAAAAGAACGGCAGGGTGTTGATGATGATCCGCTGGTAGAGCCGTGGGCGAACGGGCTTGGCGCCGACCCGCTCGATGGCCTTGCCGAACATCACCATGTGCCGGGTTTCGTCGCCCAGTTCGGTCAGCGCGTAGTGCGACGACCGGCTGGTGGGGTCGGTGTGCATGAGTTTGCGCAGCAGCGCCTGGTTCAGGATGTTCTCGAACCAGATACCGGCCGACAGGGTGTTCACCAGTTCCTGGCGGGACAGCTCGATGCGCTGAGCGCGGGTCATTTCGTCCCACATCGGCGTGCCGTACAACGACACGGTTTTCGGTGGCAGATAGAACTTGTCCGGGTCCAGCGGCGCGTCCCAGTCGATGTCCACGACCGGCGCATACGACTTCTTGACCGATCCCTTGAGCAGGCGCTCGGAGAACTCTTCGCGACTGGGACCAGTCGGTTTCACCGGAGTGGTCATGGCGCCGATCCTTCGCGGGTGATCGGAAGATGTCAATACCCATGGTACCGGGTACCGATGGTTTCGCCTAGTTCTTATTAGGCTGTGCGCGCATGACCCGCCATATTCACGTCATCGGCATCGGTGCGGGAGACCCCGAGTACGTGACCGTCCAGGCCATCGAGGCGCTCAACCGGACCCAAGTGTTCTTCGCAATGGACAAGGGTGAAGCCAAGAGCGATCTGGTCGGGCTGCGGCGAGAGATCTGCGCGCGGTTCATCCGCGAGCCGGGCTACCGATTCGTCGAGCTGCCCGATCCGCCACGGGCGAAGGACGGTGATTACCGGGGGGCGGTGTCCGATTGGCACGCGGCGCGCGCCCGCATCTGGGCGCGTGCCATCGCCACCGAACTCGGTCCCAACGGTGTGGGCGCCTTCCTGGCCTGGGGCGATCCTTCGCTCTACGACAGCACGCTGCGGATTCTCGATGCCGTCGCCGCCGACATCGAGGTCAGCTACGACGTCATCCCAGGGATCACAGCCATCCAGGCGCTCACCGCTCGGCACCGCATTCCGCTCAACGACGTCGGTGAACCGGTGCTGATCACCACCGGTCGCCGGCTTCGAGCCCACGGACTGTCCGGCTCGGCGGTGGTCATGCTCGACGGCGAGTGTTCGTTTCGGAGCTGCCTACCCGAGACCCGGATCTGGTGGGGCGCCTACCTCGGCACCGATGACGAGCTGCTCGTCGCGGGCACGATCGGCGAGGTCGGGGAGCGGATCGCCGCGCTGCGGGCCGACGCCCGTGCCGGTCACGGTTGGATTATGGACACCTATTTATTGCGGTCTGCGGAGTAGGTTCAGCCCATGGGGCCTTTTTTGATTCGCGCCGTGTTCACCGGGTTCGCCCTCTGGGTGGTTACCCTCGTCATCCACGGGATCAGCTTCGTCGGCGGCGACACCAGATTGGAGCGGGTCGGCATCATCTTCATCGTCGCGGTGATCTTCGGCCTGGTCAACGCCTTCATCAAACCGATCGTGCAGGTCCTGTCGATCCCGCTCTACATACTCACCCTCGGCCTGATTCACATCGTGATCAACGCGCTGATGCTGTCGATTACTGCCTGGATCACCAGCCACACCACCCATTGGGGGCTGGCGATCGACCACTTCTGGTGGACCGCGATCTGGGCGGCGATCGTGTTGTCGATCGTCAGCTGGGTGCTGTCGCTGGTGGTGCGTGACGTGAGGCGCACGGCTCGGCGCTGACCGGCACAATGGATGCGTGCCTGAACTGCCCGAAGTCGAAGCACTGGCCGATTACCTGCGCCGCCATGCCGTCGCCAGGACCATCGGGCGGGTTGACGTCGTCGCGTTCTCGGTGCTCAAAACGTTCGACCCGCCGATCAACGCGCTGCACGGTTTGACCGTTACCGGCGCCGACCGGTGGGGCAAATATCTCGGTTTGCGGGCCGGCGAGCTGATCTTGATCACCCACTTGTCCCGGGCCGGCTGGCTGAAATGGTCGGACAAGCTGGCCGCCGCGCCGCTACGACCCGGCAAAGGCCCGATCGCGCTGCGCGTTCATCTGGGCACACCGGGCGAGGCGCCCGGCTTCGACCTCACCGAGGCGGGCACCCAGAAGCGGCTGGCGGTCTGGCTCGTCGACGACCCGATGCAGGTTCCCGGCATCGCCGCGCTTGGGCCGGACGCACTGCGACTGTCCGTCGACGACCTGGCCGGACTGCTGGCCGGAAACACCGGCCGGATCAAGTCCGTCATCACCGACCAGAAGGTGATCGCGGGGATCGGCAATGCCTACAGCGACGAGATCCTGCACGTCGCCAAGATTTCGCCGTTCGCCACGGCGGGGAAGCTCGCCGGCGCACAGCTGGCGGCCTTGCACGACGCGATGGTGTCGGTGCTGACCGACGCCGTCACCCGCTCGGTCGGCCAACAGGCCGCGACGCTGAAGGGGGAGAAGCGGTCCGGTTTGCGGGTGCACGCGCGCACCGGTTTGCCGTGTCCGGTGTGCGGAGACACTGTGCGGGAAGTGTCGTTCGCCGACAAGTCGTTTCAGTATTGCCCGACCTGTCAGACCGGCGGCAAGGTGTTGGCCGACCGGCGCATGTCGCGTCTGCTGAAATAGTGGCATGACTCGGCAGAAGATCCTCATCACCGGCGCGAGTTCCGGCCTGGGCGCTGGGATGGCCCGCGCGTTCGCGGCCAAGGGACGCGACCTGGCGCTGTGCGCCCGTCGCACCGACCGGCTCGACGAGCTCAAAGCCGAACTGACACAACGGCATCCGGGCATTGCGGTGGCCGTCGCCGCGCTGGATGTCAACGACCACGAGCAGGTGCCAAAGATATTCGCCGAGTTATCCGACACGCTCGGCGGAATCGACCGGGTGATCGTCAACGCCGGTACCGGCAAGGGCGCGCCGCTGGGGTCGGGCAAGCTGTGGGCCAACAAGGCAACCTTCGAAACCAATTTGGTGGCGGCCCTGGTCCAGATCGAAACCGCGCTGCAGATGTTCAAGGAGCAGGGGGCGGGGCATCTGGTGCTGATCTCCTCGGTGCTCGGCGCCAAGGGCGTGCCCGGCGTGAAGGCGGCCTACGCGGCCAGCAAGGCCGGTGTGCGTTCGCTCGGTGAATCGTTGCGTGCCGAATACACGAGCGGCCCGATCAAGGTGTCGGTGATCGAGCCGGGCTACATCGAGTCGGAGATGACCGCCAAATCGCAGAGCACAATGTTCATGGTGGACAACGAAACTGGCGTCAGGGCGTTGGTCGCCGCCGTCGAGCGCGAGCCGGGCAGGGCCGCGGTTCCATGGTGGCCGTGGGCGCCGATCGTGCAGCTGCTACGGGTGCTGCCGCTGCCGCTGGCCAAACGGTTCGCGTAACGGTCAGCCGGCGCGGCCGCGTTCGACGCGGTAGCGGCGCACCAGCGCGTCGGTTGAGCTGTCCGATTGTTTGTCCGGCGATGCGTCGTCGGTGATGACCGGCAGCAGCGCCTTGGCCTGCGTCTTGCCCAGCTCGACGCCCCATTGGTCGAACGAGTCGATGCCCCACACCACGCCCTCGGTGAAGACCTGATGCTCGTAAAGCGCGATCAACTGGCCCAGCACCGACGGGGTGAGCCGGGTGGCCAGGATGGACGTGGTCGGTCGGTTGCCCGGCATCACCTTGTGCGGCACCACATCGGCAGGCGTGCCCTCGGCGGCGATCTCCTCGGCCGTCTTGCCAAATGCCAGCACCTGGGTTTGGGCGAAGAAGTTACTCATCAGCAAGTCGTGCATGCTGCCGGTGCCGTCGGCGGTGGGCAGGTCGTCAATCGGCTGGCTGAAACCGATGAAGTCGGCCGGGACCAGCCGCGTGCCCTGGTGCAGCAACTGGTAGAAGGCGTGCTGGCCGTTGGTGCCCGGCTCGCCCCAATAGATTTCACCGGTATCGGTGACCACTGGGGTGCCGTCGGCGCGGGTCGACTTGCCGTTGGATTCCATCGTCAGCTGCTGCAGGTACGCCGCGAACCGGGCCAGGTCGTTGGAGTACGGCAGCACCGCACGCGACTGTGCGCCAAAGAAATTCGAGTACCACAGCCCGATCAGGCCGAGCAGCACCGGAGCGTTGGATTCCAGCGGTGCGGTCCGGAAATGCCCGTCGACAAGGTGGAATCCGGACAGGAAGTCCGCGAACGCCTCCCGGCCGATCGCGGCCATCACCGAGAGCCCGATCGCCGAGTCGACCGAATAGCGTCCGCCGACCCAGTCCCAGAATCCGAACATGTTGGCCGTGTCGATGCCGAACTCGTCGACCAGCTTCTTGTTGGTCGAGACGGCGACGAAGTGCTTGGCCACTGCGTCGTCGCCGAGCGCGTCGGTCAGCCAGCGCCGGGCCGCGGTGGCGTTGGTGAGCGTCTCCAGCGTCGTGAACGTCTTGGATGCGACGATGAAAAGCGTTGTGGCCGGGTCTAAGTCGGCCAACGTGGCGATCAGGTCAGCGGGGTCGACGTTGGACACGAACCGCGCCGAGATGCCGGCGTCGGCGTAGTGGCGCAGTGCCTGGTAGACCATCACCGGTCCGAGGTCCGAGCCGCCGATCCCGATGTTGACGACCGTGCGAATTCGCTTCCCGGTGGCGCCGGTCCACCCGCCGTTGCGCAGCCGGTCGGTGAAGTCGCCCATCGCGTCCAGCACCTCGTGCACATCGTCGACGACGTGCTGGCCGTCGACGATCAGCTTCGCTTCGCGCGGCAGTCGCAGTGCGGTGTGCAGCACCGCGCGATTCTCCGAGACGTTGATGTGCACGCCGGCGAACATCTCGTCGCGACGCTGCTCGAGATGCGCGGCGCGGGCCAGATCGGTCAGCAGTTTCACCGTCTCACGGGTGATGCGGTGCTTGCTGTAGTCGATGTAAAGGTCACCGACCGTGACAGTGAACTCACTGCCGCGGTCGGGATCGTCGGCGAAAAACTGGCGCAAGTGCGTCGTTTTGATCTGCTCGTGATGCTTGTGCAGGGCGCTCCAGGCCGGTGCCGCCGAGATGTCGGGAATCTGTTCCACCGCAGTCATGCTTGCGACCCTAGTCAGATTGACTGGGACCGCGCTGACCACAAGGTGAACGGGTGGCTAACCAGCCGGATCAGTGACCGAGCCGGCCGCGGCCCAATCGCAGCAGCAGCATGGCCAGGTCTTTGCCTTCCGGCCCGAGCTCGCTGTAGCGCTCGATGACCTTCATCTCGCGGCTGTGCACCAGCCGGGTGCCGCCAGAGGCCATCCGGGCTTTGCCGATCGCCTTGGACACCTCGGTGCGACGTTTGACCGCGGCCAGGATCTCGGCATCGAGTCGATCGATCTCGTGGCGCAGGTCATCGATGTCGGTTAGTTGTGCGGTTTCGACTGTCATTGACGACTCCGGAATCTCGTTGTGTGGAGGGTGTGGGGGTTGTGGTCTCATCCGGTATCGGGCCTCACACAAGAGACGAGCCCCGGATCCGGAAGCGGACCACGGGGCTCTGCGAAGCAGCTAAGCCACGGGCACCGCTGGCCGGTACCCGTAGAAAAATCGCCGCTGCATATTGAGCACGGATCGAGTGTGCCACTTGAGGGCCTGCTAGCGCAAAGGTGTCGCAGAACAGCGGTAAGTTGGGGCAGACATGACTCTGCACGTGACTGAGGCCGGAGCGGACCAGTTGCTCGACGGCCTAAACCCGCAACAGCGTCAGGCGGTGCTGCACGAGGGCTCGCCGCTGCTGATCGTCGCGGGCGCGGGCTCCGGCAAGACGGCCGTGCTGACCCGGCGCATCGCGTACCTTTTGGCGGCCCGCGACGTCGGCTCCGGACAGGTTCTGGCCATCACATTCACCAACAAGGCCGCAGCCGAGATGCGCGAACGCGTGGTGTCGCTGGTCGGGCCGCGAGCGCGCTCGATGTGGGTGTCGACGTTTCATTCGACCTGCGTGCGGATTCTGCGCAACCAGGCATCGCTGATCGCGGGTCTGAACTCCAATTTCTCGATCTACGACGCCGACGATTCACGGCGTCTGCTGCAGATGATCGCCAAGGACATGGGCCTTGACATCAAGCGGCACTCGCCGCGGCTGTTGGCCAACGCCATCTCCAACCTGAAGAACGAGCTGATCGACCCGCAGCAGGCGGTGGCCAACCTGTCCGACCCCGACTCCAGCGAGCACGCCGACGACTTGGCGCGCACGGTGGCCGCGGTCTACTCCGAATACCAGCACCGGTTGCGGGCGGCCAACGCGCTCGACTTCGACGACCTGATCGGCGAGACGGTCGCGGTGCTGCAGGCTTTCCCGCAGATCGCCCAGCATTACCGTCGGCGGTTCCGTCACATCTTGGTCGACGAGTACCAGGACACCAACCATGCGCAATACGTGCTGGTGCGCGAATTGGTCGGCCGCGATACCGGCGACGACCCGGACGCCGTGCCGCAGGCAGAGCTGTGCGTCGTCGGCGATGCCGACCAGTCGATCTATGCGTTCCGCGGGGCCACGATTCGCAATATCGAAGACTTCGAGCGCGACTATCCCAACGCCACGACGATCATGCTCGAACAGAATTACCGGTCCACGCAGAACATCCTGTCGGCGGCCAACTCGGTGATCTCCCGAAACTCCGGACGCCGGGAGAAGCGGCTGTGGACCGACGCCGGTGAGGGCGAGCTGATCGTCGGCTTCGTCGCCGACAATGAGCACGACGAGGCACGATTCGTCGCCGAGGAAATCGACGCGCTGGTCGGCGGCGGTGAGCTCACCTACAACGATGTGGCAGTTTTCTACCGCACCAACAACTCGTCGCGGTCGTTGGAAGAGGTGTTCATCCGCGCCGGCATTCCATACAAAGTCGTTGGAGGCGTGCGATTTTACGAGCGCAGGGAAATTCGCGACGTCGTTGCATACCTTCGGGTGCTGGACAACCCGGGTGACGCGGTCAGCATGCGTCGCATCCTCAATACGCCCCGCCGCGGCATCGGTGATCGTGCCGAGGCCTGCGTGGCGGTGTACGCCGAGAACACCGGGTCCAGTTTCGCCGACGCGCTCGAGGCCGCCGCCCAGGGCAAGGTGCCGATGCTGAACACTCGGTCGGCCAAGGCGATTGCGGGTTTCGTCGAGATGCTCGACGATCTGCGTGGCCGCCTCGACTCATCGCAAGGTGATCTCGGGGAGCTGGTCGAGGCGGTGCTGGAGCGCACCGGATATCGCTCGGAGCTGGAATCGTCCTCCGACCCGCAAGACCTGGCCCGCCTGGACAACCTCAACGAACTCGTCAGCGTCGCACACGAATTCGCCACCGACCTGGCCAACGCCGAGGCGCTCGACGATAGTGCCGGCACTCCCGACGATGAAGACGTGCCGGACACCGGTGTACTGGCACAATTTTTGGAGCGGGTGTCGCTGGTCGCTGATGCCGACGAAATCCCAGAGCACAGCGCCGGTGTGGTCACGCTGATGACATTGCACACCGCAAAGGGGTTGGAATTCCCGGTGGTGTTCGTGACCGGTTGGGAAGACGGCATGTTCCCGCATATGCGGGCGTTGGGTGATCCCAATGAGCTGTCCGAGGAGCGGCGGCTGGCCTACGTCGGGATCACCCGGGCGCGGCAGCGGCTCTATGTGAGCCGGGCCAAAGTGCGGTCGTCATGGGGACAGCCGATGCTCAACCCGGAGTCGCGGTTTCTCCGGGAAATCCCGCAGGAGCTGATGAATTGGCGGCGCCTCGACCCCACCCCGTCGTTCAGCGCGCCGGTGAGCGGCGCGGGCCGATTCGGTTCGGCGCGCCCGTCGCCGGCTCGGGCGTCGGCGAGCAAGCGCCCGCTGCTGGTGCTCGCACCCGGTGATCGGGTCACCCACGACAAGTACGGCTTGGGCCGGGTGGAAGAGGTTTCCGGCGTTGGCGAATCAGCGATGTCGCTGATCGACTTCGGCAGTTCGGGACGGGTCAAGCTGATGCACAACCACGCCCCCGTCAGCAAGCTTTAATCGTCCAGCAGCCAGTCTTTGGTGCGCGGCAGCAGCGCCAGCGCCACGCTGGCGACCGGTAGCAAGGGCAGGGCGTGCACGATCCAGGCGACGCGCGCGCCGGCGATGAACACGCCGCCGTAGGTCAGCAACGCGATCACGGCGGCCGCCACGAGCAGGTAGCGCCCGAGCGACCGACGTTGCAATAGCAGCACCACACCGGAGATCGTGGCCAGCGCGAACACCAGCGCGAGGAACCCCACCGCGATGCAGAACAGGCGGTCGGATTTCCACCAGCCCGCGATCAGGTCGGTCGCCACCACCGAGGTGGCCCAGCCACTGACGATGCTGATCGCGGAGGCGGCCACCGCCGTCGCGCCGCTGGGTTCACCGGACAGCGTTCCCGCGGTGCCCGGGCGCTGGCTGGGGCTCGGGGGCACGTAGGGGGGAGGAGGTGGTTGGCGCGGAATGTGGGTGGTGCGAGCGTCGTCCCGTAGCTGCGGGAGCGGCGCAGTCGGCGCTCGCCGGATGATGCGGGTCGGGGGAGCGGCCTCAGGGCCACCGGCGCGCATAGGTCCGCTCGGCGTCTGGGTGGGCGGCTGATCGCCTGGAGAGGGGTTATTTGGGCCGGTCACCGATCAACCGGCGAAAGTGCCGACACTGAGGCCCCGTTTAGCCAGCCACGGCACCGGGTCCACTCGCTGGGTGCCGCCCAGCAAGACCTCGAAATGCAGATGGGGGCCAGTTGAATTGCCGCGATTGCCCATGGTGGCAATCTGGTCGCCCGCCATCACCCGCTCACCCACATGGACCAGTGTGGTGTTGACGTGACCGTAGAGCGTGACCGTTCCGTCGGCGTGGCGCAGTTTGACCCACATTCCGTAGCCGGCGGTCGGGCCGGCGTCGATGACGACCCCGTCGGAAACCGCCCTGATCGGGGTGCCGATCGAGTTCGCGAGGTCGATGCCGGCGTGCAGCACACCCCAGCGGTAGCCGAACCCCGAGGTGAATATGCCCTTGGTCGGCATGACGAACAGTGGCTGCTGCAGCCGGGCCTCGCGCTGGGCCCGCTCTTGGGCGAAGGCGACGCCCTTGGCCAGCTCGGCGTTGTGCACCGCGACGTTGGCGGCGGGCTCCACGGCGACCATCTGCATGCCGCGCGCCGACGTGCTGATGGGCCCGCCGTCCATCGTCGCCGCGTCGGCGGCCAGCACGGTCGCGGCGCGGGAGTGATCGGAAGTGTGGGTGGCGGAGTGGGCAGCGGCCGCCGCGGCACCGGCAGCCATGGCGCCGATCAACACCCGGCCACGTGCCGGGCCGGTCAGCTGCTTGCGATGCTGGCCCCGGCGTCCGGGCAGATCCGGACCGTTTCGACGGTTGCGCAGCTCAGTGCGGTAAACGTCGATACGGCGTTCGCCGGTCCACTCGACCTCGGTGGGGCCGGCCAGCGGCAAAACCGCGAGATTGTCGGTTTCATCCAGGTCATCGAGCTCGGGTGCCCGCAGGACCTGCGCTTCCTTCTCGAAGGCGGAATTCTCGCTGAAGTCAAGGTCATCGAGGTTGCCGAACTCGTTGAACGGGATGATGTCGGTGACCTCGTTGCGGTTGAGCTCCAACCCGCGGTCGCGCGATTGCCTCGCGCCTAATGGCGCAGTAGAGCGTCCGAAACCGGGCTGGGTCAAACTGATTGTCCCTCGGGGCGTAACCATAACGTTATCTGGACCCTGAGACGTTAACCGCCGAGCGCAGCGCGTGGCAAGCCAAGCCGGAAATCCGGCTATGAATGTGATTTGAATCACTTGAGGCGGTGCGGTGAGATCTGCCACATCCACCGATGCCGCTCTCGGAACCTTCCGGCCGTGTCGATACAGTTCCCGCAAGCGAGCATTGGAAAACCCGGGTTCGCTTGCTAATAGGCCGACACACAGAAGTGAGCCATGGATCTTTTCGAATATCAGGCGAAAGAGCTGTTCGCCAAGCACAACGTCCCGACGACACCCGGGCGGGTGACCGACACTCCCGAAGAAGCCAAGGCGATCGCCGAGGAGATCGGTCGGCCGGTCATGGTGAAGGCCCAGGTTAAGACGGGTGGCCGGGGCAAGGCGGGCGGCGTGAAGTACGCCGCGACTGCCCAGGACGCCTACACGCACGCGAAGAACATCCTCGGCCT
>Ga0335075_10014104_pt1 | contig 12019 bp, 1 predicted proteins | sample Lox_Sample_24_FD_206723 | JGI IMG/M metagenome (GOLD analysis project Ga0335075, IMG submission 206723) | Soil microbial communities from Loxahatchee National Wildlife Refuge, Florida, United States - Lox_Sample_2.4 | ecosystem: Environmental > Terrestrial > Soil > Wetlands | place: USA: Florida... | reverse complement strand
ACGACATTAACGGCATCGACCGCATTACCATCGATCTTGGGACGCCGTCGTCAACGATGTCGCTATTTCTTAGCGCCACGGCAGCATCGCTTGCTGCAACGAACGGCATCTCCGTTACATATGATGCGATCAATGGCACGTTGACACTCCAGGGCGACAACGAAAACACAACTACGTGGCAAGATATCCTCCGAGGAGTCACGTACAACGACACGAGTGATGCCCCTGCGAGCCCCGGAACGATCACCGTCACTGCTACGAACACGAGCAGCTCCGGCGGCACCGATACCGACACCCATGGAATTACGATCACGCAGGTCAATGACGCGCCGACCCTAGATCTTAGCGGAGACACCGTTCGCGACGAGTTCGGCGTTGCAGGATCGTATGGCAGCAACAACGGCAGCGTGAACTGGTCAGGCAGCTGGGTTGAGTCAGGCGACAACAATAGCGCGGCGAGTGGCGAGATTTCCGTTTCCGGCGGGCGCCTCGTTTTCAACTCTGATATTGATGGCGGAGAAACAGTCTCTCGTGCTGCAAATCTCTCGGGCGCGAGCTCTGCGCGGCTGACATTCGACTATGATGAGGCTCTCGATAGTGGTGAAGACATACTCGTTGAAGCCTGGAATGGATCGGCGTGGGAGTTGCTTGGCACCATTACCGGCAGCTCTTCTGACGGCGCTCGGACATTCACCGCTGAATTGTCGACGACGCAGATCGGTGCTCACACCAACATTAGAATTCGCACCGACGACAATTGGAGCACCGGTGACAGCTTCGCCGTTGACAACGTAACGATCGCCTACACGACGGCCGCGGCGACGGGGAATTCAACCACATTTACCGAGAACGGCTCCGCAGTCGCGATTTCCGCAAATGCAGTGATTACCGACGCTGATGATTCCAACATGGAATCCGCGTCTGTCACCCTAACAAACAAGCAGGTCGGCGATCAGTTTAAAATCAACGGCGCCGTCGTCGGTCAGGGCAGCACCGGCAATGTTGGCGGCGTCGCCTACACGGTCGCTGACAATGGATCATCGATCACCATCACATTCTCGGGCTCGCACTCCAAGGCGCTTTACGAAGCTGCCATCAAGGCGGTCACCTTCGAGAACACCAGCGACAATCCTTCAACAACGCCGCGGACCGTTAACGTCACGGTTAACGATGGTTCGGCCAACTCCAATATGGCGACCACGACCATCACCGTGACGCCAACAAACGATGCGCCGACGACCGATCTGAACGGTGCGACTGCCGGGACCAACGGCTCCGCCGCTTTCACCGAGCAGACGTCGGTGCTGATCTCGCCGGCCGGCACGGTCGCTGATCCCGATTCCAACATCTCATCGATGACGGTCACGCTGACCAATCGGCTGAACGGTGATGCGATTGAGTCGCTTTCGTTGAACGCAGCGGCTGAGATTGCGCGGACGACTGCTGGCCTGTCGCTTTCCTATACGCCCGAAACGGGCGTGCTCCTGATCTCCGGCTCGGCCTCGCCAGCCGTTTACCAGGCAATACTGCAGGGCATCCTCTACAACAACACAAGCGATGCCCCTAACACCACCGCGCGGACTGTCTCGGTTGTCGTGAATGACGGCAGCCTGAACAGCACCAGCAACACCGTCACGATTTCGGTCACCCCGGTCAATGATGCGCCGGTCGGCGCCGACAAGACCATCGCGATCAACGAAGACGGTTCGCACGCCTTCATATCGAGCGATTTCGGGTTCTCCGATGTCGACCTGCATTCCTTTGTCTCGGTCAATATTACCGGCGTTTCGGGGCAGGGGACGCTGACGCTGGGCGGCGTTGAAGTCACCCCGCCGGCGAGCATTCCTGTTGGGCAGATCGGCAATCTCGTGTGGACGCCTGACCCGAACGCGAACGGAAATGGTCTCGGGTCAATCACGTTCGAGGTCGTGGATAGCGGCAGCTCGAACAACACCTCGGCGCCCAAGACGATCACGTTCGACGTCGCTTCGGTCAATGACGCGGCCACTGTCACCGCCGGTGGCACAGCCAGCTACACGGAGAACGGCGCGCCGATCGCGATTCAGACGAACATTGCGGTCGCCGATATCGACAACGGCACGATGACCGGCGCGGTGGTGACGATCACCAATTTCGTCGCGGGCGACGTGCTGCACTTCACCGACCAGAACGGCATCACCGGGAGCTATGTCGACGGCGTGTTGACGCTGTCCGGTAACGCCTCCGTGGCCGATTACCAGGCGGCGCTGAACTCGATCCTCTATTCGAGCACCAGCGAGAACCCGACAGGAACCCCGCGTTCGATCACCTATGCGGTGGATGACGGGTCTGGCCTCGGGCCTAACGGCACGGCGACGGTCAACGTCACACCTGAGAACGATGCGGCCATCATTGGCGGCACGATCATCGGCGCGGTGACGGAATCCGACGGCGCCTCCGCCGGCGTTCCAACGGCGACGGGCGATCTGTCGTCGACCGACGTCGATGGCAGCGCGGATGCATTCCAGGCAGTCACAACGCCAACCGCAAGCGTCAACGGATACGGCACGTTTACCGTGACGGCCAGCGGCGTGTGGACCTTCACCCTGGACAATAACAACTCGACGGTTCAGGAGCTCAAGGGCGGCAGCATCCAGGACACCTTTACGGTGCTCGCGGCCGACGGAACGTCGCAGGTCATCACGATCACCATCAACGGCGCTGACGATGTCACTGTCATTGGCGGTACGGCATCCGGTTCGGTCATCGAGGCAGGTGGCGCCGCCAACGGCACGCCTGGCGATGCCACGGCTTCCGGAGTTCTCGACGCGGTCGACGCCGACGACGGCGACGTGGCGTTCACGGCCGGCTCGCAGACTTCGGCCTATGGCACGCTCACGATCGATGCGGACGGCAACTGGACCTACCAACTCGACGACGACGCAGCGGCGGTTCAGGCGCTGAACGACACTCAGACTCACATCGACAATTTTGTCGTGACGGCGGGTGGCGTCGACAAGACCATCGCCATCACCATCAACGGCAAGAACGATGCCGCGGTGATCACCGGCGAGGCGCATGCCGAGGTCACCGAGAACGGTGTCGTCGCCGGCACGGCGGTCGACGGCGGCGATCTGCACGCTGACGACGTTGACAATATCGACGACGCCTTCGTCCCCGGCTCGCAGACCGGCCTCTACGGCACGCTGCAGTTTGGCGCCGACGGCCAGTGGACATACACGCTGGACAACGGCAATGCCAATGTCGATGCGCTGAATACCGGCAGCACGCCGTTGACCGAGACCTTCACCGTCGAGACGATCGACGGCACACAGAAGACGATCACGGTGGCGATCAACGGCGCCAACGACGCCGCAGTCATCAGCGGCACCGATACGGGCAGCGTCACCGAGACCGGTGTCGTTTCCGGCACCCCGACGGCGATGGGCAATCTCGACTCGACGGATGTCGACAATGCAGCCGATACATTCGTTGCCGAGACGGTCGGCGGCTCCTATGGCTCGGTGACGATCGGGGCCGATGGCGCCTGGACCTACACGCTGAACAACGCGAATGGCGACGTGCAGGCGTTGAATGTCGGCGGTTCACTGACCGACACGATTACCGTCAAGGCAATCGACGGCACCCAGCATAACATCGTTATTACGATCAATGGCGCTAATGACGCCGCAACCGTGACCGGCGACGTGTCGAAAACGATCACGGAATCCGGGATCGTTCCGCAGCCAGATCTGATGACCGGTGACCTCAACGCCACCGATCCGGACAATGCCAACGATACGTTCGTCCCAAAGGCAGAGCTGGGCACCTACGGCACCTTCTCGATCGGGTCGGACGGCAAGTGGACGTACACGCTGGACAACAACAACGCGACGGTCAATGCGCTGAGCGGAACGCAGTCGCTCCAGGAGATGTTCACCGTCCAGACAGCGGATGGAACATCGCAGGTCGTCACGGTCAACATCGCAGGTGCAGACGATGCGGTGGGGGCCGTGTCGGATACCGACACTGACCTCAACACCGTCATCGAGAATGCGTCCGCCGGTACTGAGGTGGGCGTCACCGCACACGCGACGGATCCGGACAATGGCGCCGTCGTCACCTACAGCCTCGATCTGGCATCGGATGCACTGTTCGACATCGATGCGACGACTGGCGTCGTCACGGTGGGTAACGGTGCGATCATAGACTTCGAAGCCGGTGCAACCCGTACGATCACCGTGACCGCGACCTCGGGCACCAGCATCAGCTCGCAGAATTTCGTCATCAACATCGGAAACGTCGACGACACGGCGCCTATCTTCAGCTCCGCGTCAACGGCCGATGCGATTGACGAGAACAGCGGCGCCGGGCAGGCGATCTACACCGCGGTTGCCACGGATGCTCCGGATGGCGGCGGCAGCGCCGTTACCTACTCGCTGGCGGCGGGGGACGACCTCTTCGACATCGACGCAACAACCGGCGTCGTAACCCTCGTCGGCCAACCGGACGCCGAGCATGCGGGCGGCTACAGCTTCACGGTACGTGCGACCGACCTCGCCGGAAACTCGAGCACCCACGTCGTGACGCTCCCGGTCAACAACCTCGACGAGGTTGCGCCGACGATCACCTCCGGTGCGATCGGTACCGCGACCGAGAACGCCGGCGCGGGGCAAATTGTCTACAACGCAGACGCGGACGACACAGCCGATATCAGCGGTGGCGTCATGTTCTCGCTCGTGCCGGGCGGCGATGCATCGCTCTTCACAATCGACGCAACAACGGGCGAAGTTACGCTCAACGAAGATCCGAACTTCGAAACGAAGAGCACCTACACCTTCACCGTTCTCGCAACAGATGCGGCCGGGCTGATGGCTCAGCAGGCTGTCACGGTGAATGTCACCAACCGCGACGAAGACAAGCCGGAGTTCACTTCGGGATCGACCGCGACGCCGGTTACTGAGGGCAGCGGCGCAAATCAGATCGTCTACGACGCTGAGGCTTCGGATCCGGCTACGGATGGAGGGCCTTCGAACCCGATCGTTTACTCCCTGTCTGACAATGACGGCGGTGCCTTCACGATCGACCCCGCAACCGGTCAGGTGCGGCTCGTTGGCAATCCAGATTTCGAGGTGAAATCGTCGTATGCTTTCACGGTCGTTGCGACTGACGCGGCTGGCAATTTCGAAAGCAAGACTGTCACCCTCGCGATCAACCAGAACAACGAGGGACCGACGATCACAACGGTCGGTGGCCAGCCCGGCGGCGCCTCGGCTGTTGCATTGAGCATCACTGAGAACACGACTGTCGTCGGCACCGTCGTTGCCGCCGATCCGGACGTGGGCGACACGGTGACGTTCAGCATCGAAGGTGGCGACGACGCGCTGAAATTCCAGATCGACGCTGTTACTGGCGCGCTTTCGCTGATCGCATCTGCCGACTTTGAAGCGCCGACGGACGCCAACGGCGATGGCATCTACGACGTGATCGTGAAGGCGACTGACTCGGGCGGCCTGACCGACCTGCAGTCGGTCTCGGTCACGGTGACCGACGACGACGATGCGCCGGTGATTACCTCGAATGGCGGAGGCCCGCTGACCGGCGCGACAGCCAACGTCAACGTGAAGGAAAACACGAAATCCGTCACGACAGTCACGTCGTCCGACCAGGATGCCGGAGCGACGAAGACCTATTCGTTGGCCGGCGGCGCGGACATGAGCAAATTCACCATCAATGCTACGACCGGTGTGCTCACGCTCAAAACCGCGGCTGACTTCGAGGTTCCGACCGATGCCGGGAAAAACAAGGTGTTCGACGTTATCGTCAAGGTCACTGATGACGGTGGTCTATTCGACACCCAGGCGCTTGCGGTGAAAATCACCGATGTGAAGGGGGCCAACTACCGGGGCACGGCTGCTGCCAACACGCAAAATGGCACGGTCGAGGCAGATACGTTCACGGGCCTTGCCGGCAATGACAGGTTCAGCGGTCTTGCAGGCGACGACAGGTTCCTCGGCGGCGCAGGCAACGATCGCCTCACCGGTGGTCTTGGCAAGGACACGTTCGTCTTCAACACTGTGTTGAGTACGACGACCAACCGCGACACGATCGTCGATTTCAACCGCATCGACGATACGTTCCAGCTCGAGAACGCGATCTTCAAGAAACTGGCGAAGGTCGGCACGCTTAGCGCGGCGAACTTCAAGGTCGGTACGAAGGCGCTCGATGCTAACGACTACATCGTTTACGACAAGGCAAAGGGCATTTTGTCCTACGACGCTGATGGCAGCGGAGCGGGCGCTGCGGTGCAGTTTGCTTTGCTGAGCAACAAGGTTGTCTTGACCGCTGCCGACTTTGTCGTGATTTGAGGTTGCCGCAGGCCAGGTGACGCCACCGGTTGAGTAAACAGTGCCTAACAAAACGAGGCCCGTGCGTTCACCGCACGGGCCTCGTTTTGTCTAGCGACGGCAAACAAACCGCTCAATTCATCGCGCCGATTGACAGTTATCAATCAGAGGTTTGACGCCCACACCTAGATACCGACTATGGGGATTTTGGGCACATCGGTATCCGAAATTGGAGCGGCGCTGGCGTCGTTTTTCCGTGTGCCCTGGGGATTGGAGCCGCTTCTGAAACCGGCCCGCGCAAGTTCGGCCGAAACGCCGCGCTTTGAACTCCTCCAGCCTGCTGAACAGACACGAAACTTGATGCGCGGAAGCGAGTTGGGCGTGCACCTTCAACTGAACTCCGTCGCGCGACCATTCCCAGACAACGCAAATCACGATGCCGGCGCAGACTTTGCCACGGCTGACTATCAGGAGCTCGTTCGATGACCGTAACTCTCGACGGATCGCTTGGTGAATGGTTGCCAACCGAGCGCCTATTCGCCCCGAGTATGCCTGCCGGATACGAGGTCTATGGCCGTTTCGAGAGCGGCAAATTCTACGTGGCGATAAAAGCCAATGTTCCGATCGGCGCCAATACGACCCTCTGGTTTAACACTGACGACAACCAGTTAACCGGCCACCAGATTTTCGGAGCGGGCGGTGGCGCTGAGTTCAACATCACCTTCCTGAGCAGCAGCAATGCCGGAATCTACACAGGCGGCGCCGGCCCGAACGAAGGTGGGACGTTTGTTTCACCGTTTGCACCCGCAAGCTGGGAGCTCAGCAGCGATGGCATGGTTCTCGAGCTCGAACTGCCGACATCCATGACGGCTGGGGCCGGCACCGTTGTTATGCTCGGCGACATCAACAATACGACTCATCTGTCGCAGCCCTATACCGATGGTGGCTTCCGCATCACCGATCCGGGATCCCAGCAGTTCGACGGTGTGATTTCAGTTGGCGAGTGGACGCAGCGGCTCGATGTCGGAGCGACACAGGTCGCTGGCCACGAAATCTACGGCAAGTTCCAGAACGATAGCTTCAACTTCGCCATCAAGAGCAATGTAGTCATCGGCGCGAATACGACGTTCTGGCTCAATACCGATGGTAACGACGCGACCGGGTTCAATCCGACCTGGACAAATGCGATTGGCGCCGAATTCAAGGTCGAAATCGGAGTTGACGGCGTAGCGCGTCTGTATGAAGGCGCTGACGGCCCGAGCGGACCGGTCTGGGTTGCCAACATCCAGCACAAGATCGCGCCGGACGGCAAATCGATCGAGTTCTCGATCCCGCAATCGGTGGTCGGACAACAGGTCACCAGCATCAAGATGAAAGGTGACATCAACAATTCGGTCGACCTTCCGAGTTTCTTTGGCAGTGGGGGCTACACCGTTACTGATCCGGATGCGGTTTCAGCGCCCGTCACTCCGGCCGATGGGTACAAGATCGCAATCGTCTATTCCGAGACAACGGCCGCAAACTTCTTCTCGGAGATGGCCTATTCACAGCTGTTCATGGCGGCACAGAGCCAGGCCATGGCGGCAGGCATTCCGTTCGACATCATTTCCGAATCCGATCTCACGACGGCGAACCTCTCAACTCTCGAAGGTTATGACGCGATCGTTTTCCCGTCGTTCCGAAACGTCAAAGCCGCAGACGTCCAGGAGATCGGCAACGTCCTCACAAATCTCGTCTACAACCACAAGATTCCGCTGATCGCCGCCGGCGATTTCATGACGAACAACGAGAACAACGGTTCGTTCTCCGGTGACGCCTACGCGTGGATGAAGTCGCTGCTCGGCGTGCACCGCATCGATGGAGCCGGAAGCCCGGCAACCGTGGGTGAGCTCATCGCTGGAGATAGCGAAGTCACATCCGGCTATACCGACGGCTCAACGATTCACACCTACAACGGAAACTTCTGGACGTCGTATTTCGGTGCCGAGAACACAGCGACCGCCGAGATTATCGCGACGCAGGAAGTCACCAATGTGCCGGTTGGCCAGGTCGGTGGCATCCAGAACGCAGTAATCGGCACCATCACCGGCGGCCACAATGTTCATTTCGCGACTGAAGCCTTCCTTGCCGACAATAATCTCCTTGGCAAGGCTCTCGATTGGGTAACGTCCCCCGATACCGGTGTCCAAGTCTCGCTTCATATGACTCGCGCGGAATCCATCGTCGCGTCTCGCACCGATATGGACCAGTCGCAGGAACTCGATAACGTCAATGCCGGCATCTATGATTTCATGCTGCCGATCCTGCAGGACCTCAAGGCGCAATACGACTTCGTCGGTTCGTATTACGTCAACATCGGTTACTATCCAGGCGAGCAGGAAACGAATTGGGCCGAGGCGACGACCTTCTACAATACGCTTCTTGCCATGGGGAACGAGATCGGCTCGCACTCCTATACGCATCCCTCCGACACCAACAGACTGTTGCCAAATCAACTGACGCTCGCAGACCTTGATCGTATCAAGGCATTGTATGGCAATGACGAGCACGGCCATTCGCGTTTCACGCCGTACTCCGAACGTGAAGACGCAAATGATGCGATCGTCGCGCAACTGTCCAATATGAGCCTGACGGAGATCAACAGCCGACTAAATACGGCGCTGAATACCGCGGATCCGACAACGATCACCGACCCCCTCAACCGGGCCCTTCTCGAAGCTACCTTTGAGTTCCAGTTCAAGACCGCTCGCGATTTTCTGGAGACCAAGCTCGGCATCGATATCGGCGGTGCGGCCGTTCCCGGCATGCCCGAGTCTCTGGATACCGCGCGTGCGATTATTGACTACTACCAGTATCTGTCTGGCGGTGCGTCGCTGCTCGGAGCAGGATACCCCGGCGCTCTCGGCTACCTGTCTCCGACGGACACGGGCTCCGTCTATATCGCGCCGAACATGTCGTTCGACTTCACGCTCATGGGTTGGCTCAACCTGACTGCCGAGCAGGCGGCGCAGAAGTGGCTCGATGAATGGGCTTCGCTCAACGCGAACTCGGATATGCCAATCGTCGTGTGGCCGTGGCACGACTATGGCATCACGGAATGGCCGGATGACGGAGTTGCATCCGAATACCGGCTCGAAATGTTCACGACGTTCATCGAGACAGCTTACAATGCCGGCGCTGAGTTCGTTACGCTCGCTGACCTCGCAAAGCGTATCGCGAGCTTCGAGGGGACAAGTTTCAGCTATGTGGTTTCGGGGAACAATATCACCGTCACCGCGACGCCCGGGCAGGGCGGCAATATCGGCACCTTTGCGCTGGACTTCGACTCGCTTGGCGGCAAGAAGATACAGAGTGTTGCCGGCTGGTATGCGTATGACGAGGACTCGGTGTTTCTCGACCAGGACGGCGGTACTCATGAGGTGACGCTTGGTACGACCGTCGATGACGTCACGCACATCACGTCGATCGGCTCGCGCGCCAAGCTCGTCGAGCTGAATGGCGACGGAACAAATCTGAATTTCACCATCAATGGCGATGGTAAGATCGAAATCGACCTCCGGATGATTTCGCCGGCGTCGGTTTACAATGTCACCGGCGCCACGGTCGTAAGCCAGCAGAACGGCAAGCTTGTGCTGCAGTTGACCGGAGCAGGAGACCATGTGGTCTCGGTGCAGCACGCTCAGAACACAGCGCCACAGGGCGCTGACAAGACGATCTCCGCTACCGAAGACCAGGCATACGCGTTCACGGCTCTCGATTTCGGCTTTACCGACGCCGACGGCCACACGCTGCTCAAAGTCATCATCGCTTCCTTGCCTACGTCAGGCGCGCTTAGCCTAAACGGTCAACCGGTCAGTTTGGGTCAGGAAATTCCTGCGGACCAGATCGCCAACCTCGTCTGGACGCCCGCAACGAATGCAAATGGCGTGGGCAACAGTTCCTTCACCTTCAAGGTTGTCGACAATGGCGGTGTGGAAGCCGGGGGTCAGGATACAGACCAGACGTCGAACACGATCACCTTCAACGTAACACCGGTGAACGATGCGCCGTCTGGCGCAAACAAGAATGTCACCATCCTCGAAGACGGATCCTACCAGTTCTCCGCCGCGGATTTCCCGATTACCGATATCGAGGGGAATTCGCTGTTGGCCGTGGTGATCACCACGTTGCCGGCGGAAGGTGTGCTGAAACTGAATGGCAGCGCTATTGCCGCAGGACAGTCGATACCTGTCGGATCGCTCCCGCAGTTGGTCTGGACCCCGGCGATCAACTCGGCCGCCCCAGCGACCTTTACCTTCCAGGTCGTCGACAACGGCGGCACCGCCAGCGGCGGACAAAACACCGACCAGACGGCAGACACATTCACGATTAATGTCACGCCGGTGAACGATGCGCCGACGGGCGCTGACAAGACGGTCGCGGTTCAGGAAGACAATGCGTACCACTTCTCGGCCGCGGATTTCGCAATCAGCGATATCGAAAACAATGCGCTATCCAGCGTCGTCATAACGACCACACCTGTAAACGGTACGCTGACGGTAAATGGCGCTGCAGTGACAGCCGGCATGTCGATCGCTGTCGGCGTGCTTGGCCAATTGGTGTGGACACCCGCCGCCAACAGCACCGCGCCAGCTTCCTTCACGTTCCAGGTCGTCGATGACGGCGGCGTTTTGAACGGCGGGCAGAACACCGATTCCATACCGAATACATTCACGATCAACGTCACACCGGTGAACGACGCGCCGTCCGGAGCGGACAAAACGATCAGTGGCATCCTCGAAGACACGAGCTATACGTTAAAGGCAGCGGACTTCGGATTCACGGACGTTGACGGGAACCAACTGCAATCCGTGATCATCACGTCCTTGCCGACAGCGGGCACGCTGACGTTCGACAACGGGCCAGTCACGGCGGGCATGCCGATTGCAGTGGCCGACATCGGGAAGCTGAAGTGGACACCGGTGGCGAACGACAACGGGCCTGACAGGGGTTCCTTTACGTTCCAGGTCGTCGACAATGGCGGCACCGCGGGCGATGGCCAGAACACGGACGCGACGCCAAACAAGATAACGTTCAACGTGACACCGGTGAACGATGCGCCGTCCGGAACGGACAAGACGATCGCGGTGGCAACAGGCTCGCAGCATGCGTTTGCCGCGGCGGACTTTGGCTTCAGCGATGTCGACTTCAACGGCCTTAGTGGGGTGAAAATCACATCTCTGCCCGCAGGCGGGATACTGACGCTGAACGGCAACGCCGTCTCGGCCAATGATGTCGTTGCCGTTGGCAGCCTGGGCCAGCTCCGCTGGACGCCGCCGGCGGACACCATCGGCAATGGGATTGCGAATTTCACCTTCCAGGTCATCGACAATGGCGGGACGCTAAACGGTGGCGCGAATACCGACCCGACTGCAAACACGATCACGTTCAACGTGACGCCGGTAAACCGGGCTCCGACAATCGACACCGTTGGTGGTGTCGCAGTTTCCGGAGCGACATCGGCGGTGAACGTTGCTGAAAACTCGGCAGGCATTGTCTCGATCGTCGCGTCGGACCTCGATGCCGGCGATACCCTGACATACTCGATCGACGGAGGGGCGGATGCCTCCAGGTTCACGATCGACTCGGTGACGGGCGCGCTGTCGCTGATCAATCCCGCGAACTTCGAGGCGCCGAACGACGCTGGTCAAAAC
>Ga0335075_10014103_pt1 | contig 12021 bp, 7 predicted proteins | sample Lox_Sample_24_FD_206723 | JGI IMG/M metagenome (GOLD analysis project Ga0335075, IMG submission 206723) | Soil microbial communities from Loxahatchee National Wildlife Refuge, Florida, United States - Lox_Sample_2.4 | ecosystem: Environmental > Terrestrial > Soil > Wetlands | place: USA: Florida... | reverse complement strand
AGCAGGCTGTGCTCGGCGGCGCGCTGGCGGGCGTGCAGGACGCCCTGCTCGAGCTCCTCGATGCCCGATATCAAGGCCTCCATGCCCGGGCGCGGACGGCCCGGAGCTTTGAACACCTCGTCGAAGAACGGACCATTCTGGGGGTCGTAGCCGCTGAAGTGCATGGCGGCTCGGAGCATCGACGCCACGCTGCGCCGCCCACATTTCGCTTACATTGCGACCATGTGTCGTCGCCCCGGGGACGCTTGTCCCTGGACGCATGGAATCAGGCTCTGCTGCGGAAAAAGGCCGTGTCGGCCGCGTTTTCGGGGCAGTTTTATTTCAGCGCGGATTTCAGCGCGCCGGAGCGCCCTGACTCATCCCCGGCATGCCCCGCAAGAGCTGATATAAGCGACCCGAGTCGATCAGCTCGAGCTCGAGCGCTCCGAAGCCCAGCGTGTCGCCCAGCTTGATGCTGCGCGAGCCGGCGGGGTCGAGCTTCTTGTGGTTGTGGAAGGTGCCGTTCGCGGCCTTGTTGTCGCGCAAGGTGAGCTTGTCGCCCTGCACGAAGAGGTGAGCGTGGACCTTGGAGATGAAGGCGAACCGGATCACCACGTCGCAGTTGGTGGCGCGACCGATCGTCAGCCGATCCGGGAAGGGATTGTCGGGGTTCTTCTTGACGGGCACGAGCTGCGTCACGTTCGGCATCGGATCGAAGTTGAGGTCGATCGCGCGCGTCGCGTAGTCGATCTCGTGGTCGCCCGAGCGAGAGGCCATCGCCGCCTTCGGATGCTTGTAGAGGAAGTGGTGTGGGTAAAGCTGCTGGAACGTGGCCTGGGTCACGCCTCGCGCCTTACGCAGGTATTCGCTCACATCATCCATAGCAGTCGGGGGGTCGTGCGCGAGAGCTCAGAGAGCCCCGTTACGATGACGTTTCCCGTCGAGTCAAAGTACGGCCATCAGCATCAAAACTGAAATGAACGGACCCAGCGGGGTGAACGTTTCCTAACGCAGGACAGCTCTGCTGGAAGAGCCGTTCGCACCGGGTCGGGACGCTGGTTGAAGGCAGAGCGGTTTGCGCTGACGCGCGACGCGCTCAGCGCCCGCCGGAGCAGTTCACCAGGCTTCCCGTCACGAAGGAGGCCTCGCTCGAGGCGAGCCAGAGCACGAGCGCGGCGACCTCGTCGGGCGTGCCTCCGCGCCCGAGCGGCACCTGAGGAGCGAGCTTTGCCACCCGGTTCGGGTCACCCGAGTCGCGATGGATGTCTGTCTCGATCAGCCCGGGGCGTACCGCGTTGACCCGAATCCCGTCGCGGGCCACCTCTTTGGCGAGCCCGATCGTGAGGGTGTCGATGGCGCCCTTGCTGGCAGCGTAGTCGATGTACTCGTCCGGGCTCCCCAGATACGACGCCGCCGACGAGACGTTGACGATGCTGCCACCGGCCCCGCCGCGCCGCGTGGACATGCGCCGGACGGCCTCGCGGGCGCAGGCGAACGCACCGAGGACGTTGATGTCGAACACGCGGCGCACGCGCTCGACCGAGAAATCTTCGAGGCGCGCCTTCGGCGCCACCACGCCCGCGTTGTTGACGAGGCAGTCGAGCCGCCCGAGCTGCGCGTCGCACTCGTGGAACAGGCGCTCGACCTCGCTTTCGTTGGCGACGTCGGCGCGCACCGCCACCGCCCGGCGCCCGAAGACTTGGCACTCGGCGACGAGCGCCTCGGCCTGTGCCCCGTGGCTGACGTAGCCGATGCAGACGTCGTAGCCCGCGTGCGCCGCACGCCGCGCGCACGCGGCTCCGATGCCGCGGGCGCCACCGGTGATGAGCATGACGCCGAGCCGTGTCACCCGGCGATTATTGGGCGGGGCCGGGCGTCAAGGCAACCTCGACGCTGGGCGGCAGCGCGCTGATGCGATGGATCACCGCTGCTGGCGCCGCCAAGAGCGGCGCGCTGACCCGCAGCGGGTCATACAGGCCCAGCTGCTCGAAGCTGGTGCGGCGCGACGGGGGCAACACCAGCACCTTCTCGTAGAGCTCGGCCTTGGTGACGTAGACCTCTTCGCGGCGACCGCCGCCGACGTCGCGCCGCAGCACCAGCTCGCCGGGGGCGCCCGAGCGCTGCGCGATCTCGTTCACGACGGGCGCCAGCTGCTGGATCAGACGCTCGGCGACCGCTTCCGGCCATCTCGGGTCGTTGAGCGAATCGCTCAGCGGCTCACCTTCGTATTCGGACGACACCATGCTGCGGCGCATGGTCGAAAGATCGCAGGTGGATGCGACGACGCGCGCACAGAACGTCAGCATCTGCTGCTCGTCGTCGCCGTCGAGAGTGAGCGGGGCCTCGTCGTCGGGCACCCCCTCGTCGCTGAGCGGCTGAATCACGACGCGCCGCTCTTCTTCCATCGTCATCAGCACGCGGAAGCCCGAGCCCGAGCTCGGGGCCTTGCGCAGGCGAAACTCGGCAGAGGTTGCGTCGAGCTTCACGACGCTCAAAAACAACCGGTCGAGCTTGAGCGGCGCCATCTCGACGCGCTTCGAGAGCCAGCCCGACTGCTGGGGGAAATGCACCTCGAGCCCGGGCGACAAGTCGCTCACACGGCGTGAGCGCGACCAGAGATGATCGGGCGGAATGGCGAGGTTGAATATGCCCTGGATACCGAACGGCGTCTTCACCGTCACGCTGGCTGCGTAGCCCTGCTCGCCAGCGGCCGCCCAGGACAGGCTGAGCTCGGTGCCCGGCAGATCGTGGCGGAGCAAGAAGCCCTCCAGCGCCCGCTGCGCCGATTCGCCCGAGCGCCCAACGATGTTGCGGATGTGCGAGGCCTCTTCGGCGGCGTCGTGCTCCAGCGCGGCGAGCTCGGCGCTGGCCGTGCTCTTGACGCACTCGAGCATGCGCTGAGCGATGCGGTCGCCCGCGCCGCTCGCTTGGCCTGCGCTGCCATGGCTGCTGCTCGCCTGGCTCGCGATGGCGAGCTGGTTCCCCGTCTGACAGAACGGCTCGAGCGCGCCCTCGGCAGCACGCGCCATCGCGTTGATGCGACCCACCTCTGCGCGGCGATCTCGACCGAGAGACTCTCCACGCTCCAGCGCCGTCGCGATCGCATGCTGTGCAGACATCAACTGTACCGCACAGTCGACAGCGAGGCGCGACAGGTCGATGTAGTCGACGTCATATGGGAATGGGGTCGAGTCACCGTACACGTGAGTCATGGCGGCGAGACTAACACGCCAGAGCGAGCAAGGGTGTGTTCGTTGCCACGTTGTGCTGCGTCATCTTCGATCACTGCGATGTGATGGTCCGAGTCGAACATGCGATGCCGACGAGACGGCGAAACATCGCAGACAGGTCAGCAACGATCACGAGCACCCAACGCCGTCTGATCGCACGCCCTGAACGCAACGCTGCTTGCTCGCGAGCTGGCCGGTTGGCATCGAAGACTGGCGCTCGACGAGCTGCGAAAGGCAGCATGATGCTGATGGTTTCAGCAGCACCTCGACGCGTTTCATCGAGCGTTTCTCGAACGCTCGCCTGTTTCCCGACGTGTTCCCCCGCGCGTTCGCCGTCGCTGCCGGAGAGGCGTTTTGCCTCGACGCGGTTTCCCCGCGAGGCACGTTTGCAATGCGCGATCCATGTTCGCGCGGCGTCGCCGCACGAGTGGTGCCACCTACGTCGAGCACCAGGCCGCCTACACACGGCGAGCGAACAAAATGCGGATGTTGCGTAATTCCACGAGCGTCGACGCGAGGGACGGGAGCGACGCCGCGGGTCGCGGCTGCAGAGCTCCGCGTGAGACCAGCTCTCAACCTCACGAGGAGCGCTGCGATGCTAGCGCAGACGCTGATTTTGTAAGCGACGGTAACTCGCGGAACACGTCACAGTTGTGGCAAGCTCTCTTGCGTCGCCGCGCCGTGGCGGCGGGAGTGGGGACAGCGAACATGACGTCGCGAAGCGAGAGCGCTAGGCGAAGCGAGAGCGCGAAGAACCTGATCCGGGTGAATGCGACGAGCATCGACGTGACGAGCTCGAACGCGATCACCTTCGGATACATGAGCGAGCTGGCGCGCGCCGGACGCATCATCGCAGGCCGCCATCGCCTGCAGGCGCCGCTGCCCGATGCGTCGAGCCGCGCTGCTTCCGGCGCGGCGGGCAGCGCCTACGGCGGCAGCCTCTGGCGCGCCGAAGCGCTGTGGAGCGGTCAACCCGTGCTGGTCGAGCTGCTCGACCCCGCCATCGCCGACGACGCCTCGCTCACCGAGCTGTTCATGGCCGAGGCGCGCGCGGCGAGCGGCGTGTCGAGCCCGTTCGTCAGCCGTGTGCTCGACTTCGGCATCGAGTCGTCCGCTCCGTTCCTCATCACCGAGCTCGACGCCGCCGAAGCGGGCGACATCGGGCCGCGCTTTCGCGACACGCTCGCCACGCGCATCGCCGCCCGACACCTGCCGAGCTTCGCCGAGTTTGCCCACGTGTTTCACGACGTGTCTCGAGGTGTCGAGGCGATGCACGCGCGCAACGTGTTCCACCGTGATCTGAGGAGCGATCGGGTGACGCTGCTGCGCGCCCGAACGGCGTCGGCTCCCGAGCGAGAGGCAGCCAAGCTCTCCTTCGGCATCTCGAAGATCTTGAACGACACGCTCGAGCTGGTACGCACCATGGCTCGGCGCTCGGTGGCGCCGGCGTCCACACCTCAATATGCGAGCCCCGAGCAGGTGCTCGGCACGGCGCCGCTCGGCGTCGCGAGCGACGTGTGGTCGCTGGCGATCATCGCGTTCGAGGCGCTGACGGGCGAGCTGCCGTTCGCGGGCGCGACGGTCGGCGAACGCCTGGTACAGATCTGCGCCGGCCCCGCGCGCATCCCCTCGTCCCTCGCCGCTCTGCCCCCCGGCTTCGACGCCTGGTTCGCCCGCGGCGTCGAAAAGTCCCCCGCCGACCGCTGGGCATCGGTCCGCGAGATGTCCGAGGCCCTGCTCGACCTGGGGCCCTCTTCGCTGCGGTGAAGCCCCCGGATTTACGAGAATGCGGGAAGGCGGGACGACTCGGGAAGAGTTTTTGGAGCTCGTCGTCGCGGATGGGCGTTCGACGTGAACGGCGAACGATCAAAACCCCAAAAATCCTTCCGCCTTCCTGTTGCATCCCCGGACGTCACCACTGGGATCATCGCGGCAGGACGACCCGGAATTTGGAGCCCTTGCCGTGGACGCTGTCGACCTCGATGCGGCCGCCGTGGGCCTGGGCGATTTGCCGGGCGATGTAGAGGCCCATCCCGAGCCCCCCGAAGCTGCGGTGCCCGAGCACACGCTCGAACTGGTGAAAGATGCGGCTCAGGTCTTGCGGAGCGATGCCGATGCCCTGATCGGCGACCGTGAGCACAGCCGCCTTCGAGTCGGCGTTGACGCTCACGAAGATGGGCTTGCCCTCGCCGAACTTGAGCGCGTTCGCGAGCAGGTTCGTGAGCACCTGCTCGAGCCGCATCCGGTCCCAGCTGCCCGGCACCGCTGCGGGCGCCTCGAACGACAGCGGCACGCCGCCGCCCGCCGCCTGCTCGCGGAAGCGCTCGGCCACGTCTTGCGCCATCTCGGCCAGGTCGAAGCTCTCGGGCTCGAGCTCGAGGTGCCCGGTGGTGATGCGCGAGACGTCGAGCAGGTTGTCGATCAGGCGCTCCAGGCGCTCGGTCTGCCGCACGGCGCTCTCAACGCGATGCTCGGTTTTTTCGGAGAGGTCGCGCGAGTGAAGCACCGACTGCAACCGCAGCTTGAGCGCGGTGAGCGGAGTGCGCAGCTCGTGCGACGCGATCGACAGAAACTCGTCGCGGGCGAACACGGCCTGCTTCGAGTCCTCGATGTCGGTGTGCGTGCCGAGCCAGGACACGATCTGCCCCGAGTCGGCGCGCTCGGGCACGGCACGCGACTGGTGCCAGCGGTGCACGCCGTCGCCGTGCCGTTGCATGCGGCACTCCTGCTGGAACGGGGTGCCCTTCGCCAGGCAGTTGCGCCAGGCCTGCACGTAGCCATCTCGGTCGTCCTCGTGCACGGCCTGCACCCAACCCATGCCGCGTGCCTCGTCAAGCGCGATGCCGGTGTATTCCGTCCAGTACCGGTTGGCGTACGTCAAATCACCGTTGGGCTCGGCCGTCCACACACACAGCGGGACGGCCTCGGCGAGGTGCATGTAGCGGCGCTCTGCCGCGTGCCGCAGCTCGGTGATCATCACCTCGCGCTCGCGCCGCTCGCCCTCGCGCAGCGCCTGGGCGTGGCGCTCGAGCCGGCGATCTTTCCGGAACAGGTCGGCGAACACGGCGACCTTGGCGCGCACGACGTCGGGATCGACTGGCTTCGTCAGGTAGTCGACCGCCCCCACCGAGTAGCCCCGATAGATCTGCGGCATGTCCGACACGGCCGCCGTCAGGAAGATGATGGGCGTGTGCTGGCTGCGCTCGCGTTGCTTGATCAGCTCGGCGAGCTCGAAACCGTCCATCGTCGGCATGAACACGTCGAGCAGGATGACGCCGAAATCTTGCTCCAGCAGGCGCTTCAGCGCCTCGGGGCCCGAGGTCGCCGTCGTCAGCCGATACTCGGGGCCAGCGAGCACGTGGGTGAGCGTCAGCAGATCTTCGGCGCGATCGTCCACGAGGAGCAGATCGACGGGGTCTTCACTGATGGGTCGAGTCACGATCGTCCTCTGGAAAGCTCAGCTCTCCAGTGATTTGGCCTGCGCCGCCACGCCGCGCAAGAGCGACAGCAGCTCGGCCGGGTCTACGGGTTTGGCGAGCCGATGGACCTCGGGGGGAACCCGCTCGGCCAGGTCGTTTGGCGCGCGGCGCGCGCTCGTCAGCGCAACGATCGGTACTTCGGGGCAGCTCTCGAGCACGCTCCGCAGCGAGCCTTCCGGGCCCGCCATCAACAGCTCGGCGTCGATCAACAGCGCCGATGGGCCGCGGCCCTCCGCCAGGCGCGCGAGAGCCTCGCCCACGTCCTCCGCGTGGCTGACGGCCGCGCCTTGCCGTTCGAGCAGCCCCGTCAGGGCGAACGCGCTGCGCACATCGTCGTCGACCAGCATGACGCTGAGCCCAGCGAGCTCGCTCGCTGCGGCGGAGGCGGTGGCGTCGTGCCGTTTGCCCGAGGTGGGCAGGTTGTGCACGGACACGTCGGGCAGCGCCGGGAGCGGGCGCGCCTCGCTCTCGGGCGGCAGCTCGTCGGCGGCGCGCGACGGCAGCCCGCACGTCGGGAGGTAGAGCGTGAAGGTGCTGCCGCTGCCCACGACGCTCGAGACGCGCAAGTCTCCCCCGAGCAGGCGCGCCAGCTCGCGACTGATGGCTAGACCGAGCCCGCTCGCCCCGAGCCCGCGCCGCGACTCGATGCGCTCGGGCGGAAACACGTCGAGGATGCTGCGCTGCTCGCTCTCGGACATGCCGACGCCGGTGTCGATCACGCTGAAGGCGACCACTTCGCGCGCGTTGTTCAATCGCTCGCGATCGGCAGACCAGCCCGAGCCGATCGGCGACACCTGGACGCAGACGCGGCCGCTCTCGGTAAACTTGAACGCGTTCGAGAGCAGACACTTCATGATCTGCCGCAGGCGCTTCGCGTCGGTCACCAGGGACGGCGGCAAGTTCGGCGCGAGCTCGACGGCGAAATCGAGCCCACGCTCTTTCGCGACGGGCTCGAAGGCGCGCACGATGTGCGCCTCGAAATGATCGAACGGCATTTCGGTGGGCTCGAGCACCAGCCGGTTCGTCTCGATCTTCGACAGGTCGGAGATGGCGTTGATGAGCGCCAGCAGGTCGTTGCCCGAGGTGTGGATCGCCTTGGCGAACGCGACCTGCTTGGCGGTGAGGTTGTGTTCTTCGTTCTCGGACAGCAGCTGCGACAACACCAGCACGCTGTTGAGCGGCGAACGTAGCTCGTGCGAGAGCTTGCCCCAAAAACCCGACCGGTGGCTCGGCAGCGGCCGCGGCACGAGCCCCGAGAGGCGCGCGCCCCGCGCTTCGGTGTCGGGCTGCTCGGGCGGCGGGCGGCGCTCGGCGAGCCGATCGAGCAGAACGTCGCGCGACGCCGCGAGTGAGCTCGTGAACCCCAGCTCGAGCACCGCCAGCGTGGAGTCGTTCAGCCAGACGGGGACGAACGCGAGCGCACGCGGCGCGCTCGCGCCGAGCGCCGAGCGCACGCGAAAGTGATCATCCGACACGTCTCGAACGACCAGCTTGCGCTGCTCGACCGCGCACTGCCCGATCAGTCCCTCGCCCGGCAGCACGCTCTCGGGCAAACCGTCGCCCGCCGCGTAGCTCGCGCGCAGCATGAGACGCGACGGCTGGCTCGGGTTGACCGCGACCATCACGTACACGGCGCCTTGCGCGGCCCCGACCATCGGCGCGAGCTCACGCAACAACAAGCCGGCGAGGGCCTCCGGTTCGACCAGGGTGCGCAACAACAGATCCAACCGGCTGAGCTGCGCATCGACCCACTCGGGGTCGACGGCGGATGCATCGCTGGCGACGACGGTCGTCGCATGCGCGGCAAACGGCGCGGCGCTCGCACGTTGTGTTGGTGGCATTCTCTCGCCGGGATCCTGTTCCAACACGAAAAGCCTCCCCCATGATTTGTTGCGCGACAGAGCCCGATTGGTCAAGGACGCATGAATTCAGGCCGAGTGACACGAGAGCACGTGGCGTCTTGCGACATGTGGCGACTCCGAAACGCTGGAAAAATCGCCTCAAAAAAAGCCGCATTTGCCACTCTCTCGGATTGTCTCGGGCGCACGGAGATGGAACCCTAGCGCTGATGACTGCCCGACTCCTCATCGTCGATGAACAAGGAAAGATTGCAGAACCCGTGTTGACGGCGCTCTCGCGTCGCTTCCGAGTGGTGCGTGCCTCGTCGCCAGAACAGCTGGTGACGCTGCGCGCCGACGTGAGCTTGATAGGCCCCGGCACGCCCGACGAGGCCGGTGTGTGTCGTCAGATCCTCGACTCGGGTGCGGCGGAAGAGGTCGTGATCCTGGGGGCGAGCCCGTCCCTCGAAGACACCATCCGCGCCATCCGAGCGCAAGCCTCCGACTTCGTCCCCAACGGCGACGACCCGGACGCGGTGGTGAGCCGCGTCTCGCAGATGGTCGAGCTGATCGAGCTGCGCCGCGAGCTCAGCCGCATCACACGCGGCCCCGCGCCGACCAACCCGTTCCCCGAGCTCGTGGGCGAGAGCGTGGCTCTGCGCCGGCTGCGCGCGCTGATCGAGCGCGTCGCCCGCTCGGAGGCCACCGTGCTCATCACGGGCGAGAGCGGCACCGGCAAAGAGGTGGTGGCGCGCGCGCTGCACGCGCACGGAGCGCACCGCAACGGCCCGTTCCTCGCCGTCAGCCTGGGCGCCATCCCGCGCGAGCTGCTCGAGAGCGAGCTGTTTGGTCACGTCAAGGGTGCCTTCACCGGCGCCGTCAGCGATCGCAGCGGCTTCTTGGTGCAAGCCAGCGGCGGCAGCGTCTTCTTCGACGAGATCGCGGACATGCCGCTCGACACGCAGGCCAAGTTGCTGCGTGCTCTGCAACAGCGCAGCCTGCGAGCGCTCGGGCACCGCGACGAGGTGCCGTTCAATGCCCGCATCATCGCGGCCACCAGCAAAGACCTCGAAAAAGAGGTCGAGGCCGGCCGCTTCCGGCAAGATCTCTACTTCCGCCTGAACGTGATCCATCTCGCGGTGCCCCCGCTGCGCGAGCGCGGGCACGACGTGTTGCTCCTCGCGCAACACTTCATCCAGCGCCTCAACACGCCCCTGCGCCGTATCGTCGGCCTCACACCAGCGGCCGCTCGCGCCCTGCTCGCCTACCACTGGCCCGGCAACGTGCGCGACCTCGAGCACTGCATCGTCGCCGCCGCCGCCTCTGCCCGCTACGACCACATCACCGCCGAAGACTTGCCCGAGCGCGTGCGAGGCCCCGCCTCCGCCCTCCTCGACCGCAACCCGGACGACCTCGTCAGCCTCAAAGAGCTGGAGCGCCAGCACATCCTCGAAGTGCTCCGCTCGGTGGGCGGCAACAAGGCGCTCACCTCCCGCCACCTCGGGCTCGACCGCAAGACGCTCTACCGCAAGCTCAAAGAATACTCGATCGCCGAAGAACGCGCCGCCGCCGAAAACGCCTCGAGCGCGAACCCCTCCGAGTCTGGCGCCCCCGAGTCCAGCAGCCTCGACGCCAGCAGCCTCGACTCTGGCCCGCCCGAGTCCAGCACCCTCGAGTCCGGCCCCCTCGAGTCGAGCGAAGATCTCTCCAGCCCCACTCCCGCGCCCCCCCTCGCCGCGGCCGCGGCCGCCGCCGCAGTGGTCGCTGCCCCTCCCACCGACGTCTGATCGGATCCCCCGGTCATTCGCGAAATGGCGGCGAACGGGCGTCGCCAATTCGCACGCGCCGGGAGTTGCGGTGGAACGCCGTCGTGATGCCTGGGTGTCGATGCATCGCCATTCGTGAGTGAGCAACATCGGCGCGCACGGCTCGATGACAGCGCGAGCAGACCAATGCGGCGCGCGTGCATGAAGGCCCGGCGAGGTTGGACTCGCTGTGGCGACCAGCGGTAGTTCAGGCGCCCGCGGCGCCGGCTACAGGGAGGGGTGCGCCCGATGCGCTCGCGTCGATGCTTGCTTGGGGGCTCCACCGGCATCGGGCGCGGCGATGGCTCGAGTGGCCATCGAGCGGGCGCCCGGCAAACCCCTGGCCCCCGTGCCTCCTCTCGCCGCTCGAGGGCGGCGTACAACGACGGCGATCAGCGTCGATGGGCTCCTCGGGGCGCGAAGGCCCGGGCCTCGGCGAGCAGGAGGAGCATCCGGCCGCGCGCGGGCTGAGCCCATGCCGCTGTTCGAAAACTGCGCGGTCACGACCCGTTGACCGCCGTAGGCCGACGCTTCGCTCCACCCCTCTCGAGGCGTTCGGTGCTCTCGCGAGGGGCGGGAGGCCTGCGACGGATGCGGAATTAGCGTTGGGGGTCGCTGAGGCCGAGGCGGAGGAGTTTGCGGTAGAGGGTGGCTCGGTCGATGCCGAGTTTGCGGGCAGCGAGGGCTTTGTTGCGGCCGGTGGCGCGCAGCACGATTTCGATGTGGCGGCGCTCCATCTCTTCGAGGGAGACGGGCTCGACGGGAGGCGGAGCGCTGCGCCCGGTGGACTCGAGGCGCGTGGGAAGCTCGCGCATGCCGATGGTGCCGTCTTTGGCGAGGGCCATGGCTGCACACAGCGCGTTCTCGAGCTCGCGCACGTTGCCGGGCCAACGGTAGTTGCGAATGAGGCTCTCTGCGTCGGGAGTGAGGCGGTACGTGATGCCGGGGAAGGGCGCCGTGCCGCCGGAACCGCTGGCTTCGTCGAGCGGCGTGGGTGGAGGCGCGAGGCCTCTCCGGGCGGTGGCGGATATCGTCTGCCCCGAGATCGGCGGCAGCTCGTCGCTGGGAACCGCCGAGTTGGCGCGGCTGTCGGTGGCGCCAGCACTCGGCGCGGCAGCAAAACTCGAGGCGGCAGCAGCGCCCGGTGCGAGCGCTTCGGGTGCGGCGCCGAGCGCGATGTCGGCGTCGGCTTCGGCGTTCTCGGCGAGGCTGGCAGCGATGCTGGCCTCGGCCTTCTCGGGCTTCACGCCGCGCGAGAGGAAGTACTGCGTGAGCTCCATCACGTCGTCTGCACGGTCGCGCAGGGGCGGCAGGTGGAGGTGATGCACGTTCAGGCGGAACAGCAGGTCTTCCCGGAACTGGCCCAGGCGCACGGCATGCTCGAGATCGCGATTGGTGGCGGCCACGATGCGCACGTCGAGCGCAACCTCTTGCGAGGAGCCGAGCGGGCGCACGCGCCGCTCTTCGAGCACGCGCAGCAGCTTGGGCTGGAGCGGCAGCGGCAGGTCGCCGATTTCGTCGAGGAAGAGCGTGCCGCCTTCGGCGCGCTGGAACAAACCGTCGCGCGACTGCACGGCGCCGGTGAAGGCCCCGCGTCGGTAGCCGAACAGCTCGGCCTCGAGCAGCCCTTGCGGCATCGCCGCACAGCTGAGGGCGACGAACGGACGATCTTTCCGGGGGCTGCCGTCGT
>Ga0335075_10014102_pt1 | contig 12022 bp, 6 predicted proteins | sample Lox_Sample_24_FD_206723 | JGI IMG/M metagenome (GOLD analysis project Ga0335075, IMG submission 206723) | Soil microbial communities from Loxahatchee National Wildlife Refuge, Florida, United States - Lox_Sample_2.4 | ecosystem: Environmental > Terrestrial > Soil > Wetlands | place: USA: Florida... | reverse complement strand
CCCGTTCCCTGATTCGCGACGATCAACGGCGTGAGCTGGTCGATGACCGAATAGGCCTCGCCCAGCACCCGCTGCTCGCCTGGTTTGAAGAACTCCGGCGCATAGACTGAAAAGCCCATGGAATTGAGCGCGCCGTAAGCGAACATGGCGTTGGCAGACATCTCGGCCGCGCTTACTCTGCCTGTCTCGGGAATAAAGAGAGGATTGCCCGGCAAGGCGTATTGTTTGGCCCATTCGACAAAGTTTGGAAAATAAAGATCGGGCGACAGAAGATCGACAGCCGGCGCCGCAGCTCGCCAGATATCGAAGAGGTGCGGCAGCGGACCGCCGCTGGGATACTGCCCCGGAAGTTTGCCCGGACGCACCAGCGCTGCATTCACATACATCGGCAGCGAATACACAGCTTTGCCGCGCGCCGCCACTTCGCCGGTAAAATGCGCCTCGGTCCAAGCAGTGAAGAACTCATCGGTCGCGGGTCCAGATCCAAACGTGTCTGGCCAGTTGGCGCCGATCTTTGCCCCATGGCTCTGCCATGCCTGTTTGAGTTGCGGCGCAAGTGAATCGCGATTTTTCACGAGATAGTCTGTAAGCGCGGCCGGCACCGGAGCCAGGAATGCCTCATTCGCAAGCTCGCTGTGATCGCGCGCTTCAGGAATCATGCCCACTTCGTTTTCCACCTGGACCATGATTACTGTGTGGTCGACGGAATCGATGGTGCGCAGATGCTTCATCAGCGCGACAAAGGCCGCGGAATCGGCGTCAAGCGCGTTAGCGCTCAAGGCGGAAAGGATTTCGAGATCACTGCCGTCTGACCGAGACGCGCGTGCAAAGCGGGTCTGGTCTCGCTTAACCCAGCTCGGAACGTAACAAGACATGCTGTTCTTCCAGGTGCCAAACCAGAGCAGGACCAGCTTTATCCTATGAGTGCGCGCACCGCGGATGAGGCCATCGACCGTCTCAAAGTCGAAGCCTCCTTCCCGTGGCTCTATCAGTTGCCAGTAGACAGGCGCAAGCACGGTGTTGAAGTGCATTGCAACAACCTTAGGCCAAATGGTGTCGAGATAGGCGAGACTGGAGGCTGAAGAATTCTCCAACTCCCCTCCGCGCACCAGAAATGGTTTTCCGTCGACGACAATCTGCGTAGAGCCGTGCCGGCGTTCCAGGTGAGGCATCGACTGAGCCGGCGCACCCGGCGCCAATTGAGCCAGAACCAGAAGAAGCCCGGCAACGCAGACGCCAATCCGTTGCGCGAAGTGAAGCGCTCCAGGGTCGCGCGAGCAGTTTGTGTTTCTCGTGGGCATGGTTACTTTTCCGCTCATTGTGCAAACAGGCCAAGCGGAATGGCATTGGCCATCGCACGATAGCCCGCGGGCGATGGATGCAGATGGTCGCCGCAATCGTATGCGGGCAGCAGTTGCGCCGGATGCTGCGGATCGGCCACAACCTTGTCGAAATCGATCACCGCATCGAAATGGCCTGAAGTGCGAATCCATTGGTTCACGCGCTGGCGGTCGGCCTCGCTCAACGGTCCCGGGTGATAGTAGTCCGAACCCACATACGGCGTGATCGTTGCTCCAAACACGCGAAGGCCGTGTGCATGCGCACGCTCGATAATCTGCTCATAAGCAGCCAGCACGCGCTCCACCAGCGCGGCGTGTTCAGCCGGAGACACTTCGCCGTTGCGCGCAAGGCCGCCCAGATCGTTGACTCCTTCAAATACGATCAGCCAGCGCACACCGGCCGGAGCCAGCACGTCGCGATCGAATCGCGCCAGCGCGCTGGGTCCCAGGCCGTCGGTTAGCAGATGGTTGCCGCCAATCCCCTGGTTCGATACGCCAATATTGCGCGTAGCCGCGGCAGCCTGCAGCCGCGCCGCGAGCACGTCCGTCCAGCGATCGTTGCCATTCGTCGTGGCCCCGTGCCCATCGGTAATCGAGTCGCCAAGCGCCACGACTGTGCCCGCATTCTGCGGCGCGAGCACGTCGATCTCAGTAATCTGATACCAGTGGTCCACCTGCGTTGCGTCGGTGAGATGTGGCGCGGCGACAAGATCGCCGTGCACGTAGTAAGAAGTCGCGCGCGAACCCGGATGTCCAGTCTGCTGCACCGGTGGATCTTCGAGATGAAAGCTCACTGCCACGTCAGAGAGTGCGCCCGCGGGAAAGGCCACCGGATCGGAGACGAACTCCGCGCCGGCGGGCACAATCACGCTGGCTGCGCCGGCAAACGTCAGCGCAGTGTCCGTCGCGGGATCAATGGCCGGCGACGCATTCGAGACCGGCCGGGCAATGTGCACCGAGGTGACGCGCAACGGCTGGGTTCCGAATGCATTGGACATGTGCACCCGCAGCATCGCGCCGCCCACAGAGAGGTGAACTATCTCGCGCATGGTCGCGTCGCGAAGGTCATCGGCCGGCAGCGCATTTTGCGGTTCGGGAATCTGCTGCGATGCGCCCCAGGTTGCAATCCAAACGCCGGCTGCGGAGGCGCTTGCAGCAGAGCCCGTGGCCTGCGGCTGCGGCTCGCTCTGCGCTCTCGGTCCACCAGTAACGAAGAAAAGCGCAACGACGAGAAAAACTATTTTGCTGTTTTGGAGTGTGCACGTCATAGATGGCGTTGTACCATGTTCGATGAGTAAATCGCTTTTCTCAGAACGCCGATAAGAATACCATCCCCGGAGGTTCGTGTGCCCGCTGTTTTGAGATTTCAACCCCCTTTTCTTGCTCTCGCCTGCCTCCTTGGGCTCCCGCTCGGATTGCAGTGCCAGAGTGCGGCGAATTCATCCGCGCCTGCCCCGGTAACATTCACGAGCGACCAGGATCACCAGAACATGATGGACCAGCTCGGCATCAAGGCGCTGCGTCCCGGTCCCAGCGGCGATGAGCAAGCGCCTAATCACGCCAACTACGACGAGTCGAAGGCCAACCCCTATCCTGTGCTGCCCGATCCGCTCACCATGCAGGACGGCGAAAAGGTTACCACCGCAAAGATGTGGTGGGACAAGCGCCGGCCCGAACTGGTGGCGATGTATTCCAGGTATGTTTACGGCGAAGTGCCGAGTCACGTGCCGGCAGTCAAGTGGACCGTGACAGCGGTGGACCACGAGCGCATCGGCTTTAATCCGGTCATCGCCAAGGACCTCATCGGCGAGGTAGACAACTCGTCGTATCCGCAGATCCAGGTCAAGATTCACATGACGGTGGTCACGCCCGCGCACGCAACCGGGCCCGTGCCCGTGCTCATCATGTTTGCTCACGCCGGTTTTCCTGCCCCGAATGAGCCCAGCGAAGACGAGTTCGCGCGCATCAACTCCGCGTGGAAGGCCCTGATGGTGCAACAGGACCCATCGCTCAAAGATGTATTTGAGCAGCACCCTGCCTGGGAGCCGTTGGCGGCCACGCCGTTTCGCTTTCCTGAACTGAATGCCGATGGCGGACTGCCCAATACCTGGCAACTCATCGCGGCGGGTTGGGGCTTCGCTCTGCTCGATCCAGCGAGCGTGCAGGCCGACGATGGGGCCGGCATTACGCGTGGCATCATTGGCCTGGTGAACAAGGGCCAGCCGCGCAAACCGGACGATTGGGGCGCGCTACGCGCCTGGGCATGGGGAGCAGGGCGCGCACTCGACTATCTTGAAACCGATTCCGCCATCGATGCGAAGCATGTGGGTATTGAAGGCGTCTCGCGCTACGGCAAAGCGGCGCTCGTCACCATGGCCTTCGATCAGCGCTTCGCCATGGTGCTGGTGGGCTCGTCAGGCAAAGGCGGCGCCACCCCGCTGCGCCGCAACTTTGGCGAAGCCGTCGAGAGCCTGACCGGCGGAGAATATTACTGGATGGCCGGGAACTTCATGAAGTACGGAGCATCCGAAGCGACCTTCGGCAGCATGAATCCCGGCGACATTCCGGTCGACTCCAACGAGCTCATCGCGCTGTGCGCGCCGCGGCTCACCTTTATCAGCTACGGCGTTCCCGAGAAAGGCGATGCCAAATGGCTCGACCATAAAGGCAGTTTCATGGCCACCGTCGACGCGAGCCGCGTCTTTGTGCTACTCGGGGCCAAAGGCCTCGATGTGCCCGGAGACTACCGCACAGCGACTATGCCGCCCGTGAACCACGGGCTTCTCGACGGCCAGCTTGCCTGGCGGCAGCATGACGGCGGCCACACCGACGCGCCAAATATGAAATACTTCATCGAATGGGCCGACAAGTTCATCGGACACACGCCGCAATAAAAGAGTTGCAGAATGTAAAATGAGACGAGGCAGGCCGTGTCTCGTCTCAGCCCTGCCAGCGATCAATCGTGCAAAAGGAATCAAGCTGCCGTTCCTTTTCCGCCTGTGCAACCACCCGCCCGCTTTTCCTGACTACATGCCATTCGTGAAATCCAGGGCCGACCCGGCGAACAACCTGTCGCGGCATCATGTACATTGAAATGCAAGCGGCGCAGCCTCGTCTTTTCAGACCTAGCTTTCCCTCGCGACGGCGCATATGATGCATTGGTCGAACGGCATTCACAGTCTGGCGATTGGCTTTCTTACCCTGGCGACAGGGACGTTAAGCCTTCGCGCGCAATCTGCTCCGCCCACTGCCACCGAAGTGTGGCATTCGAAGGCTGAACGGGCTCTGAGCCATGAAGCGATGCCGCCCGCGAAGGCCGCCTATGACATCGACTCGGCAAAGACCTACACGCTGGCCGAGCTCATCGACCTTGCACAGTCTCACAATCCCGAGACCCGGGTGGCCTGGGAAGCTGCAAAGGCAAGGGCTGCATCGCTCGGAATCGCCCGTGCGGCACTGTTCCCTACCATGTCCGCAGTTGTGCTGGCTGGAACGCTGCGCGATGCCGCACTGATTGGACAATACTTTCATCGCCAGACGATCGGCCTCTTCGAACCGGTTCTCCATGTCGAGTACCTGGTCTTCGATCTGGGTGGACGCGGTGGCGCTATCGATGAAGCAAAAGCCAATCTGCTCGCCTCAGACCTTGCATTCAACGATACGCACCGCAAGATCATTTTTGCAGTAGCCTCGGCCTATTACAACCTGCTCAACGCGCAGGGCCAGCGTGAAGCTGCTGAAGTAAGCCTCAAAAATGCGCAGACCGTGGCGGAAGATGCGCAAAATCGCCTGGACAATGGCCTCGCCACCAAGCCCGATCAGTTGGAGGCGGCTGCCGCCGAGGCACAGGCCGACTACGATCTGCAGGCGGCAATCGGCGCAGAGGATATCGCCCGCGGCAACCTGGCAACGTCCATGGGGCTCAACCCGGACATCCGCATTCAGGTGCAGCCCATCTCCGAGCTTCCGCTGCCAGCGACCATGGTCGACTCAACCGACCAGGCGATCGATCGCGCCTTTGCCGAACGGCCCGATCTGCAGGAGCAGCTCGCTCGAGTGCGCGCCGCCAATGCGTCCATCAAGCAGGCCCGGTCAGCGTTCTTTCCGAGTCTCAGCTTCAGCGGCGACGGCGGCCTGGCGCGCGCCTATGGCCAGCAGGATCTGCTTCCCGGCGGCTACGCGCAGGGCGAATATTGGAACGTGGGCCTGGAACTGAAGTGGACACTCTTCGACGGCACGCGTCGCGAGCATCAGATGGCCGAGGCGCTCGCGGAAAAGCGATCTGCGCAGGCTGAGGCCGACGCGCTCCGCGACCAGATCGCCAATGAAGTCTGGGCCGCTTACACTGATATGAAAACCGCGCTGCGCCAGCAGCAGTCCGCGGCAGCCCTGTTGGCCGCCTCTGAGCAATCTTATGAGGCGGCACACGAGTCGTATGGTTACGGTGTGCGTAGCCTGCTTGACGTGGTCTCTGCACAGAAGGCGCTCGCGCAGGCGCGGTCTGAGGATGTTTTTGCCAGAAGCCAGTTGCTGCTGCAGGTGGCCAATTTATCGTTTCGCACCGGCGACCTGATTCAGGTTCAGCCGCCGAAGATGGCGCCATGAGGAGCAGGAATGTGAAAACGAAAGTGCGATTCATACCGATGCTGCAGGTCTGCGCGGCTCTCGCGGGAGCAGCGCTCGTGGCCGGGTGCAGCCGCGCTCCTTCCTTCAGCATCCTCGGATCGTTCTTTCCCGCCTGGCTGCTCTGCATCATCGCCGGCATGGTTTTGGCTGCGCTGACTTACCGTGTGCTTGTTCACTTCAAGCTCGAGCAGCACATTATATGGTCCATCGCCGTATATCCATGCATCGCGCTGTTTTTTGCCTGCGTCTTGTGGTTGATCTTCTTTAGTTAGCGGAGGAGAGTATGGCCCTCACCGAGGAAGAGGAAAAACACCGTCGGCTCGGCCGCGTTATCAGCATCGCCGCCCTGGTGTGCGCCTCGCTCTCAAGCCTGATTGTGCTTCGCCAGATCGAGATCAATCCGCGCACGGATGATGCGGAGATCTTCGCCAACTACATTGGCATAGCGCCGGTGGTCAACGGGCCCATCATGCACCTCTACGTGTCCGACAACCAACTTGTGAAGCAAGGTCAGCCGTTGCTCGACATCGACGAACGGCCCTATGCCTATGCGCTCGCACACGCGCAGTCTGACCAGGAGGCGCTCGAAGGCGAAATCAACGACGAGCGGCGCATCATCGCCGGCAAAGAGAGCGGCGTGGATGTGGCCAAGGCCAGCACACTGAGCGCGCAGGCCAGCGTGGCCCGCGCCGCTGCCGCCATTGAACAGGCCAAAGCCGATGTGGCCAATGCCAGGGCCGCTGTGGAGCGCGCCGATGCTGAATCGCAGTACGCGACAGACAATCTGCACCGCATTGAGCCACTGCTGGTAAAGCAGTTTGTCACAGTTGATCAGGTGGATCAGGCACGGACGCTGGTCGTTTCGCGCTCGCAGGCTGTTAGCCAGGCTCGCGCACAACTCGCGCTGGCCCAGGCCGGGCTCACTGCTGCTGACGCGCAATACAAGCAGAGCCAGGCCACGCTTGACCAGAGCCAGCAGCAGGTGCAGCAGGCCACCCACAACGTCACCACACTCGAGCCGCTCGAGGGGCAGCTCTCCGGCAAGCAGGCCGCAATCGATACTGCAAAATACAACCTGGATAATTGCGTCATCACCGCGCCCTTCGATGCGCGCGTGACCAATCTCACCATCTCGCAAGGCGCGTATGCCACTGCCGGCCAGCACATCTTCACGCTGATCGATACGCGCGTCTGGTGGGCGATCGCCAACTTTCGCGAGACCCAGTTGCAACACATCCGGCCCGGCATGGCCGCCGATGTCTACCTCATGTCGCGGCCCACGGTGCGGTTCAGGGGCGTTGTGGACAGCGTCGGATTCGGCGTAACTCCTGACGCGGATCTCGTCGGCCATCTGTCAGCACCGGGATTGCCCGACGTGCAGCGCACACTCAACTGGGTGCACCTGGCCTCGCGCTTCCCTGTCCGCATTCGCATCGAGTCGCCTGCCTCCGATGTGTTTCGCATCGGTGAATCGGCCGTTGTGGTCATTCACGGCCGCACGTCCGTCTCTTCCGGAGAGTAACCATGGCGACTGCCTCGGTTCGCATCCCCCACGCGGAACGATTCTCTTCGTGGTTTCCCGATTTCTTGCGTAAAGAACTCGCCCCCTATCCGGGACGCGGCACGGTGGTGGCGCGCACCACCATCGCCGCTACGCTCACCATGATTCTCATTGTCACCTTCCGCATTCCGGGCGGAGCGGTCGGCACACTGTGCGCATTCATCCTTTCTCGCGAAGATCTGGTAGGCACGGCAAAATCGGCGCTTGCCTTTGTGGCAGCCTTCGCCCTCGGCATGACCTTCATCCCCATCGGCGGCCGGTTCTTCGCGGCCGAGCCCATCACCCACTTCCTATGGGAAGCGGCGAGCCTGCTGCTAGCCTTCTTTCTTCTGCGGGCACTGACGAACTATGCCGTCGCCATTGGGCTTTCCCTGGTCACCACGAATATTCTGGCCATCTGGTATCTGCCCGGGCCGACGGAGCGAAACGTTGAGCTCACGCTATGGCAGGTTGCAGCCGCGCTCATCGGAGCCATCTCCACCTTTGCCGTCGAGCTCGTCTTCCATGCTCTCCATCCCCGCGACGAGGTCATGGAGGGCATCGACTACCGGCTTGAGCTGGTACAAAAGCGCATGGAAAACTACGCCGCCGGAGTGGCCCCGCCAGCCGAAACCGAAAATCTTCTGGCCCAGCTCGTCATCGTGGGCGTAGGCGCGCTGCGGCGCTATCTCGCGCGCGGAAACTACGCGTCCCTGCAACGGGCGCGCCTGAGCACGCTCGTTTCGCTCACCGGCCGGTCTATCGATTTTGCCGCCGCGCTCTCGAGCTCCATGACGCTTTTCACCGCCGATCTGGCGCCTCGCGCGGAACGGCTGGCGCGCCACATTGCCGACATTCGCCATTGCCTCAAAACCAAAGGGGAGCCGTGTGAATCGGGCTTTGAGCCCGAGCCGCCCCCCACCTCGCCGCTTCTCTACGAGCTTGAATCGATGGTCTCTCTCATGCCTTCGGTTTTCACGAGCGGGAAGGCTATCGATCCACGCCTGGAAGTTCTCGACACGGCGTCCTCGCCCAACCGCATCTTCGTCCAGGACGCCTTTTCAAATCCCGAGCACCTGCGCTTCGTTCTCAGCGGAACTCTGGCGGCCATGGCGTGTTACATCCTCTATGTAGGGCTTGCCTGGCCGGGCATCTCCACTTGCGTGACTACTTGCGTACTGACTGCTCTCACCAATGTCGGCGCATCGCGGCAGAAGCAGGTGTTGCGGCTTGCCGGCGCGGTGCTCGGCGGAGTCGTCTTTGGACTCGGAGCACAGGTATTTGTCCTTCCCTATATCGACTCCATCTGCGGATTCGCGGTGCTCTTTGCCGTCGTCACGGCCGTCGCCGCATGGATTGGCACATCCAGTTCGCGCCTGTCCTACGCCGGCGTACAGTTGGCGCTCGCGTTTTACCTCATTCACCTCAGTGAGTTCAGCATCCAGACTTCGCTCACCGCCGCACGCGATCGCACCATCGGTGTACTGCTTGGCATTTCCATGATGTGGCTGGTCTTCGAGCGCTTCTATCCACGCTCTGCGGCCGACGAGATGGTGAGCATCTTCAGCCGCAATCTTCGTTTGATGGCTGACGTGCTGGCTGACACACCGGCGAACGCCGATACTGCCGCCATTTTGAAGATCCGCAGACAGCGCGAACAGATCTATCGCAACTTCGGCGACGTCAATGCGCAGTCTGACGCGGTTCCCTTTGAAACCGGCGCCCTGCGCGCGGGCGACCTTGCGGCGCGGGATCGGATTCGCAGATGGCAGGCGTCGCTGCGCACCTTCTACCTGCTCGAAATGCCGCTGCTGCAGTTTCGGGTCTTTCGCACCGAAAATGAAAAGTCCAAATCCTATTCGCACATCGAGCATGCGTTCCGTGCTGCCGCCGCCGAATTGCTGCGCCGCGCGGCGTCGTGCATTGAAGATCAACTGAACAGAAAGACGCACAGCCATGAACCCGTTCCGCGGCTGAAACACGTGCTCCAGAATCTGCAGAACGAATATCCCGGCGAGCTCTCCGGGCAGGAAGACGCTCTGCTGGGCATGTTGCAAACTATTGCATCCCTGCTCGACCGCCTGCAGGACGAAGTGGGCACGGAACTGCTCTACGCGGCCAGCTAGCCGGCCGCTGCATCGCAACCGGGCGCGCAAACATTCGTGCCAGGCGCGCAACGCGAAAGCCAAGCAGCCAGTTCAATATACTGAGTTCTGGACATTGCAGGCCGTCGATTCGCGAAACAGCGGTCCCTCTATTGGCAAACTGTCGCGCGGAGGCTCACAAGGAGAAATACTGGCCTTGAAGAATCTGTTTACCCCGATCCGGCTCGCGCTGGCCTGCGCCGCTCTGCTGCTCTCGACCGGCGCGATGGCTGCGGCACAGCAGAAGAGCATGCTGCACATCACGCACCAGTATGCAGATCTGGATGCACGCAGCATGATCGGCCTCCCGATGGGCGACCACAAGACCATCGTGACCCAGGATGGGCAGCTCCAATGGTCGCAATGGAGCCTTGCGCGCAAGGGCCGCGCGGTTCTATTTGGATTTAGCGAGCAGCTCGACGCTGCGCTCGGCGTCCACATGAGCGAGATCGAGCGCGGCGGGGAAATACCGCTCAAAGCAGTCGGCCAGCACCTCGACGACATGCGTTACCCCTTCATCGTTACAGCCTGGCAAGGCAATGCGCTCAGCGCACAGGAGACGGCGTTTGCCAGCGCTGCCGGCCAGGGCCTCGACGTGGTGTTGGTGACTGTTTCGAACCACACGGCTCTGCCGCAGACGCTTACGCTGCGCCTCGATGGCAAGCAGCGCAACCTGCCCGCCTTCGCAAATGGCGCGCAGCTCGCAACGCGCGACGGCAATCTTCTCGCAGTGGTCGAACCCACGGGTGGCATAGCCGCGCAATCCACGGCAGACGACGGACTGACGCTGGTCGAGCAGTACAGTGTTCCTGCGAGCGGCACGATTACCTTCTGGATCAAGCTCCCTTACGAGCAGCCTGACTCAGAAAAGCAAATCGTCCCCGCAGACGACGGTCCGGCACTGCTTTCCGATGCGCGCGAGTTGTGGGACAGGCTCTGGAGCCAGGGCACGCAGATCCGCCTGCCGGCGGGCGAGAAAGAGCTTTCCGATTTCTACCAGGCTTCCGTCGCCTACATCCTCATGCTCACGGAGCGCGATGAAAAGGGTGAGCTGTGGACTCTCGACGGTCCTGCTGAGTATCGCGAGTTCTGGGGCCGAGGCGAATATTTCCAGGGCCGCTCGATCGAGTTCGCCGGCTATCTCGGTGTCGGCCTCGACAGCGTCAAACACACCTTCGGTCTGCAAAAAGACGATGGCGAGTGGGACTGGCCGGTCACCAGCGGCTGGCCCGCATGGGACAACATCGGCGGCAACGCGGCCTCGGTCTGGGACTACTATCTGCTCACGCGCGACACGAACTGGCTTGCGAGTTCGTATCCACATCTGGCCAAAGCCGCAGACTGGATCAACCTGCACCGCGAAGAGTCGATGGTGCCGGAAGATGCGCCGGATGCGGCGAAGCCCATTCACCGGCAGATTCCATGGAGCTGCACGCCGGAGACAGCTCCGCCCCTCAAACCCGGCGAAAAGCCTTATTGGTACGGCCTGCTGCCGTGGAGCTACGGCGACAGCGGATTGCCTGAAGGTCATCCCTTCCCGCACAACACCTGGGGGCTTTACGCAATCAAAATCGCCGAGATGGCCGCGAACGAGCTCGGCAAGCCGGACGACGCTGCACGATTCGCCGCTGATTATGCCAGCTACAAGCAAGCCTACTTCACCGCGATGCAGCGCTCCATTGGCCTCGAAAAGGGCGACCCCGATGCTCCGTATCTGCCCGCCATGCCTACTGAGCCCGGCGCGGATGTATCGCAGAGCCTGATCGCCGTGTATCCCACGCGCCTGCTCACGCCAGATGATCTTTGGGTCACGAATCTGTTGGCGCGCATGCGCCGCGATGAGCTCCAGGGTCTGCCCACACACATGGCTTGGATGGGCGCGGGCGGCGTGTGGCCGAGCGAATCCCTGAACGTTGCTGAGACCTACCTGCGCCGCGGCAACATCGACAAGACCGTCAGCCTGCTCATGGCCACACTCAACCACACCTATACTACCGATGCATTTCGCGAAGAGATCAAGGTAGACAAAACCAAGCCGGTCGCCTGCGCGTCGGGCGTGTCGAAAGATGTGCCGGATGGCGACGGCACTGGCGACATGCCCGAAGCATGGGGCCCGGCCAATCTCATTCTTCTGGTCCGCGACATGCTCTTCTATGAGGACGGCAACTCGCTGCATATTCTCGCCGGCATTCCTGCCGAGTGGATCAACCCCGGCGAAAAGCTCGCCATTTCGTCGGCGCCCACCACGCTGGGCGGCAAGGTGTCGTTCAGCCTCGACTATCTGCAGACAGGCCATATGCGTCTGCAGGTTGAATCCACGGTCAACGTCCCGGAAGCGCAAATCCGCTTTCCACTCGCAGCCGGCATCAGAC
>Ga0335075_10014101_pt1 | contig 12022 bp, 10 predicted proteins | sample Lox_Sample_24_FD_206723 | JGI IMG/M metagenome (GOLD analysis project Ga0335075, IMG submission 206723) | Soil microbial communities from Loxahatchee National Wildlife Refuge, Florida, United States - Lox_Sample_2.4 | ecosystem: Environmental > Terrestrial > Soil > Wetlands | place: USA... | reverse complement strand
GTGGCGAGCGGCCCGCTCCACGACGGGACCCTGCCCGCGGACACCGCCGTCTGGCTGGCGCGCTAACGCACGAAATTCGCCAAGCTCGCGCTACTGCCCATCGTCGGCACGCGCCGCACTATCATGCATCTCACCATGAGTAAATCGATGCACGATCAAGCTTTCGTGCCGACCGGGCGCCCCACCATCCGGGAGGTCGCCCGCCGGGCGCACGTCTCGCCGAGCACCGTCTCGAACCTGCTCAACGGCCGGGACGAGCGGATGCGGGCGAGTACCCGCAAGCGGATACTCGCGGCCATCGAAGAACTCGGCTACCGGCCGAACTCGGCCGCCCGTCAGCTGCGGACCGGCCAGGTCAAGACGATCGGCCTGGTCGTGCCGTCAGTGGCCAATCCCTTCTGGGGGGGTTTCGCCAGAGCCGTCGAAGGACAGGCGCTCGAGTTCGACCAGCAGATCCTGCTGTGCAACAGCGAGCGGGACCCGGTCAGGGAACAGGCGTACGTTGACGAGCTGTGGGCGGACGGCATACGCGCGGTCATCATCGGGAGCTCGCTTCCCTCGTTCGACCACCTGCGGTCCGCCGTGGAGCGAGGGATGCACCTCGTCGCGTTCGACCGCGAGCCGCAGCTAGGCGATCCGGCGGGGCTTGTCACGGTCAGCGTGGACAACCGCCTCGGTGGCATGATGGCTACCCGCCACCTGCTGTCACTCGGGCACCAGAAAATAGGTTTCATCTCCGCCCCTATCGCCACCGTGAGCCGACGTCAGCGCCTGGCCGGCTACTCCGAGGCCCTGCAGGACGCCGGCGTGCCGTTCAGGACCGAGTTCGTGTGGGCCGAAGGGCCGAGCGACGATTTCGGTGACGTGGACAGCGCGGACCGCGGGCGGCAGGGCATGAAGGCACTGCTGCGGCTCAAGGAACGGCCGACCGCCGTGGTCGCCATCAACGACATGTACGCGATAGGGGCCTGCGCTGCCGTGCGCGAGGAAGGGCTGCAGGTCCCGCACGACGTGTCCGTTGTCGGGTTCGACGACATCATGATCGCCGCGGTCTACAACCCGCCGCTGACCACGGTCTGGCAGCCCCTCGAGGAGATGTCGAGGTATGCGGTCGAGGCCATCCAGCGCCCGCAAGCCGATCTCGCGGCTAGGCAGACGACCTCCGTTCTCATGGGCCCGTCGCTCGTGATCAGGCAATCGACGGCCGCCCCGCAAGGCGCGCCGTCCTCCCAGCCCTGACGCCAAAGGCGAGCCCACGTCGTCCGCGCCCCACATGACGCCAGGCAGCCAGCCCTCTCTTACGAGCGCTGGCTGCCCGGCGGGATGCTTGGGCGACCGGGGCCTAACTAATGGTCGCACCGATGGAGTAGCTGTTCATCGTGAACGTCGTGTTGTCGGCTGATGTGATCTCCCAGCCGGTGTTGAGCTGGGTGAGATCCCCCAGACTTGACATGTACCCGTTAGCCACAAGCCACTGGAAGCCTGGCAGGATGTTAATGGTGCCGGAGGTCTGCTGCGCATATCCGGATGTGTCCTGCCCGTTGTCGCCGTCGAGCGAGAACACGATTTCCCCGCCGGCCGCGCCGTAGCGCCAGACAGTCCAGTTCTGGCTGTCAAACGAGGTGGACCCGATCTGAGTAGCGCCTGTAGACGGGAGGGGACGGTTCTGGTTGTCCACCCAGAACATAACGTCGTCGCCATAGGCATTGTCCCACACGTCAGGCGCGAACTCGGAAATAGTGTTGGAGTCCCGCTGCGATAGGGATTCGCTGTAAGTGACCGTCAGCGAAGACAGGTCCGCCAGTGGGGTATCGGTGGGACTCGAACAGGCGCCCCATCCGGCGCCACACCAGTCGTTCGTTAGCTGCTGAACATCAGGGAATGCCTGCACGCTGGTATTGCCGTACGGAACATCGTTCGCCGTGACAGACCAGTCACCCGGGTTAGTCACGGTCGCCGTATTAGCCGTCCCCGAAAGAGCCCCGACGTCCTGGTCGGCCACGTAGGTGTCATAGCCAGTCGACATTGGGATGCTGGTATACGTATAGGGACCGCAGTCCTCTCCGAGAGTTGCGGTGCAGGTTCCGCCGCTACCGCCGCTGCTGCTGATGGCCCAGGTGAAGCTGGCTGAACCTGACGCTCCGGTGCCGTCGGTGGCCGTGGCCGTGACGTCGTAGGTGCCGGCCGTGGTCGGGGTGCCGGAGATCAGCCCGGTGGATGAGGCGATGGACAGCCCTGCCGGCAGGCCGGTCGCGGAGTAGGTGAGCGTCTGTCCCGAGGCGGAGTCGCTGGCCGAGATCTGCAGGCTGGCCGCGGTGCCGACGGTGCCGGCCGGTGATCCCGGGTTGGTCACCGTGACCGTGTCGCCGCTGCCGCCGCCGCCCTGGGTGGCGTCGATGGAGTCGAGGTAGTAGGTCGCGCCGTCGGTGGCGTTGGTGGAGGTGAGCTCGACGAACAGCGTGCTGGCGCCCGCGGGCGTGGTGACCGACTCGCTCGGGTTCACCCAGCCGCCGTTGGTCGTCGCGCTCAGCGAGCTGGTGGCCAGCAGGGTTTCGCTGCTGTTATACCACTCGTAGTCCATGGTGAAGGCGGTGCCCGACGGGCCGTACACCGCGTACGAGAGCGTGTACGGCGTGCTCGCCGCGACTCCCGTCACGCCCGGGTAGTCCGACCAGTTGACGCCGACGTCGTCGGCCTCCGTCGCGTCGATGGCCAGGCTGCCCGAGTCGCCGGTGAACACCTCCGCCGTCGACTGCGCGATCGTGTCCCCGTACCAGGCATCCCACAGGCCGGCACTACCGGCCGTCGCGAGATCCGAGGTCTGCGCCGGGATCAGGTTGGCACCCGTCTGCGCCATCGCCTGGGGAACCGCCGACGGCAGCATAAGGCCCCCCACCACCAGGCCAAGCAACCCGGCGGCCATGAAGAACCGTTTGAGCGTCCGCACGTTGTGCCTCCTTCAGGCCAGTTCATGTCCAGAGACTCCTCCGGCGTCCCGGCGTACCGGCGTCCTCGCCGGTCGGGTCCGCCGCCTTGCGTTCGATCCGCGCCTCCTCTCGCCGCATGCGTGCAGTGAGATCCTCGCCAGCGGACTGGAGACAAGCTGGCGGGCGACTGCCATGGCACCGATGCACGGCCAGACCCCGCCTCCCTGGCCGACAGAGCGCGGAACATGGTCGAACAAGGCAAGTGTAACGATCTACTAATTCAGGCACAATATCCACTTCTAGGAGATTAAAAATTGCCTAAATATCAGCGTGAAACGAATGAGGCGATCTAGTAGACCGTTGCACAAAACAGATCCACAAGGCAGTGGCCAGAAGAGTGCTGGACGGGTCGGGGATGGCGGCGTGAATGCTGCCCATGGCGTTGTCCAAGGCGTTCACGGAGATGTTCGGCATCAGGCACCCGGTCGCGCTTGCGCGGGTCGGCGGGTCGGAGGGCGGCGCGCCGGCGGCGGCGGTGTCGAACGGGGGAGGGCTCGGCCTGCTCGGCGGCGGCGTCGGGGACCGGGACTGGCTCGCCCATGAGCTGCCGCTCGTCGCGGCGGCCACGACCGGGCCGTGGGGCGTCGGCTTCCTCTGCTGGGCGGTCGATCCCGGCGTGGTGGAGTCGGCTCCGGGCCACGAGCCTGCGGCGGTGATGGTGTCCTTCGGCGACCACCGGTCGTTCGCCGGGCTGGTCGGTCGGGCGGGCGTCCCGGGTCCCGGTGCTGGCGGCCGGTGGAATCGCCGACGGCCTCTGTCCGTGGATTTTTCGGCCCACAATTCGGGGTCCACGGACGCATAGCGGACGGAGGGAACCCGGGAACCAGCCTTGAAGCACATAGCCGCAGGTCAGCGCGGCGACCTCGGGCAGAGTGAGCGGGCTGTAAGACCGCTAGTCGAAGCCGATGGTCTCGGTGGCCAGCGACATGGTCTCGGTGCAGGCGAAGCCGGGGGAGTCGGGGGAATGGCCAGCGAACGCGGCCGCGAGGGCGTCGTGCACCGCCGGGAGGGTCCACATGCCGTCGGGGGTGCGGGCGTGGAACACCGCGCGGATGGACGGCGGGTTCATGACCGCGGCGACGCCGCCGTGCACGACGAACACCTCGCCGTTGATCGGCTCGGCGGCGGGGCTCGCCAGGTAGCTGACCAGCGGCGTCACGTGCTCGGGGGCGATCGGGTCGGGGCCGTCGTCGGGCGGCGCGCTCATCAGGCCGGCCACCATCGCGGTGCGGGCGCGCGGGCAGATGGCGTTGGCGCGGACGCCGTACCTGGCGCAGCCGCGCGCGGTCGAGACCGTGAGGGCGGCGATGCCGGCCTTGGCGGCCGCGTAGTTGGGCTGGCCCGGCGAGCCGAGCAGGAACGCCTCGGACGCGGTGTTCACGATCCGCCCGTAGACCGGGCCGCCCGCCTGCTTGCTGGCCGCGCGCCAGTGCTCGGTCGCGAAGCGGGTGGTCACGAAGTGCCCGCGCAGGTGCACCCGCAGGACCAGGTCCCACTCGTCGGCCGACATCGAGAAGATCATCCGGTCCCGGAGCACACCCGCGTTGTTGACCAGGATGTCGAGCCGGCCGTAGGCGTCAAGCGCCGCGCCGACCAGCCGCCGGCCGGTTTCCCAGTCCCCGATGTCGCCCTCGCACACGACCGCCTGCCCGCCCGCCGCGCGGATCTGCCCGGCCGTCTCCGCGATCGCGTCCCCCGGCAGGTCGTTGAGGACCAGCAGCGCTCCGGCTCGGGCGAGCGCGAGCGACTCCGCCCGCCCCAGTCCGCTCCCCGCGCCGGTCACGATGGCGCACCTGCCTTCAACAGTCAGCTCGCCGGCCACGTCAGTACCCCGGACCTGACAGCAGACCGCCGTCGGCGGTGAACTCGCTCCCGGTCGAGTAGGACGACTCGTCCGAGGCCAGGTAGGCGACGAGCCGGGAGATCTCGGCGGGCTCGGCGAACCGGGCCAGCGGCAGGTTCGCGAGGAAGCGGTCGCCGTCGTGGCCGCCGCCGGCCTGATCGAGCACCATCCGGGTGAGCACGCCGCCGGGATGGACCGAGTTGACCCGGATGCCGAGGTGGCCGAGCTCCTGCGCGGCGGCCTTGGTCATGCCGCGGATGGCGAACTTGCTGGCGCTGTAGGCGGACAGCCCGGCCGCCCCGGTAAACCCCTCGGTCGACGAGATGTTGACGATCGAGCCGCCGCCGGCCTTCGTCATCGGGTCGATCACCGCCTTCATGCCGAGCCAGCAGCCGACCGCGTTCACCGCCAGCACCCGCTGGAAGTCGGTCAGCGGCATGTCCGCGATCCGGGCGAAGAGCAGGATGCCGGCGTTGTTCACCAGCACGTCCAGCTTCCCGAAGGCGTCCGTCGCCAGTGCGACCGCCGCCGCCCAGTCCGCCTCGCTGGTCACGTCGAGGTGGGTGTACCGGCAGCACCGCTCGCCGAGCCTGGCCGCCACGAAGGCGCCCTTGTCGTCGAGCACGTCGCCGACCACCACCCGCGCCCCCTCGGCGACGAAGTGCCGCACGTGCGACTTGCCCATCCCCCGGGCGCCCCCGGTGATCAGCGCCACCCGTCCGTCTAGTCGGCCCATCCGCTCTCCCGCCTCAGCCTGCCGTAGAGAGCCGGCCGGGTCCGTTCGATATGAAGGGTGTGGATCTTGACCTTCCGGCTCGCCTCCAATAGTAGAACGTGTTCTTGTTTTGGTCATGATCCGGGCGTAGAGTCCGCACCGTGGGGCAGAGCGCGGATTACATCGTCGCGGGCGCGGGCAGCGCCGGCTGCGTGCTCGCCCGGCGGCTGGCCGAGTCCGGCGCCAGCGTCATCCTGCTCGAGGCCGGCGGCCGGGACCGCACCCGGCTGGTGCGCAAGCCGGGCATGATCGCCATCTTCCACAACGTGCCGGCCCTGAAGAAGCGGCTGGACTGGGGCTACTACACCGTCCCGCAGGCGGCCGCGCGCGGCCGTCGGATCCCGCAGCCGCGCGGCTGGGTGCTCGGCGGCTCGGGGTCGATCAACGGCATGCTCTTCGTCCGCGGCAACCCGCAGAACTACGACGACTGGGCCTCGGCCGGGTGCAAGGGCTGGTCATTCGCCGACGTGCTGCCCAGCTTCAAGCGGATGGAGGACTGGGAGGGCGGCGCCAGCGCGCTGCGCGGCGCCGGCGGGCCGATCAAGGTGACCAGGCAGCAGGACCTGACCCCGGCGTCGGAGGCGTTCCTGGCGGCGCTGACGGAAACCCTGGGCGTGCCCCGGATCGAGGACTACAACGGCGCGTCGCAGGAGGGCGCGTCGGTCTTCCAGCAGAACGTCAGCGGCGGGCTCCGCTACAGCTCGTCGGTCGGCTACCTGGACGATCATGGCCTGCCCGGCCTGACCGTCTGGACCGGCGCGCACGTGCAGCGCGTGGTCATCGAGGGCAGCCGCGCGGTCGGGGTCGAGGTCATCACCGCGTCCGGGCGGGAGACGGTCCGGGCCGACCGGGAGGTGATCCTCAGCGCCGGCGTCTTCGGCTCGCCGCAGCTGCTGATGCTGTCCGGCGTCGGCCCGGCCGCGCACCTGCGCGAGCACGGCGTCGACGTCGTCGCCGACCTGCCGGTGGGCGACAACCTGCACGACCACATGTTCGTGCCGATGACCTACGTCATGAAGACGGCCCGCAACCGGGGCACCACCCCTTATTTCGCCGCCGGGGTGGTCCGGGAGACGATGCGGGGAGGCACCTGGATGGGCCGGACCGTGTTCGAGGCGGCCGGCTTCGTCCGCAGCAGCCGGGCCGGCCAGATCCCCGACATTCAGCTCCAGACCCTGCCGTGGTCTTACCCGTTCCCGAACCAGGACGCGCCCACCAGGCACAAGGTGGACAAGCGGCCGGCCCTGACGATCATGACGACGCTGATCTACCCGCGCAGCCGCGGCACCGTCCGGCTTGCCTCGGCCGACCCGGCGGCGGCGCCGCTCATCGACCCGGGCTACCTGACCGAGCCGGCCGACAGCCAGGTGCTGCTCGACGGGATGGAGCTCGTCCGCGCGGTGATGGGCGGCAGGGCCGTCGCCGGGGACGTCGCCCTCGAGCTCTCGCCCGGGCGGGACTACCAGGACCGGACCGCGCTGGCGCGCGAGCTCCCCAACCGCGCGACCTCGGTCTACCACCCGGTCGGGAGCTGCCGGATGGGCATCGACGAGCGGGCGGTGGTCGATCCTTCGCTGCGGGTGCTCGGCGTTGACCGGCTCAGGGTCGCCGACGCCTCGATCATGCCCAGCGTCACCGGCGGGAACACGAACGCCCCGGCGATGATGATCGGCGAGCACGCGGCCGGAATCATGCTGGGCGGCTGAGGATCCCGTCGAAGAGCAGTCGCAGGATGGCATCGGCTACCTGCCCGGTGGCGTAGCCGCCGGTGGCCCCCCACTGCGAGGGGATCCACAGCACGTCCCGCAGCAGCCGGTAGGTGAGCCTGGCGTCGAGGTCGGCGCGGAAGAGGCCGGCCTCCTTGCCCCGCTCGAGCTGCGCGATCCACGTCTGCTCGATCTCTCCCAGCGCCTTGCGCAGGTAGGCGAAGCGATTGTGGGTGCTGAAATAGCTCCAGTCGTTCTGCAGCATGGCCAGGGCGGCGCGGTGCCTGGACAGGGTCTGGCTGGTCGAGCGGACGATCTGCTCGATCACGTCACGCGGCGACCCGCCCGACGCGGCGGCGGCCCGGTAGTCGGCCAGCACGTCGTTGATGAAGCTCGACAGGATCTCGTCGCCGATCGACTCCTTGGAATCGAAGTGGTGGTACAGGCTGCCCGACAAGATCCCGGCCGCGTCCGCGATCTCGCGCACGGTCGTTGCGCGGAATCCCTTCTGGGCGAACAGCTCGGCGGCGGTCGCCATGACGTCGGCCCGTCGTTCGGATCTGCCCGGACCGCCGGCCTCGGCGGCGCCTGGACGAGGGGTGGCGGGGCGCGGCCGGCGGCTGCTGTCCGGCTCCCGGCTGTTGCGTGTCGCGTTCACCCAACGCATTATCGCAGCCGTGGGTTGGCCAACCTAGCGCTTGCTCGATCCGCGCGTTTATCGTTGGGTTGGGAACGGTTGCTGCGGATCGCTTCCAGCTGCGGGGGTCGTGATGACAGAGAGCCGGCAGACGGCCAACCCGGCGACTGACGGCGGCGCGGGCGCGGTTCCGCCTGCGGCGCCGCCCTCGGCGTCGAAGACCGGTAAGAGGCCATGGCGCCCGATGTTGTTCCTCGCGCTCACGGTCGCGGGCTTGGGAATCGGATTCTGGTTGAAGCAGCTGGCCGCTCCGGGACAGGAAAGCGCGGCGCTACTGAATACGGCTCCGCAGCGAGTTGGCATCTACGCGAACCAGCTAGACGTCATGGTTGACCTGACCGCCGGCATCACCTGGCAGGCAAGTCGGCCCGCGGTCGCGGGCGAGACGCTCTACGCGGCGGTCGCCGGGGCGGGTGTGACGCCGGCCACCACGCTGCTGCTCACGTCCACGATCCCGCCTACGCCGGGAAGCCAGCCCTACCAGCGGACAACGTTCTACGTCGGCGGGGACCTGCGGAGGACCCAGCCGGAATGGGTAATGACGATTACCGTCGCGAAGCTCGAAGCATCGCGCGGCCAGTACGGCTCGCCGGTCGGGACATTCACGCTGCCCGAGATCGTCCAGCTCTCGGGCGGCAGCACCTTCGCCCACCTGCCGGCCCTCGCCCCGAACGTCTCCCCGTTCCCGTCCATGGCCATCGAGATGACCGAGTCATCATCATCGACAGGATCGCTTCAGGACGTGGTCGACGCTCCCGTGCTGCGGAGTCCGGGCCTGGCCGCGAGCAGCAGCGCCAACTACATCGGCGCGGCTCCGGCCGCGTCTGCTCGGGAGCTGTACTACGACCCGCAGAACCTCATGACAACCGAATCCATTGACGGCCTTAGAACCGACCTGGAGAACTCGGTGGTCAACAGCGACCTTCCGGGGAACGGAACGCTCGAGGGCGACGACTACGTGTGGCAGGGCACCGGATGGCTCGAGGGGTACCTCAGCGCCACGGAACTAAGCGCCGGTGAATCGCAGGCCACCTTGGATTTCTACTCGGGCATAGCGTTCGGCTTGGCTGCCGCCGCCGGCGTCGCGTTTGTGCAAGAGCCCGCACTGCCGTGGCGGCGGCGAGCCAAGCCGAGCCCGGCTCCCGAACCGGCTGCCACATCGGCTGAGGACTAGGAACCGTAGTCGCTGAAGCGCTCGTCCACCTCCTCGCCGGTCAGCCCGAACTCGTCGAGCGCGTACCGGTGAGCGGAGTCACCGCCCGGTCGCGCCGCGCTGACCAGCGATCGGATGGCGTCCGCGGCCGCACCGGTCAGCGGCAGCCCGAAGTGCCTGTAGATCGCCTCCACGGCGGCGACCGGGTCCGCCACCAGGTCGTCGTAGCGGACGTCATAGAACCGCGCCGGATCCCGGCGACCTCGCTCGGCGGTGAACAGGGACAGGCCCCGGGCCCACAGGTCGAGCTGCGAACGCCCGATCGTCGGGCTGGTGAAGGCCGTCGACCAGCCGGCCGACGCATGCGCGGCCAGGCTGCACGCGGATGCTATCGCCGTCCGCGGCGAGCGGTGGGTCTGGATCACCAGCGCGTCTGGATAGACATCGAGCAGCGCGCCGAGCGCGAACAGATGGCTCGGGTTCTTCAGCACCCACCGTTTGCCGCCGTCGTGCAGGCCGATCATCTGCAGGTTGCTCCGGTGCCGGTGGTAGGCGGCGGTCCAGTCCTGCCCGCGCAGCCAGGCTGAATAGCCGGGCACGTGCGCGAGCGTCTCGAACGATACCGAGCGCATTGACTGCTGCAGCAGCTGCCAGCACTCCTCCACCTGGTCGGCGGCCATGTAGTGCACCGCCATGAACTCGGGGTGTTCCTCATGGTGCCGGGAGAAGCCCGACTGGATGGACTGGAAGACCGGGTCGTCGGCCCAGCTGCGCCGGGGCGGGCGAGGCCGCGGCGCCTGGGCGAGCCACGCTTCCAGGCCCTGGCTGGACGGGTCCGCGGTCAGCAGCCGGTGCAGGGCGGTGGTGCCCGTCCTCGGCAGCCCGGTCACGAACACCGGGCGGTCGATCGGGACCTGAACGTGCTCCGGGTGCGCCTGCCAGGCGGCCTGGCTGAGCAGCCTCGCGGTCAGCGCCCCGCGCAGGAACACCCGCTGCATCTTCGCGCCGAGCGGCGTGAGCGCGGCCTCGGACGCGTAGGAGTCGAGCAGCACCGCGAGGCCGTCGGTGTAGTCATCGGGGCCGAAGTCGGTCAGGCCGGTGCGCCGCGTCGCCGACGCGTGCAGGTCGTCGACGGTCCCGACGAGGTTTTCTCCGTTCAATGGTGGTACTCGCCGCAGTTGACGTCGAGGCACTGGCCGGTGATCGCCCGGGCCAGATCGGAGGCGAGGAACACCACCGCGTCCGCGACCTCGTCGGGGACCGGCAGCCGGCCCAGGTCGATCGGGGCGGCGGTCTCGGCGTAGATTTCCTCGGCGGTCACCCCGCGCTTCTTCGCCAGGTAGCCGAAGTACCACCGCAGCGAATCGCCCCAGATGTGCCCGGGCGCGACCGAGTTCACCCGGATCCCGCGCGGGCCGAGCTCGGTGGCGAGGCTCTGGGCCATCGCCAGCAGGGCCGCCTTGGTCAGCTTGTAGGGGCCCATCGCCGGTTGCGAGAACCGCACCACCATCGAGTTGATCATGACCACGGACCCCTTGCTTTCCGCCAGGGGCGGGGTGAACAGCCGGGTCAGCCGGAGCGCGGCCACGACGTTGGCGTCGAAGCTGGTCTGGACGGCGTCCAGGCCGACCTCGCCCAGCTCCCTGATCGGCGGCATCGCCAGCGCGTTGTAAACCAGGGCGTCGACCCGGCCGAATTCTTCGTTCGCCGTGACCGCCAATCGCTCCACCGCCTCGGCGTCCGCCAGGTCGGTCGGGACGGCCAGCCCGCGCCGTCCGAGCGCGGCGACCTCCTTGGCCACGTCGTCCAGCCGGGCGGCGGTGCGCGCGGCCAGCACCACGTCGGCGCCCTCGCGCGCGCTGGCCAGCGCGATCGACCGGCCGAGGCCGGAGCCGACCCCGGCCACCACGACCACCTTGCCCGGCAGCAGCATCAGCCCAGCATCCTGTCCGCGAACGCGGCCTGGCGGGCGGCGATGCGCGCCCGCCACTGGGATTGCGACACCCGCGCCTGGTCGTAGAACGGGAGCCGGCCCGCGAGCTCGTCGATGCCGATGACCTCCACCCGCGGGCCGTCCTCCGGCTGCAGGTCGCGGGTCAGCCGCTGCCAGCGGATCTGCACGTAGCCGCGTTCGTGACCGGTTCGCTCGAGCCAGTTGGCGACCCCGGGGTTCCGCTCGCTGATCACGAACCGCATCCGGCCGTCCGGGTCGATGGCGGCCTGATCGGCGGTGAGGCTGGTCTGGTGGTTGACGTAGTCGAGCGAGACGTACCACATGCTGCCGAGCTGGATGCCCTGGTAGGGCGCGGTCTGTCTCGCGGCGGCGGGCACGGTCACGATCATCGCCTCGTCGTCCTTCAGATCGAAGTGGCCGGCCGAGGAGAACTGGCTGGCGAGGCCGCCGGGCGTCGCGCGCGGCGGCGTCATCGTGTTGACCGGCTCGTTCAGGTAGAACCACTCGGGGAAGGCGAGGAACGTCCGCAGCCGGGACAGCAGCATCTTGCCCGCCACCGCGTAGCGCCTGGCGGCGGTCGCGGTATCGGCGGCCGGCGGCGGCGCGAGACCGGCCTGGTCCGGCCGGCAGATGCGGATGGTGCCGCGGCGCTCGGCCGCCCAGTCGCTGTACACCTCGCGCACCAGGAGCATGGCCGAGCCCGGGCCGAGGGTGAAGTAGTTCTTTCCTGGCGTGCCGGGGCCGAGCCGGAACTCGAAGTGGCCGTCGCCGGCGATCTCCATCGCCCGGTCGTCGAACGCGCTCAGGCTGTCCGGCACCTCGACCGGGGTGTAGTCGCCCTTGAGCACCTGGAAGCTGAGGTCGGCGGTCGTCCCGCGGGTGCCGCTGACGACGTATTCGGCGTCGT
>Ga0335075_10014100_pt1 | contig 12023 bp, 13 predicted proteins | sample Lox_Sample_24_FD_206723 | JGI IMG/M metagenome (GOLD analysis project Ga0335075, IMG submission 206723) | Soil microbial communities from Loxahatchee National Wildlife Refuge, Florida, United States - Lox_Sample_2.4 | ecosystem: Environmental > Terrestrial > Soil > Wetlands | place: USA... | reverse complement strand
AGGTTCCGCAGGCCGTGCTTATCTTTCAAATATTGCTGGTGATCCAGCGACGGCTGGCTGACGTCGATGCCCACGACTTTCGCCGACGGGTTCGTGAACGCCAAGGACGCGGCCTGGCTGGCGCCACAACCGGCGACCAAAATATCCAGACCAACCGGGTATTCGCGATCGGGCCAGTAGACCCGATGAACGTGGACGGGGTCCGTCCAGTCAAAGTTCTCGGCGGTCCACTCGTCGAGGTCGAGTACCGGCGGGGGATACACCCAGCGCTGGTATTGACGCGCCACGACGTCGTCGCGCGGATCGGGTCTCAGCTACATCACCCCGTTTTCGGCATGCTTTCAGCAGGAGTTTTACGGCTGCGTGCGTACATTGTGCACGCCCCGCAGCATGACCCGATACGGGTAGTCCGCGACTCAAACCCGCTGTGGTCAAACCGTGACAAAGGCGTGATCGAATTGCGAACGCGCCCTTGAGCTTCCATTCCTTCGCGGCCAATACGATCGCTATTGCAATTGTGTCGATTTAAGGGGTCGGGCCATGCGGGCGGTTGCGCGGTATCTTCTTGCACTCAGTGTGGTCGCTGCGACCATGGGGGCGGCCAACCAATCGCCCAGGCTCACCATCGCGTCGGTGCTACCGGCGCGCGGCGAGACGGTGGGCGTTGCGCACCCCGTTGTGGTGACGTTCAGCGCGCCGATCGGCAACCGGCACGCGGCTGAGCGTGCCATCCACGTCAAATCCGCGGCCGAGATGACCGGGAAGTTCGAATGGCTCGATAACGATGTCGTGCAATGGGTTCCGGATCGATTCTGGCCGGCGCACAGCACGGTCGCGCTCTCGGTGGGCCCGCTGTCCACAGACTTCAAGACGGGGCCTGCGGTCCTCGGCGTTGCCGACATCTCAGACCACACCTTCACCGTGAGCGTCGACGGAGTCGGGACGGCACCGATGCCGCCGCGACCGGCGCCACACCACCGACCACACCTGGGCGAAGAAGGTGTGATGCTGGCCTCGATGGGTAGACCGGAGTTTCCGACGCCAGTTGGCGTCTACACCGTGTTGTCCAAAGACCGCTCGGTGGTTATGGATTCGAGCAGCGTCGGCGTCCCGCTTACCGATCCCGCGGGTTACCGGGTTCCGGTGGACTACGCCGTCCGCATCAGCCGCCGTGGCCTTTTCGTGCATTCCGCTCCGTGGGCTGTCAATTCACTCGGGTTGGAGAATGTCAGCCACGGCTGCATCAGCCTGAGCCCCGCCGACGCCGAGTGGTACTTCAACGCGGTCAACGTCGGCGACCCGGTTATCGTGAAGGACTAGCGGCGCCGTCAAGCTGCTCCGCTGCGCGTCAAATTCTCTGTTGTGCAGGCTTTTACGCGGACAGATAAAAGCGGGTCCTCTTCCGGCTACACGGAAGAGGACCCGCTCTTGGTTGCAGCTTAAGACACCGGGCCGGGCTGGGTCGGCTGACCGTCCGCAGGCCCGCCAGCCGGCGCGGGACCAGTCGACTGGCCCTTACCGCCAAAAGCACCGGCGGTGTCGGTGAGCACAGCACCCGGCACCGGGGCGCCCACCGGAGCGCCGACGGGCCCAAGCGCAATCAGCGGAGCACCCGCCGGCAGCGGAGCGGCGATCGGAGCACCGGCCGGAATGGGAGCACCTGCCGGAATGGGAGCACCTGCCGGAATGGGAGCACCTGCCGGAATGGGAGCACCAGCTGGGATCGGCGCGCCTGCCGGAATGGGAGCACCGGCCGGAACGGGAGCACCCGCACCAACGGGAGCACCGGCCAGAACCGGAGCACCTACCGGCAGGCCGGCAGCACCGGCCATGTCGGAGAGCGCGGCACCCCCAGGCGCAGGCGGCGCGCAGACGGCGGCCGGTGCCGGTCCGCCGGGAGCGCCCGCCGGTGCTGGTCCGCCGGGAACCGCCGCGACCACCGGTCCGCCCGGAACTGCCGCTGGTAGCGGTCCGCCCGGAACGGCCGCCGGTGCGGTTTCACCAGTCAACCCCTGGACACAGGCATAGCCGCCCGTCATCCACGGAGTGGCATCCGCGTGCGGGCTCAACGCGATAGCGGCCCCGCACAAACCTGCGCCCGCAACCACTTTGACCTTGACTCGATCGAAGCTTGTCATCGACGTCCACTCCTATTAGTCCGCACAAGGTGCAGCAGAACTGCAAAGCCGTACCGGAGTCGTCCATCGACACCGACTCAATTTCTACTGAACCCATGTGCAACACGCGTCACGCCACACCGTGTTGTGTCCAAATAGTGATCTTGAATGGGCGCTGCTGTATCAAACCCGCTGTTCACCTTAAAAGGACGACGTCACAATCGGGTCACAGCGCAGCCCAACTTTCGCGGACACCGCCGGTAACCTCGACTCCACAGCACCGAACACCCGAAACCGTTTGTTCCCGGAGGAGTTACGTCGTGTGCGCTCGTGACGGTTGCTTCATCGTTCCACCACGTGTCCTGCGCAGACTCGCCGAGGACGAATCGATCCCGGCAGAGGTACGACAGGCCATCCGCGACTGTGTCGCGGTCGAGGAAGCGTGGCGGGGGCTGCGAAACGCCCAGACCGAGGCGATTCAAATCAGTCTTCTTGCCACCGGGATCACCACCCTCCAAGTAGCGGGTGTCCTCGCGTCTGTCCCGGCGATCACGGTCTACGACTGCAAGAACACTCGGTCGTTGCCCGGGTCGCCGGTCGCGAATCCCGGTCGCAGCACGGACATCACGGCAAAGCGCGCGTTCGATACCACCCGCGGTGTCGTCGATTTCTATCGGAAATGCTTCGAGCGGAACTCGGTTGACGACGCCGGCATGACGCTGATGTCGTCGATTCACTACGGCGTGCGCTACGACAACGCATTCTGGAATGGCGCGCAGATGACCTACGGAGACGGGGACGGCGAAGTCTTCCTCGACTTCACGAAGGCGGATGACGTTATCGGCCATGAGTTGACGCATGGCGTCACTCAGTTCACCGCGGGCCTCGACTATTCCGACGAGCCAGGCGCTCTCAACGAGAGCGTCTCGGATGTATTCGGCGCGATGTTTTACCAGTGGCGTCGAAAGCAGACGGTCGCCCAAGCGGACTGGCTCATCGGCGCGGACCTCATGGGCCCCGTGGCAGATACGAAGGGCTACGCGTGCCTGCGCGACATGGCTCAACCCGGTTCCCCACACTGCCTGTCGCCGCAGCCGACGCATTACCGCGACTACATTCCCGGTGGGGATCCGCACGAAAACAGTGGCATCCCGAACCATGCCTTTTACCTCGCAGCGAAGGCTATCGGTGGACGATCGTGGGAACAGGCCGGGAAAGTCTGGTATGCGGCGCTGACCAGTCCAAAGGCCAATCGGCTCATGACGATGGCGGAATTCGCTGACCTTACCCGCGCGGCCGCCAGATCGCTGTTTCCGCAAGATACCAACGTCTATCGTGGGGTAGACGACGCATGGACGCGAGTCGGCATTCCACGATCGAGGCACAGCGATGCAGCACCCGGATCACTACATCATTGAGCGACGCGGCGGCTTCGCCGGCCTGAAGGCTTCCGGCCGCATCAATGGTGACGCGATGGACCCGGACGATCGCCAACTACTGGAGACGCTGCTCGACAGTGCCGAACCGCTGGCCGCCGATCCCGGTGCCGACCGCTACACCTACGTCGTCACCCGCAAAAACGCGCTCGGTAGCACTACCCGCGAGATTCCTGAAAGCGTGATGCCTCCAACGGTGGCAAGCGTTGTCCGGGCAGACATCTGAACGCTTATTGCGCAAGCAGATTGACCATGCCGGTGAAGATGGTCGGCATTGCCGCAGCCGCGGGCACGATGCGTGCCCGCACCGACGGCACGCCGCTCGCCTGAAGCAACGCCGCGGTCAGCATCCGATAGCGCCGTGTCATCTGGCGCCACTGCCGGTCGTAGGTCTCGGGGCATTGCCCAACAACAGATTTCACCAGCAGCTCCGCGGCACCGAAGGCCAGGCCGAGGCCTTCGCCGGTGAGCGCGTCGACGTAGCCCGCCGCATCGCCGACCAGCAGCACCCGACCTGCCGCGCGGCTTGAAACCCGTTGGCGCAGCGGTCCGGCCGCGCGATCCGGCTCATGGGGCAGGCCGGCGATCCGATCCCGCAATTCGGGGAACTCCGCGAGGTGGGAATCGAATCCACCGCGACGAGACTTCAGCACCGCGACACCCACACAATCGTCGGCTACCGGTGTCACATACGCTTCGGCGCCAGGCGCCCAGTGCACCTCCACGAAATCCGACCACGGCGCCGTCCGCACATGACGTCGGATGCCCCACCTCCGGGCGCCCGGGCTCGGTTGCTCCAAGCCCAGAGACCGGCGGATCGGCGAATGCAGCCCGTCGGCGGCGGCAAGGTAGCGTGCCCGCCACTCGCCGGCGCGAACAGACGTCGCGTCTTGGCTTATCTCACCCACTTCGTCGTGGCAGATCCGCACACCCGCCGCTGCGGCAGCGTCGAGAAGCGCGCCGTGTAAGACGGTCCGCCGGACGCCGCGCCCGGCACCACGGCTGAATAGCGCATCGACGTGTCGGGTGCCCTCCCGATAGCTGATCCCCCGGAACGGCTTGCCGTGCGGGTGCACGCCAAGCCGTTCCAGGTGCCGCAGCGTGTGCGGCATCAACCCTTCACCGCACGCCTTGTCGATCGGCCCGCTGCGTCGTTCAACGACGACCACATCCAGCCCGGCTTTCGCACCGTGGATTGCGGTGGCCAGTCCGGCCGGACCACCACCGACGACAAGGAGGTCGATCATGCCAGGCTCGCCAGCGCAGCGTTCTCGACGTGAATTCGTGTTCTCAACAAGGCGGCGTTGAGAACCGAGAACACCAGCGCCGTGATCCACGCGGTGTGCACCAACGGCAGCGCAAACCCTTCGGTGATCACCGCGACGTAATTCGGGTGAGGCAGATAGCGATACGGGCCGCCGGTAATTCGCGAAGCACCCGGTATCACGATCACCCGAGTGTTCCACTGGTAGCTCAGCGTGGTGATGCACCACCAGCGCAGCGCTTGTGCCGCCAGCGCGATCGCAAGCATCGGCCAACCCAGTGCAGGGATGAACGGCCGGTGCAGCAGGACAGGCTCGAGCAGGCAGCCCACGAGTAGCGCCGTGTGCAGTGCGACCATCACCGGGTAGTGCCCGGCGCCGAACTCGACGCCGCCACGTTGTCGGCTCAGGCCCCGATTACGTTGTGCAACAACGACCTCGGCAAGCCGCTCGATGGCGACCGCGCCGATCAGTAACAGATACCAGGTCATCAGCACGTCACCGCCAGCGCAGCATCACGAGTTCAGAGCAGAAGCCGGGGCCCATGGCCATCATCAGACCGGGGGTGCCCGCGTTGGGGCGCTTGGCGATGGTGTCACGCAGCACATGCAGCACCGATGCCGACGAGAGATTGCCGACCTCGCTGAGCGAGCGCCACGTCAATTCCAGCGCATCGTCGGGCAATCCGAGCGAACCGACGATCGACTCGATGACCTTCGGGCCACCGGGGTGGCTGACCCAGGTCGGGACATCGGGGATGGTCAAACCATGTGCGGCTAGGAAGTTCGTGACGTCGTCAGGCAGATACCGCTCGACGACGTCGGCGACGTCCGGAGAGAGGATGAGGCCGAAGCCCGAGGAATCGATGTTCCAGCCCATGGTTCCTTGCGAGTCCGGGTAGAGGTGACCGCGCGATCCGAGCACCTCGGGGCCGGCCGCACCGATCTTCTTGGCGCGCCGTTCGCCGACGGAGACCACCGCAGCCGCGCCGTCGCCAAACAGCGCGGTGCCCACCAGGCTGGCGATCGAGCGTCCGGCCGCCGGGTAGGTCAACGAGCAGAGCTCGACGGCCACCAAGACCGCGACGTCGTCGGGCGCCCCGCGCAGGTAGTCGTTGAGTCGGGCCACCCCGGCAGCACCTGCGACGCAGCCCAGACCGAACAGCGGAACCCGGCGCACGTCGGGTCGCAGTCCCAGCCGTGTGGCAATGCGCGCGTCGAGCGAGGGAACGGCGATGCCGGTGACGGTCGTCGAGAAGATAACGTCGACGTCTTGCGGCTCCAAACCCGCCTCATCGAGCGCTGCGGTCAACGCGGCGCAGCCGAGTTCGACCGCGTTCTCGATGAAGATGTTGTTGGCGTCACCGAAGTCGGTCAACGACGGGTACTGCTCGAGCGGCAGCACCAGGTAGCGGCTGTCGACCTTGGCGCTCGCGTGCAGCTTGCGCAGCACGTCCTCGTAGCCCTCGAGCGCCGGCAGCGCGGCGAGCGTCTCGGTGATCTCACTCTGGCTGTACCGGTGTTCCGGCAGCGCACCCTGCACGCCGGCAATGACGCTACCGGCACGGTGCCTACGAAAATCGTTGCGGCTCAATGACTGTGTCACGTTACTCATCCTTCTTCGAGTGTTTCTTGCCGGCACCGTTGCCGCTTTTGATATCCCACGTTGTCCGCGTGTCCCCTCTGCACGCGGAAAACGCGGACCTCCTGGACGCCCACCGATGCCGGCCACGGGCGATGTGAACCCGAGCTCGAAAGGGCCTCACCACTTATCACGAACGCCACCGCTACTTGGTTCGGTCGGGGCGCTGTCAGGCAGCTGTGTGATCCGTTACCGCCCGTCATGGGGACCACCTGCCCTGCGTAGAGCTAATTTCAACGTCCGCTGACTTTTGTCAACAATCGGTGACTTGGAAGGTACGCCCGCCCCGAACCGCTGTCAACAGCGGGTGACATATAGGGTTTCATGATGGCTGAGACCCGTCCCCGCGACGCCGCTGCGACGCGGGCCGACATCCTGGCCGCCGCCGGCCGTCGATTTGCGGCGGAGGGATTCGAGCGCACCACGTTGCGGGCGATCGCCGCGGATGTCGGCGTGGATGCGGCGTTGGTGATCCGCTACTTCGGCAGCAAACAGGATTTGTTCGCGACGGCAACCGAATTCAGGATCGATCTGCCCGACCTCTCGCACGCGGACCCAGACGACATCGCGGACATGCTGCTGCCGCGGTATTTCGCGGTGTGGGAGGACGACCACACGTTCCTGGCGCTGTTGCGCGCGGCAATGACGAGCCGGGTTGCCGCCGATACGTTGAACCAGACGCTGGCCAACCATGTCGCGCCTACGCTGATGGGTGCCACCCCGGACAACCACATGAAGCGCATCGCGGTCACCGACGCGTTCGTGATCGGGCTTGCCGCAACCAGATCCGTGCTCGCCAACCCGCCCGTGGCCAACCTCACCCGCGAAGAACTCAGCCGATGGGCCGCGCCGGTCTTCCGTCAGCTCCTGGTCGGGCCGGCGCCGTCGTGACTGCAGCTCGACCCCGCAACGCCAGCCGAACCCGCGCCGACATTCTGGCCGCGGCGCGTCGCCGCTTCGGGGCCGAGGGATATGAACGCACGACGTTGCGTGCGGTCGCCGCGGACGTCGGCGTGGATGCGGCGCTGGTGATTCGCTACTTCGGCAGCAAACAGAACTTGTTCGCCGCAGCGGCCGACTTCGCGATCGAACTACCCGATCTGTCGGACCTCGATCCCGACGATGTCGCGCACATTCTGTTGCAGCGATTCTTCGCGGTGTGGGAAGAAGACGAGACATTCGTCGCGCTGTTGCGTGCGGCGATGACGAGCCAGCTCGCGGCCGAGACCTTGCGGCAGGTGTTCGCTCAACAGATCGCGCCCAAGCTGGTCACCGCCACGCCGGATCATCCCGTCCAACGCGCGGGCCTGACCGGCGCCTTCATCATCGGGCTCGCCATGACTCGCTATGTGTTGGTGAATCCGCCGGTGGCCAACCTGAGCCGCGACGAACTGTGCCGCTGGGCCGCGCCGGTAATCCGGCAGCTGCTGACCGGGCCGGCTGCGCCGGAACCCGACCACGCTTAGCGGACGTAAACCTCGTTGCCGGTCGGGTAGCCGCCGCCGTGGGTGGTGATGTGGACGTGGTCGTAGTGGCCGTAGCCGGACCCTGACGGGCCCCTTTCGGGGGTGTAGTAAGTGCCCCGCCAGATGCAATCTTGCAACGCGAAACGATCGGCGTTCTTGAACGCGAACCGAACGATTTCGTTGCCGAGCGCGATGCCCGCCGCGCTGGACGGGTTGGGGATCATCACGTCGATCGCCAGGCCTCGCGGATGCCACGGCAGCGGATCAGGCCGGACGCCGCCGATGCTTTTGATCTCCGGGAACGCCGCGCTGATGGCGCGGGCGGCCAGAATCGTCTTGACCTGCAGACCCCGCTCCGGCGCGATCCCGACAGGCAGCAGCTTCGGGGCGTTCAGGTTGACCACTCGCCAGCGCGATGCCCTCGACGCCGCTGCCGTCTCGTCGGGTCCGGCGCTCACGCTCGACAGCGCCCACGACGACGCCGTTGGTGCCGTCGCGGCGACCTGGACGCCGTAGGGTGCGGCGTCAGCTACCGACTCGGCGTGGTCACGGCTGGCCACCGCATCGCCGCTTCCGCTGACGGCAAAGGCAATGGCGCCCGAAGCGACCACTGCAGCCATGGTCACCGGGGATTTTCGCCGGTCGCTGGCTAATAGGTGTCGCGCCACGACAAGCAGGATACGGGCAAATCAAGAATTAGTCACGATCAGATAACGAGGCCAGCTCAGATGGGCCAGCTGCTCGTCGGTGCAAAACGAAGCGCTGCCGCCGGCGGCAGCGGCCGCCGTTTGTTGACCGATATCGAGTCGAGCAGCAGCGCTACGTAGCGACGCCAGCCGTCGCTGTTGGCATCCATCGTCCAGAGCACGCTGTAGAGCATCGCGACCAGCCGCGGCAGGTCGTCGGCGACCAGGTCGGCACGCACGAGGCCGGCCTGCTGACCCCGTCGGGCAAGCTCGCTGAGCGCCTCATACAGCGGGGTCGAGATGTCTTGGGTGAGCGACCCGGCCCGCTGCGCGGCGGTCAGCAGGTTGCGTTCGCGGGCGCCCAGCGAGATCGCCGCATCGATCAGTTGGGCTACACCACGCAGCGGGTCATCGGCGCGCCGGGCGGCCTCGATTGTCGGCGTCAGGTCCTCGGCGATGACGTGGTCCAGCGCGGCGCCGATCAAGTCGGCCTTCGTCGGAAACCTGCGATAGAGCGTTCGCTCCCCCACTCCAGCGCGCCGGGCGATCGCCTCGATGGGCGCTTCGGGTCCCAGCTCGTCGTAGACATCGCGCGCCGCCCGCAGAATCCGTTCGGCGTTGCGCGCCGCGTCCGCTCGCAACGGCCGGTCACTCACTGCGGTCATAACGCCAGGATAACCGACAGTTGACTGCCAATCAGCCGGGGTTCTACGCTCGGGTAATTGGCAGCTATCTGACACTTATGGGGAAACGTCTGTGACGGCAACAACTTCCGACTCCCGCTCCGAGACCGAGCTTCCGGTCATTCCCGCAGCGCGAGAGGCCCGCTGCCCGCTTGCACCCCCGCGCGAGTTCGCGCAGTGGCGAGAGGAGCCCGGCCTGCGACAAGCGGTGTGGGGCGGGCGGCCGATCTGGGTGGTGAGCCGCTACCAGGACATCAGAGCCGCGCTGGTTGACCCGCGGCTGTCGGCGGACACCATCTCGTCCTCGATCAAACCGTCGAGCGATGAGGGCACACCGGTGATCTTCGCCCGCATCGACGATCCCGAGCATCACCGGTTGCGCCGGATGATGACCAGCCAATTCACCTTCCGGCGCTGCGAAGCGATGCGGCCGCAGATTCAGCAGATGGTCGACGATTTCCTCGGCGCGATGATCGACAAAGGCCCGCCCGCCGACATCGTGCGCGACTTCGGCTTGCCGGTGCCGTCATTGGTGATCGCGCTGCTGCTGGGTGTGCCGCCCGAAGACCTCGGGCTGTTTCAGCACAACACCACGGTCGGGCTGGACACCAGGACCTCCGAAGAGCAGAAGGCGCAGGCCTTCGCGACGATGTTCGGTTACATCGAAGAGTTGGTGAGCCGCAAAGAGGCCGAGCCGGGCGACGACCTGATCAGCCGCCTTGTCACCGACTACGTCGCGACCGGCCAGCTCAACCGTGAGACGGCGGCGATGAACGCCGTCATCATGATGCAAGCCGGACACGAGACAACCGCCAACATGATCTCGTTGGGAACCGTTGCGCTGCTTGAGCATCGGGATGTATTCGAACGCCTTGGCCAAACCGATGATCCGGCGGTGATCGCCAACGCCATCGAAGAGCTCATGCGCTATCTCACCATCGTGCACGCCCAGGTAGATCGGATCGCGACCGAAGACCTCACGATCGGCGGTCAGCTGATCCGCGCCGGCGACCGACTGTTGATGAATCTGCCCGCGGGAAACTGGGATAGCGAATTCGTGGAGAGCCCAGAGACTTTCGACATCGATCGCAACACCCGCGGGCACGTGGGCTTCGGCTACGGCGTGCACCAATGCATCGGGGCCAACCTGGCTCGTGTCGAGATGCAAGTCGCGTTCGCGACGCTTGCCCGACGTCTGCCTGGCCTACGACTGGCGGTACCACCGGATGAGTTGCAGTTCAAGGATTCCGACATCTACGGCATGAAAGAGCTACCGGTCACGTGGTGAGTCCGGCCGACATGCGGTTCGACGAGCAGGTCGCGGTGATCACCGGTGCCGGCGGCGGCTTGGGCAAGCAGTACGCGCTGCTGCTGGCCTCGCGCGGCGCGCGCGTCGTCGTCAACGACACCGGTGGTTCGGTGACCGGAACGGGCTCGGACCTCGACGCGGCGAACGCCGCTGTGGAGGAGATACGCCAACAGGGCGGTGAAGCCGTCGCCGACACCAACAGCGTGACGAGTCCACCAGGCGGACAGGCGATCATCGACACTGCCCTGCGCATGTGGGGTCGAGTGGACATCGTGATCAACAACGCCGGCATCATCAGCGACGCGCCGTTCGAGGACATGACCGCCGATCGGCTGGAACCGCTGTTGGATGTGCATTTGAAGGGCGCGTTCTACGTCACCAGGCCGGCCTGGAACGTGATGCGCGAGCAGGGCTACGGCCGCATCGTCAACACCTGCTCTGCGGCCGGAATCCTGGGTGCCGAGCGGATGAGCAACTACGGCGCGGCCAAGACCGGGTTGATCGGGCTGACCCGGGTGCTGGCCGCCGAAGGGGCCGACCACAACGTCAAGGTCAACGCGATCGCGCCGATCGCCTACACGCGGATGCTGGCCCACTCCATGGACAGCGCCGGCCGACCGGACGACCCGTCGGCGCAGGCAATCTTGGATGATCTTGCCGCGCAATATCTTCAGAAGCTGGACCCGGCGCTGGTGGCTCCGGTGGTGGCGTTTCTGGCGCACCGCGACTGCCCGGCGTCCGGCGAGATCTACACGGTGGGCGCCGGACATGTCGCGCGGTTCTTCATCGGCAGAACGAAGGGGTTCTACAGTCCCGCGCTATCGATGGAAGCTGTCCGTGATCATTTCGCGGAGATCCGCGACGACACCGACTACACGGTGCCGGGCAGTCCCGGAGACGAAATGAGCGAGTTGTTCGCGACGATCCTGGCGAGCCAAGCCGACTGACGTTACAAACGCGCGCGACGACAATGCGTTCGTTCAGGCCAGAAGCTGGCTGGGTCGTGTCAATCTAACCAATGGTTCGCCTTCCAACTCACCGACGCCGCTACCTGGAGGCCGCGCGATGGAGATCGAAGATCCGCCGAAACTGACTGAGTTGACGCAGGAAGTCCGACTCGCCACGACCATGACGGGCGGTGTCAGCCTTGCGGTCTGGATGGCTGGTGTTACGCGCGAGATCAACCTGCTCGCCCAAGCCTCGCAATGGCGCAGGACGGGACAAGAAGCCGTCCCCGATGGCTGCGGGCTGACCGAGAGCTCGAGAGCGTCCCTGACGCTGTATCGAGCGCTGATCGATCTGCTCGACATCGTCGTCGACGTCGACGTCTTGACCGGCACGAGCGCAGGCGGCATCAATGCAGCTTTGCTTGCGCTGTCGCGGGTTAAGGGCTACGACCTCGGCGGGTTACGTGACCTTTGGC
>Ga0335075_10014099_pt1 | contig 12023 bp, 8 predicted proteins | sample Lox_Sample_24_FD_206723 | JGI IMG/M metagenome (GOLD analysis project Ga0335075, IMG submission 206723) | Soil microbial communities from Loxahatchee National Wildlife Refuge, Florida, United States - Lox_Sample_2.4 | ecosystem: Environmental > Terrestrial > Soil > Wetlands | place: USA: Florida... | reverse complement strand
AATTTGTCGAGCGGCGAAGGCAAGCCCTCCAACATAGAGACATCCACTGCACCAATCGCCCGAAGAGCCACCAGGACAATGAGCATTGTCGCGATTAGCATCACGAATGTCCTTACCAACAGATCGACGCCCAGATTGGAAGTCCGCGATACCATGTTTGCAAAAACATAAGCACAGAAGCCGACCAGCGAAAAGAGCCCTATCGGCATGAGCTTGATTTCGGGATCGTAATATCGCCGCGATAGGATGTATACGAAAATGAACGTACCTGCGAATGTCAGGCACTGTGCTGCCGCCGCCCCCATCAATCCAAATCGGGGAATGAGTACAACATATGCAATCGTAATGACCACTGCCGTACCATACTGATACGCACCCCGCATCTTTGTGCGGTCCGTGATCATAAAGCTGAAATCGAAAAAAGACCTAAGCCTATCCAGGAGCAGAGCAAACGTGAGTATAGGCACCACGCTCACCGCCGCATAGAATGACTTCGCAGCCATCACCTTGATCACCGGCTCTGCGAAGATGGTAACCGCCAATCCGCCAACGAACATCAATGCGGAAATCGCAATAAACGCGACCTGGAACTTCCGCTTGCCGTCCACCTGCTTATAGTATTGGAAGCTACTCGGCTCCCAATGCTGTAGAAACGGTGCCCAGATGAGCATGCCCACAGTGGCTGCAAACTTCAGAGCCAGCTGCAACCGTCCTACGTCGCTCAGCGTATCGAATGCCCTGAGATACAAGGCACCCGATGCCCCAATATAGAGCCCGGCGAGGGCAGACAGCCATAAAGGCCAACAAAACTGCATCATCCTGCGCGTTACTTGCCAGTCAAACGCCGGGGCCTCATGAGCCGCAACATAGACGGCGCTTCCAATGCCAAGAAGAACGGAGGAAATCACCGCGCTCAGCACGACGCCGATGACGCCGCCCCTCCAATACACGACCAGGAGAAGGTTAAGCCCAAGCTGCAGGATCAATTTCACTACACTGAAGACCACAAAGAGCACCGAACGCTCCCGCAAGCGGAGATACGTCATCCCTGTCTGTTCGATCGGCTGACTCAAGAGAGTTATAGCAAACAACCCCAGGGCAAGCGCATATTTCCCGTTGCCGAATAGGATATTCGCTGCAACGTTCCGCAATAACACGAGCACGATTACCGACACGGCGCTCGCGGCTCCGGTGAGACCCAGCGCGCCCCAAATCACCTCTCGCCTGCCCCGATCATCCTTTGCGTCGAAGTAGAACCTCGGAATCGCCCATCCAAGTCTCGCACCAAGTAGAGGTTCGAGCAGCGCAAGCGCAAAGGTGAGCAGACCAATCACGCCGTAGTCAGCCGGAGTCAAGAACCTTGTGTAGATTGGCAGCATCGCGAAGCCAACGAACCTGCGCGCGATATTTCCAATGGCGTAGGTCGCCGCGTGACTCACGAACCTGCGTGATCCCTGATCAGACCCCATGAATTTCCTTTACCTCTGTCATGAATCCATCCCTTTACCTTGAGTCCCTATCATCATCCCTCGCCAACTCCTCGTCCGACGCACCGGCAGTCCGTTCAGCCGTCACCTGCTCGTACAGTGCGTGGATCCGCTCGGCGTTCCGCTGCGCCGAAAATTGTTTGAGGGTAGTGCTTGCGTGCTTTTCAGCAATGACACGACCATCCGCAGAGAGAACTCTCAAAATCCCGTCCCGATAGCCCTCTACATCGTGCCGCGTGACCAGAAATTCACATGGAACCACATCCACTAAGCCCCCCACCGCATGCGCTACCGTCGGAACGTTCAGCGCGGCGGCTTCGAGCGCGGTCATCGGCAGCCCCTCGTGGTCGGAACAGATGACGAGCGCATCCAATCCAGCGATACATGTTGCAATATCCTGGCGATGACCGTGAAACGTGACCCTATCCGATATCTGCAGTCGCTCTGAAACTTCCTCTAGCCGAGAACGCTCAGGACCATCACCGAAGACGTGAAATGCCCAGGCCCGCTGTGGAAGGTGCCTCAGCAGAGCAGCGGCCGTTTCTAGAAAAAGGTCAGCGCGCTTCACTTCGACGAGGCGACCCACGAAGCCGACGTGCGTCGCATCCGGCTCTGCCGTCCGGAACTCCGCAATCCCCAGCTCCGCCCTGACTGCCGCGGTATCGACACCGTTTTCGATTACCACAATCTTTTCAGCCGGGAACTCGCCGGTCGCTCGCACACCCAGTTCCCGGGTGACCGCAATGACTCTCTGCTGCAACGCGCGGCCACACCAGCGATCTAGCGCATGCACCGCTCGGCGGCGCACGCCCTTCCATCCCATGACCCGTGAGTCTTCCCTTCCACCGTGGATGGTGCGAACCGACGGGACATCCCAGCATAAGCGGTTCGCTAGTGAACCAAGGATATTCTCCTTCTCGCGATGCGTGTGGATCACATCCGGCCGCCATGCGCGTAGAACTGTGCAGAGTCGACCAAGGATCCGGGGTGACGCCACCTTCTGCTCATCCAACATATAGACCGGGACGCCGGTTGAACGAAGTTTACAGGCGAGCATCCCCTCGTTCATCAAAACCGTCGCAACCTCGGTATTCGGAATTCGGGCGAGATGCGAAATCAACGTAAAAGCTTGAACCTCGGCCCCCGCCCAAAGATCGCCCGACGCGATGTGCAATACTCTAAGCGTCCGCGTCATCGGCACTTCGCGGCGCTGGCAGCCCATTAGAGGTCGACCACGCTGCCCCGACTGGCGCCCCGACGGCGGGACCTAATTGGCGGGCCAGAACAACGGGCGCGCGTTGTTCAGCGCTACTCTTCACGATATTTGCCAAAGAGACGGTCAAAGCCAGGTTGATCCATAAGAAAGGATAGTAGGCCACGGTATTGAACTGGCCTGCGATGACGAATCCCCAGGTGGTGATCGCCAAGCCTCTGGCGACGCTAGGAGCAAATGCCGGTGATTCCTTATCCTTCGCGCACGCACGTCGAATGCCCTTGGCAACCTTAAGATTTCGATAGATCAACATCAAAAAGACCCCAAGCCCCAGCAAACCCGAATCCGTGCCCACTTGGATGAAAATATTGTGCGGCAGCTGCGCCTTCCCATGCCAGAGCTTGAACCGGTCATGTGCAGCGTAGACCGGTGCAAAATTGAAATATCCCACTCCAAGAAAGGGATGATTCTCGATCATCTTTAATCCCGCCCTCCAATAATCCAGGCGCTGTATGGAAGTGTTGTCCGTTCCAACGCTCGCGAAGCGAGCCTTCTCCGCAGCCGGCAATAAGGCGTAGCCCACCCCAGCAAGCAGCCCGAGTCCGATCAGCACGCTGACTCTAAGCTTACGCTGAATGGCTATCCAGGCCCCCTGGAAGGCTAACCCGACCTGTGAGCCACGGCTGCTCGCGCCAAGAACAGACATTGCTCCAGTCAGCGCGCCGAGCATTAGAAACCAGTAAGTCAACCGACGGGCAAACGGCTTGATAAACAACGCGAGCTCGAATGCAATGGGTGCAAACATGAGCATTTCCGAGGAAAAGTCCGACGAATTGTTGAAGAACCCTGGTGGGCCTGTGAGACCCCAGCCGGCGAAACCGAACCCACGCTCCGCCCAGGTGCGCGCACCGAAGAAAGAGAGCTTGAAATTGGCCAATAGGAAAATACCCATGAAAATGAAATAGCGTTCAGCAGTCGCAACTAGGTTGATGATAAGGAAATAGATCACATACCAGTCGACGAAGTCGAACCAACGACTCCAGGATATCGCGGGGTAGGTTGCGAAAGCCGAGGAAACTATGATCACAACGAGGAACAGCGTCATCCAGATGTTGGTCGAATCGTGCACCCAGCGTCGCTGCGGGTCCATCGGCCACGAAAGTACGGTGAGGCCTAAGACAATCTTGTCCCAGGGAACCAAGTCGAGGTGCTGATAGATCTTGGCAGGATCGAAGTACTGCAACATCAAATAGAAACACAGCATCCAGAAGGCGAAGTGCTCTTGCCGGAACTGCGACCAGAGCGCCTTGGGGCTCAATGTGTACAATTTGTCCATCGCGGACCGTCTGGGAATCAATATTCTCATTCCGAGGAGAGATTTGACGACCACGCCGCTCGGCAGTCAACTGAACGTGGCCAAAATCGCACATTTGGCGGCCTCAGGCCAGGCCGCGACATCCTGACCGATCATGTATCACTTACTTAATAGCTGGCACCTCGAACATTCCGGCCCGTGTGACCCAGATCGCGGAGATGCAGGCGGCTCCTTGACCGTTCGCGGTATATCGGAGAGGGCGTGTGCCCACAGGCTGGCGCCACCGGTACACAGCACCGATAAATCGAACGATTCCCGCTAGACGGCACCTGGATCAGCATTAAGCATTACCTTTGGATAGGAATTCGCGCGGAACGCGCTCCATGCATTCTTGAATTCCTCCATAGGAAACACATGTTGCAACAGTGGTCTCAAATCGAGACTCGGGAGGGTCGAAAGGGCCTCTATGAAGTCCTCTCTACCACAGCCAACAGCCCCAACGATCGCTCTGTCGCATGCCACGACCTGCCCGACACTAATGGTCTGATGCTCATACGAAGAGGCCAACAGCAGTAACGTTGCGCCCGGACAAGACTGCTGCAACGCCGTTGTGAGTACGCGCTGGTCGCCAGTCGTCTCCACGATCAAATCGAAGCAATCCAAGCCGCTTAACTCGCGCCTGATTTCTGCAGCACCCCTCAAATGTTCGAGATGGGCAGCTTGAGCCCCAAATACGACTACATCGTAGCCTCGTAGCAGCAAAATCTTCGCCGCGAGGTGACCAACCGCATCTGCACCAACGACCGCACAGTGCCGCAATCCGCCGACTGACGTATAGAATCCCAGGCGACGCAAGGCCCTGATCACAACCGCCGTAGGTTGCGTGAGCGCCGCTTCACGCAGCGTCAATCCATCCGGGATCTTGAGCGCATAGCGGGCTCGAGTTACACAATACTCGGCAAAACCGCCGTCAGCGCCGGGGGATCCCAACTCCCGGCGGTCCTGGCAGTGTGCCGCCATATCTTGCGTACATGCCGCGCACGCGCCGCAACCCTGGACGGGCAGGACGACAACTCGATCTCCCTCTTTGAAACACGTCACTTTGTTGCCGATCGATACAACAGTGCCCGAGAATTCGCGGCCGGGCACCACCGGGTACACCGCCGTGTCGGACTTATTGCGACCCATGCGTCCATCGAACAGCTCGACATCTCTTCCGCAAATTCCCGCGTAGGCCACCCGCACCAGGACTTCGCTAGGCTTAAGGCTAGGGATCGAGCGAGGCTCGATTTCCGCGGAATGCGCATCATGAATCACGACGGCAGAGAATCCCTTATCAAAGTGGAGCTTGGCGCGTTTTGAAGGATTCGTGATCGTTCTACTGTCCCATATTCCCTTAACGATCCCCATCGTTTTGTTGTATCGATACCGCAGTATCTCTCCGGCCAAACGCACAAACGTTCCCTGCCGCAGCGCCATAGCGATATCTTTCGCACTCCACCAGAGTTCCCTGGCTATCTCTCGCGGAATGTGTCGGATGATGCGCACCGCCGTCCAACGTCCTGCGATGCCCTCTCGGTGGAACCGGTGGCGCACCTGTGCCCAGCTTTCGGTATGGACGTGATACACGCAGGCACTGGGCTCGTAGATGACCTCGAACCCTCGAGGAATCCAGTACTTGGCCCATTCGGCGTCTTCCAGGCCTGGCAAACCCTCATCGAACCGATGCTGTTCCCAGAGATCCTTTCTGACGGCCGAGTTCGCGTTGTTCACGAACACATGATCGTCATCCATGCTCATAGGCTTCGAGTGGAACACTCGCTCGAAGTCGCGAGCCTCGGAAAACTTCGAGACCGCGTGACCGCGTTGTCCGCCGAAAACCATGGCGGTGCCAGGTCGCCGCAGGGGAGCGATCAGACGCGATAGCCAGTGTTCGTCGGTCGGGATCGCGTGGGCGGAAATGATGGCAATGAACAATCCGCGTGCCGCCTCGATCCCGATGTTCAGCGAATATCCGAACGTAAAGTCCTCGGAGCGCAAACGCACGAGCCTCGCGCCGTTTGACGTGGCGATGTCGCGGCTTCTGTCTATGGAACCCGAGTCGACTACCAATGTTTCGAAGTCCCGATACTGTTGCCGGTGCAGTGACTCGAACAGCTCAGGCAACCACCGTTCCTCGTTGAACGCCCGGATGACTATGCTGGTTTCGGGTGCGGGTGACGTCATGGTCTCGCCGATCAGCCCCGAAACATCCGGGAAACAAACGCTCCTGCCGTGACATACAGCGTCTCCAAGGAATAGCGCCAGTCGCGCCAATCGAGATCGAAGTATGCCTTCGGCCCTCGATACGAACGCAGGACTTCCCGCCATGTGATCGCGCCCGCACGCAGGTAGGCAGGTACCGCACGCGCGTCCGCACGCAACACGATGTGGCGGAAGTGCTTACTCGAAGGCGAGACAGGAGCTGCCGTCCGACCAATCAGGTCTAGGTAGTGCAACCAGCACAGGTCTACACCTGCATAAGGCGCAGCATCGCCCCCGCCGGAAAGGCGCGGGTTCGCCTCGATGAGTTTTACCCGTCCGTCGCGACTATCGCGTTTGACCTCAATTTCGCAAAGTCCCCTATAGCCGATGTTTTTCAGGAAATTGTCGCAAATCGCGTCAACCTCCTCATCGAAGAATGGCTCGGTAACGCTCGCAGGACCGAACCACATGGGGTCGCACCGAAGCTCGCGAAACATCGCGTTCGCGATGCGACGGCCCTGACTGTCATAGCAGGAAAGGTACACTGACTTAACCGTATCATTGCCCTGAATCACTTCCTGAAGGATTACTTCCGGCGTAAGTGTGCTCGCCAACTTGTAGGTCTCACACAGTTGCGATACGTCGTTCACAACCGCAACCTTCTGATAGCTAAGTGGGTGATCGACCGGAAACCTCTGCCACTCGCGAAAGTGGTTGGGCTTTATCACACAGGGAAAGGCAGCGTCCCGTCCAAAGGCTTGAACTTCCTCGAGAGATGACGCGAATTCGGTGCGGGGCATGGGCATTCCGTGCTCCCGTGCCAGTTTGTATTGCGTAAGTTTTTCTGCGAGTGCGCCATGCAGCGCCATCCCAGTCGAAAAGATATAGTGGGATTTAAGGATATCCGCATGCTTTGAAATCGCAGTAACGAACTGATCGGCGCTTGCAATCAGCACGGGAGGCTGCTTGTGCTCCCCCGCGAGATTTAGCATAAAGCGCAGCCATGCGTCGGGCTCGAGATCAGGATTGGGGCACAGCCGGGCGGGGCCATATACCGACTTGAACCCTGGCATGCTCTGGTCGCAATCGAAAAGTCTAGCGCGCACATTCCGTCGTACCAAGCTTCTGACGGCAAGCACGCCGGTTCGATAGGCCCCCGCAATGACAGCGGGAGGCCAGTCTGAGTCAGCTTTCAGGTACGCTTGGTCCCCATGCGAGGGCAAGGAGCCTGCCCTGGGCCCCCTTTTGCCGACCTTTGTAACCACCTTTTGTTCTTGCCCTTACCCGGACACCGTCACGCGTAAATGAGGAACCTTCACAATTGGCGTACCTGAGTTTTTCAGGGCAACCGGTGCGCCACGGACGACCACTGCGGACGCCTTTAGGGTCCAAGAGGCAGCCGACAGCGGATGCCAGCTGGATACTGATCAGCTGGAGGCTCATATTGGCACGGCGGGAAGCTAGGCACAAAGGAGCACACCTCGCTCCTCCGCAATCGAACAGGAAGGGCTCAGTGATCCGCCCTCTCCTTTTGATAATAGGTCACGCGGAAACTACCCTGGCTGAAGCGCTGTCCTCAATGGAGGGCGAACCCGCGACAATCCGATCAGGTCCCGGGCACCGAAGCGAGGTCTCTCGGCATTTCTGGCGCTCCTGCGCGAATTCTCCCCGCCTTCAGCGAACCCTGTGCTCTCCGGATTAGCGAAGGGACCGCGGCTTCCGCGTTCCGAATTGGTCAACCGCTTCCTGCCAAGCTTGCCCCGACGTTCGCTGGAGGATCTGGCAGCGGTTGGGACAAGAACCCCCCCGTCGAGATCCGGATATCGTAATACCAGAGCTGGAATGCCTGAGGGTCCTTTTGTGCCCACCCAAAGAACTCTATCACGCTGATGGGTCCGTTTACCGGGTTTCGGTTATACAGGCCCGTCGCATCCACGTATACCTTACCATCGATCTCTACGTAATACTCGCCGTCAGGGACCTCGTTTTGCGGCGTAGTACCGCTATTGAACTTAACATGAACGCGAAAGTGGTGCCACGCCGTGCCCCAATCTGTCGAACTGAAAGCACGCTTCTGAGGCGTCAACACTGTCGCCGTACCATACGAGCGTCCGATCCACTGAGGGTATTGTCCATCGAACCTTATGGAATTTTCGCTGTCGTTGCGAAGGTTTGTTCCGTCGCCGAACCCTACTGCGTCAACGGACCCATAATCACCTCCTGTGTAATTCGCTCCGATCGTAGTGTTCGCGTTGCCCGTAACTGTTGATCGAGCGCCGAAAATCTTAAGGAACTTGCAGCCCATCTTTGCGCCAGGCATCTTCGCCCAGAATTCGATGTAGACATCCTCAGTCTCCAGGCTCGCGATGTTGTAATTCACCAAAATAAACTGGCCGCCTGCGCCCGCCACGGGGTATGAACCCTCCAGAGCGTCCACATTGACCCCATTCAATGTCGGTGATGCCGTGGTCTCCAGGCCAATAGAACCACCCCTCAAGGTGCTAAAGGTCCACCCGGGAGGACTGAGGTTCTTAACGCCGAGTGCTGTCGAAGGTAGCGCACTCGTCGCCATGGACGTCGCCGTGTCGAAATTAAGCTCGGTCACCAGCTGCGGGGTACCATCCGGATTGGCCGCCGAAAGCGTCGCCGCCATTCCCTGGAGTGAAGAGACCGCGAGCGATGCAACAGAAAGCCCCGCTATCAGCCCGCCGCGCAAGAATTTCATGAGCACGATTCTCCGAAATAGTTCCTACAACTCAACACGGGCGCCATCGCGGAGCCTCTTCGGCGACACGGCTCCCGGACGCGGTTCACCACACTTGGCGTCAATCATCCTAGTGCATGATCTGCTCACATCCTGTGACCGACAGCACAGCGCGAATTGGGACTTTACCTTTAAACCGCCGTCGGTAGAAGAGCGCATCCCAGACCGTCTCTCATCTGCGACGTCCCTCTGCGATGTTGCTAAGATGCGTCACTCGAGAGTCTCTGCAACATAACTGCAAGCGGACGAATCACTTGATCAGCGTATTGCACGTCATCGATACCGCCGGTCCCGGCGGCGCAGAAACGGTCTTTCTTCAGACCGCTACGCGTCTTGATCCCGCTCGATTTCAGGCAACCGCGGTGATCGGCGGCCCAGGATGGCTCGCGGAGCAACTCCAGGAAAGCGGACTACCACCCCACATCGTGCCGGCAAAGGGCTCGTTTAACGCCCGCTATCTCTCGATCCTGTTGCGGCTCGCGCGGCAGCACAGGAGCGATGCGATCGTAGCGCATTTATACGGCTCGTCGGTCTACGCCAGCCTGGTCGGTACGCTTCTCTCTATCCCCGTCGTCTCAGTCCTGCACGGACAGATCGATGTGTCTGACGCCGAGCGATTCTCGTCTCTCAAAGCAGCCATTATCCGTAGAGCATCCCGCAAGATCGTATTCGTCTCGGAACGTCTGCAGGACCAGCTCCAGCCCCGACTTCGACTGACCGCCGCACAGTGCGCTGTCATTCCCAATGGCATCGATACCAAGGTTTTCCGGCCCGGTCGGGATCGATCTATCCGAGTTGAGCTCGGTGTCCCTGACGACACGACCTTAATCGGTGCAATCGGCAACGTTCGGAAACCCAAAGCCTATGACGTACTTTTGCGTGCTGCGCGCACGCTGGTTGATCGCTCGAATCAGTTCCATTTGGTCATCGCCGGGGACTGCGCCAATGCTCTCGGTAGGCAGCTCGGGCAGCTCAAACGTGACCTTGGCCTAGAACGGCATGTAACCTTCCTCGGGCTCAGATCGGATGTGACCCGTGTCCTGAATAATCTAGATGCCTTTGTGCTGAGCTCCTATACGGAGGGCTTTTCGATTGCATGCATCGAGGCAATGGCCTGCGGAGTTCCGGTCGTCGCTACCTGTAGTGGCGGTCCGGAGCAGATACTCGAGGGTGAGGCTGGGCTGCTCGTGCCGACCGACAACCCTGTATCCCTAGCCCTTGCCATCGAACGGATTATCTCGTCAAAGGAGTTAGCAGAGGCGTTGACCGGAAGGGCAATGGAGCGCGTTCACGGACAGTACTCGCTGGCTACGATGCTTTCTCGCTACGAAGCGCTGCTGGAGCACGTGACCAAGCATTCTCGATATGAGCGACATACTACAGGCGCGTCCAGGAGAGCGTGAACTTACATCCAGCTGCTGAGGCGTGCCAAAAAGGTCTCTCGGGCATCACTCACGTCCTCGTGCATGCCAATGCGGCAGATCAGATGGGGGTCACCCCCCGCGTTATGCCATCCCTGGCGGGTGGTAACCGCGCCGAGGTAGTGCCGGCGAACCAGATCGACCGCCGCCGCAGAGGTGTCGCCATTCGGGTAGCAGAAAAGATCGATCGCCTGGCCGGACAGGTCCTGAAGATACTTCCGGGACCCAATGATTTCTCGTTCCAGCTCTTGCGAAGAGATCTGCCCACCCAGCCGAAAGTGCGTTGCCGTGTGTGAACCGAATCGGATGAGTCCGCTCGCACCGAGCTTCGCGATTTCTTCGCGGTCTAGAATCTCCGCTCCCTCCCCGCTATCGCCACAACTCTTCTCGGCCATCTCGACCAGACTACGAATCTCTTCCTCATTCCATCCTTTTGCACCCTGTACCACCGCATCGGCAGCGTCGGATCGAAGTTCGCCACGACCTGCGGCCTCCGCTAGCACGGGCTCCACAATGCGGCTCAGGGTCTGCGGAAAGGTCACCGAGCCGGGCTTGGCAAACGACTTCTGCAATAGGCTCATAAGGCGGTTTGGCCAGAACCGGTAGGCCGTCCCGATGTAGCTCGAGACGAGGAAGACCGTCGCGGGCGCACCGTGCTTCGCGACCACGGGCAGCGCGAACTCGTAATTGTCCCGCCAACCGTCGTCGAAGGTGAGTGCGCAGGCACGCTTGGGTAACGCCGAGTTCCGTTTAGCCCGCCCCAACCAATCGTCCAAGTGCACGAGCTCGAAGTGCCTCTTGAGCTCGGTGAGGTGCAAGTCGAGGGTTTCCGGAGACACGTACATCCCCGGCTGCTCTGTGCTGCGCGCCGGCGACTCCTTCGGCAGCACTCGGTGATACGCAAGGACGACGAGGGAGCCTGGCCTCCGCCAACGCCAAGTGAGCGGAGCGGTTCGCGCTATGGCGCGCACCACGACCCGCCTTGCAATTGCCTTCAGCGCTGTCACCAGTCCACGCCAGATGAGTATTACAAATTGCTCGCGGTTTGGCCGCGGTGCTCGGCTATGGTACAAAATGGGACACCAAAAGCGAGGAAACAATGGCCGAGAAGCACGGAGGCCGTAAGGGCTCCGAGGAAAGATTTTTTACCTTGACGGATGGCGCGAACTCAATACTGCTGGCTCTCATAGCGCATCTGGGACATCCGCGTTCCGATGGTCGGCATAGCTGGACAGCCGCCGTTCGACTTTTCCGTGAATCATATACAACCTTAGAGATGAGTCGTCGCAATCTTTGAGTCGCGTCCCCTGCGACAGCTCGGCATTCTCTCGTACTCGATATACCTGGCAGCAGTTATTCATGAGAATACCGAAACGATTTCCCACACCATACGGCAATCCTTATTGCCCTGACTGCCGGAGCAATCTCATTTTATCTCTTCGAGAAACCGACAAAAACCTGGATCAGCGCTCACTGGCAACCCAAGGCCCGAGCCATGGCGCCAGCAAGGGCGTAGATCTAGAAGAATGAGCGGGCAGAATGACTGTCAAGCCGAGACTGGTCTCTCTGCTGGCGAACT
>Ga0335075_10014098_pt1 | contig 12024 bp, 9 predicted proteins | sample Lox_Sample_24_FD_206723 | JGI IMG/M metagenome (GOLD analysis project Ga0335075, IMG submission 206723) | Soil microbial communities from Loxahatchee National Wildlife Refuge, Florida, United States - Lox_Sample_2.4 | ecosystem: Environmental > Terrestrial > Soil > Wetlands | place: USA: Florida... | reverse complement strand
CCCGGCTCGATGTCGCACATGTCGGCGCCCATGTATCCGGTCGGGAAGATGTCCGACAGGAACAGCACCTGCTCGTCGCGCAGATGGCTCGGCACCTTCAGCGGGCCGACGTCGGCGAACGGCACCCGCACATACTCCGCTTGCCCGCCGGCAAAGCCGCCGAGCAGATGAGAGTAGCCGAACAACCCGGCGGGCGAGTGCCCCCACAGCTTCTCCGCCATCCAGGCGTTCGGGTTCGAGTTCTCGCACAGTGAATAGTTCTCTTCGCGACACGCTCGGCATGCCCCGCACGCGATCGGGAAGGGCACCACCACGCGATCGCCGGCGCGCAGGTTCTTCACGTCCGGGCCGACCTCCATCACCTCGCCCATGAACTCGTGCCCGAGGATGTCGCCACGCTCCATCGACGGCACGAAGCCGTTGTAGAGGTGCAGATCAGAGCCGCAGATCGCCGTCGATGTGACGCGCACGATCGCGTCCCGGCGGTTCAGGATGCGCGGCTCGGGTACGTCCTCGACGCGCACGTCTTGCTTGCCATACCAACAGTTGGCCTTCATGACCGCACCTCATCCTTCGCTGACTGAGCTGCCTTGGATGTCTGAGGCAGCGCCGGACGAGCCGGGTGCATGCCACGATGGATGCTGGCGTCGGAGTGCAGCACCTCGCCCGTCTCCAGCGCTTGCTTCAGGCGCCGCAGGTCGGCCGACACTTGTTGTGACGGTTCGCTCCCGAACAGCTTGGCCACGTTGACGCCGAGCGCTCCCGCTGGCGGATCGTAGCTGAGCTCGACGCAAATCTCGGTGCCCAGCTCTCCGGGCGCCGGTGCGAACGTCACTCGACCGCGGTTGGGAACGTCTGCCCCGGGCAACGAGCGCCAGGCGACGCACTCACCGGGACGGTCTTCCACCACCTCGGCTTCCCACTCGATACGGGAGCCGCGGGGCCCGCTCGCGCGCCAGCGCGAGCGGCCGTTCTCTTCGACCACCGACTCGAGGTGCCACATGAAGCTCGGCAGGTTTTCGAGGTCGCGGAAGAAGGTGTAAGCCTGCTCCGGCGTCTTCTGAACCGTCACGGATTGCTTCACGGACACGCCGTCTGCCAGCGGCTCGACCTGCGCCGCGTCGAGCTGCACAGCCGTCTGAGCGTCTGCCCACGTGGCAGCGAGCAGCGTCCCGCCCACCGCGAGCATCTGCTCGCGCGACACCGGGTTCGCGCGCCAGACAGAGCCGACCAGGGCCAGATCCATCACGTCTCCCGCGAAGCGCGCCCAGGCCCACAGCGCCGGCCGCGATTTCGACAGCAGCCCGAGCCCACACGCCAGCTCGCGTGCCCCCGTGCCGAGCAACAACGCCCGGGTCACGCCGTCGTCCGCGTCGGCGCCGATCAGCCGCGCCACCTGTCGCGGTGCCACCAGCTCCGCCAATCCGAGCCCGATGCTGAACCACCCGAGGCCGACGGCTCGCCGCTCGAGCGCGCGTTCGCGCAGAGGGTCGACCGGCACGTGCAGAGTGGGCGCACGGCGCTCGTCGCGCCGTTCGATGCTGCCAGCCACGCGCGAGCGCGACGTCTGCTGGCTGGGATCTGCCAATTCCATATGCTTGCTACCTCTCTCACGCCGCTCGCGTTTGGAGGGTTTGCCCCGGATGATGTCGCGGCGCGAAGAGGCCCGCTCGTGCAAGTCGCGAACCATTCGCGCGCCCAGCAGCGAGCGTGCGCCTTCGGCGCGAAGCGCGGTCGCGAGCGGGTAGCGGCAGGGCAGCCTGCACCGGCTCGGGGCGCTTCGGTGCCCCAGCGATGGGCTGCCCTGCGTGACGTCTGAGCCGACTATGGCGACAGCAGCGCCACTGCGAGGCGCTGCGACAGCGTGACATAGTCGTCGTGATGGCGCAGGCTCTCGAGCACGCGCTCCGGCGTGCCCCAATCAGACCAGCCGCACTCCGCCAGCGGCACCGCGCGCAGCCCGTGGGCCTTCTGCAAGAGGTCGCGCGAGAAGTCGGACACGGGCATGTAGCGATAGATCTGCTGCAACACGGCCGCTTCCGAGGGCGCGTCGACGACGTCGCGATAACGCTCGAAGAGCGAGAGCGCGGCCGGCAGGTGCTCGCTCGCGAGCTTCCAGAAATGGCGCACGGCGCCGGCCATGATGAACGTGTTCCAGAGCGCGCCTTGCCGGAGCAGGCGCTCGGCGAGCGCCGCAGGCGGCTTCTCGCAGAAGTGGTGGACGACGCTGCCGCGTTGCGCGGCCAGCGTGCGCCCCGTCACGATCCAGCCGTATTGCGTCTCGGCGTGATCGGGGACGGCGCCGATCAGCGCGACCTGGTCGTCCGAGGCGAGCGTCGCGACGCGGATCGAGCGCTCGAAGCTCGCCTCGTCGCGAACATAGTGATCGGACGGCATGACCACCACGCGGGCCTCGGGGTCGCGGGCCATGATGCGTGACAGCGGCAGCAGGATGCCGGGCCCGGTGCCGCGATTGCTCGGCTGCGCCACGACGTCGACGGCGCCGTACCCGATGAGCTGCTTCACGGCCAGCTCCTCACGCTCGGAGGCGACCACGACCACGATGCGCTCGGCCGGGCTCCAGCGCAGCGCGCGCGACACCGTCCACTGCAGCAGCGACCGCCCACCGTGGATCATCGCGAACTGTTTCGGACATTCTTCCCCATGCAGCGCGCGAGTGAGCTGGCGCAGCCGGACGCCTTCACCTCCGGCGAGAATGATGGTCCACAGCTGGCCTCGGGCAGATTCGTTCATCGGGTTCCGGTCGCTCCTGGGGGGAAAATCCGGAAACGCATATGCAACCACGGTGCCACGGAGTTGCAGCTCGGGACGTCCATCACGCCCCCAGCTCCCGTCTCGGTTTGCGCGCAGGTTTCAGGCGCCGACCCGAGCTACACGCCGTGACGGACACGGCAGGTCGATGCGAGCGTGGATCGGGTGCAATGTGACGCTCTCGGGGCGAACCGCTACGCCACAATCCACCCCGCGCAGAGCGGCTTGCCGCTCTCAGCCCGGTTGCGGGCCGTAGACGCGGAAGTTACCGCTCACGTGCAGCAACGCCATCATGTACAGCATGCCGTTGTAGTACCTCCATTGCCCCGTCGGCGGCGACGCCTGGTACAGCGCTTCCACGAAGCGCGATGCACGCGGATCCGTTGCGGCCAGCGCAGCGACGGCGTTGGTGGCGACCAGGCCGAGCGAATGGTCCTGATCGAGCGGCTTGCCATCGAGGGTGTAGCGGCTCGAGTAGTTGTCGCCCTGCGTGATGAAGAAGCCGAGCAAGCGGTTGCTGAGCTCGGTTTGCCGTGGATCCTGCGCCCACCAGGCGCTGTCCACGGACCAGTTCATCGCCGTGCGCCAGGCGTCGTACCGGAAGTGGACGGTGCCTGCGTCCCACGACGCCGCCTTCGGCGTGCCGTCGAAGTTGGAATAGTCCGGGGTCAGCCCCGTCGTCGGGTGAGCGACTTTGACGAAGTGGTCGCGGCTGGCACGCGCCGCATCGGCCCAGAACGAGCGATCGTCCTCGGGGCCCCAGTGCGCCCAGAGCTCGTAGAACGCCGGCAAATGATACGACGGATCGCTGTGGTCGCCATTCGTCTCGAAATTGGCCGTGTCGGGGGTGAAGCGGACCATCTTGTGGTCGGGATTGAACAGCGCCATCACCGTCGTCTCGCGGTCGCCGTGCACGAGGCCCGAGATGGGCGCACGGTTCTTCATGTTGGACAGCAGCTCGAGCGCCTCTCGCTCGTAGTCGAAGATGCCTGAGCCCCCGCCCCAGCGGTTGGCCGCGAACAGCAGCGCCGTCGCGAAGTATTCTTCGCCGTCGGGCGCCGGCATCTCGTCGGTGACGGTCCCGTCCGTCTTCAGCTTCCAGGCGAAGTAGCCGCTCACGGGGTGCCCCGCTTTCGTCACCTGCATGTACGTCTTGGACCAGTTCCAGAGCGCGTCGAAGTCGTCTTTGCGGTCGAGCTGAACGGCGATCATCATGCCGTACGACATGCCTTCGGAGCGGACGTCGTCGTTGCCGATGTCGTGAATGTAGGCGAGGGGCCCGCGCTCGTTGCTGCCGGCGTCGAACATCACCACCTCGTCGGGCGAGCCGTGAAAGATGCTCTGATAGGCGTCGCTCACCTTGGCGTCGACGTCGCGTGCCGACTTGCCGAGCTCGGCGAACAGGTTGCGATACTTGCCGGTGGGTACGGCGCCAGCAGCCGCAGGGCTGCCCGGAGCCGAAAGAGGCTGCGCTGCCCCCAGCGGGGCGCTGCCAGCCTCGGCCGGCGCCGCGCCGGAGCGCGCCGCGGAGCAGCTCAGGCAAACGACGCCCAGAAGGAATGAGAAGGCCGGGGAGCGGGTAGCGATCATGACGACCCCGCGTCGTAGCGGCAAATGGCCTCACTGAGAAGGCAGGCCGGCGCGCGAGGCCTCAATAGCGAGCGCTGCCGCCGACGAACCAGGCAAAGTCGGGCGCTGGCGCCGTCAGGCCGAAGCGTGTCCCCGTGTCGATCGCGACATCGTCACCGAGCTGGAGGATCAGTCCGCCGTTGACGCCGAGCTCGGTGTCGTCGGGACCGTCGAGGGGGACGCTGGTGGCGAGCTCGACATATCCGCCGAGCTCGCCCCACAGGTCGTGCCCGAGGCTGCCGCTCACGACCAGATCGGTGCCGTAGCCATCGTCGCGATGGGTCTCGTCGAGCTCGAGCATCGTGCCGAGCTCGAAGTCGCTCGGCAGCTCCAGCGTCAGCGGCAGGATCAGCCCACCCTCGACGTCGCCGGCGCCGAGCCCCGGGGCGGCCGTTGGAAAACGAACGAACGGGATCACCCCGAACGCCGTCGCGCCGCCATCATTCCCCCACAGGTTGAGTTTCGCACGCAGCGTGAGATCGCCGAAGCCCGAGATACCGTCGGCGTGTCGCCAGGGCTCGACGATGAGGTGCAGGTCGAGGCTCGACGTGAGGCCCAGGCGCAGGTTGCTCGCCGCGACCCACAGCTCTGTCGCGCCGTCGTCGCGCTCGGCGGCGAACGCGTCCATTTCGAGCTGCACGTGTCCGGGGTCGACCGTGAAGGGCGACTCGGTCGTATCGGGGCGGTCCGTCACCATCTCGCGCATCGCGTCGCGCGGAGTCGGCGAAAACGAGTGAAAGGTCGCCTGCGACGGCGCGTCGACGCCGGCCGCCGCCGCGAACAGGAATGGAGAGAGCCAGAGGCTCGGTGCGGACATGCTCCAGCTTGAATCGAAATCCAAATGGGTTCACGCGCGCCTGGGGGCAGCCTGCCCCGACGCCTGCGCGCCGAGTTGTCTACCTCGGCACCGCGATCCAAGCGCTGCCTGATCGCCGGCGGTGTGCGGATTCATGCGCGCCGCCGCTTGCGCTGCGCGCAACGCCGCTGGCGCTCCGAGCGCCCTAGGCCACGCAATCGTGGCTCGCCGCCTCGCTTCCCATTCTCTTCCGTGGCTCGAGGGGAGTGGTGCTAACATCTTCGCTTCGCTTGTTTACCCACGACCGCAACTTGCGGACTGGAGAGCTTGATGATGTCTTCGCGAGACAATGGAGGTTCTGGTTCGGCGGCGGCCACGGGCAGCCAGCCTCGCTGTGTCGAGCCGGATGCTGCCGAATCGTCCGTCGCCGAATCGTCTGTCGCGCAATCCTACGTCGCCGAGCGGCCGAGCAAGCGCGTCCTCGTCGTCGATGACAATGAAGATGCGGCAGAGTTGCTGCGCGAGATCCTCTCGTGCCTCGGACATCAGGTCGAGGTCGCATACGACGGCCCGACCGCGCTCGCGGTGGCCGAGTCATTTCGTCCAGACGTGGCGCTGCTCGACATCGGCATGCCGGTCATGAACGGCTACGAGCTGGCCGCGCGCCTCCGGCAGGGCAGCTCTCCAGCACCGCGACTGATCGCGATCACCGGCTACGGAAAAGAGTCTGTGTCGGAGGGCTTCGATCAACATCTGATGAAGCCGTTCGACGTGAACCAGCTGCGCGAGCTCATCGCGTCATCCTCTTTGGAAACGCCATCTTCCGGGGCGCCGTCGTCCGGAACGCCAGCCTGAAGTTTCCGCGAAGGCTGCGGGCTGTGGCATGCGTGCCGAGCCTCCACGCCTCGCGTGGCAGCCTAGCGACGCTCCGGCATGGCCTCGCTCACGCCCGGGCGCTCAAACCGCGCCGGCAAGGCGCCGAGGGCGGGGCCGACTCCGACTGTTCCGAGTTGGCATTCGATTTGCGAAGCACTTGTCGAACGCAACGACAGCGTCGCTCGCCTCGCGGTTCCAGGCGAGCGGGAGGCGCTGCCCAGCCAGAGATGACAGCCATGAATGCACTCGAGTCGGGATGTTTGACCGTGGCCGCCGCCCTCGCCGGCACCTGTGCCGCCGCCGGAACGGCCCTCGCCGAGACGCCCCCCACCCCCGTGGCTCCACCGGCGCTCGCCATCACCAGCGCCGCGGTGGCTCCTCTGCTGGAGCCGCCGCCACCACCGGCGCCAGACGCTCCCACGACCGACATACGCCAGCTGCTCAGCGAGCCCGCCGAGAGCTGCGCTGCGCCGTGCGTGACGCTCGAGAAGGGCCCGATCACGGATGAGCTCTTGCGCGAGATCACCGAGGAGCTCCCCGTGATCGAGACCGTGATGATCCCGGTCACGCGCGGCGTGACGATCGAGGCCGAAGACGGCTCACCGGCGATCACTCTCGCCGTCAAGCCCACCAAGATCACGCGCGGCAGCGGGATCGTCGCGATCAAGAAGTTCTGAGCGCCCCGCTCTCGGGAGCGCGTGCTCGCGGCAGCGCGGCGTCGCGACGGTTCAACCGCCCGCGGCGCGCGCCTCGCGGGGAGCATCCACGTTGCTCAGCAGGCGCTTCAGGTCCGTCGAGCTCGCCGGCTTCGTCAGGTGATGATGGAAGCCGGCACCGAGGGCGCGTTCGCGATCTTCGAGGCGACCGAAGCCGCTCAGCGCCACGAGCAGCGGGCTGTCGACGCCGAGCGAACCGGTGACCTGCCGCGCCACCTCGAAGCCGTCGATGTCGGGCAGCCCGATGTCGATGAACGCCACGTCGGGCCTGGAGCTCACGATCAGGTGGGCGCCGGCCGCGCCCGCGGCAGCCTGGCTCACGCGATGGCCCCAGCTCGACAGCACCTCACCCAGCACCAGCCGAGCGTCGTCGTTGTCGTCGATCAGAGCCACGTGCAGCGCTCGCCGCTCGCCGCTCTTTGGCCGCGCCGACGACGGCGCCGACGCCACGTCGGGCGGGCAAAGCGGCAGCCACACCGAAAACTCGCTGCCCATGCCGGTGCCTTCGCTGCGCGCGTCGACGCGGCCCTCGTGCAGCTGAGTCAGCTGCTTCACGAGCGTGAGCCCGATGCCGAGGCCGCCGATGCCCGTGCGCTCCTGGACGAACAGGTCGAAGATGCGCGGCAGCAGCTCGGGTGAGATGCCCCGGCCGTTGTCCTTCACCCAGTACGTCACGCCGCCGTCGTCGCTCCGGCAACCCAGCGTGATGCGCCCGTGCGGGGCCGTGTAGCGGGCCGCGTTGTCGAGCAGGTTCGCCACCACCTGGACCGCGCGCAGCTCGTCGACGAACAGGTCGTCGTGCTCGGCGCCGCGCTCGATCGTGAGCGCGTGCTCGTGTCGCGTGAGCAGGGGCAAAGCCAGCGCGACCGCGCCGTCGAGCACCTTTCCGGCGCGCACCCGCGAGCGCCGCAGCTCGATCTTCCCCCGGCTCACCTTCGACATGTCGAGCAGCGCATCGGCGCGATGCACCAGGTGCTCCACCTGCCGCCGCATCACGGCCAGCGCCTCCTCCGTCGCCGTCGGCAGCAGCTCGATGCCGCTCACCAGCGCCGCCAGAGGGTTCCGCAGCTCGTGGCCGAGCACCGCGATGAACTCGTCCTTGCGCCGATCGGCCTCGAGCAGCTGGTGGCTCAGCGCCCGCAGTTCTGCCGCGTGCGCCCGCTGCTCGTCCAGGCTCGACTTCAGCGTCTCGCCCTCGAGCCGCGCCCGCTGCTCCGCCAGCCACAGCTCGCGCTCGTTCAGCACGTGCGTGCGAATCTGCGCGCTCTGCCGCTCGGCTTGCCGCGTGCGGCCTTGTAGCATCGAGAACACCTCCGCCTTTGCCTTCAGGATCTCGATAGGCAGCGGCTTCGTCAGGAAGTCGACGGCGCCGAGCCGATAGGCTTCGAGCAGCTCCGGATCGCTCGGCGCGTGTGCCGTCAAGAAGATGATCGGCACGTGCCGCGTCTTCTCTCGCGCCCGGATCATCCTCGCCGTCTCGAAGCCGTCCATGTGCGGCATCTGCACGTCGAGGAAGATCAGCGCGAAGTCGCGTCGCAACAGCTCGCGCAGCGCTTCGTGACCGGAGCGGGCCATGATCAGACGACAGCTCAGCCCCTCCAGGGCCACCCCCATCGCCGTCAGGTTTTCCGCCGTGTCATCGACCACGAGGATATCGCACAGCGCGCTATCCTCGGAAGAAGAGGAGTCCGACGTCGTGTTCACCGTATTGTTGCCAAGCATACGGCTGTAGCGGTGCTCCAGCAACGTGCGAGGTAGCACAGCGCACAGAAGGCTCGACGCGCTGCGGTGCGCGCGAGCACCAGGGTTCGTGCGCGTTCATACGCGCCCGATCGCCGCCTCGTTCAACGGGTGCGACGCAGGCCGTGGCGAAAGTGTCTTGGCGTGCAACGTTCGCGTCTGTGCTCGTGTGGAACGACACCGCTCGATGATCGATAGGACGCGCCGAGGCGTGCTCGGGCGCGCGCGACGGGGCTCGATGTGGGAAAGCGTCGTACCTCGTCGCGCCTGTGCCCGGCGTACCTGAACCGGACCCGCGCTGAGGCGTAAATGTCGCTGGATCCAGGGATGGATCGCGGCGCGCGCACGTTCGACGCGCCCGGCTGCCTCCTGCATGATGCGCCCGTGATCAAGGACCTCTGGTACAAGAACGCCGTCATCTACTGCCTCAACGTGGGCACCTTCATGGATTCGAACGGCGATGGCGTCGGCGATTTCGAGGGCCTCATCCGTCGGCTCGATTACCTGGCAGGGCTCGGCGTGACCTGCCTCTGGCTGCACCCGTTCCAGAAATCGCCGCGCCGCGACGACGGCTACGACATCAGCGATTTCTATCAGGTCGACCCGATCTACGGCAACTTGGGAGACTTCGTCGACTTCACCCACGAGTGCAAGCAGCGCGGCATTCGGGTCATCATCGACATGGTGCTCAACCACACCTCGGATCAGCATCCGTGGTTCAAGGCCGCGCGCAAGAGCCCGAGCTCGAAGTATCGCGACTATTATCTCTGGTCGAAGAAGCGCCCGGCGAGCTTCGACGAGGGGATGGTGTTTCCAGGTGTGCAAAAGACGACCTGGACGTTCGACGCGGTGGCGAAGGCCTACTACTTCCATCGCTTCTACGACTTCCAGCCCGACCTCAACACCTCGAACCCGGATGTGCTGGCCGAGATCCGCAAGATCCTCGGCTTCTGGCTGCAGCTGGGCGTCGCCGGGTTCCGCATGGACGCCATCCCGTTCGTGATCCAGACCAAGGGCGCCGAGCTCCAGCGCCACACGCAGCAGTACGAGATGCTGCGCGACATCCGTGAGTTCTTACAGTGGCGTCGGGGCGACTCCGTGATCCTGGCCGAGGCCAACGTGCTGCCGGAGACGAACATCCACTACTTCGGTGACGACGGCGACCGCATGCACATGATGTTCAACTTTCAGGTCAACCAGAACCTGTTCTACGCGCTCGCCTCCGGCGACGTGCGCCCGCTCGTGAAGGCCCTGAACAACACCCGCAAACGGCCCGACACGGCGCAGTGGGGCATGTTCCTTCGCAACCATGACGAGCTCGACCTCGGGCGCCTCAGCCAGAAGCAGCGCGACAAGGTCTTCGCCGCGTTCGGGCCAGACAAAGACATGCAGCTCTACGATCGCGGCATCCGCCGGCGCCTCGCGCCGATGCTCAACGGCGATCGCCGTCGCCTCGAGCTGGCCTACAGCTTGCTCTTCAGCCTGCCGGGCACGCCCATCCTCCGCTACGGCGACGAGCTCGGCATGGGTGACGACTTGAATCTGCCCGAGCGCAACGCGGCACGCACGCCGATGCAGTGGTCGACCGAGGCCAACGGCGGCTTCACCCGCGCGCGCCGGTCGGTGCTGCCCGTCATCTCGAAGGGGCCCTATTCGTACGAAAAGATCAACGCCGCCGAGCAACGTCGCGACCCCCAATCGTTCCTCAACTGGACAGAGCGTATGATCCGGATGCGCAAGGAGGTGCCCGAGCTCGGCTGGGGCGCGTTCACCGTCGTCGATGTCGACGAGCCCGGCGTGCTCGCCATCCGCTACGACTGGCGCGACGTCGGCGTGCTGACGCTGCACAACCTGCGCGACGCGGCGCTCGAGGTCGAGCTCACGCTCGATCGCGGCGATGGAATGCGCTTGTCCAACCTCCTGACGGGCCAGCACAGCGAAGCCGACGGGCGGGGGCGCCACCGCATCGTGCTCGAGCCCTACGGCTACCACTGGTTCCGGATGGGCGGGCTGACCTATCTGCTCGACCGTCGACACGACTGAGGTGTCGCGCTCGGCGTTATCGGCGGGGCACCTTCACGCCGGGTCCCCGCCCGGCGTGGCTGCCTCCGATGCGCGACATGTTGACCAAGACGTCGACGAGGCGGCTCGCGTGCAGCAGCCGGCAACGCAGGTCTCGTTGCAGGACAGCCAGCCGCGGGGCATTCGCTGTCAGCTGGTTGAGGCGGTCGACGGCTTCGCCGAGTGCGACGAGCGTGTCGTCGACTTCGAGCTCCCAACCCGGCGCAACGTCGCGCTCGGGTGCTTGGCCATCGCCTGGCGGTGACGGGGGGGCATCCGTGCCCTCGAGCCGCAGATACGAGCGAGATACCCGGCGTCGGCTGGAACGCGGGCGGAAGTAGCCGTCGGACGTCAGCTGGAACAGCTGGTCGGGGAAGTGGTTTCGATGATCGAGTGCGAGCAGTACGCCGTCGTCGCGCAGCGCGAAGTAGAGCGCCCGAACGACGTCGTCGCGACGCGATGCCGGCATGCCTTCGAAGATGCGATGACAGACGATCAAGTCCAGGCGCGACAACGCCGCATTTCGTCCCAGGCGGTGCGGCGCGAAGATGCAAGATTCGCGCAGCGTCTCCGCCATCCGCAGCGTATCGCCCTCGTCGAAGGTGTAACGCCCGCGCAGCCCCGGATCGAGGCCGAGTGCCGCGCCCGCCGGATAACGCCCCGCACGCGCGAAGCGTAGGGCCTCTTCGTCATCATCGGTGCCGAACACCTGGACCCGGCGCGAGGGGCATGGCGTGCACTCGCGCAGGAGCATCGTGATGCCGTAGGCCAAGCCGCCTGTCTTGCAACCGGGCACCCATGCACGGATCCGATCGCGACTGGCCGCGGCCGAGCGCGTCGCGGCGCTGGCGGCGATGCGTATGCGCTCCATCACCGCCGAGGAGAACGGTAGCAGGCGCTTGATGCGAAAAGCAGGTGCGGGGCGCTCCGGCATGTGTCTCGCATCGCCGTTTGCAGCGGCGACGACTGCGGTGGCATCGATAGGACCGTCGTCTCGGTCCGCGCTGGGCTGCCGTCGACGTGTGGCAGGCAGCACCTGGGCCTCGAGCTCTTGTTTCATGAATCCCCGCACGCCTGGAGCGAGCGTGCCATCATCCCCCTCGCGTCGCCCGAGCTTGGTACCATGCCGAGCTGCCCGAGCAGAGCATTTTTCGCAGTCTGCGACTATCGAGCCTGCGGCTCGAGCACGGGCTGCACGTGCTTCGGTCGCGTTTCATGAAGACTCGCCACGCTGCCGCCGTCGGGCGCGCTCGCTTTCATGAGTCAGCCAGCCCGTGTGCGCACACCCAGTCCGCCCGTGTGCGCGCGCCCCAGTCCACCCGTGTGCGCGCACACCCCATCGCTCGCGCCACAACGGCGATGGTGTAGCGAAAGTCGCTCAGCCGGAGTAGCCTCATCGGCGTCGACGGCAGCGGCGAGCATGGGTAGGGACGA
>Ga0335075_10014097_pt1 | contig 12025 bp, 14 predicted proteins | sample Lox_Sample_24_FD_206723 | JGI IMG/M metagenome (GOLD analysis project Ga0335075, IMG submission 206723) | Soil microbial communities from Loxahatchee National Wildlife Refuge, Florida, United States - Lox_Sample_2.4 | ecosystem: Environmental > Terrestrial > Soil > Wetlands | place: USA... | reverse complement strand
TACCTCGCGGACCTGCCAACCCAGCAGGTCGCTCACGGCCAACGCAGCCACCAGCGCGGCGAGCAACGGATCGGCGAGCCATCTCCAGGCCGGGATCTGCGCGGCCGTTCGCGGGGTGGATGGGTCACCGGCCGCGGGTGATGCGTGCCGGACCAGGGCGATCATCACGGTCGCGCCGGCTGCCGCCGCTATGCGATCCGGCGCGGGATCATCGATCCCTGAGCAGGGCCCCGCCCACCCGGGCCGGCAGAGTGACGGCGGGTGAGCGGGGCGTGTACCTACCGCTTAGGCCTCGTCGCCGAGGGCGACGATGTGGTCGGGTAGCCGCTCGTTGTCTCCGTACATGAAGTGGTTGTGCATGTTCTCGGAGAAGCGGCTGGCTTCGGTGGTCTTTCCGACGGCCTCGGCGACCTCGCGCACGAGCATTGGGGAGGCACCGCAGCAGACGCCGATGTAGTTGACGCCGAGGCCGTGAACCTCCTTGGCGAAGGCGCCGATCTCGTAGCGGTTGGCGTACAGCGGGTCCAGCGCGGTGGGGAATGTGCGGCCGTGGGGCGAGGGCACATGCGCCCGGTCGTCTGAGAGGTTGAAGAACGTCGGTTCCTCGTGCGTGGTGCGGTAGGGGATCGGCAGCGCCCCCACGTGGCAGGAGACGGCGGCTCGGATCTGCCTGAGCCAGGGCAGCATCGTCTCGGGCCCGCGGAAGCAGTTCATGCCCACCACGTCGGCCCCGGCCTGCTCCAGTCGCTGGCAGGTCTCGACGATGCCGACTCCGTCGGCCATCTGCTCCATCGCCATCGGCGCGATGGTGAGGACCACCGGCAGTCCCGTGGCCTTGGCGACCTCGAGCGCGGCCAGCGCCTCGCTCGCGTAGTAGAAGGTCTCGCCGATGATCAGGTCGGCGCCGCCCTCGACCGCCCAGCCCACCATCTCCTCGAACATGCCACGAACCTCGGTCTGGCGGGCGGTGTCCTCGGGGTCCCAGATGTTGGTGTTGGAGATGTTGCCGGCCATCAGGTCGCCGGGGCGCTGGTCGGCGACCTCGCGGGCGATCTGCAGGGCGGCGCGGTTGAGCGGCTCGAGCAGGTCCTCCTTGCCGATGACGCGCATCTTCTCGCGGTGTCCGTTGTAGGTGAACGCTTCGACGATGTCAGAGCCGGCACGTTGGAAGTCGACGTGCAGGGTCCGCAGGGCGTCGGGGTACTCCAGGGCGACCTCGGGCACGAACTCACCGGCGCTGAGGTAGCCGCGGCGCTCGAGCTCGAACAGGAAGCCCTCGGCACAGATCACCGGCCCGGCGTCCAGGCGTGCGACGAGGTTCTCGCTCGGAACCTCTTGGGGCGATTCACTCATGTGCTGCTCCTTCGTGATGATGGGACAGGGCGTCCCACGAGAGAGCAGGCAGATCTTCGTCGACATCGGCGAGCACAGGGCCTCCATCTCTCGTGGATCGGCACTACACGACAGATGCAGACGGTCTCCTGACTTCCAGGTCCGGCGCTCTTACCCGCCTTCCCAGGCCTATCGGCCCAGTGGCGTCGTGGGATCGAGCTCCCTGGTCACAGTGGCGAGGACCGTGTCGGACTCACACCGACTTCCCGGCTCTGCATTGCCGCGGCGAGTGTAGCCCCCGATGCCGAACGCGCGCAACGGGGCCGGAGCTGCTCATGTGGGGAAAGGAGGACACGGGGAGCGCCTACTCGACGCTCCTCGGAGTCATTCCGGCGGGCACCCCGTGGAACGACGGCGATACCCCAACGCGAGGCGTCATCATCATCTCGCCGGCGAACGTCGAGCACGAGTCCGTTCCCGTCGAGACCGAGGACGAGGAGCAGCCGACGTAACCGGCCGTTCGGTCGCCGCTGCGGGGACAGCCGCCTTGGTCACGTCAACCTGTTCTCACGGACGCTTGCGGATCGGTCTGGCCGAATGCGCCGGCGGCGTCGTGGTCGCCTATCGTGGAGCGTGAGATCCCGACGGAACGGAGTGCCTGGTGCGAGGCAAGGGCATCAACTACGACACAGGATTTCTGCCGGGCAACCACGACAGCAGGCCGGTCTTCGACGAGGCCGTCGTGGCCGCGGAGATGCGCGTCATCGCGCGCGAGCTGGGATGCACGGCGGTGCGGGTCAGCGGCTCGAAGCCGCAACGGATCAGCATCGCCGCCGAGGCCGCCGCGAGCGAAGGACTCGAGGTGTGGTTCGCGCCGTTCCCGCCGGAGCTCAGTACGGCCGAGTTGATTGAGCTCTTCCGCGACTGCGCCGACCGCGCCGAGCAGCTCCGGCGCGGGGGCGCCAGGGTCGTCCTGGTGGCCGGCTGCGAGCTGACGCTGTTCAACCCCGGCTTTTTGCCTGGTGCGAACTCCTATGACCGGATCGCACGGCTGGCCAAGCCGGGCCCGCGGTTGTACACGGCGTTCGCCCGGCTCCCGAAACGGCTCAACGCCTTTCTCGGCGAGGCCGTCGACGCCGTCCGCGACCGGTTCGGCGGGCCGCTGACCTACGCAGCCGGAACCTGGGAGCCGGTCGACTGGTCGCGCTTCGACATTGTCGCCGTCGATGCCTACCGCGACGCGCGCAATGCCCGCTCCTTCCGCGCCGACCTGCGCAAGCAGTTTCGCCACGGCAAGCCGGTGGTTGCGACCGAGTACGGCTGCTGCCCCTACGTCGGCGCCGCCGACAAGGGTGGACTCGGCTGGGATATCGCCGACTACGACGAAGGCGGGATGCCCAGGCTCAAGGGCCGATATGAGCGCGACGAGTCGGAGCAGGTCGGCTACATGCGCGAGTTGAACCGGATCTTCGTCGAGGAGGGTCTCGATCTGGCGTTCTGGTTCACGTTCGCGGGGTATCACCAGCCGACGAACAGCGATCCCGGCCTCGATGTGGACCTCGCCAGCTACGGGCTGGTGTCGATGTTGCCCGAGGGGCCGGGCAGCGGGTACGAGGGGCTGGGGTGGCGGCCCAGGTTGTCCTTCGATGCCATGACCACCCTCCGGACCGATTGACGGCGTCGGCGGGCGAAACTGGGTGACGGCACAGCAGCGCCCTTCCTTGCTGCTGATGACGCATGCGATGTCAGCAGCCCTTGCCGGGCACGACGGAGCCGGGTGCCAGGCAGCTTGCCTTCCAGGACGCTAGCGGCCGCGATCCGCGTGGTCTCTGGGGCCAGCGCCGCGCGAGCCCACCCGCCGCCGACCCGCCCCAAGTAGATCCTGAGTTGCCAGCGGTTCGATCGATGCGCCGGCCACGTCCGGCCGGTGCCTCCACGGACCATTCAGTCCACAGGGCGTCAACCGGAACCGTCCGGCGAAGATGGGGTTTCGGGGGGCTCACCACGGTGCTGCCACGCCGGGCGCGCATCACGGCACGGTGATCGTTCCATGCATGAAGGCGTGGAACTGGCAGTAGTAGGTGTAGCGGCCGGGCTTGGTGATGGTGATGGTCGCGCTTCTGCCCGGTCTGATGCTCCCGGTGTCAAAGCCGGAATGGGTGCTGGTCGCCGTGTGCGGGGTCTGATCGTGGTTGATGAAGGTGATCCGGGTGCCGGGGGCGACGCTGAGCCTGGCCGGCGTGTAGGCGTAGCCGCTGATGGTGACGGTGGAACGTGTGCGGCCCGCATGCGTGCCAGTGCTCGCCGCGTGCGTCGCGGGCGCAACGTGTGAGCCACAGGCGCTGAGGACGAGGCCGAGTGCTGCCGCCACGGCTCTGAGGGTGGTGCCTCGCACGTGCCCGTGTACGCATTCGCGGCCATCCTGGATCAGTTTTGTGGTGTGATGATCCGCCGCCGTCGGGGTCCCGTAACTGAAGGATGGGACCACCGGACGAACAGTCCGGACTTCAAGGAGTTAGGAGATCCGATGACGGAACCCACCATGAACGAGCCGCCCGCCGGCCCCGGGGTGGTCGAGCAACTTGCCCGCGACGACCTCGAGCGCAAGCGCTTTCTGAAGATGGCCGGTCGGAAGATGGGCGGCGCGGCGGCGGCGACGGGGCTGGCGGCGTTCATCGCCGCGTGTGGCTCGTCGAAGTCGTCCTCGTCTTCGGCCACGGGTGGCTCTGCCGGGGCGTCGGGCGCCACCGGTTCGAGCTCGTCGAACGCGGCGGCAGGCGGCACGGCGACGACCTCGAGTATGTCGTCGTCCAGCACCGGAACCACCGACCTCGACATCGTCAACTACGCGCTCACGCTCGAGTATCTGGAGACGCAGTTCTACGCCGACGTCGTGAAGAGCGGCCTGTTCAAGGGCAAGACGCTGTCGGTGCTCAAGTCCTTCGGCGCCGAGGAGGCCCAGCATGTCGTGGCGTTGCACAAGGCCGCGATGAGCATGGGCAAGCCCGCGGCCAAGCCGATGGGCAAGTTCCCGCTCAAGAACGCCGCCTCGGTGGCCAAGCTGGCGGCTACGGTCGAGAACCTTGGTGCCGCTGCCTACCTGGGGCAGGCGCCCAATATCAAGAGCAAGGACGTGCTCGCGGCGGCGCTGTCGATTCACTCGATCGAGGCGCGTCACGCCGCGACGCTCAACACCCTGCTCAAGCAGTCTCCGACGCCGGATGGAGCGTTTGCCAAGCCGATGTCGATGGCTCAGGTGCTCAAGATCGTCAAGCCGTTCATCGCCTAGCCAGAGAGGAATCATGAACATGACTCAGAGAGACATCACCAGCCCCGAGCTGGGCGCCGTCGAGGTTGACGGCATCAGCCGGGCGAGCTTCATCCTGCGTGGCGCGCTGGCCGCCGGAGCCGCGTACGGCGCAACCGCGGTGGCGCCGTTCGTGTCAAGCGCATTGGCGGCCGGCGGCGCTAGCGACGTCGACATCCTCAACTTCGCGCTGACGCTGGAGTACCTGGAGGCCGACTTCTACAAGGTCAAGGGCAAGTCGGTGCACCTCAGCGGCGAGGCCAAGGCGCTGGCCGGCTCCTTCGGAGACGAGGAGGCCGAGCACGTGACGGCGCTCATGAAGGCGATCACCGGTTCCGGCGGAACGCCGGTCAAGAAGCCGATGTTCGCGTTTCCGGTGACTGACCAGAAGAGCTTCCTCAAGCTCGCCTACGTCCTGGAGAACACCGGCGTCGGCGCCTACAACGGCGCCGCTCCGTCGATCTCCGACTCGGCGCTGCTGGCAGCGGCCGGATCGATCGTGCAGGTGGAGGCGCGCCATGCCGCATCGATCGCTCTGCTCACCGGAAGCAAGATCACTCCCGACGGTGCCTTTGACAAGCCGCTGTCCAAGAAGCAGGTCCTGGCCAAGGCCGGGCCGCTCATCAAGCAGTAGCCACGCACGTGTGCGGTCCGCCGGACGCCGGATCCTCGGGGGACCGCACACGGTTTGCGGCGCCGTGGGGCGGGCAACTCGATCCTCCGTTGTCCGGACGAGCCCCGATCGCAGTCACGTTGCGCCGCCAGGATGGGCGACGTCGGAATCTGGCGAGCTTGGCCGATCCCGAGCTGATGGTCATGGTGCACGGCCGGGATTGCGACGCGTTCGCGGTGCTCTTCGAGCGACATGTCGACGCCGCCTATTCGTTGGCGTATCGAATCTGCCGTCGCCGCAACCTTGCCGAAGACATCGCGCAGGATGCTCTTCTCTCGGTGTGGCGGAGTGGGTCCAGCTTTGACGCGGCGCGCGGCAGCGTCCGATCCTGGCTGCTGGGGATCGTGCATCACCGGGCGATCGACGCACTGCGCCGCGAGTCCGTCCGCGCTGGGCGCGACACGAGCGATGACGAGGCGGTCAGCCTCCTTCCCGCGCCGGAGCGGACCGACGCCGAAGTCGAGCGGCACGACCAGTCTGACCAAGTCCGTGGCGCGCTGGACGCGCTCCCGGTGGAGCAGCGCATGGTGATCGACCTCGCGTACTTCCACGGCCTGACTCATATCCAGATCGCTGCATCGCTTCAGTTACCGGTGGGTACCGTCAAGGGACGTATGCGCCTGGGGCTCAACAAGCTTCACGCCGCCCTCACCGAGCCCACCGAGGCCGTCTCATGACCGGCCGGCATCGATCCGGCGAAACGGCGTCGCGTGCACGGTGAGGACCCATTTGTCGAGGACGTCGCGGCGTACGCCCTGGGGGCGCTCGAGCCCGCAGAGGCCGAGGCGCTGCAGCGGCATCTGGTCGCGTGCGCTGTCTGCAGCGATGAACTGAGCGCTTTCGAAGCGGCCTCGCGTCGGCTGGCAGATTCTGTTCCCGTGTATCGGGCGCCAAGCGCGCTGAGACGGCGCGTGCTCTCCGAGGTGTGCGGCGGCGGTCGGCGCTCATCCGTCCGCTCTCGACGAACCTGGGGGATTGGTGTGCTGCGCGGCGTTGCCCTCGCTGCCGCGGTGGTCTCTGCCGTCGTGGCGGTGGTCGATGTCACCGGCACGCGGTCGGCCCCGGCCCGTGTGTATCGGGCCTCCGTGGGCCAGGCCTCAGGCCGGGCATGGGTCCGCGTCGCCGCCGGTCACGGCGAGCTCGTCGTGCGCGATCTCGCGCAGCCCGCCGCCGGCGAGGTGTACGAGGTGTGGCTCCAGCGCCGCCACGGTCGCCCGCAGCCCACGAGTGCGCTGTTCGGAGTGACCACCCGTGGGAGTGGCGATGTCGCCGTGCCAGGCAGCTTGCGCGGGGTGGTCAGGCTCATCGTGACCCAGGAGCCTGTGGGCGGGAGCAGGACGCCGACATTGCCGGCGATCATCAGCGCCCAGCTGGCTTGAGTCGCCCGGATCTGCCGATCGGCCTGGGCGTCCCAAGGCGGCGGGGCGGGGTGATCCGGCTGGCGCGTGAGCCCGTAGGAACGGGTGGCCGGACCTTCAACCATGGGAGCGTGATGCTCGGACTCGACAACCCAATCCACCTGCTGTTCATTGGCGTGTTGCTACTGCTGCTCTTCGGCGCCAAGCGCCTGCCGGAGATGGGCCAATCGCTCGGCTCAGGGCTGCGCGGCTTCAAGGAGTCGCTGAGCGGAGATAGCCAGCCATCCTCGATCTCAGAGCACGCCGCGCACTACACCGCAGACACGCCGTCCGACACCGCGGGGCGTCCGCACGACGGCGAGCGCGAGCAGCCGACCTCCGCCCAGCGCGCGGCCTGAGCCGCCGACGCGACGTAGGAGAACCTGCCGATGCAGATCCCGAATGCAATCGCGCCCGTGCGCTGGCGCCCGATCGGTCACCACGACCGTCTCAGCGTCGTCGGTCATCTCGACGAACTCCGCACCCGCCTCATCGTGTCCCTGCTCACCCTCGCGGTGGCATTCGGCATCTGCTTCTGGCAGAACACTCACCTGCTGCGGCTCGTTGACCAGCCGCTGGCGCATCAGACCCAGCAGCAGGTCCGGGCCGGCCACGGCCCGCTGGGCGCGACCTACAAAGTCCAGCGCAGCGCCCGCGACATCGCGCGGCAGCTGAACACCGTGGTCACCGTGCTCGCAGCCGAGAAGCATCCGCCGGGAGTCACCACATCGCTGGCGCAGGTCGGGCACAGCCTTCGCCACGATGTGTCACAGCTCTCGGCGCCGCCGACAGGAGACAAGCCGGTGACCCTCGGGATCGGTGAGCCGTTCACCACGACGGTCACGGTGACCGCGATCTTCGCCCTCATCCTGTCGCTCCCGATCATTCTGCTCCAGATCTACGGCTTCCTCATGCCGGCGTTCGAGCAGGACCAGCGCCGGCGGATGCTGCCGATAACCGCGGCGATTCCTGTGCTCTTCGCCGCCGGAGTGGCATTCGGATATGCCGTTGTCCTGCCTGCTGCGTTGCACTTCTTTCAGAACTTCAACAGCAACGAGTTCAACGTCCTGGTGCAAGCCAGCCAGTACTACAAGTTCGCTGCCACGACGCTGCTCGCCATGGGGCTGCTGTTCCAGATCCCCGTCGCCATTCTCGCCGTCACGCGGGCCGGTCTCGTCACCCCACGTCAGCTGCGCCGCAATCGGCGTTACGCGATCCTCGCCTGCGGTCTGGTGGCGGCGGTGATCCCGGGGGACGCCGTGACGATGCTGCTGGAAACGGTGCCGCTGTACCTCCTCTTCGAGGCCAGCGTGCTCCTCGCGTCGATCTCCGAACGGCGTGAGCGAGCGGATGCGTCCGAGCCGGAGGCGTGACACCCACTGATCCACACGCGCGCCTTACGCGCGTCAACGAGCAATGCTGTCGGCATGGGAAAATCGTGCCTGTACCCCTGCGGTGGGTCGTGCCCACGCCCGGGAGCCGGACCGCGTCCCCTGTTCCACCGCTGTCCGCGTTACGGTTGGGAATCCCATTTCCCCGAACGCCGGACGTCCCTGGGTGGGGGCAAGGTGCGCTCGATCATTCTGCTTGCGCTGGCCGCGGCCGTATACCCGCAGTTGCTGGCGGTCGTCGTGCTCATTCTCACGCGCCCCAATCCTCGGCCGCTTCTCTGGATCTGCTGCCTGGCCAGCCTGCTGGTGAGTGTGGGCGCGAGCGTGGTCATCCTCGTTGTCTTTCGCTCTCACGGGACCGTGGCCGGCAGCAGCTCAGGCCGTCTGGGGCCCGGCGTGTATCTCGCCATCGGCATGATCGCAGTCGCCGTGGCACTCCTGATCTCGACGCCCGGCGGGCGCGCGCTCCTCGACAGGGGGCGCACAGCATCCCGGCGGCAACGACCGCGCAACTCGCGGAGCTCGGCGATCAGGTCCACAACGCGAGCGAGAGCGGAGCGGTCGCTTCGTGAGGGGTCGCTCGTCGTCGCGGGTCTTGTGGGTGCGTTGCTCGCCGTTCCCGGTCCATTCGACCTCCTCGCGCTGGGGCGTCTGGCGAGACATGGCTACGGCATCGTGGCGGCCGCCGGCGCGATGATGCTATTCGCGCTCATCAAGTTCGTGCTGATCGAAGTGCCGATCCTGGGCTACGCGATCGAGCCGGAGGGGACGGCCGTCCGGGTCAGGCGCTTCTCTGTCTGGATGCAGGCCAACAAGCTCGCCGGCCTGGCCGCGGTCAGCGGCCTCATCGGCGTGATCCTGATCATCAAGGGCATCTCCGGGCTGGCCTGAGCCCCCGCCGGCCGCGCTCGTCGCGCGCGGGCCGTCGATCCGATCGCGCAGCGTCTGCCACCGCACACGGGCCTCGCCGATGAGCGCGGCCCACTCGCGCTGGATCTCATCGTCTGGAGGTCGCTCCCCAGCGCGAATCCGGTCAAGCTCCTCAGACGCCTCGCGCCCCAATGCAGCACAGGCGACCAGGACCACCATGAAGCCGAACAGCGCCGAGATCATCGCGAACACCGCACCGATGACGCCGTAGCGCGTTGCGGAGGAACTGAACAGATGCGGCAGGTACACCGCGCAGCCGGCGAAATACACGGCGAGCGCCAGACTGGCGATGATCGCGAATGGGGCCAGACGCCTCAGTGGGATGCGGCGCGCGCTGAGCACGCGGCCGCTCCACGCGAGGAAGATCGCGGTCACCGGGGTGAGCAGAAGGTTGGCGGCGACCTGGACGCGACTGTGGCCGATTTCTCGATGAGCCACACCGCTCACCAGCAGGTATGCGACCAGCCCCACGATCCACAGCAGGTCATAGCCGGTGTTCCGGACGCTCAACGGCTTCAGCTCCCAGGCGCGCTCGAACAGTCGCTGCACCCCGCGGGCGAAGCTCAGCACGGCGACAAGCAGCAGCAGCGCGCCGAGCAGCCCCACATCGGTGTTCGTCGCCGTCGAGGGCGCGAGCGCGTCGCGCACCGCGTCGGCCCCACCTCCGGTGAGGGCGTAGCGGTCGATCAGCCACTGCGCGGCTCCTGCCGCCTGGACATTAGGGAGGATCGCGCCGGCGAGGATCGCGAGCGGGATCAGCGCCGTGAGCGTGCTGGAGGCGAGCGCCATCGCCCGGTCAAATCCGGCGATCAGCTGGAACCGGTTCAGGACGCGCAGCACGAAGGCGGGACGCAGCCAGAATGTCAGGGTCCGCGCAACGCGCTCACGGGTCAGGGGCGCGGGCGCGGAAGGCGGGGTCATCCCGAAGCCGCGCGCGAGCTCAGCAGGTCCAGACCCAGCCGCGTCGACAGGAACTTCGCGACGAGCCGGCCCTTGACACTGTTGCCGTGACGGTCCAGCCGGGGAGCGAATGTGCCCATGCCACCCTTGCCCGGGGAAACGGTGACGATCCCGCCGGCGATCCCGCTCTTGGCCGGCAGCCCCACGTCATAGAGCCATTCGCCCGAGCTCTCGTACAGGCCGGCGGTCAGCATCACGGCCAGCACGTGGTGGCAGACACGGGGGTCGATGACGCGGTGCCGAGTCACCGGGTTCACGCCACCATCGGCGAGCGTCGCCCCCATCACGGCGAGGTCACGGGCGCTGACCTCCAGGCAGCATTGGCGCGTGTAGAGCTCCACCGCCTCGGCGGCCGGACAGTAGACCCGGTCAAAGCTTTCCAGCAGGCGCGCGATGCTCTGGTTGCGCGCATTCGCGGTGGAGGCGGAGGCGTACACCTCCTGGTCGAGCGAAAGCTCACGACCGGCAAAGCGTGACAGGCCCTCGTGGATGAAACGCCACCGTCCCTCGATGCCGTCCCCGGGTGCCAGGCTGGTCGCCGCGATCGCTCCCGCGTTGACCATCGGGTTGGTCCGGCCGTCGGAGGATCGCTCCACGGCGGAGAGCGAATTGAAGGGCAGTCCGGTGCTGTTGACGCCCAGTCGCTCCTGCGCGTCGTCCGGTCCGATGAGCCCGCACACCAGAGCGAACACAAACGGCTTGGAGACGCTCATGATCGTGAAGCGGTGATCGGCATCTCCGGCTGAGAAGACCTCGCCGGAAGTCGCCACCACGCAGATGCCAAACAGCTCCGGCATCACACCGGCCAGCGCCGGATAGGCCTGGGATACCGCGCCCTCGCGGTTGGACCGATAGGCCTCGTGGGCCTCCCTGACCCAGGACTCGACGAGCTCCCGTGCCGGCAACTCGCCGGTCGAGACGAACGCATCAGCTGCAGAAGAGTCCACGACACCCGACATATCAACCCTCCGAGCACGCCAGTCTATGGATGCGGCCGATGCGGCCTTCGCCTCCGGATGGGCGCACGAGTGACACGTCCGGTGGTCGCACTCCCCGGCTCTGACCCGAGGTCGCGCACATCCCGGGGTTGATCTGGTGTCCGCACCACCTCTGCACGGGTGCCCGCGTACGCATCTCCCTCCGGTCCCGCCGACGTGAGATCCTGGGTGCGTTGGCACCCGGGTGCCGCGGCCGCGTCGGGTGTGTGCACGGAGAACGGTCGCCGTACGGTGAGGAGAGGGCAGCATGCCAAAAAAGATGCGGGCACTTCGGCGCGGAACCGCCCTGACGCGCTCCGAGCGCAAGCAGCTGGGACCGGTTCAGATTCTCGTCCTGGCCTTCGACGAGCTCAGGTTCAACAACGACATCCTCCCGGAGCTGCGCCACCTGGGCGATCTGGAGATCGTGCGCCTCGTGGACATGGCGGTCGTCACCAAGACCGAAGGGGGCGAGCTCGTCCGCGTCAAGGCCAGCGATCTCGAGCAGGGGGAGCAGGCCCAGCTCGGCGATATCGTCGGTGCGCTCGTCGGGCTCGACGCGTCCGCAGGGGACGAGGAATCGTCCGAGGCCGCGCCGGCCGGCCGGCCGGTCGAGGCGCGTGGTTACCTCGGCGACGATCGCACCTGGGCCGTCGCCGATGTCATCCCGGCGGGCAAGCTGAGCCTCGTTGTCCTCCTCGAGCATCGCTGGGCGATCCCGTTGCGTGACACCGTCCGCGCCGCCGGGGGCGAGACGATCGCCGACGCCTGGATCCATCCCGACGATCTCGTCCAGATCACCGCGGTCGCCTCGGGGACCTGACCGGGGCGACGACTGGCTCAGCGACGGCGATGACGAGCCCAAGTCCTGAACGCCCGTCTCCGGCGGCGGCCTGGGATGTCAGTGCGCCAGCGCGTTGAGCCGCTCGGTGATCTGGCGTTCGACGTCGCCGCCAAGCTTCTCGAACACGACCTTGGCCAGCGGTGAGGCGAGCTTGGCCGCGCCGTTGAACTGCACGTTGTTGGTGTAGGTGATGCTCGAGCCGGTGTCTTTGGCG
>Ga0335075_10014096_pt1 | contig 12025 bp, 7 predicted proteins | sample Lox_Sample_24_FD_206723 | JGI IMG/M metagenome (GOLD analysis project Ga0335075, IMG submission 206723) | Soil microbial communities from Loxahatchee National Wildlife Refuge, Florida, United States - Lox_Sample_2.4 | ecosystem: Environmental > Terrestrial > Soil > Wetlands | place: USA: Florida... | reverse complement strand
CTTCTCGAGGCGATCGGCTCCGTACGCTAGCCTTTGCACCCTTTGGAGTCTGCCGATGGCCACCCCGCCACGCTCCGACTACCAGCTCTCGCAGCTCGAGATGCTCGAGGCCGAGGCGATCCACGTGATCCGTGAGGTGGCCGCCGAGTTTGAGCGCCCGGTGCTGCTGTTCTCCGGCGGCAAGGACTCGATCGTGATGCTGGCGCTGGCGGAGCGGGCGTTCTGGCCGGCCCGCCTGCCGTTCCCGGTGATGCACGTGGACACCGGTCACAACTTCGCGGAGGTTATCGAGTTCCGGGACCGGCGGGCGGAGCAGGCCGGGGCCCGGCTGATCGTCGCCTCGGTCCAGGAATCGATCGACTCGGGCCGGGTCGCCGAGGAGACGGGGCGCTGGGCGAGCCGCAACCGCCTGCAGACCACGACCCTGCTCGACGCGATCGAGGAGCACCGCTTCGACGCGGTGTTCGGCGGTGCCCGCCGCGACGAGGAGAAGGCCAGGGCCAAGGAACGGATGTTCTCGTTCCGTGACGAGTTCGGCCAGTGGGACCCGAAGAACCAGCGGCCGGAGCTGTGGAACCTGTACAACACCAGGATCAACCGGGGTGAGCACATCCGGGTCTTCCCGCTGTCCAACTGGACCGAACTCGACGTGTGGCACTACATCTGGCGTGAAGAGCTCGAGATCCCGTCCATTTACTTCGCCCACCAGCGACGGGTCTTCGAGCGCGACGGCATCCTGCTGGCCGACAGCGCCTACGTGGTCAGGGGAGACGACGAGCCGGTCTTCGATGCCACCGTGCGGTACCGCACGGTCGGCGACATGACGTGTACCGGGGCGGTCGAGTCGACAGCGGCCACGGTCCCCGAGGTGATCACCGAGATCGCGGCCACGCGGATCACCGAACGGGGCCAGACCCGCGCGGACGACCGCACCAGCGAGGCAGCGATGGAAGACCGCAAGCGAGAGGGCTACTTCTGATGACGCAAGGTCAGGCCGTTCCCCCGGCACCGGCCATGGACCGGCACATGGACATGCTCCGCCTGGCGACAGCGGGCTCGGTGGACGACGGCAAGAGCACGCTGATCGGGCGGCTGCTCTTCGACTCCAAGGCGATCTTCGAAGACCAGCTTGCGGCCGTGGAGCGCACCAGCAAGGAGCGCGGCGAGGAGTACACGAACCTCGCCCTGCTGACCGACGGGCTGCGGGCGGAACGCGAGCAGGGCATCACCATCGACGTGGCCTACCGCTATTTCGCCACACCGCGGCGGAAGTTCATCATCGCGGACACGCCCGGCCACATCCAGTACACGAGGAACATGGTCACCGGGGCCTCAACCGCCGACCTGGCGATCGTGCTGGTCGACGCCCGTAACGGGCTGACCGAGCAGAGCAGACGCCATGCGTTCCTCGCCACGCTGCTGCGGGTTCCGCACCTGGTGCTCGCGGTCAACAAGATGGACCTGGTCGACTACGACGCCGCGGTGTTCGAGCGGATCGCCGAGGAGTTCACGTCGTTCGCGGCCAAGCTGGAGATCGGCGACCTCACGTTCATCCCGATCTCCGCGCTGCACGGGGACAACGTGGTGCAGCGCTCGGCCAGCATGCCCTGGTACGACGGCCCGTCCCTGCTGCACCACCTGGAGCACGTGCACATCGCGTCGGACCGGAACCTGATCGACGTCCGCTTCCCCGTGCAGTATGTGATCAGGCCGCATCAGGCCACCGACCGTGACCTGCACGACTACCGTGGCTACGCCGGCCAGGTGGCGGGCGGGGTGCTCAAGCCGGGCGACGAGGTGACGCACCTGCCCTCGGGCCTGTCCACGACGATCAAGCGCATCGACACCGCGCGCGGCAGCGTGGCCGAGGCGTTCCCCCCGATGTCGGTGACCCTCCTGCTCGACAACGACCTGGACATCTCCAGGGGCGACATGCTCTGCCGGCCGCACAACCAGCCGCCCGCGGCCCAGGACGTCGAGGCGATGGTCTGCTGGATGACCGACGCCAGGACGCTGACCCCGCGCAGCCGGCTGATCGTGAAGCACACCACGCGGACGGTGAAGGCGTTCGTCCGGGACCTGCACTACCGCCTCGACGTCAACACCCTGCACCGGGACGAGTCAGCCACCCAGCTCGGGCTGAACGAGATCGGGCGGGTGACGCTGCGGCTGACCCAGCCGGTGTTCTGCGACCCGTACACCAGGAACCGGCTCACTGGCGGGCTGATCCTCATCGACGAGGCGACCAACGCCACCGTCGGCGCCGCCGTGATCACCGACGCCCGGTAGCGGCCGGCCAGGCCGCCGGCTTGGGCCGCGGCCTGCTTGCCCGGGTGCTGGTGCAGGTGTCCGCGCCGGCTCGCTTCGCGGCGGCATGAAAGGCTTGGGGCATGGATTACACGAACCTGGGACGATCCGGGCTGTCGGTCAGCCGTCTGTGCCTCGGCACGATGAACTTCGGGCCGCTGACTCCCCCCGCCGACGCGCACGTGATCATGGATCACGCGCACGAGCTCGGCATCAACTTCTTCGACACGGCCAACCGCTACGGCGGCAGTTCCAGCCCGCCCGGCCAGGTGGGCCAGCACGAGCAGGCGCACGTGGGCTGGACCGAAGAGATCATCGGCGAATGGTTCGCGGCCGGCGGCGGCCGCAGGGAGCGCACCGTCCTCGCGACCAAGCTGTATGGCCCGATGAGCGACTGGCCCAACGACGGCAAGCTGTCCGCGCTCAACATCCGGCGCGCCTGCGACGCCTCGCTGCGGCGGCTGCGCACCGACTACATCGACCTGTACCAGATGCATCACGTGGACCGGGACACGCCATGGGACGAGATCTGGCAGGCGATGGAGGTGCTTGCCGCCCAGGGCAAGATCATCTATGTCGGCTCGTCCAACTTCGCGGCCTGGCACATCGCGGCGGCCAACGACACCGCGGCGGCGCGCGGATTCTTCGGGCTGGTCAGCGAGCAGTCGATCTATAACCTGATGACGCGGCACATCGAGCTGGAGGTGCTTCCCGCGGCGATCGACTACGGGGTCGGCATCATCCCGTGGTCGCCGCTCCAGGGCGGCCTGCTTGGCGGCGTCCTCCGCAAGGAACGCGAGGGCAGGCGCCGCCTGGCCGGCCGGGCGCAGGAGGCTGTCGAGCGCGATCGCGAGCAGATCTCCTCGTACGAGACCTTCTGCGACGAGCTCGGCGAGGAGCCGGGCACGGTCGCGCTTGCCTGGCTGCTGCACCAGGAAGGGGTGACCGCGCCGATCATCGGGCCGCGCACGCTCGCCCAGCTGGATGACGCGCAGCGGGCGCTGACCCTGGCACTGGACGACGATGCGCTGAAGCGGCTCGACGCGATCTTCCCTGGCTACAAGCCCGCGCCCGAGCACTACGCCTGGTAGCACGCCAGCCGCGGCGCCCGGGGTCCCGCGCGGGCGCTAGCCTGCGCGGGACCGGGTGTCGACCCAGACGTACTGGAAGACGCTGTCTGTGGCGCTGGGGATGACCGCCTCGAGCTTGTACGCGGGGTTAGCTTCCAGCGCGGCGGCCAGCACCTCGTCCACGCCGGGCGTGGTCTGGTAGTTGTAGGAAACCACCCGGAAATAGCCGTCCTGGATCGCGGCCACGTAGCCCGCGTCACCGGTCAAGAACTTGCCCTCGCGGCTGTCGGCGTAGCCGATGTTGTAGGTGGAGGTGAACTGGTCGGGCTGGGCGTCGGGGTTCCCGATCAGGTAGTAGATCGGCACCTCGGGCGCTTCCACCAGGTAATGGGCGTTCGGCCGCGCGTCGATGGCCAGGTCGTGGACGAGCTGGGTGGAGTTAGTCCAGCCGCTGTACAGGTCCCTGGCCTGGGTCATGCCCAGGACCAGCGCCACGGCCCACACCGCGATGCCGAGCTGCACCCGGCGGAAATGGTCGCCCATGAGGCGCACCAGCCCGACCCCGGCTATGGGCGCGGCGAAGAACAGCCCAAACCCGATGTGCTTCTGCAGCGACACGGACGTGTGCAGGTGGATCTGCTCGGCGGGCGCAAGCAGCGCGGTGCCCGCCAGCACGATGCCCAGCGCGGCCCGCCGGAGGGTGCCGCCAGGCTCCGCGATGAGCTCGTCGGGCTCGGTCCGAGGCCGGCGGGCGTAGGCGACGGCGCCGATGACCGCGACCGCGAACGGCACCCCGCCCCAGAGCAGGCTCATGTGCAGCAGCGTCGACGTCGGCGTGTTGCCGGACGCGCGGTCCGTGGTGCTGAACGCGATGCCCTGCTCATACGCCCGGCCGGCCAGGTGCAGCGCGCCGAGCAGCAGCCCGGCAACCACAGCCCCGAACGCCACCGGGCGGACCAGCGCCCGGCGGCCCAGGTACGGCAGCGCCGCGAGGGCGGCCAGCACCGCGATCGTGGGCACGAAGAGCAGGGAGGCGTATTTGGTGGCCACCGCGAGCGCGGCCAGCGGCGCGGCAAGGAGGTACACCGGCCGGCGCCGCGCCGCCGTGCGCACGACGATCCACGCGGCCAGTGCGAGCAGGAAGAGCGCAGGGGCGTCGTAGGTGGCAAAGTTTCCCAGGAAGATCGCTGACTCGGTGACCGAGAACAGCGCAGCGGCGCACAGGGCGACCCGCTCGTTGAAGAGCCGGCGGCTCATCGCGTACAGCAGTGCCGTGCAGCCCAGCATCGCCAGCAGGCTGACATGCCTGGCGGCCGCTAGCCCGCCGACGGCGTCCGCCAGAGCCCCCAGGACCGGGTAGAAGACCGGGGCGCCGGAGAAGTACGAGGCGTAATTGCCTTGCTGGGAGACGCCATGAAGCCAGTGGACGATCTCCATGTGGCCCGAGTAGAGGTACAGCGCCTCGTCCTCGAACGCGGTGTTGTGCAGGCGCAGCGACATGATCGCCTGCAGGCACAGGATGGCGCCGAGCACCACGCGGCTGATCCGGGTGCGGCGCGGGCTGGGCATGAGGAATGGGGAACCGCCAGAGCCGTGCCTGCCTAGCGGCAGAAACAGCACCCGGGTGCTCTCGGCCGGGCGGCCGTCGCCGCTGCTACCGCCGGGAGCCTTCGTTCCCGGGTCGGCGGGCTCGCCGCCGTCCCCGGGTGCCGGCTCGACCGAGGGAAGCATGACGGTCTCGACGTCGCTCGGCCAGTGCGAGGGGCGGGGAACCGGCGGTGGCTTGGCGCTGTCTCGCGCGGGGCGGGGGGCCGGCGGTGGCTTGGTGTCGCGCCGCGCGGAGCGCGGGGCCGGCGGTGGCTCGGTGTCGCGCCGCGGGCCGGGTGCCGGTGGCTTGGTGTCGTGCGGCGCGGGGTCCGGGGCCGGCGGTGGCTTGGTGTCGTGCCGGTCCGAGACGGGAGTCCAGCGCCGCTGCGCCGACGGTGGCTCGCTGTCAGGCCCGGGCGGGCGCGCTCGCGTTCCCGGGGGTGCCGAGTCCCTGGCCCGTGCGCTCATGTCTTCGGGTCAACGAGCGGGAGCCCGGCGACGTCGTGGTCGAACGCGGCCCGCAGCACCGGCCGTGATTGGATCCGCCAGTCCACGCCGGCCTTGCTGTAGTTGAACCAGATGAACCCGAGCACGTCGGGGTGCCGCGCGATCCCGCGCACCAGGCTGTTCATGGCGGAAACCTCGGCCGAGCCGGTCTCCACCGACGTCTCGGCGATGAGGAACGGCTCGGACGTGAACTGCCGGATCTCCCGCATGGTCGGGTCGAACAGGGCCGGGAAGCTCTCCGGCCCGCCGGGGGTGAAGTACCCGGTGATACCGACCCAGTTCACGTACGCATTGCCGGGCCAGTACGGCTTCAGCGCGACCTGGGGCACCGGGAAGATGTCATTCGGGTTCCACACCCAGATCACGTTGGTGGCGCCGACCCCGGTGAAGAGGCCGTGGATGAGCCGCCACGCCGCGACGAACTGGGCGGGCGTGCTGCCCGTGGTGCCCCACGGGTACCAGTTGCCGTTCATCTCATGGCCAAAGCTGATCGCGACCGGCACGTTGAGCGCGCGCACGGCGGTGGCGAACTTCGTGATGTACGCGTTGCTGCGGCCGGAGGCTATGGCCGCGAGCGTGGTCCCGTAGGGCTCCCAGGACATGTAGTAGAGCGCGCCATAAGACCACGCCTTCGCGGCTGCCTGGGCATCGAACGACGTGTCCCACGCGATGTACTGGCCGACCACGTTCGGCTTCCTGGCGGCGGCCGCGGCGAAGGTCCTGACCGGGCCGAGCGTTTGCGGCGCGCCGCTGGCTTCGACCCCGAGGAACTTGCCCGAGGACGGATCCACCAGCCCAGACACGTCGAACGCCGGGGTCGCCGTGGCCGCGGGGCTGGCCTTGGGCGCCCCGCCGCCGCCCGAGCTGCGCTGGCCGATCGGGGCGAACGCCCCGCAGCCCGCGACCAGGGCTGCCAAAGCGATCGCCGCCGCGATCCTGGCGGCAGACGGAGCGGTCACGGGGCCGAACCGGCGCTCGGCTGGATGAGGACCCGGCTGACGATGACCAGCTCGAAGACGCCGAGCACGAAGATCAGGAGCATGTTGTACGGATTCAGCGTCATCAGCCGCCACAGGGCCAGGCCGGCCCACAGCGCGGCGCTGCCCCCGCTCCAGCCGATCATCCCGATCCAGAACCGCCGCCGGCCGTCTTGCTTGGTGGCGCTGGCGCCGGACGGCTGCCAGCCGCGCCGTTTGCCGCGCGCCAGGTCCCAGAACGCGAACGCGTGGGCCCACCCGGAGACAACCCTGACCGACCACGCCTCCAGGCGGTAGGGGGAACGGTGCCACATCGGGTAGATCAGCCCGGCATACACGATGATCGGCAGGATGAAAATCATGTTCTGCCACGCGAGGACCTTCGGCACGAACAGCAGGATCGCAATGGACAGCGCCGGGACGACGAAGGTGAACACGGCGGTGTAGAGGTAGTAAACGAAGCCGGAGAGGTAGCACATTCTGGTGTACAGCCTGAGCTTCGTGCGCCAGAACAGCTTCTCGCCCAGCAGCGTTATCGTGCCCGAGCACCAGCGGTACTGCTGGTTGAGGAACGCCAGGAGATTGTCCGGGCACGTCCCCGTGGACAGGGCAATCGGCAGGTAGTAGAGGTGCCAGCCCAGCCGGTGCAGGTCGAAGCCGGTCCGCAGGTCCTCGGAGTGCTCGCTCAGCGACATGCCGTTGTTCTGGGCGAGCGCTGCCCTGCGGTACACGGCGCAGCTGCCGACGCAGGTAGCGCCGCCCTTCTTGGCCCGGGCCGTCTGGATCGAGCGGTAGAACAGTTCCTGGACCGCGCCGGCGCCGCGCTCGACCCAGGTCTGGTGGTCGGCGACGCGGAAGAACTGGGGCGTCTGCACGATGCCGATCCGCGGGTAGGCGGTCATGTACGGCAGCGTCTCGTCGAGCAGGTCATGGCGCGGCGCGAAGTCGGCGTCGAGCAGCAGGATGAAGTCACCCCGGGAGATCTCGAAGCCGTACAGCAGGTTGCCGGACTTCTTCAGCCAGCCGCGATCGGGCCTGGTCGCGTACGCGAAACCGAACTCGCGGGCCATGGCCTTCAGGTCCGCGCTCGCCGAGTCGTCCAGGACGTAGGTGGTGACCTGGCCCTTGTAGCTGGTGCTCAGCCGTGCCACATAGGCCCACGTGTTGCGCAGCACCTCGATGGGCTCACCGCAGACCGGCAGGAAGATGTCGACCGAGGGGTACCAGAGCGGCTGCCAGTTGCTCACAAGCTGCTTGTGCTCGGCCAGGTTGAACCCGCGGCTCAGCCCGTCGGTGAGCAGCGGGAGCGCGAACAGCGCGACGCCGAGCAGGGCAAACGGCGCATAGGGCAAGAACCACGGGTAGCGCCTGATCATCTCCACCTGGCTGTAGACCAGGGGCGGGAAGCAGAGCGCCGAGAACAGCGTCAGCACCCATGTATGGCGCCGGACGTACGCGTACTTCTCGCCGTCCGCGGGCGGGACGGGCAGGACCGGATCGGCGGACGCCGCCCTGGGGCGTGACGCGGACCCGGCGGGCACCGCCGGCCGGCCGCGGCCAGCGTCGGTCTTGCGGTGCCGGGGAGCAGCGTGTGCGGCCGTCGTGGGGTGCGCCCCCTTGACGACAATAGCCATCCCCGACCCCTCTACATCCACTCTGAGTCCGCAAGCTCTGGGCTAGCCCTGCGCACGTGACGTAGCGGCAGTTACTGGAACAGAGCGTAGTTAGCCGCGCGCGGCGCCGGATGTCAAACGACCCAATTGCACCGGCCCTGATCGGATGAGCAGGCGAGCACGGTCCGCTGCCTCCCAGCAGACCGGGCAGTGCGGTGTCGGGCCGTCATTCGGGCTATACACGACAGGTACTCACATTATCTACTCATGGCTACACGAGGGGCGGATGTCTGGCAATCTATGACAGTTGCGAGTTCGGTCGACCTGCTGGTATGTCCCGACTCGTCATGGGCGACACCACTAACCGGCCAGGGTAAGGGGACGGGCTGCAGCTGTGGCTTCCGTTTCGGAGATCATCTCGGCAATGCGCGAGATCGCTCCGCCCGGGCGCAGCCAGCTTGACGCCGCCGTGCTCGGCGAGCTGCGCAGCCTGACGCTGGCGCTGATCGCCGCCAGGCCCGATGCGGGCGAGGAGTACGCGAGGTTCCTTGCGGTCGGCCAGCGGGGCATCCCGGTTTCCGAGGCCGCGCTTGCGGGATGGCTCGCCGGCGCCACGGTCCTGGTCACCGGCGGGACCGGGTGCATCGGCTCGACGCTGATGGCGCAGGTCGCCCGGCAGCGGCCGCGGCGGCTGGTCAGCATCAGCCGCGGCCTGAGCAACGGGTGGCCACGGCTGGCCGCGGCGGAGTACGCCCGGGCGGACATCAGGGACCCGCGCAGCCTCGCGGCCATCTTCGGCGAGGTGCGCCCCGACGTCGTGTTCCACCTGGCCGCGCAGCGGGATCCCGGGCTTGCCGAGCGCGAGGTTCACCGCACGGTGACGACCAACGTGCTCGGCACCAGGCACGTGATCGCCGCGGCCGAGGAGTCCGGCGCCGCGCACCTGGTGTTCGCCTCCACCGGCAAGGCGCTGCGGCCATATTCCCGTGAGGTGTACACGGCGTCCAAGCGCGCCGCCGAATGGCTGGTCGCCGACGCCGCGCTCCGCGGCAGCGTCAGCTACTCGGCCGCCAGGTTCACGCACGTGGTTGACAACTCGATCATCCACTCCCGGCTGCTCGGCTGGTGCGACGGCGGGGTGATCCGGCTGCACGCCCCGGACATCATGTTCTACGCGCAGTCGGCGCTGGAATCCGCGCAGCTGCTGCTGCGCGCCGGCCTGGCCGCACGCCCCGGCGGCCTGCTGGCGCACGCGATCACCGACCTGGGCTGGCCGATCGGCCTGCTCGACCTGGCGCTCGGCGTGCTGGCCAGGAGCGGCTCCGACACGCCGGTCTATTTCAGCGGGTACGACCCCGGTTATGAGAGCATCCCGTTCCCCGGGCTGTACGACCCGGAGACCGCCGGCGAGGTGAGCCCGCTGCTCAGCGCGTTCGAGGCGGCCGGGGCGCGGCGGGATCCCGGCGCCGCGGCCGACGAGTTCCCTGTGCAGCTCCGGTCCGGGCCGGAACTGGACGGGTCGCTGCGGGCGCTGGAGGACGCCTGCGAGACCGGGCAGGCCGCGGCGGTGCGCGCGGCCCTGGACGAACTGTCGTGGTGGCTGCTCGACGCGATGCTGAAGGAGGCGCCGCACGAGGCGCTGGCGCGGGTGGAGGTGCTCACCGCGCCGTTCGAGCGTCAGCTCAGCCCGGCCTTCACACGGATCCTGGCGGCCGTCCGGCGGTACGCAGGGGCAAACTTGACTGCGTGACGAGCTTCCATGATCTAGCCGATTACATAGCGATACCGCGGGTCACCGGGCTGCGCCTGTCGCCCGACGGCTCCTGGCTGGCGGCCGCCGTGCAGACGCTCGGCGGCGAGCCGGCAAAGTACCTGACCAGCATCTGGCGGATCCCGGTCGTGGCCGGAGACGGGCGCACCGGCGCACCGGTCCGGCTGACCCGCAGCGCCGAGGGCGAAGCCGACCCGGTCTTCCTGCCGGACGGATCGCTGCTGTTCGTCTCCAAACGGCCCGCGCCGCCGGCCGGGCCGGGCGGCGACGCCGACGGCGACATCGGCAGGGACAAGCCGGCGCTCTGGCTGCTGCCCGTGGCCGGCGGCGAGGCCCGCCGGATCGCCAGCGCTCCCGGCGGCATCGGCGGCCTCGCCGCCGCGCGGGGGACCGCGGGCCGCGCGGCCCAGGCCGTGGCGTTCACCTCGCTGACGCTGCACGGTGCCGACGGCGCCGACGACGACCGCGAGCGCAGGAAGGCGCGCAAGGACGCCGGGGTCACGGCCATCCTGCACGAGTCTGGCCCGGTCCGGTACTGGGACCACGACCTCGGCCCGGACGCGCCGCGGCTGCGGTTCGGCGAGATCGGCGCGGGCGGCGCGAACGGCGAGACCGCCGCGGGCGGCGCGGGCGGCGCGGGCGCCGCGGACGGCGCGGACGGCGAGACCGGCGCGGGCGGCGCGGACGGCACGGACGGCGAGACCGGCGCGGGCGGCACAGACGGCGCGAAGCCGGCCACGGGCGGCACGGGCTCGGCGGCCGCCAGGGGCGCGGCGGGCCTGGCCGAGCCGGAGCTCGAGACGCGTGAGCTGACGCCCGACCCGGGCCGGGCGCTGGACGAGAACTCGTTCGAGATCACTCCGGACGGCTCGCGGGTGGTCACCGGGTGGACCGTGTGGGACCCGTCGGGCAACCGCACCGACGAGATCCACGTGATCGACACGGGGACCGGCAAGCGGTGGGCCCTCCTCGCGGAGCCCGGCCACGACTTCGGCTCCCCGCGCGTATCCCCGGACGGCCGCCTGGTCGCGTGCATACGCGCGGCTCAGGACAGCTACGAGGCGCCCGGCGACGTGACCCTCGTGGTCGCGGCGCTGGACGGGGCGGCCGGGCCGCGCGACCTGCTGGACGGCTTCGACCGGCGCCCGCAGGAGCTCGCGTGGGCCCCCGACTCCGGCGCGGTCTACTTCACCGCGGACGACCAGGGCCGGCGGCCGGTGTTCCGCGCCGACCTGGCCAGCGGCCAGGTCACCCGGCTGACCGGCGTCAGCGACCGGGGAGCGTACGAGAGCCTGTGCCCGGGACCCGACGGCCGGTCCCTGTACGCGCTGCGGTCCGCCGTCGACGAGCCGCCGGCACCGGTGCGGGTCGGCCTGACGGCCGGCGGCGAGCCGGCGGCGCTGCCCTGCCCTGGCTCGCCGCTGGAACTCCCCGGCCGGCTCGAGGAGGTCGAGGCCACGGCGAGCGACGGCGCCACGATCCGCGGCTGGCTGGTGCTGCCCGACGGCGCCTCGGGCGCGAGCCAGGCACCTCTGCTGCTCTGGGCCCACGGCGGCCCGACGATGAGCTGGAACGCCTGGTCATGGCGGTGGAACCCGTGGCTGATGGCGGCCAGGGGCTACGCGGTGCTGCTGCCCGACCCCGCGCTGTCCACCGGCTACGGCCAGGCGTTCATCGCCCGCGGCCACGGGCGGTGGGGAGCCCAGCCCTACACCGACCTGATGGCGATCACCGATGCCGTCGTGGCCAGGCCGGACATCGACGCGGCGCGCACCGGCATGATGGGCGGCTCGTTCGGCGGGTACATGGCCAACTGGATCGCCGGGCACACCGGCAGGTTCGCGGCGATCGTCAGCCACGCCGGGCTCTGGGACCTTGAGCAGATGTTCGGCACCACCGACCTGCCGTCGTACTGGCGCAAGATGTTCGGCGACCCGGTCACGCAGCCGGAACGCTACGTCGCCAACTCGCCGAACCGGAGCCTCGGCCAGATCCGCACGCCCATGCTGGTGATCCACGGCGACAAGGACTACCGCGTGCCGGTCGGCGAGGCGCTGCGGCTGTGGTGGGACGTGCAGGGCCGGGTGCCCGGCACCAGGTTCCTGTACTTCCCCGATGAGAACCACTGGATACGGGGGCCCGGCCACGTGATCGTCTGGTACCAGGCGGTGCTCGCCTTCCTGGCCGAGCACG
>Ga0335075_10014095_pt1 | contig 12026 bp, 13 predicted proteins | sample Lox_Sample_24_FD_206723 | JGI IMG/M metagenome (GOLD analysis project Ga0335075, IMG submission 206723) | Soil microbial communities from Loxahatchee National Wildlife Refuge, Florida, United States - Lox_Sample_2.4 | ecosystem: Environmental > Terrestrial > Soil > Wetlands | place: USA... | reverse complement strand
CTCGGCTGGCGCCTGCTGCTCGGCTGGCGCCTGCTGGTCGGCTGGCGGCTGCATGCCAGCGGCCGCCTGCGCCGCGTAGCCCTGGCCGCCGCCGGCGAAGCCGGGTCCGGCCGGCGGCGGGCTGTACGGTGCCTGGCCCGGTGCCTGCATGACCTGGCCGGCCATCCCCATGCCAGCGCCGAAGAACATCGGGGTCACTGCTGCCCCGCCCTGGGCCATTCCCTCGCCGGCGCCCTGCAGCGCCTCGGCCTGAGCCGCCTGGAGGAAGCCGCCCGCGAGCCGGCTGTAGGCGGTGTCGCCGGCCAGCTTCTTGAGCCGGGCATTGTCATCGTCGTCGAGGTTCACGTCGACGTTGCCAAGCCGGGTGAGCGTGATGCCGTAGTCAGCCAGCTCGTGGCTCGCCGCCTGGAGCGACTGCGCCTCGATCTCTGGGCTGTGCATGGACAGGCCCAGGATTGGCCAGGCACCAGTCATCAGCTGGGTGGTGACGGTGGTGCGGGTCACCTTCAGCAGCTGCTGGGTGACCCAGCCGGTCACGGCCTGGTTGTTGGTCACGTCGACGGTGCCGACCAGGTTCAGGATCAGCTTGGTCGGGTCGCTGACCCGCAGCGAGTACTCGCCGAAGGTGCGAAGCGTGACGATCAGGCCGGTCTGCGGGTCCTGGACCTCATCCAGGCGGCCGCCGAACCGGTTGTTCGGGAACTCACGGGTGCCGACGAAGTAGATCTCCGCCCTGAACGCGTTACCGCCGGTGGCCCAGTCCACGAACATGCCGAGGAACGGCAGTTCCTTGGCGTCCAGCGTGTGCTGGCCCGGCAGCAGCACGCCCATGACCTGGCCCTGGCTGGTGAAGACCGCCACCGCGTCAGGTTCGACGATCGCCCGGGAATATTTCCTGATGTTCAGGTCGGGCCACTTGTAGACGATCTGGCCCTTCGAGCTGTCTGGCGCGGCAATGAACTCGCGGCGAGCCTCATTCAGAAGTCCCATAGGTACTGCTCCCCTGTTACCTGGAGTGTGACGTGAGGTCCCCGCCGTCACCCTAAGTGGATCATACGTTGACTACCGGCAATTCGGACCATACTCGCGGTCGGCGCCAGCCGCCCCGGACCCGGCCAGACCCCAGAAGTTCTCAGTTAATTCGCCGTCTCCCGCCGGGTCAGTGCAGGCGAATAACACGGCATACTGGCGATAGCGGACCTCGGAATCACTTGGCGGAGGTGAAACGTGGACATCGGCGGGGCGCTGGCAGAGGCGCGCAGCGAAGCCGGACTGACCATCACCGAGGTGAGCCAGCGAACCCGCATCCGGGAAACGATCATTCGTGATATAGAACGCGACGATTACTCGGCGTGCGGCGGCGACTACTACGCCCGCGGCCACATCCGCGCGATAGCCAGGGCCGTTGGCACCGATCCCGCGCCGCTGATCGAGGAATATGACGCGGCCCACATGCCGCCGCCACCAGAGCCGGCCGTCCAGAACGGATCCGGCGCGGGCCACCCTGACGGCGCCGGCTGGCGCGTGCCCGGCTGGTCCCGTCGGCCCGCTGCAGCTATGAACGGGAACGGGGTCGCCAGCTACTCAGCTCCCAGCCGTCCGGCGGCCGTACCGGCTGATCCTGGCCCCGCCATCCCCTCGACCCCGCGAGCCTCGACTACCACCACGCGGCCGGCCGGGCCCAGTCAGTACGGCATCACCGCAGCCGAGGCATTCCGGCCGTCCATGCCCTTGCAGCACCTGCGGACCCGACGGCGGCCGAACTTCACCGCGATCCTCGCCGTCATCGTCCTCGCGGTCATCGGCGTGCTGATTTACCTGCTGGCCTCCGGCGGCTCGGCGAAGACGAGCCCGCCGCCGAAAGCAAAGTCGCATCACACCACGCCGCCGAGAACGCACCCGTCGGCCAGCCCGAGCGCCACCACCGTGGTCACCACCCCGGTGCCGCTGCAGATCCGCAACGCGACTGCGTTCGGTCCCGCCGGGGCGGCGGACGGCGACAACCCGTCGGAGGCCGCGCTCGCCATCAGCGGGAACAGCAGCGCGTTCTGGCAGACGGACTGGTACGCCTCGTCCGACTTCTCTGGCCTCCAGCCCGGTACCGGCCTGCTTCTCGACATGGGCTCGCAGGTCAGCGTGGCCAGCGCCCAGCTGACCCTCGGGCCGACGCCGGGCGGCACGCTCGAGCTACTAGCGGGTAACACGCAGGTGCGGTCCGCCATGCAGGTCGTCGCGACTGCACAGAATCCCGGCGGGACGCTGACCATGCGGGTGGCATCACCGGTCAAGGCCCGCTATCTGCTCATCTGGTTCACCAGCCTGCCTCCCGACAGCACCGGCACCTACCAGGCCAGCGTCGCCGACGTGAAGCTGACCGGCACGACCTAGCCGGCGAACCGCGCAGCTAGTGCGCTGACCTGCGTCGCGACCGGCTCGGTCGGTGACAGCCGGTTGTCGATGGTGTGGTGCGGGGCGGCGGGCTCGGCATCGAGCCGCATGCTCGCCGTAAACGCGCCGAACTCGGCCAGCTTCCCGGCGTCCCGCTCGAGCCCGCGGTCGGCCAGGCGGCGATGGAGCGTCGCCGCATCTGACCGTACCCAGACCAGGTGGACCGGCGGGCCGCCGAGCTCGTCCGTCCACGACTGCCACCGGGTGACGTCGTGGATCTGAGCAGTGAACGGGCCGGACAGCAGCACAGCACAGCCCGCAGAGCGGATCTCCCGCGCAGTCGCGGCCAGGCCGGCGTACTCGTGCACCTTGATGTGCTCGTCGTACCAGTGACCTTCGCGCTCGCCCGACGGACGCCCGGCAGCGGCCAGCGTCGCCGCCACGAACGACCCGTACATCGTGTCCTTGTCCAGCAGTGCTGGAACCGGGTCCAGTACGGCAAGCAGAAGCCGGGCAACGGTGGTCTTGCCCGCGCCCGGAGCACCGGCTACCACCCACGCGGCCGCGTGATCACCAGGGATATCTGCGAGACCTTCCATGCGCCTAACCTGGATCCAATGCCGACGATGGGGACCGCCAGCGCGGCCACCGGCGTCATCAGCATGGTGCTGCTGAGCGCGGTGGTGGTGCTTGGCATCCTGCTGGACCGGCGAGTGCGGCTCGCGGGGCTGCCCCGGTTTGCCGGGCTCAGCCTGCACCGCTTCCTTTCCCTGCTGGCCGTCGGGTTCCTGGCGGTGCACATCCTGACTGCCGTCATCGGGCCGTATGCCCGAATCGAGCTAGCCGCGATCGTCGTGCCGTTCGCCTCAGGCTACGCTCGCGGCTGGGTCGCCCTCGGCACTGTCGCCACCGACTTGCTGGTCGCGCTGGTGACGACGAGCCTGCTTCGCCGGCACCTGCGCTACCGGAGCTGGCGCGCGGTGCACTGGCTGGCATACGCGTGCTGGCCGGTCGCGCTCGCGCACAGCCTCGGCACCGGCAACGGCATGCGGTCCGGACGGCTGCTGTACCTGGCCATCGCGTGTGCCGCGGCAGTACTGGCGGCGGCAGTCTGGCGACTGGCGGAGTCGCTGCGCACCCGCGCAGCGCCGGAACCACCGCCGGCCAGCGGCCTGGTGCGGCCGCCGCTAACCCGGCCGGGCCAGCCGGGCCTCAGTGCGCTGCAACTACGCGTCGACCCGACTGCCTGCACCGGACATGGCCTGTGCGCGGAGCTGCTGCCCGAGCTGATCATGCTTGACCAGTGGGGCTACCCGATCCTGGCGGACCAGCCAGTTCCCGCGAACCTGGTGCGCCGGGCCAGGCGCGCGGTCACCGACTGCCCGGCGCTCGCGCTGAAGCTCGCCAGCGCCAGCAGCGATGACCGGCACGGTGGCGATCGGAGCAGAACCGCCGCGGGCCACAGCTAACCCGGACTGCCTTACGATGCGGCGTATGCGCTATGCGATCTCGATCCCTCAGTTCTATGGCGATGGCGAGTTCAATCCGGTGGCGTTCCGCGCCTACTGCGCGCGGATCGAGGAGCTCGGTTTCGAGAGTGCGTGGACGCAGGAATCAACTCTCGGTGCGTCGCCGCAGCTCGGACCTATCGAGACGATGACCTACGCGGCTGCCTGCACCCAGCGCATCCGGATCGGCTGCGTGGTGTTCGTATCCACGCTGCATAGCCCGGTGCACCTTGCCAAGAGCCTGGCGACGCTGGACCAGCTCAGCCTCGGACGGCTCGACGTAGGGGTGGGCACCGGCGGCAAGTTCCGGCCGTTCGCCGCGTTCGGCATGACCTCGGATCGCTACGTGACCCGCTTCACCGAAGGTCTGGCTCTGATGAAGGCGCTGTGGACGCAGCCGCGCGTCACGTTCGACGGGGAGTTCTGGCAGCTGAAGGACGCACCGATGGAGCCGAAGCCAGCCCAGAAGCCGTATCCGCCGGTGTGGTTCGGCGCGAACGGCGAGGCCGCGCTCCGCCGCGCGGTGCGGCTCGGTGACGGCTTCTTCGGGGCAGGGTCCACGCCAACGGACCGGTTCGCGGGGCAGGTTGAGATCGTCCGGGCGGCGCTGGCCGAGTCTGGCCGCGACCCGGCGAGCTTCCCGATCGCGAAGCGCCTTTACACCATCGTCGATGATGACCGCGACCGGGCGCGCGAGCGGATGAACGCCGCGATGGAGCGGGTCTACGGACGGCGCGTACCCGACATCGAGGCAGCGGCCATCGCCGGGACACCCGAGCACTGCGCTGCCGAGGTCGCCAGGGCGAAGGCAGCCGGCGCGGAGCTCATTCTGTTCACGACCATGGCTGACCCGGCCGAGCAGGCAGAGCGAGTGGCCAGGGAAGTCATTCCGCTGCTCGGGTAGCGGAGCCGGCTAACTGGCGGCGATTGCTGCAAGGACTGCGAGCATGAACGTGGCGATGGCCAGCACGCCGTGCGCGAGCGGCACGAGCGGGCGCAGGCTCAGACCAGAATCTCGGACGGGCGTTTCCGGCGCCAGGCTGCGGCTGATGAGATCGTCGACGAGCTGCTGACTCAAGCGCTCGTCTGAAAGCGCCCGGTCGAGCATCTCCCTCGGCACCACGTCGGCCTGAGCGGCCGGGAACGCCGGTGTATCGCCGGGATCGGCGGCCGTCCGGCCCGGATAGGGCGTCCAGATGGTGACGGTGGAGATACCGAGCCCGATGGCCGGCGCCATCAGCCCTAGCGCTATCCAGGCCAGCGGCTTCACCCCGGTGGTCACGAAGATGACCCAGCAGAGCAGCGCGGCGAGATTCAGGCCGGCGTGGCCAGCCAGGATCGGCAGCGACATCGCGTCGGGGTCGGCGGGCTTCCGCTGTGACGCTCGGATACCGCCTTTTGCAATCCAGCTCCGCACCATGAATGCGCCCAGCAGCTCAGTGGCCAGCCAGCTCACCAGAGCTACCAGGGCGAGGTGCCCGGGCATTAGCCGGGCACCCTCTCGCGCGGCCTGGCGCGCGCTCCGCCGTGCCTGAAGCGTGCCATCAACTGAACGTACTCTCAGCGGGACAACTGATCGAGAGCGCCGGCTGCGGCCGCCCGGCCAGCTGCCCTATTTCTTCGCCTTTGCCCCCGCGCTGATGTTGCTGATCAGGTCGTGCAGCGGCTTCGTGCCGCCAGCGACGGCAAGCCCGGTGACCAGGATGTCGAGCCACGCCACCGTGTGCAGTCCGACCATGTGCAGCAGGAAAATCCCGGTATATCCGCTGACCAGCATCGCCGCGAGCGCGGCAAGCCCGAACGTCGTGGCCGTCAGATTCGCCCGGTATTGCGCGAGTGCGTGCTCAGCCTCGGCGGCGTCATTCGCCGTCGTCGTGCTGGGTGCCCGGTAGGCGTCCACCAATGCCTTCTGATGGCTCCCAGCGAGGCTTGCCTTCGACCGGACGGCTAAGTCGCGCCAGCCGCCACCGCTGACCCCGCCAAGAAATCCTCCGCCGAACCAGGAGACCGGCACAAGCAGACGCTCGATCGCCTGCGCCATGACGTAGAGCAAAGCGAACGCGCCGACGCTAGCGGAAAGCACCGGCAGGTGCCTCAGCCCGGGATGGAAATCATGCTGCAGCAGCAAGCCGAAGCCAATGCCTGCGCCGAGACACACCAGGCCGAAGATCATGTAGCGGGCCATCGGCTGAGTGGCGACCGTGGACTTCTCGCCCTTCGTCGAACTGCCCACAACCTTCGGCTGGGCCTCCTCTGCTAGCTGCGCTGCGCCCTCCGCAGCCACTTTCCTGCGGCCGAGACTTACGATTGCCATCGTCTCCCCAATCAATGGCAGTGTGCGCCTGCAAGATGCCCGCAGTGCGCCTCTTTCGAATCGGAGAGCCCTGCACAGCCGGTGATACAAGCGACAAAGCGCAACCGCCCAACTCGGGCCTAGTGCGATCCCCGCCGCGGCGGCTGAAATCCTGAGAGCACGGCGCCGGGCAAGGACCTCGGCGGGATCGGAGACAGGGCATATGCGGGCGGTGCTGATGACGGCTGTGGGCGGCCCGGAGGTACTGAAGCCGACGCAACTCCCCGATCCGCAGATATCGGGCGAGCATGATGTTCTGGTGAGATTGCTGGCGGCTGGTATCAACCCGGTCGATGCGAAGGTCCGCAGCGGCGGCACTATCGGCGGCACGCTGCCGGCTGTCCTGGGCTGGGACGGAGCGGGAGTGGTTGAGGACATTGGCGTCCGCGTGACCAGGTTCAGGCCAGGCGACGAGGTGTACTTCGTGGACGGCGGGTTCGGGCCGACGCCAGGCACCTACCAGGACCTGAAGGTCATCGACGAGCGGTTCCTGGCGCGCAAGCCGGAACGCCTGTCGTTCGAGGAGGCAGCCGCGGCGCCGCTGGTCACGATTACTGCCTGGGAGGCTGTCCGTGAGCGCGCCAGGGTCAGCGACGGCCAGTTCGCCCTGGTGCAGGCCGGCGCTGGCGGCGTGGGCAGCATGTCGGTGCAGATCTGCAGGATCTCCGGAGCACGCGTGGCAACGACGGTAACGCCCGGTGCGAAGACAGACCTGGCCAAGTCCCTCGGCGCTGAGCTTTGCATCGACTACACCACTGACGACGTCGGCGCCAGCGTGCGCGACTGGACCGGCATGGACGGCGCCGATGTGGTGCACGACACGGTCGGCGGCAAGACCTTCACCTCGTGCTTCTCGCTGGTGCGGCCCTACGGGGACCTGGTGTCCAACGTCGAGAGCAGATGGGATGCCGAGGCGATCTCGCAGTGGCACGACCGGAATCTGCGCGTGTCATTCACCTGGATGCCCGCGCCTTCAGTGTTCGGCTGGGCCGAACAGCGCGATCGGCAGCGGGCGATTCTGGAGCAGGCTGCGCCGCACTTCGATGCAGGCGATCTGCGCGTGACCGTCGGCGCGACGTTCCCGCTGGCGCAGGCGGCTGCCGCGCACCGCGCTCTCGAGGCTGGCCAGGTGCTAGGCAAGGCTGTCTTGACGATGGACTAGCGCTTCCGCGCTCCGCGCCGCTGCAGCAAAGCGGCGACTACCGGCGAAAGTGCCATGCCGGCGATCCCGAGAATCAGCGAGCCAGCGGACACCAGGTACACCCCGAGCAGGAAGGGAACGAGCGCCGCCAGCAGCACGGCCCAGGCCGGCCGGCCCCGCCAGATATCCACGTAGGACTGTCCGAAAACCAGGTCCATCGGCTCGAGCTGAGGCCCGGCATTGTTATGGCCGTGCAGGAGCGGGCTGTTATCGGGCGGCGCCGCCAGGTCCATCGACGTGAACAGCGCAGGGTCGCTCATGCTCAGCGCGTCCCGGGATGTCGCGGGTCCGTCCCTGACCAGATCCGTCGGCAAGCCATCGGAGAACCATCGGTACTGGTGCCGGCTGGCCGGATCCTCGTACCAGCCTTCCTTGATCTGACCGGGCATCTCGATCTCCTCGTCGCCCTCAGGATAGACTGCCACTCAATGTCAGTACCCGGGGTCAACGTGGGGTTATGGCTAAGTTCGTCGAGCACGGTCAGCCGGGGACGGGCTCCAGCGCGGCGAGGCCGAGCAGGTCGACGCAGTTGGTGGCGTGACGCCGGACTACGACGGCCAGGATGGCGCCGCACGTGCGGCAGCGCATGACCGCCCCTGGCGCCTGGAGGTAGACAACAGCCTCGGCAACTGTGCTGGTCGAGCCGCAGGTGGCGCACGTCGTGAAGGCGGTCGTCATCTCCGTGCCGAAGATCTCCAGGAACAGGCCGCCAATCGCGTTGCCGTCGAGGGCGCGGACGTCGCGATCGTTCTCGTGAGGCGCGTGCATCAGGTTCCTCCTGCTCCGCCGTACCGCTCCGTCCTGATTTGCAGGGCCGGATAGCCGAGGCTGACGAGGGTGTCCGCGACCGTCTCCACAAACGGCGTCGGCCCGCAGACATAGCAAGCCGGATGCTCCCCGGCCGGCCAGGCAACCTCACCGAGCAGGGCCGCATTGATCCGGCCCCGGTGCCCGGTCCAGCCAGGCGGCTGCTCGCGGGTGAGCGTGTAAATGACCTCGACGCCGGCCGGCTGCTTGTCCAGCTCGGCCCGGTAGATCACGTCTCCAGGTGACCGCGCCGAGTAGAGCAGCCGGACTGGCGCGCTGGCATCGATCCGCTCGCGGTGCCGCAGCATCGAGCGGAACGGCACCACGCCCGAACCGCCAGCCACCAGGAGTACCGGCGACGGGTCCGCGCCGTCCCAGACGAAGTAGCCGCCGATCGGCCCGCGGATCTCGATCTCGTCACCGGCCCGCAGTTCCTCGGTCAGGTACGGGGAGACCTCGCCGTCCTCGAGCCGCTCCACGGTGATCATCACCGGCTCACCGGGCGCGGAGGCAATCGAGTACGACCGCTCGGCGGTGTACCCGTCCTCGGCCGTCAGGCGCACGTCCAGGTGCTGACCGGCCCGGTGGCCAGCCCAGGCGGGTACCTCGAGCTCGATGGTGCGAACCGACGTCGTCTCGTCCGTGACCGAACCGACCGTGGCGACCTGCCAGGTCAGTCGCCCGCGTACCGCTGTTCCCGCCATGGATCCCCGTAGTTGTTGTAGCCGTAGCGCTCCCAGAATCCGGGCTCGTCCGTCGCTAGCAGGTCGAGGCCGCGCACCCACTTCGCGCTCTTCCAGAAGTACAGGTGCGGCACCAGCAGCCGGGCCGGCCCGCCGTGCTCCGGTGGGAGCGGAGACCCGTCGTAGCCGTACGCCAGCCACGCCTGCCCGCCGGTGACGTCAGCCAGCGGCAGGTTCGTGGTGTAGCCGCCGTCGCAGAACGCCAGCACGAACCTGGCCTGGTGATCGACCTGGGCCAGCAGAGTGTCGATCGACACGGCCTTCCAGCGCGTGTCCAGCTTGCTCCACCTCGTGACGCAGTGGATGTCCGCGGTCACGTCCTCAGCTGGCTGATCCTGGATCTCTTCCCAGGTCCACGTTTTCAGCGTGTCGCCAGCTCGACGCAGCGAGAACGACCACTTCTCCAGCGCAGTGTGCGGCGTCGGGCCGGCTGACAGCACGGGGAAGTCAGTGGTGGCGTACTGACCAGGCGGGACCCGGCTGGCCTCGGCTTCCGGCTCCCGGCGGCGGCCGTGGAACCCGCGAGAGACAGGACTCATGCCGTCATCATTCCCCGTCGGCCTCGGTCGCCTCCAGCATGCCCATCAGTTTCGTGACGGTCGCCCAGTTTCGCGCCGTGCCAGTCTTGTGCACCCTCGCGAACTGCACCGCGAGCTCGCTGCGGCCGAATCCGCCTGGTGTATGCAGGTAGATCGCCCGTCCGGCTGCCATAGCCTCGTCCTGACAGCCCTTGGCCGCGGCCCGGTCAAGGGCCCCGGCGAGCTGTGCCCGGTCCTCAGGTCCGACCTCGTCCTGGTGCAGGACCGCATGCAGCGCCCTCGGGTTCTGCTCATCGGGGAACGGGTTATCCGCTATCACCCGGTCCAGGTCCGCGCGGGTCAGCACCACCACGCCGCACTGCAGGCCGAGACGCTCGCCGATCTCGTTCTCCAGCGCACCGGCGAGGCGAGCCTGGTCGGACTCCTTGCTGCTGAACAGGAGGTTCCCGCTCTGGATATAGGTGGAAACGCCGGTATACCCGAGTTGCTCTGCCACGTCGCGGAGATCGGACATGGCGAGCTTCTTGCCGCCTACGTTCACGCCCCGGAGCAGGGCCAGGTACCTGAGCATCAGGCGCACTATAACGGCCTGCCGCCGCCTGCCTGGCTTGCCGCGCGCGGTGGTGCCGACTAGGGTCTCGTCACGTGTCCGGCACCAGCAGCGTCCAGTTGCCAGCGGAGCCGGCCGGCGATCTGCTTCCGGACGCCTCTGCGTGGGGGCTGGATCCGGACTTTGCCTACCTCAATCATGGCGGCTTCGGCGCAGCGCCGCTGTGCGTTCAGACCGAGCAGCAGGCCGTGCGCGACGAGATGGAACGTAATCCGGTCGGGTTCCTGGTCCGGCGGCTGCCCGGTTTGCTGGCCGGCGTCAGAGCTCAGCTCGCCGCGTTCCTGAATGCCGACGAGGCGGGCCTCGTGTTCGTCGACAACGCGACGACCGGGACGCAGACCGTGATCTCCCACATCCGGCTCGGTCCCGGCGATGAGGTCCTGACCACGGACCACTGCTACGGGGCCGCGCTGGCCCAGCTGCGCCGCACCGTCGATGCTGCCGGCGCGACGCTGCGCGTCGTGCCGATCCCGATGCCAGCCGCAAGCGGCGAAGCGGTAGCCGCCTCGGTCCTGGCCGGCCTGACCGCGCGGACCCGGCTGCTTGTTGTTGATCACATTGCGTCCTGCAGCGGACTGGTGTTCCCGGTCGAGGAGATTGCCGCCGAGTGCAGCAGGCTGGGCGTTCCGATCCTGGTCGACGGCGCGCACGCGACTGGCCAGGTGCCGGTCGATCTCCAGCGCCTTGGCGCGGACTTCTGGACCGGGAACCTGCACAAGTGGGTGAGCGCGCCGAAGGCGTCAGCGGTCCTGCATGCAGCGCCGCAGTGGCGGGACTCGCTCCGGCCGCTGGTGGCCTCACACGGGCTGCTCGACGGCTACCACCCGGCCTTCGACTGGACCGGCACCCGCGATCCGTCGTCCCTGCTCGCGGTGCCGGCCGCGCTGTCCTTCTTCGCCAGGGCTGGCTGGCAGAACGTCAGAGCGCACAACAACGACCTGGCCCGCCGCGGCGCTGAGCTCGTGGGACGGGTCCTCGGCTCGCAGACCGGCGCCGCCGCCGGGCTGGCAGCCGCGATGCACATAGTCCAGCTCCCCCGCGAATTGACCGAGGCCGAGGCCAGGTCGCTCGAAACGCGCCTGTTCGATGAGTACCGGGTGGTCGTGCCGGTGACCTTCCTCGGTGGTTACCGCTGGCTGCGCCTGTCGGCCCAGCTCTACAACACGCTTGACGACTACGCGCGCCTCGCCGACGCGCTGGCTCCGGCGCACCTCGGAGCTCTCATCTCCGCCTGAACCTACTCGTTCGAGATCCTGGTCTCCTTCTCGGTCAGGAACTCGAGCAGGGCGGGCCGGCCCTCCTCGGTGGCAGCGATTCCCCGCTTGAGCGCGGGAACGATGTCCTCCGGGCTGGCGATCCGCTCGCCGTAGCAGCCGAGGGAGGTCGCCAGGTCCGCGTAGTTGCCGGTGATGTCCGTCGCGCCGTACTTCGCCTGCGAGATCGGCATCACCGGGATCTCAATGGCCATCGACGAGTTGTTGAACAAGATCGACAGGATAGCGATGCGCTCCCGGGCGGCGGTCTCCAGATCCATGCCGGTGAACCCGATGGCGGCGTCTCCCCAGACGTTGATGCACAGGTGACCGGGCCTGGCCAGCTTGGCCCCCATCGCCAGGCCGAGCCCGTAGCCGAGCTGGGTCGTCTTCCCCCAGCCGAGGTAGCTCAGCGGTGCTGTCGCCTGCCAGAACGGCGTCATCTGATCCCGCGGGCTTCCCGCGTCGTGCGTGATGATCGTCCGGTCCTTATCCACCGCCAGGTTCAGCTCGCTGATGACGCGATACGGGCTGATGGGCGTCCCGTCGCTGGTCAGCCGGGGCTCCCACTCGGCCAGCCAGGAGTCGCGCAGCTCGGCAATCCGGCCGGGCACGTCGCGGCGG
>Ga0335075_10014094_pt1 | contig 12026 bp, 6 predicted proteins | sample Lox_Sample_24_FD_206723 | JGI IMG/M metagenome (GOLD analysis project Ga0335075, IMG submission 206723) | Soil microbial communities from Loxahatchee National Wildlife Refuge, Florida, United States - Lox_Sample_2.4 | ecosystem: Environmental > Terrestrial > Soil > Wetlands | place: USA: Florida... | reverse complement strand
TTCTCCGTGCGAATCACGTGTACTATCAAAGTCTGAGTTAGCAGCCCTTCCATGAACCAACCGGACTGGAACAGTGATTGCCGCGCCGGCGCATTGGCGCGAAACACGAACCATAACAGCAGGAACGTCGCCACGTCGAATAGGGAGCTGATGGGTCCGACGCACAGCATGAATGTGGCGATGCTACGGGGCTTCCACTGTCGCGGTTGCCTCACGAACTCTTTATCCACGCGATCGAACGGAATCGCGGTCTGCGATAGGTCGTAAAGTAGGTTCTGCACCAAGAGCTGGATCGGCAGCATCGGCAGGAAGGGCAATGCCGCACTCGCGATCACGATGCTCAAGACGTTGCCAAAATTCGAGCTGGCGGTCATTTTGATGTACTTGATGGCGTTGCCGAATGTCTTCCTTCCTTCTACGACGCCGTGCTCCAGCACCAGGAGACTCTTCTCGAGCAGGATGATGTCGGCCGCTTCCTTGGCGACATCGACGCCGGAATCAACGGATATTCCGACGTCCGCCTCGCGCAATGCAGTCGCATCATTCACGCCATCTCCTAGGAACCCGACGGTGTGATGGCGCTCCTTGAGCACCTTTACGATGCGTGACTTCTGTAAGGGAGAGACTTTCGCGAACACGATCGTACGCTCTGCCAGCTCACCGAGTACGTCGTCCGGAAGAGCGTCAATCTCGCTTCCAGAGGTGACCTGCTGCGGCTCCAGTCCCACGTCCCGGCAGATCTTGCAAGCCACCGCCGCGCTGTCTCCGGTCAGAATCTTCACGGACACGCCCTGTTCGCGCAGCAATCGAAGTGCTTCCGGGGCGCTGTCCTTGGGAGGATCGAGGAAGGCAACGAAGCCGGAGAAAATGAGACCGGATTCATCTTCGACACTGAAGCTCTTGAGGTCGATCGCCTTGAAACCAATAGCGATGACGCGCAGGCCGTCATCGTTGAGCGCATCCCGAAGGCTCTTGATCCGTTCGCGCAACGGGTCCGTGAGCATCACTACGCGGCCTGCATCTTCGACCTGGGAGCAGATTTGCAGCATCTCCTCCACTGCGCCCTTGCAGATCAGCAGATTGACGCCAGTTACTTGTTTGAGGACAACCGACATGCGGCGCCGGCCGAAGTCAAAAGGGATTTCGTCCACCTTCCAAAAAGAGGTGGGAAGCTCGCGCAAGCCTTGCGCCGTAGCGCGCTCGATAATGGCGCGATCAAGCAGGTTCTTCAGCCCGGTCTGAAAGAAGCTGTTGAGGAATGCGTATTCGAGAACGCGCGGGTTGCTTCGACCGTACAGATCGATGTGGCTGATCATGGCGACGTGATCCTGAGTCAGCGTACCCGTCTTGTCCGTGCACAGGATATCCATTGCGCCGAGGTTCTGGATCGCGTTGAGCTGCTTGACAATGGCCTTGTGGCGCGACATCGCCAAGGCGCCTCGCGCGAGATTCGCGTTCACGATCATCGGAAGCATTTCTGGCGTGAGACCGACGGCAACGGCAATTGCAAAGAAGAACGCGTCGATCCATTGACCCTTCGACAGGCCATTGATGAAAAAAACGACGGGCACCAGCGCGCACATAAAAAAAATCAGTAGCCACGCGACTTGATTGACTCCACGGTCGAATGCCGTATGGATTCTGCGGTCACTCAGCTTTTGCGTCGTGGCGCCGAAATACGTGCGTTGCCCGGTGTTGAGGACTACGGCCCTGCCTGTACCGCTGATGACGCTGCTCCCCATGAAGAGGAGATCGGGTTGATCGAGTGCACTCACCCCGTTCTCGGCTTCCGGCGGCCTCTCGTTGCCTCGTGTCAGCCCGGCGATCTTCTCGACGGGCATGGCTTCGCCCGTCAGCATGGACTGGGTAACGAATAAATCTCGCGAGTCGAGCAGCCTCAGATCCCCAGGCACCATGTCGCCTGCGGAGAGCAGAACGATGTCGCCAGGAACTAGCTGCTCCATGAGGATGTCCGAAGCCTCGGGATCGAGAGCGCTCGGGTGCCGGTCGGCGATGATTTCGTTCTCGGCGCGCACGACGGTCGCCGTATTGCGCACGAGCTTGCGCAGGGATTCGGCCTGTACCAGCGATTTTCGCTCTTGCCAAAAGCGTAGACTCGTGCTCAAGGTGACCATCACTGCCATGACGGCAGCCGCCCGAAGATCCCGAGTCACCAGCGAGACGACGCCGAGGACGACCAGTATCGCGTTAAACGGATTGTTGGCCGCGTGCCAGATGAGCTTGAGCAGCGAGGGGGAGCGTTGGGCGGTGGTCTCATTCAGGCCGAAGTGCTTCAGCCGTTGCTGTGCCTCATTCCACGTGAGTCCTGCGGGACTCGTCTTCAGACGCGCGAGCGTATCCTCCACGGGCTCGCGCGCGCTTACGCCGGGATCGGATAGCAGCTCGGGAGGCCGCCCCAACCCCGGCGGTGGCACATGATCGCCGTCAGGAGGCGTAGGTGTCCGGGGGAGCGGTAAGCGTATCCGAAAGACACTGCCATGCCCCGGCTCGCTTTGGAGCGCTACCGACCCGTGCATCCGTTCGGCCGCCCATTTGACTATGGCCAGTCCGAGTCCCGTGCCACCATCGGTGCGAGAGCGTGACTTATCGATGCGATAGAAGCGGTCGAATACCTTGGGTTGATGCACCAAGGGGACGCCTGGACCCTCGTCGGCCACCTCCAGCACTGTCTCATCATCGCTTACCCCGGCGCGCAGCCGGATGGTGGTTCCACACGGACTGTAGCGAATCGCGTTCTGTAGGAGATTCATCAAGCCCAGGCGTAGGAGAGCTTCGTCCGCCTCCGCCGTGACATCGGCGACTTCGTGCAGTTCTAGGCTCTGCGCCTTTTCCTCCGCCAAGACACGCAGAGAGTCGGCGACGGCCAGCATGATCTCGCGAGCCGAAACGGGGCGCAGGTGCACGGCAGCCGCGTCCCGATCGGCCTGCGCCAGCAGTAGGAGACGATCGATGAGGCGATTCATGTGCGCCACTTCCTCGAGGATGCTGCCGACGGCATCCCGTAACGCCTGCGGATTGGCTTGCCGCAGCGCGACTTCCCCAACCGCCCGGATCGCCGTCAGGGGTGTGCGCAGCTCGTGAGAAGCATCGGCAGTAAAGCGTCTCAACTCGGCGAACGAATCCTCCAGCCGGTCGAGTGTTTCATTGAAAACCACAGCGACGCGACCGATCTCATCTTGAGCATTGGAGACTGGGAGCCGGTGGCTCAAGGAGCTTGACGACAACCGCCGGGCACGCTCTGTCATGGCGACCAAGGGATGTAACGCGCGCGTTGCTGCCACGTATCCAGCGACGGCAAACGCGAGTGCCGCGCTAGGTAGTCCGACCGCCAGTACAAGCACGACAACCCCGCGGCTATTGGGAGTCCATACTCCCGCCGCCAGCGCGATCATCAGACCGACCAGGAGCAACGTGACGCCGGTCCCCGCGAACCAGAGTGCCGCTCGCACCCGCAGGGCTCCTTTCGGCCACCAGCCTTTCATGCGCGCCGCTCCTCCCTCAGTACGAAGCCCACGCCCCGGACCGTCTGAATCAAGGTGGTCTCGCGGCCATCGTCCACCTTCCGGCGCAGGTGGGCGACATGCACGTCGATGACGTTGTCGAGCGGCGTGGCGCGCTTCGTTTCTCTCCAGACATCCTTGGCGAGCATTTCCCGCGTTACGATTTGACCGGGATGGCGCAGCAGATAAGCCAATAGATCATATTCGCGAGAAGTCAGATCTATACGATGCTCGCCACGCCACACGGTGCGCGTCTCCAGATCCAGCGTGAGATCGGCAAGGCGACGCCGCAGAGGCTCCCCGGCGGGAATGCGTCGCAAAAGGGAGCGTATCCTTGCGACCAGCTCTGCAAAGGCAAACGGCTTGATGAGATAGTCATCTGCGCCGCAGTCGAAGCCCTGCACTCGGTCTGCGATGGCGTCACGGGCCGTCAAGAGCAGGACGGGCGTCGTTATGCCGCGAGAGCGCATGGTCTTGAGCACGTCCATTCCATCGCGCCCCGGAAGCATCCAATCGAGTATGACGGCCTCGAATCGCTCTTGGCTCAAGGCAGCAAGCGCTTCCTCTCCAGTGTGCGCGGCGATTGCCATGAACCCCTCCGCCTGCAACCCCACCGTGATGGCACCGGCGGTCTTCTCATCGTCCTCCACAATCAAGATATTCATCTCAAGCCCCGAATGTAATCTGCCTGCCTTCGGCCCCAATGCCGCAATCGCAGGCGCGAGCCCCGCTTGGCGCATTGTGTTCTTGCATCGGACCGGCCGGCAATGTACCTCCAGACGTCGGGACTCTGAAGGAATCTTCAGTTTACCCGGCCGCAGCCTCCTTATAGGCTCGTCGCCATTGCAAGCAATGCGAGGTCGCCTTGATGGACGGCAGCAGTTGCAGTTACACGACGAACAGCGATAGCGATCGGGATCGCTCTGGGCAACAGAGACCGCATTCGCCGCACTAGCGCACCTCCCTTCATGCGCTGGTCCGCCGATTGCGGCGAGCGCGTAAGCTCGACAGGCCGTCCTGCGAGCTCTCCCTCCGACCCCCGTTCTTTGCACTCACGCTGCCGCCGCATCTCGTGCGGTGACGGTGGATTGGGTGTCGCCCGCTCGACGCCGTGAGAACGACGAGGCTGCTGGGTCTCAGATGACCCTGATCGGTTCCATCTTGAGCGTTGAGTGAGCATCGCCATGAGCATTGAAGAAGCCCGTCTCGGGATGACACCCAGAGAATCGACTCCCCGCGGTGCGCAACTGGACGACGCGCACGTCGGTCATATCCAAGGCGCGCTGGGTACGATCCAACAGGGGGATACGGCTCCTCGGACTGGCTGGTGGCCGCGCTTGAGAACGCTCCTCGCCATTCTCGGCCCGGGCTTGATCGTCATGGCCGGTGACAATGATGCGGGCGCCTTTAGCACCTACAGTCAGGCGGGCCAGAATTACGGCAATTCTCTGCTATGGACGCTCGTGCTCCTGGTTCCCGTGTTGTACGTCAATCAAGAGATGGTGATTCGTCTCGGAGCCGTGACCCGGGTCGGTCATGCGCGACTCATCCTCGAGCGCTTTGGAAAGTTCTGGGGTGCCTTTAGCGTCATCGACCTGTTCCTCCTGAACGCGCTCACCATCGTCTCAGAGTTCATCGGCATCAGTCTTGGTCTCCAGTACCTCGGTCTGCCGCGAATCGCCGGTGTACTCGTGGCGGTGGCGATCATCGTAGGCGCTGCAAGTACGGGAAGCTTTCGTCGCTTCGAGCGCTTCTCGATGTGCCTCGTGGCATTCAGCCTGCTATTGATTCCGCTGTTCGTCCTGGTGCATCCACCCGCAGCGCAGATAGCCTATGGTCTCTTTGTGCCTCAGCTACCCGGGATTGCGAGTGGAGGACTGGCGAGCCTAATGCTGTTGATCATCGGCATCATCGGCACGACGGTGGCGCCGTGGCAGCTTTTCTTCCAGCAGAGCTATATCATCGACAAACGCATCACCCCGCGCTTCATTCGCTATGCGCGCATCGATCTTGCCCTGGGCATCGTGATCGTTACCGGCGGCGCCATCGCCATCATGACGGCTGCCGCAGTGACCTTTGCGAACCACCCGGAATTTGGGCAATTTGCGGATGCGCGTGCCGTTGCCGAGGGCATTCAGAAATACTTTGGTCGTGCACCCGCGGTCATCTTCGCGCTCGCATTGATCAATTACAGCATCATCGGGGCGTCCGCTATCTCGCTGGCGTCGGCATACGCAGTCGCAGATGTTCTGAAGTTCCGCCACTCCCTACACCGCAGACCTAGCGAAGCCAAGGGGTTCTATGCGGTCTACGCCGGGCTCCTCGGTGGTGCCGCCGCCCTCGTGCTGACTCCTGGAATGCCGCTGGGTCTCCTGACGAATGCCGTACAGGCACTAGCGGGTGTCTTGCTGCCCAGCGCGACCGTATTCCTGCTCCTGTTGTGCAACGACCGCGCGGTTCTCGGCCCTTGGATCAATAGTCGAGCTCTGAACGTGTTTACGAGCGTGGTGATCGCGGTGTTGGTCGTCCTGTCGATCGTTCTGACGGCGTCTGTAGTCTTTCCGAAAATTTCCGAAAGCCAAATCCTGGCAATTTTGCTTACCGGCGGTCTCGCGAGCATTGTGATAGGCGCGGTGGCTTACTGGACTGGACGCCAACGTGACACCGATGGGACCGCAATCGAGGAATTGGAACGTGCGACGTGGCTCATGCCGCCGTTGGACGAGCTCCCACCGGGCAGATTTACCCCAACACACCGCGTATGGATGGGCATATTGCGCGCTTATCTGCTGATAGCCTCCGCTCTGGTACTGGCTCGCATCGTTCAACTGCTGAGCAGCGGTCACTGAGGGAAGTTCGCGAGCACCCTGTCATGGCTTGCGTCAAGACCCGTCTGGCGGTGTTGCGACAGAAAGTTGCGATAGGGATGCTCCTTCTGGCCGAAGGCTGGGCATTTTCTCTATTACCCAGAGGGCGGCTCAGGAGACGGATTGTGACGGCGGTGGATAGCGGTTTAAGGCGAATTCATCTCGCGCGGTGCGAAGCGAAGCGGTGATCGTGCGGCGCAGAGAATGAGAGTGTGCTGAATTGATAGGACGATCGGGAAGCATATAGATCGTCATACAAAGAGACAGTCAAGTGACCGACACATACGTTCTAATCGAGCTTACCGGCTACGTCGGACTGCTTCTTTGGGGAACCCACATGGTCACGAGTGGAGTTCAGCGCGGCTTTGGCTCTGAGCTGCGTCACTGGCTCGGGCGCAACCTGCGGGGGCGGGGCCGTGCATTTTTGGTGGGGCTTGGAATGACCACACTGCTCCAAAGCAGCACGGCGACTGCCCTGATGGCGACCTCCTTTACGGTCACGGGCCTGATCAGCCTGGCGCCGGCGCTGGCGGTTATGCTCGGGGCAAACGTCGGCACCACGATTGTTACACAAGCCCTCTCTTTCAACATGCAGCCGATTGCTCCGCCTCTAGTCCTGGCGGGCGTCATCTTGTTCAGAGCGACGGACGATGATCGCTGGAAGAACGTCGGCCGGGTGTCGATCGGTCTCGGTTTGATGTTGCTCGCTCTTGCCGGCATGACCCGCACACTGGCTCCCATCGAGAGCGCGCCGGCGTTGAGAGCCATTCTTGATGCCCTGAAGGACCAATCCGTCCTATTAGCCGTGATCGGTGCCGCGCTGACATGGGCCTGCCATTCGAGCGTCGCCGTAGTGCTGCTCGTCGTGTCCCTGGTCGCGAACGGAGTCGTTGGCCTCACACCAGCCCTCGCGCTTGTGGTGGGTGCGAACGTTGGCGCCACACTGCCGGCGCTAATAGAGGCGGGCTCTCCGAGGGCTCGACGACTGCCTCTTGGCAACGCCCTCGTGCGGCTGGCGGGCAGCGTGGTAGTGCTCCCGCTGTTGCCCGTGTGCGTTCACCTGCTCTCAAAGCTCGAATCCGCACCGACGCGCCTAGTGGTGGATTTTCACACCGCTTTCAATCTCGTTCTGGCGGCCTGTTTTATCGCCCCAACGGGACAGATGGCGCAGCTCCTCTCCCGCTGGCTGCCGGACCCACCGAAGCCCGCCGACCCCGGTGAGCCAGTGTACCTCGACAACACCGCGCTGCACGCCGCGACCATCGCGCTCACCAATGCGTCCAGGGAAACGCTGCGCATGGCCGATATGATCACCGAGATGCTGGGATGTGCGATGGGCGCGCTCCGCAATGAGGACCGGCGCCGCGCAAGCGAGGTCGCGCGTGCGGGCCAAGCGGTGGCGCGGCTGGGCAGTTGCATTCGCAGCTATCTGGCCGACCTCGGGAACGAGCAGCCTCTCGATGACGAGCAGGAAGGCGCCAGGGCGCAGGAAATTCTCTCCGCCGTTATCAATCTAGAGCACGTGGGCAATATCCTCGCGAGTACCTTCGATGCGGCGGTCAAGAGAATCGAGCGCAGTCGGCCGTTTTTCCCAGCGGAGATCGATGCAATCGCAGCAATCCATGCCGAACTCCTTAAGAGCCTGAGACTGGCGGTTACTGTATTCCTAAGCGCAGACCCGAAAGATGCCGCGAGGCTGGTTGCACGTAAGAACGCTCTGCGCGAAATGGAGACAGCGGCGACGGCGCTTCACGTCAAGTTGCTGCGCGACACGGCTACCGCAGTCAAGGCTGGCGAGGCCGATCGTGTGGCGGTTGCGGCCGAGGGAAGTGGTCTATTTCTGAGCATCGTCTGCGACCTGCGGCGCGTCCACTCCCATATCGCGACCTTCGCGTACCCGGTTCTCAACCGTAATGATCGTCATTCCGCTTCTACGCCGGCCGATCGTGAACAGGCGGAGGTATAAGCCATTCGCCGCACAGTCTCTAACTTACATTTAACAGGGCATCAAACCGGAGGGCCAGGACACTACGAAACACCTGTTCGCCGTGGGACCGTTGGGGTAGGTAGTATGGAGCTTCGTCATTTACGTTGCTTTATCGCCGTCGCTGAAGAGCTTCACTTTGCACGCGCCGCCGAGCGGCTGCACATTGAGCAGTCACCGCTGTCGCGAGCGATCAAGGAGCTTGAATTTCACGTGGGCGTACAGTTATTTGAGCGCACCACGCGCAGCACTCGGCTGACGTGGGCGGGTCAGGTTTTCCTCGAGGACGTGCGCCGCGTGTTCGCGGCGCTCGATCAGGCTACGGCCAACGTGAAGGCAGCGGCGGACGGCTACCAGGGAAGGCTGCGCGTCGCTATTTCTGACAGCATCGTGCCATCGCGCCTGGCGGCCTTGTTGGCGCAATCCCGCGTCGAGGAACCGGAGGTGGAGATCCGGCTGTTTCAAACAACTCTCTCACAGCAGTTGAAAGGACTACGTGCAGATCTCTACGACGTAGGTTTTGCCCAGTCGGACGACGTGGGCGATGGCATCCTCGCCGAGCCCGTATGGCACGATCCGCTGGTGGCGGCGGTGCCCGCACGCCATCCGTTGCTCATGCACAAGTGCATTCCCTTGGAAGATGTGCTCCGCTATCCGTTGGTGCTGTGCCACCCAGAAGCCTGCGAGGGGTGTGCGCGACAGATCGAGCGCGTGCTGCGCACGGTGGATGCAGAGCCAATCGTGGCCGATCGGGTGAGCACGCATGACATGCTGTTGGCGCTGGTCGCAGCCGGCTATGGTATCGGCCTCACCAATGCCACGCATATCGGGGACTTTCGGCATCCTGACGTCGTTGCGCGCCCTTTGGCTGGACGCTCCGTTAGGCTGACCACTTACCTGCTACGACCGGACAGTGAGCCCTCGGAACCGCTGCGGCACTTCATCGAGCGCGTCAGGACCGATCTCGGACCGCCACCACAAGAGGACAGGCCATGAGGGGTCCATGTATCAGTTCCCAATACATACCTCGCCACAGGAATCACCGAGTTCCGAGCGCTCACTAAGTCGCATGAGGCTTCGCTTGGCAGCTTGCCATGCTGTCTTGCGCGCAGATGTCTCGTGATATGCCCGACTTGTCCCACCCTTGAAATTTTGCGTTTTCGATCATCGCCATCGCTATAACGGTCTTTGACCGGCTCTGATCGCAGCTCGAATCTCCCGCCCACGGCATTTCATTGCCGTAGGCACTCAGGGGAGATTCGGAGGCCGAGATGCAGGGCACCAGCGTGCTGTTCGGTCAGATGCTGGCGGTATTCAGCATCGCGATCGGGGGAACCTGGGCGGCGACCCAGTGGACCGCGGCACAACTGGACTACCAGCTACGCCTCGGTGCGCCCTGGTTCGACTTCCTCGGAACTCCGATCTATCACCCCTGGCAGCTATTCGAGTGGTGGTACTGGTTCGATGCGTACGCGCCGCGCCTGTTCCTGAAGGGTGGTGCCATTGCGGCCACGAGCGGCGGAATTGCTACCTGTGTCGCGATCGGCATGTCCGTATGGCGGGCGCGGCAGTCGAAGCTGGTCACGACTTATGGCTCGGCCCGCTGGGCGCAACCAGCGGAGATCGATAAGGCAGGTCTGAGCGGACCCTCCGGGGTCTTCGTTGGCGGCAAGGAGCGCAATTACCTTCGCCACGACGGCCCAGAGCATGTAATCGCTTTCGCGCCGACGCGAAGTGGAAAAGGCGTTGGCCTCGTGGTGCCGACGCTCCTCACCTGGCCGGGCTCGGCGGTCATCCACGACATCAAGGGCGAGAACTGGCAGCTCACCGCCGGCTGGCGCAGTCGATTCTCGCACTGCCTCCTGTTCAATCCGACCGATCCTCGCTCGGCCGAGTACAACCCGCTGCTCGAAGTCCGCCGCGGTGCGCACGAAGTGCGCGACGTGCAGAACATCGCCGACATGCTGGTCGATCCCGAGGGTGCGTTGGAAAGGCGTAACCATTGGGAGAAAACCTCTCACTCGCTCTTGGTCGGGACAATTCTGCACGTGCTGTACGCAAGTGCTGACAAGTCGTTGCCGGGCGTCGCGAATTTCCTCTCCGATCCCGCATGCCCTTTCGAGACGACGCTGCACCGGATGATGCTGACGAAGCATCTCGGGGAGATCCCGCACCCGGTGGTGGCCTCCGCGGCGCGCGAGGTGCTTAACAAGAGTGAGAACGAGCGCTCCGGGGTTCTCTCGACGGCCATGAGCTTCCTCGGACTTTATCGAGATCCCACAGTCGCCAAAGTGACCTCGCGGTGCACTTGGCGCATCGCGGACTTGATCTCTGCCGACAACCCGGTGTCGCTGTACTTGGAAGTGCCGCCGTCGGATATCAGCCGGACGAAGCCGTTGATGCGCCTGATCCTCAACCAGATCGGCCGACGCCTCACCGAGTCGCTTGACGGCTCCGACGGCATCGCGCGTCGCCATCAGCTGCTCCTGATGCTCGATGAGTTTCCCGCTTTGGGCCGGCTCGATTTCTTCGAGAGTGCCTTGGCGTTCATGGCGGGCTACGGTCTACGTGCGTTCCTGATCGCCCAATCGCTGAACCAGATCGACCGGGCGTATGGCCCGAATCACTCGATCCTCGACAACTGCCATGTGCGCATCGCCTTTGCGACGAACGACGAGCGCACGGCGAAACGCATTTCCGAGATGCTGGGGACGGCCACCGAGCTGCGCGCCCAGCGTAACTACGCCGGCCATCGCCTCGCCCCCTGGCTCGGGCACCTGATGGTCTCCCGCCAGGAGACTGCACGTCCGCTCTTGACGCCCGGCGAGGTGATGCAGCTGCCGCCCGACGAAGCAGTGGTGATGGTCTCGGGCCATCCACCGATCCGCGCCCAAAAGCTGCGCTACTACCGCGATGCGAACTTCCGTCATCGCGTGCTCCCGCCGCCGGCCCTGGCAATGGGGCATTACGCGGATGCCCCACCGCGCCGGCCCGATGATTGGAGTTCGCTGCCTATTCCCGCAGTGACGAATATCCGCATCGCCACGGCAATCTCGCCGGATGCCTCAGCGGATGACGGCGGCCTTCAGCGACAGCCCGAGCTGTCCGAGACCGTATCCGTATTCCTTCCCGAGCCCGTGGGCACGGATCTCGCCTTGCTCGATGACGATGACTCTCCGGTCGAGCTACCGGCTCGACCCGATCCGCGTCTACAGCGTGCTGCGCGGCTCGCGACACTCGATCCGGCCGATGGGATTCCGCTATGAGCCGATCGCGCCTCAACCTTTTCATCGAGCCTGAGCATGCCCGCCGCCTCGAACAGCTTGCAGCCATGAAGGGGATCTCCAAGTCCTCCATCGTCGCGGCCGCCCTTACGTCGTGGCTATCACCGGACTCGGGCGACCAACGCGAAGCCGCAACCGCCAAGCGCCTGGATCGTCTCTCGCGGCAGTTCGAGAAGCTGGAGCGCGATCAGACCATCCTCATCGAAACCGTGGCGCTCTACGTGCGCTACTCCCTCACCGTTAGCACGCCGGTCCCGGAGGCGCACCAAGAGGCTGCCCGCGCGCAGGGCAAGGCGCGATTCGCGCAGTTCATCGAGCAGCTAGGCCGGCACCTGATGCGCGGTCACAGCCTGGTCAAGGACGTCTACGA
>Ga0335075_10014093_pt1 | contig 12027 bp, 9 predicted proteins | sample Lox_Sample_24_FD_206723 | JGI IMG/M metagenome (GOLD analysis project Ga0335075, IMG submission 206723) | Soil microbial communities from Loxahatchee National Wildlife Refuge, Florida, United States - Lox_Sample_2.4 | ecosystem: Environmental > Terrestrial > Soil > Wetlands | place: USA: Florida... | reverse complement strand
TCGCGTCTACGGTCCGTACGATCCGGCGCGCGGACATCGTTTCAACCATCACAAGCTGCTGCTGGATCCGTATGCAGCGATGGTTACCGGCGGTATCGTGTGGAGCGACGCGAATTTCGGGTACCGCGTCGGTTCGTCGCGCGCGGACCTGTCATTCGATCGCCGCGACAACGCCGCCGGCATGCCCAAGTGCGTCGTGGTCGACACCGCCTTTACGTGGGGAAACGACCGGCTGCTCCACACGCGCTGGCACGAGCTCGTCGTCTACGAGACGCACGTTCGCGGTTTCACCATGAAGCATCCGGGCGTGCAGCCGTCGCTGCGGGGAACCGTCGCCGGCCTAGCGTCACCCGCGGTCATAGAATATCTCACGCGCTTGGGCGTCACGGCGATCGAGCTGCTTCCGGTCCAGAACTTCGTCGACGATCGCCATCTGGTCGAGCGCGGGCTGCGCAACTACTGGGGCTACAGCCCGATTTCGTTCTTCGCGCCGCAGCCGCGCTATCTCTCGCAGCCCGACCTCGGCGAGTTCAAAACGATGGTCGCACGCATGCACGACGCCGGCATCGAAGTGATCCTCGACGTCGTCTACAATCACACCGGAGAGGGCAACCAACTCGGCCCGACGCTTTCGTTCCGGGGCATCGACAACAAGTCGTACTATCAGCTTTCTCCGCACGACGAGCGCTTCTACGTCGACTACACCGGCTGCGGAAACTCGCTCAATCTGGGACATCCGCGCGTCTTGAAGATGGTCACCGACTCGTTGCGCTACTGGATCAACGAGATGCACGTCGACGGTTTTCGCTTCGACCTTGCGACGACGCTCGCGCGGCGTGACGGACAGTTCAGCCAGCAGAGCAACTTTCTGGCCGCCTTGGAGCAAGACCCGGTCCTGTCGCGGGTCAAGCTGATCGCCGAGCCGTGGGATCTCGGGCCGGACGGCTATCGCGTCGGCGATTTTCCGGCCGGCTGGTCGGAATGGAACGACCGCTATCGCGACGCCGTCCGTTCCTTTTGGCGCGGCGACGGCTCGATTCCGGAAATGGCGACGCGCATCACCGGCTCGAGCGATCTCTTCGACCGGCGGGGACGGCGTCCGCGCGCGAGCGTCAATTTCGTGACCGCCCACGACGGTTTCACGCTGGCCGACCTCGTCTCGTACGACCGCAAGCACAACGAGGCCAATCTCGAAGAAAACCGCGACGGCAGCGACGACAACCGCAGCTGGAACTGCGGTGTCGAAGGCCCGACCGACGACCCGGCCGTGATCGCGCTGCGCGAGAAGCAGAAACGCAACTTCCTCGCGACGCTGTTGCTTTCGGAGGGGCTGCCCATGCTGCTGGCGGGCGACGAACTCGGGCGGACGCAGCACGGTAACAACAACGCTTACTGTCAGGACAACGAAATCGGCTGGATCGATTGGAGCGGAGTGCACCACGCCGCTCCGACCGGTTCCCGCGAACGCGAGCTCTTCGAGTTCGTCCGCGGGCTGATCGAGCTGCGGCGCTCGCACCCCGTCTTTCGCCGCCCGCGTTTTTTTCGCGGGGTCAGCGTCGATCAAGCGCCGCTCAAGGACATCACGTGGTTTGCGCCGGCCGGCGTGGAGATGACGCACGACGATTGGAGCGACGCCTCCAAGCGCTGCTTCGGCGCACTGCTCGGCGGCGACACCGGCGACCGCTTCATCAGCCTGCAGGGATACCCCGAGTACGACGAGACGTTCTTTCTCCTATTCAACGGCTACGCGCACGCGACCGATTTTACGCTGCCGCGAGCGCACGGCGTGGGACGCTGGGTCAAGCTGGTCGATACGGCGGCCGGAGCGTCCGCGCTCGAACCGTCGTCGTACGAACCGGGCAGCGCGTTCGCGGCCGCCGATCGCTCGTTCGTGCTCTTCGTAGCCGGGGAGTCCGGGTGAGCGACGAGCTCGACCGGATGGCCGAACGCGCGGGCATCGAACCCAGCTTCACCGACTACTTCGGAAACGAACGGCGCGTCGGCGACGATACCAAACGCGCGCTTCTGGAAGCGATGGGGGCCGGCGGCGACCGGGCGGAACTCTTTCCACGAACGATCGTGCTCGCACAAGGCGATTCGCTCGAGAGCGTGCTCGCTCCGGACGCGCCGCGACGGATCGAGCTCGAGGACGGTTCCACGTTCTCCGGCGACGAGCGCGCGTTGCCCCTGGGGTACCACCGCCTGTACGCGCGCGCCGGCGGACGCAACGTCACGCCCTCTCTGGTCGCCGTTCCTCGGCGCTGTTATTTGGGTGGAGGCGCGCGCGCCGCGTGGGCGCTGGCGACGCAGCTCTACGCCTTGCGCTCGCAGCGGAATTGGGGCGTCGGTGACTTCGGCGATCTCGCGCGATTGACGCAGGTGGCCGCCGGCGCGGGAGCCGAAGCGGTCGCGCTCAACCCCCTGCACGAGCTCTTTCCGAGCAATCCGTACGCGTGCAGCCCGTACTCGCCGTCGAGCCGTTTGTTCCTTAACGGTCTTTACGTCGACGTCGAACGCGTGCCCGAACTCGCCGAATCCCCCGAGGCGCGGGCGCTGATCGGCGGAGCCGAGTTTCGCGCGCGGCTGGCTGCGCTGCGCGACGGGGACCTGATCGACTACGGAGGGTGTGCGGGCGCAAAGCGCGGGGTGCTCGAGTTGGTCTTCGTCGCCTTCCGAAAAGCGCACCTCGAACGGCCCGGCGACGCCCGGGCCGCCGCGTTTCGGCGCTTCTGCCGGCAACGGGGGCGTTCGTTGGAGCGGCTCGCGCGCTACGAGGCGCTGGCCGAGCATTTCCGCGCGCGCGACGAGCACGCGTACGGGTGGCTGCAGTGGCCGACCGAGTTTCGCTCGCCCGAATCCGGCGCCGTCGAGCGTTTCGCTCGCGAACGTCGCGGGCGCGTCGACTTCTACGCCTACGTGCAGTGGCTGGCCGACGATCAGCTCGCCCAGGTCGCCGCATCCGCGCGCGACCGGGGCGTCGGGCTCTACCGCGATCTCGCCGTCGGCGTGGAACTCAACGGCGCCGACGCCTGGAGCGATCCCGAAACCCTGGTTGCAGGCGCCTCGCTGGGCGCGCCGCCCGACCATCTCAACGCCCACGGCCAGAACTGGGGGTTGCCGCCGCTCTCGCCGGTCGCGTTAGAGCGCCGCGCGTTCGAGCCGTACGCCGCCCTGTTGCGCGCCAACATGCGTTATGCCACGATCTTGCGCATCGATCACGTCATGGCGTTACGCCGCGGATTTTGGATCCCGCGCGGCGCCGAACCGATCGACGGCGCGTACGTCCGCTATCCGTTCGAAGCCATGCTCGGCGTGCTCGCGTTGGAAAGCGTCCGCAGCCGCTGCACCGTCGTCGGCGAAGATCTCGGCACCGTTCCGGAAGGCTTTCGCGAGCGCATTGCAAGCGCCGGCGCGCTCTCTTCCCGGTTGGTCTATTTCGAGCGATCGCTCTCCGACGGTGCGTTCAACGCCCCATCCCACTATCCGGCGCTGGCGGCCGCCAGCGTTGGGACGCACGACCTGCCGCCGCTGGCCGGATGGTGGTTGGCCGACGACATCACCCTGCGCGCGCGCATCGGGCTCTTCCCGACCGACCAGGCCGCCGGCGACGCGTACCGCGAGCGGCATCACGCCCGGTTCATGCTGGTCCTCGCGTTGGAGTCGGCCGGCGCCGCCGGCCCCGAAGCCGCTGCACGGCTGCGCGCAGATGCCGAGCGCGGCGGCACCCGGGAACCGTTCGACGAGCTGTTCGCGGCCGTGACGCGATTTCTCGCCGCCACGCCGTGCCGGCTCGACGTGGTTGCGCTCGACGACGTCATGGGCGCGGTCGACGCGGTCAACGTCCCGGGCACCACGGACCAGCATCCGAACTGGCGCCGCAAGCATCCGCAGACGCTCGACGAACTAGCAGGAAGCCGGCGTTTCGCAGACCTACGTTCGATTCTCGCCGCCCACAAAGGTCCGTAACCATGCAAAGTGATTCGAAATGAAAGCCATCGTCATGGCCGGAGGCGAAGGTTCGAGACTTCGCCCGCTGACGTCGAGTCGCCCCAAGCCCTTGGCGCCGGTTGCCAACAAGCCGGTGATGCATCACATCGTCGACCTGCTTCGCCGGCACGGGATCACCGACGTCGTTGGGACGCTGCACTATCTCGCCGACGAGATCGAGAACTATTTCGGCGACGGATCGGCATATGGGATTTCGATGTCCTACGTCGTCGAGGATACGCCGCTCGGAACGGCCGGCGCCGTCAAGCTGGCGGAACCGCTGATCGGGAGGCAACGCTTCGTCGTCGTGTCCGGCGACGCGCTCACCGACATCGACCTGACCGCCTTGCTGCATTATCACGAGGAGCGCGGATCGGCGGCCACGATCGCGCTGCAGCGCGTCTCCAATCCACTGGAGTTCGGCGTGGTCGTCACCGACGAACACGGCCGGATCACCCGTTTCTTAGAGAAGCCGTCGTGGGGCGAAGTCTTTTCCGACACGATCAACACGGGCATCTACGTCCTCGAGCCCGAGATCTTCGATTACATGGAGCCGGGCAACAACTACGACTTCTCGCGCGATCTCTTCCCGAAGATGCTGCGCGACGGAAAGCCGCTCTACGGGTACGTCGCCGGCGGCTATTGGAGCGACATCGGAAACCTCCAGCAATACCAGCAGGCCAACTTCGACGCGCTCTCCGGCGCGGTGCGCGTCGAGATCCCCGGCGAAGAGATCCGCCCGGGCGTATGGGTCGGTGAGAACACGCGCATCTCTCCCGACGCCCACGTCGTCGGGCCGGTCTGCATCGGCCGCAACGTCACCATCGAGCGAGGCGCGGTGCTCGAAGAGCTGACCTCGATCGGCGCCTCGTCGATCGTCGCCGAAGGCGCGCGATTGCATCGAACCGTGGCGTGGGAAGACGTCTACGTCGGCGAAAACGCCTCGCTGACGGGATGCACGCTGGCCGATCGCGCGATCGTCAAGGATCGCGTCACCATCCTCGAAGGCGCAGTCATCGGCCGCGGCAGTACCCTGGGCAGCGGCTCGACCGTTCCGTCGAACATCAAGCTTTGGCCCGACAAATCGGTCGCCGCCGGTTCGATCGTCTCGATGTCGCTCATCTACGGCATCAAATGGCCGGGCTCGCTGTTCGGCGCCGACGGCGTCAGCGGCCTGGCCAACATCGAGGTGACGCCCGAGTTCGCGCTCAAACTCGGCCAGGCGCTCGGATCGGTCCTGCGGCCCGGACAAAACGTCATGACGAGCCGCGACGCGCACCCGGCGTCGCGGCTGACCAACCGCTGCATCATCGCCGGACTTCTATCGGTGGGCGTCAACGTGCAGGATCTGCGCGAAAACCCGACTCCGGTCTCGCGATACGCGGTTCGGATGTCGGGAGACGCGTGCGTGCACACCGGCATCTCACCCCACGACCCCGATCAATTCTTGATCGAGTTCTTCGACGATCACGGCGTCAACATCGACAAAAACACCGAGCGCAAAATCGAGAACATCTTTTTCCGCGAGGATTTCCGGCGAACGCCGATGGAATCGGTCGGCATCCTCACGTTCCCGGAACGGACCGTCGAAGCATACACCAGCGGGTTCCTGAACGCACTGTCGCCGCGCGCGATCTCGCAGGCGAACATGCGCGTCGTCATCGACTACGCCTACGGAAACGCCTCCCTGATCCTGCCGCGAATCTTGAGCAATCTCGGCGTCGAGATGATCGCGCTCAACGCCTTTTTCGACAACGCCAAAGTTCTCACGTTCTCGAAGAACCGCAGCCGTCACCTCGAGCAGCTCAGCAACGTGACGACGTCGCTCGGTGCGACGCTGGGAATCTTGCTCGACCAGCACGGAGAAGGCTTGACGCTGGTCGACGACCGCGGCCGCATCATCGAAGGCAGCCGGCTGTTGGCCCTGCTCACGGTGCTGGTCGCAACCTCGACGCCCGGTGCGCGCATCGCGGTTCCCGTAATGGCGCCGACCGCAATCGAAACCGTCGCAGCCGCGCTCGGAGCCCAGGTCGTTCGTACCCGAACCGACCGCCGAGCGCTGATGGCGCTAGCCGCCGAACAGGGCGGCGCGCTGTCGTTTGCCGGCGGCGCCAACTACGAGTTGATCTTCCCGGAGTTTCAGCCGGTCTTCGACTCGCTCTACGCCGCCGCCAAGATCATGGAGCTGATCGCCGCCGCGGGTAAGCCGCTCGGCCAGATCGTCGACGAACTGCCGTCTTGGCACCTGGCGTCGCGGCGCGAACACTGCCCGTGGGAACGCAAGGGCCAGATCATGCGGCGCCTGCTGGACGAGACCGACGGTGAAAACGTGGAGCTCACCGACGGGATCCGCGTCAGCCGCGAGGGCGGCTGGGTGCTGGTGCTGCCCGACGCATCGGATCCGCAGTTCAACGTGTACGCCGAAGGCCGAACCGAGGACGAAGCCGGCCGGTACGCCGACGCTATCGCGGGACGGATCGAAGAACTGGCGCTCGGCTGATCAGATTGCGATCTTGCGCGAGAGGATCTGCAGCGCGGCCGGCCAGGTGAAGCGCTCCGCGGTCGCTTGCCCGGCGGCACGAATCGACCGCGCCAGTGCCGGATCTTCCATCAGTGCCTCGAGATACGCGGCCAACTCCGTTCCGTGGCCGGTGTCGCAGACGACGGCGTTTTCGAACGGCTGCGCGTAGTCTTCGCCGGTCGATCCGGTGACTGCAACGCCGCCGGCCGCCATGACTTCGAGGCCGACCAGGCCGAACGGTTCCTTTCCCGAGTTTGCCAAAACGGCGTCCGCAACGTGATAGAGCGCGTACAGGAGTTCTTCGGGAACGAAGCTGCGCAAGTTGACGACGGCGCCGTTCGCGCCGGACAGGGCGTCGACGAGCGCTTGCGGATCGCGGGATGGAACCCGCACGTCCTCGACGTCCAAACCCGAGGCGCGGGCGCGCGCTAGGACGGCGTCGCCGTACGGTTCGCTGCCGCCGCGCACGATCAGGCGCGCGCCGGCGTGCCGCGCGCGGATCGCGGCGAACGCGTCGATCGCCTGCATCCAGCGTTTGTCCTCGTCGTAACGGCCGACTTTGACGTACAGCGGCCGCGAAGGCAGCGCGCCGGCCAGCGCGCCGACGAGATCGTCGGGCGGACCGCCGACGATCCGCTCGGGAATCCCGTTGGGGATCACGAGCGATTCGACGCCGCGCCGATGCAGCTCGAACTTCATGTAGCGGCTTACGGTCGTGATCGATGCGGCCGCCGTCAGCGCCGTCCAGTCGATGCCGTCGAATCCGTAGGTGTTGTTCGCATTCCACATGAGCACGACGCGATCGCGAAGTCCGCGGCGGCGCAGCAGCCCGTCGAGCGCGATGGCGGCCGGCGCCGTCTGCCAGTCTTCGGCGACGACCAGTACGTATTCGCCGCGCGCAGCCGCCGGTTCGACGATCGAGTCCGCCACGAAGGGCGGTACGCTGTCGCGGAAGTCGTTACTCTTGCCGCCCTCGCCGTCGTAGACGTTGGCGGGATGGTAGGCGGAGATCCACTGACACCACCGCCGGTACTCGAGGCGCTCGGACGCTCGCTCGACTGCCGGGCGCTGCGGATCGCCGACGAAGACCAGCGTCGTCGCGATGCCCTGCTGGGCCAGCGCCGCCGAAAGCTCCGTGACGCGCGTTCCGAGTCCGCCCACCATCGAGTACGGATCGGGTCCCTCGAACGAGAGCAGCACGGCGTTATCGGGGAGCAAAGCAGTCATGCGAGCAGACGTTTGTTACGACGGCGCAAAAATCCGTTGAAGCGGCCTCTCGAGGCCAAGTCGCACGCCCGATGATACAAGAGGGCACCAGTTGGGGTACATAGCGAAACGATTCCGATGACGATCCGACCGCACGCCGTAGGGCTCCTCGCAGCAGCACTCACGTCGAACCTCGCAGCAGCGCAGGCGACCGGCAGTTCCGTGCTCGCCGAATACGATCTGAACGCTCCCCTTCGCAGCTACACGTTTCACATGGACGTCGCGATGTCGATGCGGCATTTTCCGTGGTTGCATTTTCACATGAACGGCGACGGCGTTTACCAGCGCGGAAATCAATACCGGGTGACCTTTACCGGCGGCCCTCCGTTCATGCCGCAGCGGCACGACGTCGATCTTTCGATCCTGGATCCCTCGATGTGGCCGGGCCGATACCGCTACGCTGCTGCCGGTCAGCAGAACGGCGACACGATCTTTGCGCTCGAAGACGCGAGCAACACTCAGTTGAAAAGCGGCACGGTAGCGCTGAACCCGTCGAGCGGCATCCGCTGGGTCGACGCGACGTACGACGACGGCACGCACGTTCACATGACCGTCACGTCGAACGACGCGCTCGGATACCTCTTACCTTCGTCGATACAGGCGACCGTCGACTATCCGCACATGCCGGTAGCCGCCGACGCGACGTTTACGAACTACACGTTACCCCACTAAGCGCGCCCTTCGGCGTGCCACTCGCCGTTCTCGCCGTCCTTCCACGCGACGACCCATCCGCCGCCGATCGGAATCACCGGATTTTTGAGATTTTCCGGATCGATGCCGAACGCGAGCAGCACGTGCCGTGACGCTTCCGTCATCTCCTTCGTCCAGCGATCGAACTCCGGGGCTGCTTTCGGAACCGGAAGCGCGCGCATCGCGCGCGCGATGCCGTTCAGACCGTCGGCCACCGAGACCGCGATCGTCCTGTAGTCGATCATAGGCGAGCCGTTGGCGCCGGGCCGGCCATTGCCTGCCGGCGAGGCGGGCAGGAAATGATTACCATTCTCACTCCCGGCAAGATGTGTTATACTGCCGCCAAGTGGAATCCGACGTGCAGGCCGTGCGCCTCCCGAAAAACTATCAGCTCGTCTACGACATCGTGCGCGAGGCGGGCCCGGGCGTGCACTTGACCACGTCCGAACTCCACCTGCGCGCCCGCCGGCGCCGTCCATCGATCGGCTTTTCGACGGTTTACCGCGGTATTGCGCGCCTCCGCGACCTCGGCTTGATCGACGAAATCGTCGTCCCGGGTTCCGAGGCGGCAGTCTACGAGCAGGCCGCCGTACCGCACGCGCACTTTCGCTGCGTGAGCTGCGGCCGCGTCGACGACGTCGAATACCGGCTGACGCAGCACACCCTCACGGCCCTGGCAAAACAGACGGGCGCCCGCATCGACGACGTCTCCTTGACCCTGCACGGCCTCTGCCGTTCGTGTCGCTAATCGCGCACGTCGTACTCAACGTCGGGCTCTGCGGTTCGATGGCTGCAAAGCCGCCGCAGACGTCGCTGCCCATTCGCGTGCGGCTCGTCGACCGGCGCGCCATCGTTCGGTTCGATCAGACGTTCCGCGTCGACCGCGGCTACGATCAAGACAAGATCGTCGAGTTCGACGCGCCGCAAGGCGAGTATCTCATGCACCTGCAGTCGGCGCCGTACGGATGCTCCGCCGACAGCTTCCAGGAATTTCTTCCGGATCACAATCGCAGCATTGCGGTCGGACTGAGTCCGGGGCAGTCGCCGCCGCCGCGCGTTCCGCTGCTGTTTGCAGGAGCCGCGCCTGAATCGTTCCTCTACGTCCATCCGACCTTCGTCCTCCTCGACAAAAGCGTGGCGTGCAACAAGCCGGTCGGCGACACGCTGCCCTCCGACATCCAAGTCGAGAACGACCCGGATGCATATTTTGCGTGGATGTACGACGATCCGCCCGACAACGAGACGGCACAAATCGCGCTGCAGTTGCGCACGCCGACGCATCAGTACCATTACGTCCGCGTGCCCGTTCCGTATCCTCCGCCCCCGTCGCGGTGGCCGTCGGAGGTTGGGTTCGACGTGACCCAAGACGAAATCGATTCGCTGGCGAGCCAGCCCGTCGACACGCTGCTCTGCCTGCACCTGTGGGAGACCAAGGTCTACTACTAGGCGTCTGAATTAGGTCGGCGCGTTGATCCAGAGCGCGCGATTGGGAACGTCGATCGTCAACGCTCGATCCGCCCAGAACTCGTTGCCGATCTCGCAGTCGTAGATCAGGTCGGCGTAGGTAACGGCGGCGCCTTTCACCGCGACGCGCGGTTCGTCGCGCAGCGTCACGCTCGGCAACGCCGGTCCGGCGATGCCGGCGCCCGCCGCGAAGCGTTTGTCGAGCACGATGCCGTCGGTTGCCGTATCGAGCGCGCACAGACCCGGACGACCGCCGAAGTCGAACCAGGCGAACAGACGCAGCGCGAGGTCGCGATCGTCTTGCAGAATCAACGGCACGCTCATGCCCGTGCGTCTGCGATCGGCAAACGATTCGGCATCCTCGACGACTAATTCGTGGGCGTGAAAGTCGAGGGTCGTCGCGACCGTACGAAAGGCCGCGGCGGAAACCACGCCGTCGGCCGGTCCGGCATTGGGGGCGATACCGACGGTTCGATCGCCGAGCGCGAAGTCGCCGATCGTAAACGAAACGACTCGGCCGATGCCGAAGTCGATCCGCTCGCCGGCCGCCGACATCGTCACGAACGTGCGGTCGACGTCGTACGCCAGACTTCGCAGGCTCGGCCCGAGCCGATCGACGCCGGCCGAGAGATCGACGGTCATCGGCACCGCCGGCCGGCGGTCGATCGAGGCCTCGACGACGACGGCGCCGCCCGAGTTCGTGAACGGAATTCGCTCCACGGCCCGCGCGCCGGCGGTCGTCGTCGCGGCAAAGGCGACGGTGCAGAGCAACGTCCCCGCCGCACGCCGTGCTTTGGCTTGCATGGGCGCAAGCTTTACCGGCAACGCCGTTTAATCCGCCTTAAGCCGCGACAGGCCCCGCCGCCTGCGAAGATGAACGGGTCGAACCCCGCTCGACGTCTATGGAGGAGACTCATGCCGAACCCGTTCGTGCATTCCGAACTTGCGACGACCGACCTCGCGAAAGCCAAGGAATTTTACGGTAAGCTCTTCGGCTGGAAGCTGGAGGATACGCCGATGGCCGATGGTTCGACGTATACGATGATCGACGTCGGCGAGAACGAGTACGGCGTCGGCGGCGGAATGATGAAGGTGCCGGCGCCCGACATGCCGTCGGCGTGGCTGACGTACGTCTCCGTCGACGACGTCGCGGCGGCGACCGAGAAGGTACGCGCGCTCGGGGGTCGCGTTTACCGCGACGTCACCGAGATTCCCGGCATGGGGGCGTTCAGCGTCGTCGCGGATCCGACCGGTGCCGCGCTGGGACTTTGGGAGTCCAGGCGGTAAGGCTTTCCTGGCTTTTGGCCGGACGCGCGTTCACTTGACCGACGAGATGGGGGTGGTCCACCAGAGCATGTATTGCCATCCGGGAGTCATATGCGAGCCGAAGTACTCTTCGACGTAGGCGTGCAAGAACCGCGCCAGCTGGTAGTTGAAGTCGACGTTGCCGGTTTGATTTTGCGTCCCTAAGCCGTCGTTGGTCCATTCCTTTCGGATCGAAATCATTCCGCGGTTGAGAACCGGCTCGTAAAACTCGAGCGTTGCCGCCGTGCTGCCGGCCGAGCCCAACGGCGTCAAAACGTTGCCGGGCTGCGCCGTGTACGGCAGATTCGCGGGTCGTCCCAGCCAAGACGCGGAAAGCGGCGGGGCCGGCGGCATGAGGCCCGCGGCGGTCATGGCTGCGACCGAACCGCTCGACGCCGACGACGTATATCCGGGATTTCCGTCGAGCGCCATCTGGTAAATCGCGAGAACGCCGGGGACTCCGCGCCAAGGATCGCGCTGGACGTACGGCGCGACCGACCAATATTGATCGAATCCGCCCTCGGCGAGCGGCCACGAGCCGCGCGAGCCGTAGACGCCGGCTTCGAGCGGATAGTCGGGATTGTCGTAGGCCGCTTTGTATTGAAACGTCTTGTCGGTGTTGGTGAAGTTGGTGCTTTGACCCCACATGCCGATCGTCTCGTCGCCCGAGTACATGTAGCCGGCTTCGAGGTCGAGACCGCCCTTGATGTAGTTGAATTTCGTTCCCCACCGGTTCGCGTCGAGCTCGTACGCGTGTTCGCCGACGGTGATTTCCGGTGTCGTGAACCCGGACA
>Ga0335075_10014092_pt1 | contig 12028 bp, 11 predicted proteins | sample Lox_Sample_24_FD_206723 | JGI IMG/M metagenome (GOLD analysis project Ga0335075, IMG submission 206723) | Soil microbial communities from Loxahatchee National Wildlife Refuge, Florida, United States - Lox_Sample_2.4 | ecosystem: Environmental > Terrestrial > Soil > Wetlands | place: USA... | reverse complement strand
GCCGCGCTCGGCCGAGATCGACGAGCGCGCGGAATACCCGTGGGACCTGCGCAAGCTGCTGGCCGAGCAGGACGTGCTGGGGCTGCCGTTCGCGATCGAGCACGGCGGCACCGGCACAGGCACGCTGATGCTCAACATGGCCATCGAGGAGCTGGCCAAGGTGGACGCCTCGGTGGCGTTGATGCTGATGGTGCAGGAGCTCGGCACGCTGCCGATCCAGCTGTTCGGCTCGGACGAGCTGAAGGAGCGGCTGCTGCCGCGCTGCGCCAGCGGCGAGTGGTCCCCCGCCTTCGCGCTGTCCGAGCCAGAGGCGGGCTCGGACCCGGCGGGGATGAAGACCGCCGCCGTCAAGGACGGCGGCGAGTGGGTGATCAACGGCACCAAGAACTGGATCTCCAACCTCGGCGTGGCGGACTTCTACGTGGTGTTCGCGGTGACCGACCGCGACAGCCGCCGCATGACGGCCTTCGTGGTCGAGGCCGACAGGCCCGGCTTCAGCGTGGGCAAGCTCGAGCACAAGCTGGGCATCCGCGCCTCGCCCACCGGCCAGCCGATCTTCGAGGACGTGCGCGTGGGCGAGGAGAACGTGATCGGCGAGGTCGGCAAGGGCCTGTCGGTGGCGCTCGCAACGCTCGAGAAAACGCGCCTGGGCGCGGCTGCGCAGGCCGTCGGGATCGCGCAGGGCGCGACCGACTACGCGGTCGCCTACGCGCGCGAGCGCCGCCAGTTCGGCCGTGCCATCAACGAGTTCCAGGGCGTCTCCTTCAAGCTCGCCGACATGGAAACACGCACCGCCGCCGCGCGCGAGCTGCTCTACAAGGCCTGCGCGATGGCCGATCAGCGCCATCCCGAGCGCGCCAAGTACGCCTCGATGGCGAAGGTGTTCTGCTCGGACACCGCGATGGCGGTGACGGTGGAGGCGGTGCAGGTGCTGGGCGGCTACGGTTATGTCAAGGAGTACCCGCTCGAGCGCATGATGCGAGACGCGAAGATCACACAGATCTACGAGGGCACCAACGAGATCCAGCGACTCGTGATCGCCCGCGCCTTGAAATAGGGGATTGGGGCCACGGCGATGCCCGCGTCGAAGCCGCCAGGAGCCAGCAGGCTTCGGCGCGTCGGGGCGGCCGCGTTGATCGCGATGTCGGTGGGCCTGGTGGTGCTGGTGGTGGGCCAGGGCTTCAGCTCGATGGGCGCGGTTCGCGCGCTCGAGGACGTGGCGTTGGGCGTGATCGTGGCGGCGGCGCTGACGGGCAGCGTGGCGTTCGTGGCCGTGCACATGGCCGGCTGGCGCGATCCCGAGTCCGAGCTGGAGTTCGAAGAGATCGTGCGCCACTCCGAGGAGCTGGCCCGCGAAGGCCTGGCGGTGGCGCCCGACGAAGGCGAGTTCATGGAGCTCGACCCGCTCGACGACGAGGACTTCGAGGAGCTCGTGCGCGAAGCGCTCGACGACCTGCCCGACCTGCTCGTCAACGCGCTCGCGCACGTGGCGGTGGTGATCTCCGACGGCGGCCGCCGTCGCCGCGCATACGGCCTCTACCAGGGCGACGGCGCCACGCGCGACGACGTCCACGACCGCATCGTGATCTTCCGCGACACGCTGCGGCGCGACTTCGGTCACGACCCCGAGCTGCTGCGCGAGCAGGTCACGCGCACCGTTCGCCACGAGCTCGCCCACCATGTGGGCTTCGACGAGCTCGGGGTGAGCCGCTTGGACCTGTAGCGGCGCGCTGGTAAGGTTTGGCTCGGGAAGCCGTGATGGTGCAAGGAGTCAATGCTGGCGTGCGCTCCGGCACGCGCGTCCCGGACTTCTTCATCGTGGGCCACTCCAAGTGCGGCACCACCGCGCTGTACGAGATGCTGCGGGGCCATCCGCAGCTGCACATGCCCGCCAAGGAGCCGCGCTACTTCGCGCTGAAGGAAACCGATCTAGAGCTGGGCGCGGCGGGCGCCGGCTCCGGCTCGGGCGCGGCGCCCACCGGCTCCGGCTCGGGCGCGGCGGTCGCGGCCGCCGGCGCCGAGGGAGCAAACGGCGCGCAGGCGGCGCGCCCGCGCAAACTCGAGGCGTACCTGGCGCTGTTCGCCGGCGCGCGCGCCGACCAGCTGATCGGCGAGGCGACCCCCTCCTACCTGCGCTCGCCGGTGGCCGCCGCGCGCATTGCCGCGGTCAACCCGGACGCGCGCATCATCGCGCTGTTGCGCGAGCCCACCAGCTTCCTGCGCTCCTACCACCTGCAGTCGCTGCGCACCTACAACGAGACGCAGCGCGACTTCCGCAAGGCGCTCGAGCTCGAGCCGGAGCGCAGGCAGGGCCGCAGCGTCCCGCGTTCCTCCCAGCGCCCGGAGGACCTGCTCTACTCCGATCACGTGCGCTATACCGAGCAGCTGCGCCGCTACCACGAGCGCTTCGGCCGCGAGCAGGTGCTGGTGCTGATCTACGAGGACTTCCGAGCGGACAACGAGGGCACGCTGCGCGCCGTGCAGCGCTTCCTCGGCGTCGACGACGGCCTGCCGGTGCGGACGGTGCGGACCAAACCGTCGCGCGAGATCCAGTTCGCCGGCCTGCACCAGCTGGTGCGCATGCGTCGCATCGCCAAGCGCAACAGCGCCGGCGCGGCGGCGCTTTCCGGGGCGGTCGCGAAGCTCACGCCGCCGGCGCTGCGGGGCTCGCTCAAAGGCGCCTGGCGCCGTCACGGCTACGGCGAGCCGCCCGCGCCCGACGAGCGCTACCTGCTCGAGCTGCGCCGCCGCTTCAAGCCGGAGGTGGTCGCGCTCAGCGAGTACCTGGGACGCGACCTGGTCGAGCGCTGGGGCTATGACCGCCTCGCCTGAGCCGGGCGCGCCGGTCGCGGCGGAGCCCCGCGCGCCGGTCACGACGGAGGCCGGCGTGTCCGTTTCGGCGGAGCCCGGCGCGCCGGCTGCGGCGCGTGAGCGCTCGCCGGCGCAGGGCAGGCTGCCGGACTTCTTCATCGTGGGCCACCAGAAGTGCGGCACCACCGCGCTGTACGAGATGCTGCGCATGCACCCGCAGCTGTTCCTGCCGGACGTGAAGGAGCCGCGCTACTTCGCCACCGACCAGCGCTCGCGCTTCGCGGTCACGCCGGGGCCCGGCCGCCCGCGTACGCTCGAGGCCTACCTGGCGCTGTTCGCCGCGGCGCGCGCCGAGCAGCTGGTGGGCGAGGCCTCGCCGCAGTACCTGCGCTCCGCCGCCGCGCCGCACGGCATCGCGCAGGTGTGCCCGCACGCGCGCATCATCGCGATCCTGCGCGAGCCGGCCGCCTACCTGCGCTCCTTTCACCTGCAGATGGTCTCGAGCAACGTCGAGACCGAGCGCGACTTTCGCAAGGCGCTCGCGCTCGAGGACGAGCGCCGCCGGGGCCGGCGCATCCCGCGCCGCTGCCAGCACCCGGAGGCGCTGCTCTACTCCGATCACGTGCGCTACACCGAGCAGCTGCGTCGCTACCACGAGCAGTTCGGCCGCGAGCGCGTGCTGGTGCTGATCTACGAGGAGTTCCTGCGCGACAACGTGGGCACGGTGCGCCAGGTGCTGCGCTTCCTGGGGGTCGACGAGCACCAGCCGGTCGAGCAGGTGCGGACCTACAGGGTGCGCGCCGTCAGGCACCTGTGGCTGCACTACCTCGCCAACGCGGCGCGCCGCGCGCGCCGCAACCCGGCGGGCGCCAACCGCCTCGGGCGCGTCGTCAACGCGCTCGCCCCCGACGCGGCCGGCAGCCTCGCGTTCCGCCGCTGGTGGCGAGCGCTGGTCTACGGGCCCGCGCCGGCGCCCGACGAGCGCTTGGCGCTCGAGCTGCGCGACCGCTTCGAGGGCGAGGTGCGGACGCTCGGCCAGTACCTGGGCCGCGACCTGAGCAGCGTGTGGGGCTATGACGCCGCCGGCTGAGCCGGCGCAGCGCGAGCGCGCGGGCGCTCCTGCCCCGGACTCGCCCCCGGCGCACACGCCCGCCGGCGAGCAGCCCGGGCGCTTCCCCGACTTCTACATCGTCGGCCACGGCAAGTGCGGCACCACGGCGCTCTACCACATGCTGCTCGCCCATCCGCAGATCCACATGCCGGTGAAGGAGCCGCGCTACTTCGCCCCCGACCGGCGCACGCGCTACTGGCGTCCCGCCTCGAGCATGCGCAAGCACCCCGACACGCTCGCGGGCTACCTGGCGCTGTACGCCGACGCGCCCGCCGGCAAGCTCGTGGGGGAGGCCTCGCCCACCTACCTGCGCTCCACGCTGGCCGCGCGCAACATCGCCGCGGTGCGGCCCGACGCGCGCATCATCGCGATCCTGCGCGAGCCGGCCAGCCTGCTGCGCTCGGTGCACCTGCAGGCGTTGCGCAACTACGACGAGACCGAGAAGGACTTCGCCAAGGCGCTGGCGCTGGAGGGCGAGCGCAAGCGGGGCAAGCGCATACCGCTGCTGTCCCAGTTCCCGGAGGTGCTGCTCTACTCGGAGCTGATCCGCTACACCGAGCAGCTGCGCCGCTACCACGAGCTGTTCGGACGCGAGCAGGTGCTGGTGCTGATCTACGACGACTTCCGCGCCGACAACCAGGGCACCGTGCGCCAGGTGCTGCGCTTCCTCGGCCTCGACGACTCGGTGGCGATCCCGCAGGTGGAGCTCGAGTCGCTGCGTCACCCGCGCTCGGTGCTGCTCGACCAGGGCGCGCGCGCCGCCACGATGATCAGGCGCAGCCGCTTCGGGCGCGGCCCAGCGCGCGTGCTCGATGCGCTCACGCCGCGCGCGCTGGCGCACAGCGAGCGCGTGGCCGCCGCCTGGCGGCGCCTGCGCTTCGTCGAGTCGCCCCCCACCGACGAGCGGCTGATGCTCGAGCTGCGCAGGCGCTTCAAGGGCGAGGTCGAGGCCGTCAGCGACTGTCTCGGACGCGATCTCGTGAGCCTGTGGGGCTATGACCGCCTCGACTGACTAGGATGGCTCGCGGCCGGGCCCCACGCCCGGCTGCCCGCCGGGCGCCACCCGCACCAAGGAGAGAGTCCACATGCCAGAAGCAGTGATCGTCGATGCCGTACGCACGCCCATCGGACGGGCCGCCAAGGGCTCGCTCAAGAGCGTCCGCGGCGACGACCTGGCGGCGGTCCCGCTGAAGGCGCTGATCGAGCGCAACCCGCAACTCGACCAGCGCACGATCGGCGACGTGATGATGGGCTGCGGCTACGGCGAGCGCGAGACCGGCTACAACATCGGGCGCATGGCCTCGCTGCTGGCCGGCATCGACCACCACGTGCCGGGCTGCACCGTCAACCGCTTCTGCGCCTCCTCGCTGCAGACCACGCGCATGGCCTTCCACGCGATCAAGGCGGGCGAGGGCGACACCTACATCGCCGCCGGCGTGGAGGCCGTGTCGCGCACCGCCCCCGGCGCCCCGTTCGAGTTCCACCCCAAGCTCGACGGCTCCCCCAACTCCCTCTACAACGCCTACATCACGATGGGCATGACCGCCGAGAACGTCGCCGCCGAACGGAATGTGAGCCGCGAGGCGCAGGACGAGTGGGCCGTGATCTCCCAGGAACGCGCCGTCAAAGCGGTCGAGTCGGGGCACTTCGACAAGGAGATCGTGCCGGTCACGGTGCCCGCGCACAAGGACGTGGACAAGGAGGGCAACGAGGTCGACGTGCCCGAGACCGTGGTCACCAAGGACGACGGGCCGCGCGCCGGCACCACCATGGAGGTGCTGGGCAAGCTCAAGCCGGTGTTCAAAGAGGACGGCACCGTCACCGCCGGCAACGCCTGCCCCCTCAACGACGGCGCCGCCGCGCTGCTGATCATGAGCGAGGAGAAGGCGAAGGCCGACGGCTTGCAGCCGCGTGCGCGCATCATCGCCTCGACCGTGGCGGCGCTCCGCCCCGAGGTGATGGGGCTGGGGCCGATCCCCGCGATCCAGGCGCTGCTGAAGAACACCGGCATGACGATCGAGGACGTCGACGTGGTCGAGATCAACGAGGCCTTCGCCGCCCAGATCGTGCCGTGCAAGGAAGACCTGAAGATCCCCGACGAGAAGCTCAACCCGTTCGGCGGTGCGATCGCGCTCGGGCACCCCTTCGGCATGACCGGCGCGCGCATCATGACCACGCTGCTCAACGACCTCGACACGCTCGACGCGACCTACGGCATCGAGTCGATGTGCGTGGCCGGCGGCATGGGCATGGCGATGCTGGTCGAACGGCTGAGCTGACCCCAACGATGCCAGCCTTGCGCGGCATGCGGGGGACGCTCGCGCGGGCGCTGCGGGCGGGACGCAGGCGCGCGCTGTTCTTCACCAGCTCTTCGGCGCGGCGGCACTCCTACGTGGGGCCGCCGCGGCTGTGGGAGATGAAGCGCCGCTTCCAGTTCGAGTTCCTCAGCGCGCACGGGCTGCGGCCCGACTCGCGCCTGCTGGACGTGGGCTGCGGCACCCTGCGCGGCGGCATCCCCCTGATCGACTACCTCCAGGAGGGCCACTACACCGGCGTGGAGGCGCGCGCGGAGGTGCTCGAGGAGGCGCGCCGGGAGCTGGCCGAGGCGGGCCTCGAGCACAAGCGGCCCACGCTGATCTGCTCGGAGGACCCCGCCCAGGTCGAGCTCGCCGAGCCGGTCGACGTGGCCTGGTCGTTCTCGGTGCTGTTCCACATGCGCGATGAGATCGTCGACGCCTGCTTCGCGATGGTCGCGCGCTCGCTCTCGCAGGATGGCGTGTTCTTCGCCAACGTGAGCCTCAGCGACGAGCGCGAGGAGCAGGGCCGCTGGCAGGGCTTCCCGGTGATCTCGCGCCCGCGCGAGTTCTACGCACAGCTGGCCGCGCGGCACGGGCTCTCGATCGAGGACGTGGGCCGGCTGGACGCGCTCGGGCACGGTCCCGGGCCGGGCGAGAAGTCGACGATGCTGCGCTTCGCGCGCGCCGGCGGCTAGCGCGCGGGTCGCGACAGCGTCAGCGCGAACAGGCCGTCGGCGTCGGTCAGCCAGCGCACCAGCTCGAGGCCCGCCGCCGCCAGGTCGCCGGCCACGCGCTCGGGCGTGAACTTGGCACTGATCTCCGTGCGCAGCTCCTCGCCGGCGTCGAAGTGCACCGGCAGGTCGAGGTCGCGCACGAGCGTGGTGTGCTCGCGGCGCGCGCGCAGGCGCATCTCGATCCACTCGTGCTGCTCGTCGAACAGCGCCACGTGCTCGAAGTCCTCGGGGTCGAAGTCGGCGCTCAGCTCGCGGTTGAGCACGCGCAGCACGTTGCGGTTGAACTCCGCGGTGACGCCCTCCGCGTCGTCGTAGGCTGCCTCCAGCACGCGCGGGTCCTTGACCAGATCCGTTCCCAGCAGCAGGTGATCGCCGTCCGCCAGCAGGCGCGCGATCTGGCGCAGCACGCGGCGGCGGCTGCCGGGCGGGAAGTTGCCGATGGTGCCGCCGAGGAACGCCACCAGCCGGGGCCCCCGCGGCGCCGGCACGTGCTCGAGGTGGCGCTCGAAGTCGCCGATCACGCCGTGCACGCGCAGGCCGGGGTACTCGCCGGTGAGGGCGCGCGCGCTCTCGCGCACCATGCTCTCGGTCACGTCCACCGGGATGTAGCGCTCGAGCGTGCCGGCGGCGCTCAGCGCGTCCAGCAGCACGCGCGTCTTGGCGGCGGTGCCGGAGCCCAGCTCGACCAGCTCGCGGGCGCCGCTCACGGCGGCGATCAGCTCGGCCCGCTGCTCGAGGATCGCGCGCTCGGCGCGCGTGGGGTAGTACTCCGGCAGCTCGCAGATGCGGTCGAACAGCTCCGCGCCGCGCGCGTCGTAGAAGTGCTTCGGCGGCAGCTCCTTGAAGGGGCGCGTGAGCCCGTCGAGCACGTCGTCGGCGAGCGAGCGCTCGTGCGCGCCGTCGAGGTGCGAGTCGATCGTCACCGTCTCGCACTCGAGCCCGGGGTCGGCCGCGAAGCTCTCCATCACAGCTCCCTCGCCAGGCGCACGCCGGCGAAGATCTGGCGGCGCAGCGGCAGGTCCCAGTTGCGGAAGGTGAGCGTGGCCACGCGCGGGTCGCTCGCCCACGAGCCGCCGCGCAACACCCGGTAGCGCTTGCCGAAGAACACCTCGGAGTACTCGCGATAGGGGTGCGCCACGAAGCCGGGGTAGCCGTCGAAGCGCGAGCGCGTCCACTCCCACACGCGCCCCACGCCGAGGAGCCGCGCTCCGCTCTGCTGGGTCCAGGTCGCCGCCCTCTCCCACTGCGCCTCGCTTGGCAGCAGCGCACCGTGGGCGCGGGCGAAGGCGTCGGCCTCGAACCAGGAGACGTGACACGCGGGCGCCTCCGGGTCGCCCCGCTCGATCCCGTGGTGATGGGTGATGTCGTACTGCTGCTTCCAGGCCCAGCCCTCGCGCGACCACCACTCGCGGCGCTCGTAGCCGCCGCCTTCGCTGAAGCGCATCCAGCTGGCGTTGTCGACGGGCCGGCGCGCGAGCGCGAACGCGCCCAGCTCGACGGCGTGGCGCGGGCGCTCGTTGTCGTAGGCGAAGCCCTCCGCGCCGGCGCCCATCGCGAACGCGCCGGCCGGCACCTCGACCCAGCCCGTCGCGGCCGTAGCGCCGGCCAGCGGCGCGTCGCGCCGGGCCTGCTCGCGGGCCGGCAGCAGCCCCGCGATCGCCATCGTCTGGCGCATCGTCTCGCAGTGCTGCAGCTCGTGGCGCAGCACCATCTCGAACACGCTGCCGTCGCCCACGCCGCGCTCGCGCGCAACCTCGGCGCTGCGCGCGCTGGCCGCCGCCATGTACCGCTTCGCCTCCGGGGCGCCCAGCGCCTCGATCTCGCCGCGCACCGCGCGCGGGGTCTCGAACGCGTCGTACAGGCCCGCCAGGTCCGCACGCAGCAGCTCGAGGCCGCCGTGGCGGTGCGCCAGCCACAGGTCTTCGTAGGCGGCGATGTGCCCGAGGTCCCACGCCAGCGGGCTCATGATCGGCGAGTGCACGCGCTCCAGCTGCTCGTCGTCGAGGCCCGCCACCAGCGCCAGCGTGCGCTCGCGCACGGCCTGCATGTCCACGATCGCCTGCGTGGCGTCCGTGGAGGGCGTGGGGTTCTTTACCGCGCGGGCTGCCATCGCTGCCTGTGGTCGGTCACTCTAGAACGATTGGTCCCCTCAGCGGGGATCTCGTTACACGGCGGCGCATTCCAGCAGTTGGCACGGACGGCTCGGGGGCTGCGCCGGCGCGAGCGGGGGCGCGCCGCGGCTCAGCGCGCCGGCGCGTCGTTCCAGCGGGAGATGATCGCCTCGCCGTGCTCGCTGCCCAGCTCGCAGATCGCCGCCGGCGCGAGGCCCAGGCGCCCGCCGCCGGCGGGCGCAAGCGCGATCCAGCGCGCCCCCAGCACGCGCAGCAGGTGCCCGTGCGAGAACACCGCCGCGGGTCCCGCGGCGGCGCACAGCTCGGCGACCACGCGGTCGGCGCGCGCGCCCACCTCGGCGGGGCTCTCGCCCCCGGGGCAGCCGTCGCGCCACAGCACCCAGTCCGGGCGCCGCGCCTTGATCTGCGCGCTGGTCAGGCCCTCGTAGTCGCCGTAGTCCCACTCCTGCAGGTCCTCGCGCACCTGCGCGTGCGCGCCCAGCCCGCACAGCTCGCACGTTTCGAGCGCGCGCCGCGCCGGGCTCACCAGCACCAGCTCGAAGCGCTCCCGGCCGAGCCTGCCGCGCAGCTCCCGCGCGCGCTCGCGACCGTGCTCGGTGAGGGGGATGTCGGTGCGCCCGGTGTGGCGGCCGTCGCGACTCCACTCCGTCTCGGCGTGGCGCACCAGCGTCGCGGGACCGAGCGCCGCCCGCTCGCGCTGCGCGTCGGGCGCGCTCACGCGCCGGCCTCGCTCACGCGACCGGCGCGGCGGGCGCGGCGTCGTCGTCGACGAACACGGTCAGGCGCTCGCGGCGCAGCAGGCTGGCGGGCACGTGGCGGCTGGGCTCGGCCAGCATCGCGCTGACGGCGTCGGCCTTGCTCGCGCCGGTGGCCAGCAGCACGCACTCGCGCGCGGCGCGCAGCACGGCGAGGCTGAGCGTGATGCGCTGCGGCGGCGGCTTGGGAGAGTCGTGCACCCCCAGGCACACCGCCCGCTCGCCGGCGTCGAGCGTGTCCGCGCCGGGGAACAGCGAGGCCACGTGACCGTCGGGCCCGATCCCGAGCACGATCACGTCGAGTTGCGCTGGCGCGGCGGCGTCCGCGAGCACGCGCTGGAGCTCCTGGGCGTAGCGCTCCGCCCCCTCGTCCGGTCCCGCCTCGCCGAGCATGCGATGCACGCGCTCAGCGGCCACGCCGGCCGGCCCCAGCAGCGTCTCGGCCGCGAGCCGGTAGTTGCTTTCCGCGTCGGTGGCGGGCACGCAGCGCTCGTCGGCGAACCACACGTGCGCCTGCTCCAGCGCGGCTGCGTGCTCGGCGAGCAGTTCGTAGGTGCGCCCGGGGGTGGTGCCGCCGCTCAGCGCCAGGTGCGCAACGCCCCGCTCGTCCTCGGCCCGCTGGAGCTGGCGCGCGACGTGGGCGGCGGCGCGCTGCGCGACGCTCTCGCCGTCCGCACAGGCCGTCAGGCGCGTCATCCCAGCAGCGCCCTCGCCGCGTCGAGCGCCGGCACGTAGGTGGGGTCGCGCAGCAGCGCCTGCCTGATGCCCTCGCCGAGCACGCCGCTCTCGCCGCGCGAGGCGCCCGGGATCGTCCACTCGCGCTCGTCGCCGTCGGGCTCGTGCCAGCGGGCGCGCAACCCACCGGTTCCGCGGCGCAGGCTCAGGCGGCGCCCCGAGGCCGTCTCGACCGCGACCGTGTCGAGCCCCGGCACCTGCAGCTGCGGCTCGGCCTCCAGGCGCAGCGCCACCTCGTGCGCGGCCGAGCGCGCCGACCCCGCCAGCGCGGCGCCGTCCTCGGGGTCGAGCGCGTGCTCGGTGCGCCACTGCAGGCGCGAGGCCAGCCAGCCCGCGAGCAGCGCCGCGGCGGCCGTGGAGGCGGGGTGGTGGCGCACGCTCACGCTCACGATCTCGCGCAGCTCCCGGCGCAGCCAGTCGGGGTCGAAGGTGGCCGCCACGCGCTCGCGCCACGGCGTCGAGCGCAGCCACGCCAGGTCGACCACGTAGGCCTGTGCGGTCAGCGTCCACGCGCGCGCCAGCGCCTCCGCCGCGTCGGGCTCCTCGACCGAGTCCAGCAGGACCGCCTGCGACATCGCCAGCAGCGCCTCCACCACGTCGTGGTGCCCGTGCGGCGACCACAGCAGCGTCGGCAGGTCGGTCACCACCAGCGGGTCGGCGATCGTGAGCAGGTCGTCGAGGTGGCGGTCGCCGATCTCCACCACCACCGTCTCGCGCAGCAGCGCCAGCTCGCCGTCGTGGGGCTCGCCTTCGGAGGCGATCATCACGCGCGCGTCCAGGCGCTGCCGGTGCGGCTCGTAGGAGAGCACCACCATGCGCGAGGCGTGGTAGCGGCCCACGCCTCGCAGCCGGTTGGCGATCTCGCCGCTCCACTCGCGGTCCACGAACGCGATCATGTTCAGCACGCGCGCCGGCACGAAGCCCTCGTTTTCGGCGTGGCGCTGCGCCAGCAGCTCGCGCAGCGCCGCTTCGATCGCGTCCGGCGTGGTGCCCTGCTCGCTCCACACCGCGTCGCTGGTGGCGCTCATCAGATCGCGCGCCAGCGGTCGCCCTCGCGCAGCAGCGCGCCGGCCTCCTGCGGCCCCTGCGAGCCCGCTTCGTATTTCGCCAGCGGGCCCGGCGTCTGAGACCAGGTGCCCACGATCGGGTCGCACACGCGCCACTGCGCCTCGACCTCGTCGTTGCGGGTGAACAGCGTGGCGTCGCCGCGCATCGCGTCGGTGATCAGGCGCTCGTAGGCCTCGGGCGACTGCGACAGGAAGGCGGTGCCGTACAGGAACTCCATGTTGACGGGGCGGATCAGCATGCGCGTGCCGGGGATCTTCGCGCCGAGGCGCAGCGACACGCCCTCGTTGGGCTGCAGCGTGAGCACCAGCTGGTTGGGCTGCACGCCGAGCGAGCCGTCCTGGCTGAACGCCAGGTGCGGCACCGGCTTGAGCGTGACCGCGATCTC